>Ga0256839_1005438_pt1 | contig 11774 bp, 10 predicted proteins | sample 354166metaG_FD_185968 | JGI IMG/M metagenome (GOLD analysis project Ga0256839, IMG submission 185968) | Hydrothermal vent microbial communities from Mid Atlantic Ridge, Atlantic Ocean - 354-166 | ecosystem: Environmental > Aquatic > Marine > Hydrothermal vents | place: Atlantic Ocean: Mid...
ACGACCCCCTGAAAAAATTTATAAAAAACGATTCTTAATCTTTATGAAAAAGGAAACTTTCGATTTGTAAAGTTCATTTTTGCCACAAATTTGCCACAAGCCGAAAAAGGCCAATTCGGACAATGGCGGATTTCTGCGGGTTATAGAGGGTTGCTAAGATGTGGCAAATTTAAGGATTTGTTAAGTATTCTGGAAAATAGTGGCCTATAAGCCTTTGATTTTAAATGGTCGGACTGAGAGGATTTGAACCTCCGACCCCTTGCACCCCATGCATTTAAAAATGCTTAATTTACAGATGATTACAGATTTTTGCCACAAATTTGCCACAGCCCTACGACAAGTCTTCTAATATACCATATGATTTTGCCTTAACATTCAAGTCATCATCAAGAAGGTGTCCATAGACATTTAAGGTCGTTTCAATCTTTTCATGCCCCATTAAATATTGAATTTTTTTAAGGCTAATATTTTTCTTTTGAATATTCTGGATAAGAACCGATGCGTAAAAGTGCCTTAAATCATAAGGGCGGAATTTAGGAATTAATTTAATCTTTCCCTTAACAAGTGACCTTTCCACAAGCCCGGCCTCCTTACAGGCAACATTAAAGCCCCTTCTTTGCCAGTTCTTTCTACATTGAAGTCCACCCTTTAGATTTGGAAATATCAGATCATACTCACCGCGTATTTCTTGGCTATCCATATAGTCCCGGATAATTTTGATTGTCTTGCTATTAAGCTCTATGAACCGCTTTCCTGCGGGAGTTTTTGTTACAGACAGCATTTTGCCGCTACCATCTATGGCACGCTCCACCTGAATACCTTGATCTGTTAAATTTGATTTAGAAACGGCTAAATATTCCTGTGGTCTCATACCCGAATCAACAGCAAGATATAATATTGGTCGATAGCGTTTCCATGTTCTTGCTATTTGCTTGTTCTCAGATGCCGCCAGTCTATCTGCGGCCATTAACAAAGATGATATTTCGGCTTTGTTGGGTATTGATACTTGCTCTTTGTAACGAGAATTATTTTTAATTCCGATGCCGGAGGCAATATTATTGGTAATAAGCCCCCTTTGTTTCATTTCCTTCATGACAGATTGCAAAGTAAAAAGAACTTTTCTGGCAAGGTCCCGGCTATAACCGTTGGTTAATAACCATGACCTGAAATTAACCACATCAGGAGATGATAATCTTTGCAGGCTATCACGCCATTCATATTTTTTGATTATATTTGAACGATATTTATAATTTTCAAGAGTGTATTGGGTAACAGGATCACTGCCATTCAACCCTTCTTTTTCACACGCTTTTAGCCATAAATCTATGGCGTCATCAACAGTCGTAAAATCATCAGATGGATTATCATCCCATTCAGATGAGCTTTCGGAAAAAGCTCTCGCTTCTTTCATTGTCCTAAATGTTTTAAATGAATACCCTGCTTTGGTGGATGCATTTGGATAACGCACCTGATAGGTAACGCCTTTCTTTCCCTGTCTTTTGCGAATATCCGCCATTAGCTTTACCCCCCTACTTTCAAACAAGACTTTATTTATGGCTCAGTATGAAAATAAGCACTTTTTTTGGCCTCATCCTGACATTTGTTATAAATCGAAAGCAAAATTCCCTTCTCAATTTTTAGTTTTTTATCTATTGGGTCAACGAAAAACGGTAATTTGCGCTGGCCTTTTGCGTCAACTTGTGCCGCTCTTTTTATCTGCCGGTTATTTAATTCTATGCCTATGCCGGATAAAACTTCCCGAGCCTGTTTTAAGTCTATGTAATATGGCATTTTCATTGTTATTTCACAAGCTTATAGCTTCCCCTTAAACGTGTATATCAATACTTTATTCAACCATAATTATGTTAATATGTGCTTAATTTCCTCTTTTAATATGGCTCCAATTCATTACTTTCCTGCGTTACAAGCCGTATCAGTTTAGGATGAATAAAGAGAATTTCCCGCCCAATTCGCCGTTCTGTCAATACGCCAATTTTGACCAATTTCTTCAAATATTCCGATGCTGTTTGACGTTTGGCTATTTTAGCCTCACCCAAATTTGCTATCCGGCAATAGGGTTGCTGGAATATTGTATCAATCAATTCACGGCTATAGATTTTTGGTAGCCGGTCACGGACATATTCGGCGGTATGGTCTGCCAAATCACGAATGGCTATTATCTTGCGCGTTGTCCATTCTGCTGTGCTTTCTATGGCCTGCAACATGAATAATATCCATGTTTGCCAGTCTTGCTCTCTGGTTACGGCCAATAAACTGGAATAATAGTCATTTTTATGGGCAATGATGTAGCGGCTTAAATACAGTATAGGCAGAGTTAAAAGCTCTTCCTGTACCAAGTAAAGAATATTCAATATCCTTCCTGTCCGGCCATTGCCATCGGTAAAGGGGTGAATAGCTTCAAATTGATAATGCATCACCGCCATACGGATCAGGGGATCAAGGTCAGGATGTTCATATAACAATTTTTCCCAATTACTGAGCAAATCCCGCAAATGTGCCTCTCCCTCTGGCGGGGTGTATATGATCTCCCCTGTTTTGTCATTTGCCAGTTTTGTTCCGGACACTTTACGTACGGTCATTTGCACCCCCTTTATTTGGCTGCAAATTGTTTCCGCCATAGTGGTATTAATCGGTCGCTTCCCAAGCAGTTGCCATCCCTCATACAACGCCTTGCGATAACGCAGGGCTTCTTTGGTGGCATGATCGGCCTGTGCATCGCTCTCAACAAATTGAAATAATTTATCCGTGGTGGTAATGATATTCTCTATTTCAGAACTGTCCTTGGCTTCCAGCAGGGGCAGAGTATTGATCAACATGGCTTGATTGGGTATAAGCTCTGCCGCCTGTTTAAGCTCGGCCAGAGCCGTTCGCGCCGCGATACAAAGCTTTAGTGTGGGCTTGGTTTCAAGCTCCACAGCAGGCGGCAGTAAAGGTAAATCATTATAGGGCTGTTCAGGCTTCCAAGTCATCTGTTTAACAATCATATTTTTATCGACATGTTTTAAGCATATGTCGATAGCATCGACAGGTCAACATTATATGTCGATGTTTTTAAATAATGCAAACATATTACATATTCACTCTCCACTGGACAAGGCACCATCAGGGTGATACATTTGTCATAATTCTTGAATGAGCGTGAAAAATTTATTTCAATCAATTCAATGGATTACGAGCGTTCTGCGTGGTTATTAAACTCTGGGGACAAGTCCGCCCCCGGGCACCACTATCAAAAAAATTATCCTTTATTTACATTGCTCTAGAGTTTAAAATTGCCTAGAATACCGAACCAAACCGGATTAAAATACCCGTATTATCGGGGTTTTCCCTGTTATGATTTGGGTTGATCTGATGCAGAATATTAAAATCTACCTGTGCACCAAATAAATTTACGATGCGATAAGCCAGTTCAAAATCAATTTCCCGTCCGGTCGGCGCTAATGATACCTGACTGCTGATGAATGACAGACTATCTGTTTGGTAGTTTCGGCTTGCCACATAAGATAAATTTGCCTGACCGCTCATGACCCTTAGAGGCTGGCTGACAGCAAAGCTCAAGCTGTCACCTTTTTGCAACAGAGAATTTGCCGTAATGCCGATGGAAAAGCTGCCGGAAGTCAAACTATCAATCTGTTCAACCAGGCTTAAATCTGCCGCCCTTACATTGGTCATGCCGTAAGATGCTCTGGTGAAAAAATTAAAGTTTCTGGCAAAAGCCATATCAAACCGGGCATTGACAAATGCGGTAGAGGCCCCCTGCCCCAAGGATATCGCCCCATCTGACAAGCTGCCCAGAACACTGCCGTTTTCATTCATCAGCCCCAGGTCAAACCCCATATTAGCAGAAGGGAAAAATTGATGTTCCACCCGAGCCATCATGACATAACTATCTGATTTCAAGCTATATTCTTGCCATTCCTGCTGACTACGGCCAAATAAAATATTAAATCTGGTTTTAGAATTCAGCTTCTGACCCCATAGGACATTTTGACTGTTATCCCGTCCAATCAATGCCATAAAATCTTCTTTGCCAATAGTTAAGAACTCATTCTGATCATAATCCTCCAAAGTCTCTTTTAAGGAAAGCCCTTGAGAAAATGTCATATTCTGATTGCTGCCCATTGCCATTGTCAATTTCATACGAAGGCCAGAATAGCGGTTACGGGCATTATTCTGATGGGAGAAATATTGCTCTTCCACTTCCTGAAAACGCCAGTCTTCCTGCCATGAGAATTTCACCTGCGCCGATTGATCAAATTGCAATGACGACGTTCGGCTGCCTCTTTTGGATTCTATAAGCGCGCCAAGTTGAATATTCTCTCCCCGGTTAAAAATCTGCTGGCCCAGATCCACACGAAATGACCGGTTAAGACCGTCAAGCATCATGCTGTTGCTCAAACCATCAGAAAAACTGGTAAAACCGCCAAAAGCATTGCCGCCCAATAAAACGCTGCTCTCCAACGCAACCACCTGAGTATCACCCGCAGCAGTTCTTACGGCAATAGAAGAGGCCCCCTGAGGCTGAAATGCCGCCTCAATATTAATCAGGCCGCTGCCAAAGATTATGTCAGGCCCCGCCGCCCCCAAATCCGTCGCCGTACTGAATAACAGGTCCGCCACCTGCTTTCCGTCAAGATTTGGAAAAGCCTGCATTAACAAGGCCGCCGCGCCAGAGATATGCGGCGCGGCAAAGGAGGTGCCGCTCCACAGGAAAAAAGCTTCGTCGCCATTGTCATCAATACCAATTGATAAAATATCCTCAGCGCCGGCAACCAGAAATACATTCTTTGCGATTTCTCCCGCCCGATGGCTGCCATCCCAAAAAGCAGATGTTTCATCAACGCCGCCGGCCAGAATGATCTGCCCATTGGCCCAATCCGCCCAAGCCACAGCCGCCGAGTTTTCTGGCTGCGCCATATCAAGCTCTGTATCGACTTCATCCCTGTTACCTGCGGCCAGAATAAGGATCATCCCAGCCTCAACGGCTCTTCTATAGGCATTCACCAAAACAGGCGAATTAAAATCATCGCCGCCCAAACTGATATTAACAATTTTTACGTCGCGAATACGGGCATAATCAATCGCAGCAGCAATATCACTATCAAAGAATGAACAGCCATCCTCGCTCTCACAACTGCCAACAGATGCCGCGTTAATGGCCATGATCTGAGCATCAAACGCGACGCCATGCGTATTGACATTCGTGGTGTTAGAAGGATTCCGGATTGCCGCGATCACACCGGCAACGCCCGTACCATGACCGGCGATATCATTCAGGTCTGATTTTTGGCCTGTGACAATATTAGTGCTATCAGGGTGAATATTGGCTAATATCTGCGAATTATCCACATCAATACCAGAATCAATAACGGCAACGGTAATGCCCTCACCCGTGGCTTCATTATCATAGGCTGCAATAGCATTTATTTGATCCAGGCCATAATTATTGCGATATTCAACAGTATTATAATTCACGGGCGCCGGCGGCGGCGTTGGCGGCGGAGCAAGAGGCGCGGAGTTTCCGCCTCCGCCACCGGGGGACGAGCCACAGGACGCCAGAAATATACAGCTGATTATAAGGAAATTTAATTTTACAAAAGTTTTTATTGTTTTCATTAATGAATTATCTCTAAATTAATTAACCCTGCCTGATGGCCAAATTTTATTCTTCTTCTGGAATGCCCACGCGCGCTATATTTTTTCTGTAGATAAAATCAAATAAGGTTTGCCATATTTCTTCTCCCTGCTTTTTACGCTGGGCAATATGTTCAACCGTACCGTCTTTTTTCTTTTGCCATGTTAATTTATAAATATGGTTCATGATGGGTGTTTCTGATTTCAAAATAAGCTTACCCCCCTCAAAATTCCCCTTTATGACTTGCGAACCCGCCTGATTATCCACCCAGAATTGTGTCCAGTTCTGGCCATCAAAGGCCGTAAGGCTTTTGCCGTTCATGCGGAACGGCACCATCGGTGATGAGAAATGATCATCCAGGGATATCCAGCTTTGTTGTATGGCGCAGCCTTTTAAAGTACGTCCCACCCGATCGAAACCGGCAAGTTTTCCGCTGTCTTTATGATAGACCTGCCAATCACCAACCCAAAAGTCCAACGCCCGAAACATGGGATGGGCGCAGGGCACAATTATTTTATTTTTATCTGAAGCTTTATTTTGAGCATAAGATGACGAAACAAAAACAGTCAAAAGACCTAACAACATAGAGACGTAAAGTAAAAAATTTTTCAATTGTTTTTCCTTTAAATTTAGAACAGTTTAAAGGCAGATGACAATTAACTCAATAGAAGAAAGAAGGCAATTATAACCGCTCAGAGGCAAAATAGCCGATCGCCGGCAAAGCCCTGGTTTCATCGTCCTGCCCCCTTGGGTAAAGGCAGCAGCATCGCCGTCATCGGCGGCGGCATTGCGGGCCTTACGACCGGGTTGGCCTTGCAGGAAAAAGGCTATCACGTCACCATATTCGAGCGCGGCAACAGCCCCATGGATCAGGCGTCCGGCAATCCTGCGGGAATTTTAGACCCCAGCCTCACAAGCCCTGAAAGCCTTGAGGGTCAATTTTACCATGCCGCCATGTCTCGGGCGCTTGAATTTTATTCGTCATTGGGCCGGCAGGTTTTCCTCTCTCGCGGCTTGTTAAAATTTACCCGTGATTCATCGGATGACAACCTTTATTTTCCCGATTCAGGGACTATTTCACCGCCCAAAATCAGAGATATTCTCAGTCAAAAGCTCCGCATCAGAAACAATGTAACTATTACCAGCTTTACCCATACCCAGAAATGGCACTTATTTGCGGGAGGAAAACCACTGGCCACGGCAGATGCCATCGTCATATGCGGCGGGCCGGAAACGCGATATTTTTCACCCGCAGACCACCTGCCTCTTGAACCTGTCAGGGGCCAGATTACATTTCTGAACGCTGATAAATATGCCCCCTTCCCCCGCAAGACTTTATGCGGAAAAGGTTATATCACCCCGCCATTTGAGATGAATGGTCAGACGACCATGGTCACCGGGGCCAGTTTCAGCCGAAATGACACGGATCTGTCCCTGCGCGAGGATGACCACCGGGAAAATCTTGAGAATGCGGAAATATTATGGCCCGGCATTGGCAAACGAGAAATTACCGGGGGGCGATGTGCCATACGGGCCTATAGCCCGGATCACATGCCAATCTGCGGCCCCATCGCAGATCAAAAGCAATATCTAGCCGCCTATGAAATGTTAAAACATGGGCCAAAGCACCAAATTTTCATCCCGGCACCCTATGTGCCAAATCTTTATGCCGTGACGGGCCTTGGCGCGCGGGGATTTCTTAGCGCCCCTCTCCTTGGGGAATTAATCACCGCCTTGATTTGCGGCGACCCATTACCAGTAACCCAAGCCGTATATGAAAGCCTGCATCCCGCAAGATTTTTGATTCGCGCCCTAAAGAAAGGGCAATAAAAAAGACGGCCCAAAAGCCGCCTTTTCCTTACTTCTACGTATATATCTACCAGATTTTCACGCGGTCCTCTGGTGCCAGATATAATTTATCTTCCGGCTTAACATCAAAGGCTTTATAAAATTCCGGAATATTCCGCACCACGCCATTCACCCTGAATTTACTTGGCGAATGTTTGGCCGTGGCAATCCTCTGGCGCATGGCCGCTTCACGCGTCTTGCTCATGAAGGCCTGCGCCCAACCAATAAAAATGCGCTGCTGCGCCGTAAAGCCATCAATGACGGGCGCCGGTTTGCCGCCGAGAGAAAGACGGTAAGCCTTAATAGCTATACTTAATCCGCCCAGATCACCAATATTTTCGCCCAAACCATATTCGCCGTTCAGGTGAAGATCATAAAAAACCTTGAACCCGTTATATTGCGCCACAAGTGCGGCGGTGCGTTCTTTAAATTTCTCCTTATCTTCAACTGTCCACCAGTCTTTTAGAGCGCCGTCTCCGTCAAAACGGCTTCCCTGATCATCAAAACCATGACCAATTTCATGACCGATTACGCCGCCAATGGCGCCATAATTTATCGCATCATCGGCAGCAAGATTAAAGAATGGCGGCTGCAATATGGCGGCAGGGAAAACAATCTCATTCAGGGACGGATTATAATAGGCATTCACCGTCTGCGGGCTCATATGCCATTCGTGGCGTTGGATGGGGCCGCCAAGTTTCGCCACCTCGCGGTCATGAACAACCTGACTTGACCGGACAATATTGCCGAACAGATCATCAGCCTTGATTTCCAATGCAGAATAATCTTTCCAAATATCCGGATAACCAATTTTCGGGGTGAATTTACTCAATTTTTCAAGCGCCTTAAGCTTTGTTTCCGCGCCCATCCAGTCCAGATTTTTAATACTGGTTTCATAGGCCTTTGACAGGTTGCCCACCAGTTCCAGCATTTTTTCCTTGGCTTCCGGCACAAAATGCTGCGCAACATAAACCTTGCCGATCACTTCACCCAGATTGCCATTAACCGTGCTGACCGCTCGTTTCCACTGGGGCTGTTGTTTGGGCACACCGCGAAGCTGCCTGCCATAGAAGTCAAAATTTTGCTGATCCAGTTCGGCGGTCAGATATGTCGCCATACGGCCCAACGCCTTCCATTTAAAAAAGGATTTCCATATATCAATATCTGTACTGGTGAAAATTTCGTTTAAAGCCTCAAAATAACTGGGCTGGGAAATGACCATTTCCGCCGCATCCGGCACCTTGAAGTCAGCAAAATATCCATCCCAGTCAAAATCCGGCATCATTTCAGTCAATGCGGCACGATCCCGCACATTATAGGTTTTAACCGTATCCCTATTGTCTTCTTTCTTCCATTGGGCGGCGGCGATACGCGTTTCCAAAGCCATAATCGCGGCGGCTTGCTGCGCAGCATTTTCCATGCCCGCCATGGTCAACATCTTTTCCATATGAGCAAGATAATCAGCCTTGATGCTTAATGATTTTTCATCTTTTTTCAGATAATAATCACGGTCCGGCAATCCCAGCCCGGATTGAAAGTTGTATATGGTATATTTAGTCGGATCATCCGCATCTCCATTGACATAAAAGTCAAACGGTGCGCCAAAGCCAGACCGTATTGATCTGGCAAAATAAGCCGATAGCGCCTTATGATCCGCCACAGCGTCCACGGCGTCAAAAACGGCCTTTATTGGCCCCGCACCAAGGGCATTACGTCTCTCCATATCCAGATAGGAATTATATAAATCCCCCACCTTCTGTTCATCAGAACCCGGGACATTATCCCCCGCAGCAGATTGTTCAATAATTTTTTTCACGGCGGCCTGGGATTGCTCATGCAACATATATGTCGTGCCAAAACTGGCCTTGTCATCCGGAATGACAAAATGATCGAGCCAGGCCCCATTGACATAGGCAAAGAAATCATCGCCCGGCTTCACGGCTTTATTCATATTTTCCATCAACACGCCAGAAGCAAACGGTTCGGCAGCTTTTTGCTCTTGGTCTTGGTCTTGGTCTTGTTCTGTGGAACAGGCTGATATAACTGCGACTGCCGCAGCCATGCCCATATATTTTATTCCCGTAAATCCTCTCACTTAGTCTTTCTCCTTGCTGATAGAAATTATTTATTATGCAGTTTGTTAATTTGTTCCTGCATTGCGGCCAATTGCGCCTGAAGTTCGGTCAATTGGTCATTATCTACCCCAGAATTTGAGCTATTGCGCGTATTTTTTTCATGCTGCGCTGTCTGTTGATCTGGTTCTTTTGCCTCTGCTGCCGCCTCTTGATCGCCCCGGCCTCTGCCAAAAGGTGAAAACATCGACATGGACTGTTCAAAAATTGCCATATTCTGCTTTGCCATTTCCTCAAAAGGCTTTAAAGGCTGTATCGGGATGCCGGATTTTGCGAGATTATCTTCAAAATAACGCCGAAATTTTTCCTGATTTTCTGCCAGAGCTGACATGCTGCTTTCCAGATAGTCCGGCACAATTTTTTGCATACCATCACCATAAAAAGCAATCAATTGCCGCAGAAATTTTACCGGCAACAGGGTCTCACCCTTGCTTTCTTCTTCAAAAATAATCTGCGTTAATACGGAATGAGTGATGTCATCCCCGCTTTTGGCGTCTATAACAATGAAATCATCATTGTTTTTGACCATCACGGACAGATCATCCAATGTTACATAACTGCTGCTATCGGTATTATATAACCGCCTGTTTGCATATTTTTTGATGATAATCTGTTCGCCGTCTTGCCTATTCTTTTTTCCCATACCGCTCACCTTTTAAATTCCCGTTCATTTCAAGCTAGACATATCACGCTAAAATGCTGCGCAGCGCAAGAGAAAATGCTGCGCAACAATAAATAAATGCGAGAAAAGAAATATTTACTTCAATTATTCACATTTGAGGGTATATTCACCCCATGCCAAAGCAAAAAAATGTCCATGACAAAATAACGGGGCCTTCAGACAATCTGAACATAATTGCCGAACGTTATCTTGATCTATGGCAGGATAACATCCGACTCTGGGCCAAAGATTCAGACGCCCTCGATAAATGGGCCACAAAAACTGCCCAACATAAAAAAATACCGGACGAAAATTTATCCTGACCATGCTTGCGGCTCATTCCTCTGGCGGCTTTGCCCCCTCATAGAATAGTTCATATCTCTTGACATGGTCTTTTAAATATATTATGTTATATTATCACATTACATATAGGGGTAATGTTTCATGCCTGATAAAACCCGGTTCCATTATATCGTCTCCAATCACATCGTTATTGACAGACATGTCATCCAACGATGGCGATTTTAAAACATCTCAAGATACTTACTCGGCACAAAAATGCGCCCTGAAGAAATCTATTACAGTTTAAAATCACAATATTTAGGAGACAATCATGATCAAAAGATATTTCGTATCAGTTGCCGGAGCCTTTGCCATTACGCTTTCGCTCTTTTTAGGCATGAATTACCTGATCGCGCCGGGAAAGGCCGAAAAGCCGGAAGTCAAAAAATATGTGTCGTTTGAAATTGGCAAGGTCCGCGAGGCCACAGACATTCGCCAGAAAATTAAAATGCCCGATAGGATCGCCGATCCAATTGAGCCCATAAATATACCAAGCCCCCATGATGAGACCACGACAAAAAATGTCATAAACCCAAACACCTATACAGGCTCTAAACCAACCTCAAAATTCAAACCAACGAGGATCGGTCTGTCCAATGGGGATATCCAGCCTTTACGAAAATTTGCTCCCGCTTACCCGCGTACGCAGGCCTCGAGAGGAATCGAAGGCTATGTAATCGTTCAATTTACAGTGAATAAAATGGGCGCAGTGGAGAATATTGTCATCGTCGAATCCACCAATTCCGGCTTTAACAGAAATTCAATGCGAGCCGTGAGTAAATATAAATATAAACCGCGCGTCATCGACGGCGTAGCCATAGAAGTACACAATGTTATGGAAAAAATCAGCTTTAAACTGGAAGAAAGCTAGGGGCAGAATTGGTCAATTCAGACCAAAGTCTACTCCCAAAACTGTAAAATATCCTGACAACCTGTCAGGATATTTTACAGTTTTGGCAGAGTTAACTTTATCAGAAATCATGAAGTCATTGAATTTTAACGAATTATTATCAACGGCACAATTCTTGCACTTATTTTAATATGACTACATTGCATTTTATGACTACAGAGGAAAAAAATATTCAGCAATAGAGAAAGAACCAGATATGAAAGAAATTTTAAAAGGCCTTGTTGT
>Ga0256839_1005439_pt1 | contig 11773 bp, 8 predicted proteins | sample 354166metaG_FD_185968 | JGI IMG/M metagenome (GOLD analysis project Ga0256839, IMG submission 185968) | Hydrothermal vent microbial communities from Mid Atlantic Ridge, Atlantic Ocean - 354-166 | ecosystem: Environmental > Aquatic > Marine > Hydrothermal vents | place: Atlantic Ocean: Mid...
GCCTTGCGGTGGGCGCCAGCCTGAGGCGCACCATCAGCGTCACGGCCGACAGCGGCCTGCTGGCCGGTGAAGCCCTGGCGGCCGCCGTGGAACTGACCCACGACGGTGGTCAGGCCATCGACAACCGGGCACAGAGCGTCGTTACCGTGACAGCTTCCGCCGCGCCCGTTTCGCTGACGGTTTCGGCGGCGCCTGATCCCGTGTTGTCCGACGGCGTCCTGACATACACCATTACCATAGCCAACAATTCGGCCTTGCAGACAGACGCCGTCACCGTCTTGTTCCGTGTGCCCGATGAGCTGAGTTTCCACTACAGCGCCGATGCGGAACCCGATGCCCGGCGTGGCAATTGCGGTAATACCTGCCGCGCTACAGCGGAGGCTCTGTTCGAACTGGGCACGATCGCCGCCAGCACGACCCAGGTGATCACCATCAATGCCACCGTGGCTGCTGGCCTCGACATCGGCACGCTGATCGTTGCGCCGGTTCGCGTCACGGCCACGCAGTTAAAGGAAACGATCGACCTGCAGCACGTGACGGTTGTCGGGAACTGACGGTTTCGGCTACTGCGTAAGACCTGAATCCGTGAGTTCATGACTGCAAATCGCGCAACTGTTTGATCCATCTGCCCTGAACTCACGGATTCAGGTAAGAGTCAGGGATGACCTTTATGCGCAGATTTGTTGCGGGATATCCGAGTCGGCTGCGGATGGCGCCAAGTTAAGAGAGAAGCCGGCTTCGACGGCTTTCCCCACGGGCGGCGTGAATCACCGGATGGTGATCCGCGCCGCTCTTTTGTGGCCGGTCGTTGCGTCGGCTACAGCTCCAGCTTCAGCGCCGTCACCGGCCGCTTCTCCAGTGTCCACTGGTGCATGGAGCCGTCGTAGAGCCTGACGTTTTCAAGGCCCATCAGCTCGCTGAACACGAACCAGCTGCCGGAGGCCAGGTGGCCGCTGTTGCAGTAGGTGATAATGGGCTTGTCAGTGTCTATTCTCAGTTGCTCGGCCAGGGTGCCGAGGGTTTTTGCCGGGGTGAAGACGGCGGGCGCCGTGGGGTGGGTCAGCATCTCATTGGGGTAGGGCTTGGCGCCGGGGATGTGGCCTTTGGCGGTGACGTAGGATTTCTTGTAGGTGCCAAAATATTGCGCCAGGGAGCGCGTATCCACCAGTTGCGCGCCGCCGCTCCTTACCGCTGTCGCCACGTCGTCGCTGGTCGCCAGCAGTTCCTTGCGTTCGGCGGTGATCTTCCAGTTGCCTTGTGGCGGGCGCTTGCCGTCCGTGCTTGTTTCACGTCCTTCTGTCAGCCAACGGGCCATGCCGCCGTCGAGGATGGCCAGCTTGTCGTGGCCGTAGTATTTCAGTTGCCAGTAGAGGCGCGTGGCCATGGTCATGTCGCCGTTGCTCTCGCCCTTGCTGACGATGACCACGGTGCTGTCCTTGTTCAGCCCGACCAGCTGCATGAAATATTCGAAGTCCTTCTTGTCCGGCAGCATGTGGGTGACCCGCAGGCCGTCGATCAGGCGCGCGCGGCGCACATGCCTGTAACTGGCGAGGTGCGCGCCGGGGATGTGGCCGCCGACGCGAACCAGTTGTTGCTGGCCGGTCTTCCTGTCCCGGCTGTACACGGGGGGCGTGGTGAAGCTCTTAATGTCACTGCGCACGTCGATGATGGTCACGCCGTCGAGGTTGTCTGCAAGCCAGTCGGTATCCACCAGGGGGCCTGGCAGCTGGACGGCGGTTGCGATCCCGCTGCCAAGCAGCAAGACAGCCACTGTGAAGAGTTTTGCGATCGTGTTCATGTTCGTTGATGTCTCCCGTCAAGGTGAATTGCCCGCTAATGCACGGAGTTGTGACAGCTGGCGGCTGGGCAGGTTTCCTGGCCGCGCCTGGGTGCAGTCATCACCAGACCGGCCTCAACCGGGCAGCAACGGCCGCACCCACCACACCACTGCCAGGATCACGAAGGGCATGATCAGATTGAGGCGAAAGCCTGTCCGCGCCATGGCCTGCATGCCGACGCGGCCGGTGGCGAAGACGATGGCGTTGGGCGGCGTCGCCACCGGCAGCATGAAGGCGCAGGAGGCGGCCAGGGTGGCGCTGAGCAGCACCATGGCCAGGTCGTAGTCGCTGGACAGGGCGACGGCGGCGAGGATCGGCAGCAGCACCTGGGTGGTGGCGGTGTTGCTGGTGATCTCGGTGAGGAAGACGATGGCCAGGGCGATGCCCAGCAGGACCAGCGGCAGGGGGATGCCGGCGAGGAAGCGGGCCTGTTCGCCCACCCACGTCGACAGCCCGGAGCCCTGCATGCCCATGGCCAGAGCGAAGCCGCCGCCGAGCAGGATGAGGATCTCCCAGGGCAGGCGGCCGATGGCCTGGTGGCCGAGGATGGGGCGGCCGTTGCTGACCGGAACCAGAAACAGCAGCAGGGCGGCGGTCATGGCCACGGTGCTGTCGTCCACGCCGGGAAAGGGCAGCAGGGAAGACCAGCCGGGCAGGTGGAAGCTATCGCCCTGGATGCCCTGCCGGGTCATCCAGGCCAGCGCGGTGAGGCCCAGCACCCAGGCGACGAAGGCCTCGTCGCGGCGCATGGGGCCGAGTTCGTGTTGCTCCCGCGTCAGTTCCTGCACCGCGTCCTTCGCCCACGACAGCTTGCGCAGCCGGTACATGAACAGCAGCAACAGCAGCGTGATGCCTGCCAGCACCATCGGCACGCCGACGAACATCCACTGCAGGAAGCTCGGCACCGCGTCCGGCGCCTGGATGCGCATGTTCTCCAGAAACACCAGATTCGGCACCGTGCCCACCGGGGTACCCATGCCGCCGATGTTGGCGGCGTAGGCGATCACCAGCAGCAGGGCCGGCGCCAGCACGGCGATCTGTTGCGCCGCCAGGGCCTTGTCCAGGCGGGTGAGCACGGCCATGCCGATGGTCACCATCAGCAGGGTGGTGGCGGTATTGGAGACCCACATGGAGAGAAAGGCCGTGGTGAGGGCGAAACCGGCCAGCAGCTGCATGGGGCTGGCGTGCAGGTGGGTGAGGATGGCCAGGGCGATGCGCCGGTGCAGGCCGGTGCGTTCCATGGCCTGGGCGATGAGAAAGCCGCCCACGAACAGGAACATGATGCTGTTCATGTAGCGTGGCGCCGTTTCCCGCGCGGTGGCGATGCCGGTAAGCGGGAAGGCGATCAGCGGGATCAGGGCGGTGACCGCCAGTGGCACGCACTCCGTCAGCCACCAGATGGCCATCCACAGCACGATGCCGAGCATGAAGGGTGCGCGCGGGTGCTCGGGGATCTCCAGCAGCAGGGGCGTGAGTATCCCCAGCGCCGGGCCGAGCAGCAGCGCGACCTGCTGCAGGCGGGTTCGTCTGGCCTGTGGCTCGTCCATGGCCGGCCGCTCAGGAGGCGGCGCTGGCGGTGCCGTTACTGCTTGTCAGTGTGCTCGATTTCGCGAAGCGCAGCACCAGATACCCGGTGACGGCGGAGAGGAAGGAGGCGGTAAGAATCCCCAGGCGCACCGGCTTGATGTATTCCTGGCCGACGTGCTCGAAGGCCAGCGAGGCGATGAACAGGCTCATGGTGAAGCCGATGCCGCACAGCAGGGTGATGCCGTAGAGCTGGGTCCAGCTTGCGCCCTCGGGCAGCTTCGCCCACTTCATCTTCACCAGCAGCCAGCACACGGAAAAAATACCCAACTGTTTGCCAACGAACAGGCCGAGGATGATGCCCAGGGTAACCGGCTCCATCAGGCTGGCCAGGGTGAAGTTCTCCAAGGGCACGCCGGCGTTGGCGAAGGCGAACACGGGCAGGATGATGAAGGCGACGATGGGGTGAAGGTCATGCTCCAGGGCTTTCAGGGGCGAGTGTTCGGGTTTTCTCGGGTTGCGCATGGGAATCATGAAGGCCAGGGCCACGCCGGCCAGGGTGGCGTGCACCCCGGACTTCAGCACCGAGGCCCACATGATCAGGCCCACCAGCAGGTAGGCGGGCACATCCATCACGTTGCGCCGGTTCATGATGAACAGGATCACCAGGCAGACGCCCGCCACGCTCAAGGAGGTGGTGGACAGGTCGGCGGTGTAGAACAGGGCGATGATGATGATGGCGCCGACGTCGTCCAGTACCGCCAGCAGCATCAGAAACAGCTTCAGCGAGGCCGGCACGCGCTTGCCCAGCAGGGCGACGATGCCGAGGGCGAAGGCGATGTCGGTGGCGGACGGAATGGCCCAGCCGCGCATGCGCACGGGGTCTTCGTGGTTCAGCCAGGCGTAGATCAGCGCCGGCACCACGATGCCCGCCAGGGCGCCGACGGCCGGCAGGACGACCTGCGCCGGCTCGGACAGCGCGCCCTCCATGAATTCGCGCTTCAGCTCCAGGCCGACGAGGAAGAAGAATACCGCCATCAGGCCGTCGTTGATCCACAGCAGTAGCGGCTTGGCGATGACGAAGCCACCGATCTGGATCACCACCGGCGTCTGCAGCAGGCCGTTGTACATGCCGCTGAGGGCCTCGGTATTGATCATCACGAGGGCGATCAGGGCGGCGATGATGAGCAGGATGCCGCCGGCGCTTTCCTGTTGAAAGAAACGACGAATGAGATTCATGGACATGAAAAGACCAAAAGTGATTGGAAAGTCGGCAATTCTAAACACAAGCGATTGCCGGGTATAGCCTTACTTTGGCGAGAGGTGGCCAGACGGGGTCAATGGGGGGCACGCGGTGGCCTGCCGTGTCTGCAAATGCCTATGGCCGTTGTGGTTATGGGGGCGGCTGGCCGGCGTCGCCGCAGGGCCATCGAGGGTCGGTCTCAGTTCTCGCAGGGGGTCTGATAGGGATCCTGCTTCTGCCGGTGCAGTTCCATTTCCAGTTTGCGCCGCGCCTCGTAGACCTCGCGGCGTTTCTCGATGCGCTCCTCCAGCGCGCCTTCGCGCAGGGGGATGGAGGCCTCGCCGAACAGCACCTGCAGCATCAGGCGGTAGCCGAATTTCAGCAGTGTGGCGTCGTCGTCGAAAGCGGCGAATTCCTCGTCGCTGAGGGCGTAGGTATCGCGGAAGCTCTCGGTACGGGTGAATGCGCGGAAGCGGTCCACGTCGTAACTGCACAGGAAGAAGAACTGGAAGCTGGTGGGCGAGGGCTTGCCCACGGCTGGGCCGGCGGAGCGCCGCTTGAGGATGATCTGGTACCACTCGCGGTTCATGTCGTCATAGGTTTCGACGCCTTGTTCCTTGCGGTACTCGGCCACGCTGAGCTTGCGCGCCTCCTGGTGGCCCTTGCAGTGGGACTCTTCCACCAGGCAGTAGTGGTGCTGCTCCTTTGGTGTGTCGGAAGGGCGCAGGGTCATCAGGCCCACCGGGTAATAGCGACAGGCGGAGGGGCGGTCGTCATACACGGAACAGCCCTCGTCGGTCATCAACAGGCACACCGGCTCCTCGTCGGTGGTGCGCAGTTTGACGCCGGGCATGCCGCTGGAATCCATCTCGAAGGGCACGGTGTATTGCTTGAGAAATTCCGTGGAGGTCAGGCCCAGACGGTGCTTGAGGCGGAGGATGTCGTAGGGCGTGAGGGTGATGTCGGCCTGCTTGCAGCAGGCGTTGAAGCAGCTGATGCCCTTGTGACAGTCGAACTGGATGATGTCGTCGGGGCCGAGCAGGTTGGGGACGACGGGGCTCTGGACGGGCGGTTGTGCATTGTCCTGGCTCATGGGTGCTCCAAGGGTTGATGGTTGGCGATGGTGTCTGTTTTTCTCGCCAGTGTAACAGCCGAAAAAAAGTCCGGGCAGGTTCGCTGCCCGGACGGGGTGGTTGCCGCTCGAAAGTGCTACAGCAAACCAGGGGGGGGTTATTTGAACAGCTTGGACTTGTCCACCAGGTCGACGTGGGCGCGCTTGAAGCAGGTCCACTGTTTCGTCTCCTTGTCATACACGGAGTTGACGAAGCAGTGCCAGTTCTCCTCATCGACCAGGTTGTAGTCGGTGCGGTAGTAGAAGCCCGGGTAACGGGACTCCTCGCGGAACTGGATGTGTTTCATGTGTGCCTCGGCGGTGAGGATGCGATGGTAGTTTTCCCAGGCCCGCAGCAGTTCGTGCAGGTCCTTGGCGCGCATCTTCAGGGCGTCTTCCTTCAGCATCTCCAGCTTTTCTTCCGCCACCTTGAGCATGTGACCGTTGGTGTTGTAGTAGGTGGCGACGCCGGCCACGTACTCGTCCATGATCTTCTGCAGGCGGAACTGCAGCATGCGCGGCGTGATGTAGTGGGGATTGATGTCGATGGCGGTGGTGTAGTCCTTGTGCTCCAGGTAGGTCTTCACCGGCTGGTAGATCTGCGCCACCAGATCCTCGACGGATTCAGCGAATTCCGGCTGGTAGTCCTTGTTGTCCAGCACGTACTTGACCATGGCCTTGGCCGCCAGGCGGCCTTCGGCGTGCGAGCCGGAGGAGAACTTGTGGCCGGAGGCGCCGACGCCGTCACCGGCGGTGAACAGGCCACTGACGGTGGTCATGGAGCGATAGCCCCAGTTCCAGCCCCGGGGCAGGTGCTCGGGCACGCCGTCCTCGGCCTCGTCGGTGGGGGCGCCGACGTCGGTGGGGCCGGACACCCAGATGCCGCAGCAGCCGGAGTGGGAGCCGAGCAGGTAGGGCTCGGTGGGCATCAGCTCGGAGTTCTTTTTCTCCGGCTCGATGTTCTCGCCCACCCAGATGCCGCACTGGCCGACGCACATGTCGAGGAAGTCTTCCCAGGCCTCGGCCTCCAGGTGCTTGACCTCGCGCGGGGACAGGGTTTCGCGCAGGTTGGCCAGGGCGGTCACGGTGTCCATGTAGATGGGGCCGCGGCCGTCCTTCATCTCCTTCAGCATCAGGTGGTTGCGCAGGCAGGAGGCCGGCACCGCCGCCTGGCCGTAGGGCGGATAGTCGTCCAGCATCTCCTTGTTGCGTTCCATGTAGTTCTCGCCATAGGCGTTGGTGGCCTTGGCCTTGAACAGCAGGAACCAGGCGCCCACCGGGCCGTAGCCGTCCTTGAAGCGGGTCGGCACGAAGCGGTTTTCCATCAGGGTCAGCTCGGCGCCGGCCTCGGCGGCCATGGCGTAGGTGGAGCCGGCATTCCACACCGGGTACCAGGCGCGGCCCTGGCCCTCGCCCACGGAGCGGGGGCGGAACAGGTTGACGCAGCCACCGGCGGCCAGCAGGCAGGCCTTGAACTTGTACACCACCACCTTGTGTTCGCGGGTCGAGAAGCCGACGGCGCCGGCGACGCGGTTGGGGTCGTTCTTGTCATTGATCAGCTTGACGATGAAGATGCGCTCCTGGATGTTTTCCACCCCCAGCGCCTTCTTCGCGGCCTCGGCGACGATCCACTTGTAGGACTCGCCGTTGATCATGATCTGCCACTTGCCCGAGCGCACCGGCTTGCCACCCTCGGCCAGCGGCGGCAGGCCCTTGGAGCCGTCGTGGCGCTCGCCGTTTTCGTCGGTCTTCCAGATCGGCAAGCCCCATTCCTCGAACAGGTGCACGGACTCGTCGACGTGGCGGCCCAGGTCATAGGTCAGGTCGTCGCGGGTGATGCCCATCAGGTCGTTGGAGACCATGCGCGCGTAATCGGCCGGGTCCTTGTCGTCGCCGATGTAGGTGTTGATGGCGGACAGGCCCTGGGCCACGGCGCCGGAGCGGTCCATGGCGGCCTTGTCGACCAGTTTCACGGTGATGTCGGTGCCGGCGGCCTTGGCGGCGTCGATCCAGCGCATGATTTCATAGCCCGCCCCGCAGCAGGCCATGCCGCCGCCGATGAGAAGAATGTCGACTTCTTCTTCGACGACTTCCGGATTGCCAAATTCTCCTGCCATTTTTCTGTCCTCTATTTATTGATGACCAATTGGTTTTGATCGGGATTACTTGGCGATCAACTCGCTGGGATCGCCTGCGCGATAGCCGTTGCACTGGACGAAGAAACCGGGCTCGTCGATCTTCGACAGGTCGGCCTCTGGCTTGCCGCCGTAGGGGTCGATGGAGCCTTCCGGGGTGGTGCGGATGGGGAATTTGAAGCGTTTCATGTTGCCGTTGCGGAACTTGATGGTCCACATGATGGAGTCGGAGCCGCGCAGCGGTTGCACGGAGCCGCCCAGCGGCACGATGTCTGCGTAGTGGCGTGCCTCGATGGCCTGCTGCGGGCAGATCTTCACGCAGGAGTAGCACTCCCAGCACTGCTCGGGTTCCTGGTTGAAGGCCTTCATGGCATGGCCGGTTTCGCTACCGTCCTTGTCCAGTTTCATCAGGTCGTGGGGACAGATGTACATGCAAGCGGTCTTGTCCTGACCCTTGCAGCCATCGCACTTGTCGGTACGCACAAATGTTGGCATCTTCTTCTCCTTCGGTTTGCAGTGCTGAACCCGCCGGCCAAATGGCCTCGGTGGACTATTTATCGTTGTGTTGCCTGTTGTTGCATTGCTTTACTTTCTTCCAACGTTGTTCGATGAGTAGCCCGGGTTTCGCTTCGCTCAACCCGGGCTACTTGTTGTTATGTCACTTGGCCGAATGGCCGGACAGTTTTACCTCCACCTTTTCGTCATCCTTCAGGCCGGCGTAGTACTTGCGCAGTATCGCCAGCACCTCGGGACGGGAAAATTTCGTCGATACCTCTTCGCCCTCGGACAGGGCCTTGCGCAGCTTGGTGCCGGACAGCAGCATGCGGTCGGAGGCGTCGTGCGGACAGGTCTTCATGGAGGCCATGCCGTCACACTTGTCGCACCAGAAGGTCCAGTCGATCTTCATCGGCTGGGTCTCCAGGGCGTCGGCGGGGATCTCGTCGAAGATGTGATGGGCGTCGAAGGGGCCGTAGTAATCGCCCACGCCGGCGTGGTCACGGCCGACGATGAGATGCGAGCAGCCGTAGTTCTGGCGGAACAGGGCGTGCAGCAGCGCCTCGCGCGGGCCGGCGTAGCGCATGTCCAGCGGGTAGCCGGCCTGGATCACGGAATTGTCGACGAAATAATTGTCGATCAGGGTGCTGATGGCCTCGGAGCGCACATCGGCCGGGATGTCGCCGGGCTTGAGCTTGCCGAGCAGGCTGTGCACCAGCACGCCGTCGAGCAGCTCGATGGCGATCTTGGCCAGATACTCGTGCGAGCGGTGCATGGGGTTGCGGGTCTGGAAGGCGGCGATGGTCTTCCAGCCGCGCTTGGTGAATTCGGCGCGGGTCTGCGCCGGCGTCATGAACTGGTCGCCGTATTCCTCGGGGAAGCCGCCGAGGGACAACACCTTCACCGGCCCGGCCAGGTTGACGCCGCCCTGGGCCATCACCATCTTCACGCCCGGGTGCTCCTCGTCGGTGGTCTTGTAGACCTGCATGCACTCGTGCGCCTTGTCGATGACGTATTTCTCCGTCACCGTCATGGTGGCGAGGATCTCGTTGCGCTCGGGGTCGAAGAGGGCGATGTCGTCGCCTTCGGCAATGGCGGCGGCGGTGCCGGTATCGGTGGAGAGGGTGATGGGGATGGGCCAGAACAGGCCGGAGGTGGTCTTCATGCCGTCGCAGACGCCTTGCCAGTCTGCGTGAGTCATGAATCCGTTCAGCGGCGTAAAGCCACCAATGCCCATCATGATCAGGTCGCCGGCCTCGCGCGAGGAAATGTTGACCTTGGGTAGACCCGATGCGCGGGCCTTCTCGGTCTCGAGCGCGGCGCCTTCAAGCAGCAGCGGCTTGAGGTCTCCACCCCCGTGGGGGTTCACTAAGTTAGACATAGCGTTCCTTCTCTTATTGGTAATGTGCGGAAACTCCGATTCTACCCCTTCCGGGATTCGAAGGGAGTCTTTTGACCGCCGCGCGGAACCTGACTGAAGGCTACCCTAATCCCTTTTTTGTCGATTGAAAAACAGGTTTCCTTTTCAAGGGCATAAAATCCCCTTATTGATTGGGGATAGCCGCCCTGGCGCATGACGCCGGACGGGTGAGGCTAACGGTAATTCGCCGGGATCGACCGGTTTGCCGCTTTGTCGGCGCCCGCCATTGAAATCCTCGGGCGAAGCCCAATACTTAACCCTGAATCCGTAGGCTCATGACGGCGAATCGCACAACGCATTGATACGTCTCGCACTATGAAAAATCTCGACAATAGTCCCCGCTATTCCCTCGATTTTTCATTACGCGATACGCATCAAGCCGTTGCACGCTTCATCCTATTTCACCTCGCCCCCGCTGGCCTGCAGGTCGGCGTGGTAGGACGAACGCACCATGGGCCCGCTGGCGACGTTGCTGAAGCCCAGTTCACGGGCGATGTCGGCCAGTTGGTTGAATTCTTCCGGGGTGACGAAGCGGTCCACCGCCAGGTGGCTGAGGCTGGGTTGCAGGTACTGGCCGAGGGTCAGCATGTCGCAGTCGTGGGCGCGCAGGTCTTTGAGCACGTCGATGACTTCATCGAAGGTCTCGCCCAGCCCCAGCATCAGCCCGGACTTGGTTGGAATGCCCGGGTACATTGCCTTGAAGCGCTGGATCAGGGTCAGTGACCACTGGTAGTCCGCGCCGGGGCGGATCTTTTTGTACAGCGCCGGCACGTTTTCCAGATTGTGATTGAACACGTCCGGCAGCGCTTGCCCCATCACATCCAAGGCCACGTCCATGCGGCCGCGGAAGTCCGGTACCAGTATTTCGATTTTTGTCTGCGGTGATGTTTCGCGCACGGCACGGATGCAGTCGGCAAAATGTCCGGCACCACCGTCGCGCAGGTCGTCGCGGTCCACCGAGGTAATCACCACGTACTTCAGTTTCAGCAGGGCGATGGTGCGGGCGAGGTTTTCTGGCTCGTCGGCATCCAATGGGTTGGGGCGGCCGTGGGCCACGTCGCAGAAGGGGCAGCGCCGGGTGCAGATCTCGCCCATGATCATGAAGGTGGCGGTGCCGTGGCTGAAGCATTCGCCGAGGTTGGGGCAGGCGGCCTCCTCGCACACCGTGACCAGCTTGTGTGCGCGCAGGAGTTTCTTTACTCGCACCGCCTCGCTGCTGGTGGGGGCCTTGGCGCGAATCCAGCGCGGCTTGCGCTGCACGACGGCGCTGGGCTCCACCTTGATGGGGATGCGAGCGACCTTTTCGGCGCCGCGCAGGGGCACGCCGCGCTGGACGGGCTTGACGGTTTTGTTCATGGGCCTGTCACCACAAGGAAAGAGGGCCACCGATTATACACCCTGACGGTCGTCCGGCGGGTCGTAGCGCCGCGTGGCCAGGATCACCGGCAGGGCGAGAAGCGTGCCGAGCACGATGGAGGCCAGATCCAGCGGGTCGAAACGCCCGTGCAGGAAATAGCTGGCGGTGTTCTCCAGCACCGGCACCCGCTGGAACCATGCCGGTACCTGACGCGCCAACCACTCGGCCGCCGCCGGCCGCTGGCCCAGTTCGAACAGGGCTTCCGTGGCCAGCCATGCGCCGCAGATGCCCAACGCCCCGCGCCAGCCCACGCGCAACAGGGCGGCGGTGAGCAGGCACAGGGCGAAGGTGTGCAGAAAGGTGGGCAGTTGCTGGCCCAGGGCGCCGAACAGGCCAAAGCCGCCGTCGGCCTGCAGCGCCTCGGCGAGGGCGCGCGGGATGAAATAGATGCGCTCAGCCGGCCGCTCCAGCAAATACAGCAGCGCGCCCAGCACGAGGGCGGCGAGACCGCTGAAGAGGCGGGGGCGGTTGAACAGCGACGGGGAGGGCGTGCGGGCCGGGGTGGATGAAGGTTTGGAGGGGCGCCGGGTCATGGTTATGTCGCTTGTCGGTAAGCACGGTTGATAGACATCAGGGGCATGCAGGGTCTG
>Ga0256839_1005440_pt1 | contig 11772 bp, 11 predicted proteins | sample 354166metaG_FD_185968 | JGI IMG/M metagenome (GOLD analysis project Ga0256839, IMG submission 185968) | Hydrothermal vent microbial communities from Mid Atlantic Ridge, Atlantic Ocean - 354-166 | ecosystem: Environmental > Aquatic > Marine > Hydrothermal vents | place: Atlantic Ocean: Mid...
AGTGCTTGATGTGCGCAAGATGACCTCCATCACGGATTATATGATTGTGGTGAGTGGCACTTCGAGCCGTCATCTGAAATCGATAGTGAATAGTGTTGCGGTCGAGGCCAAAGAGGCGGGTTGCACTCCATTGGGTACAGAGGGCGAGAAGGAAGGCGAGTGGGCGCTGGTAGATTTGGGTGACGTGGTGTTGCATGTGATGTTGCCGCAAACACGTGATTTCTATCAGCTTGAAAAGTTGTGGAGTGTTGAAGGGGCTGCAGAAAAAGAGGCCGCAAGTAAGCTCAGTACGGGTGGCAAGGCGTAACGGCTTCCACCGTAACGATGAAAATTCACTTGATTGCCGTGGGCCACAAAATGCCTCGCTGGGTGGTTGACGGCTATCAAGAGTTTGCCAAACGTTTGCCGACTGAGTGCAAGCTAACGCTGATTGAAATTGCGCCGGGACGGCGTTCCAAAAGCGCGGATGTCAAACGTGCCATTCAAAATGAAAGCAGCAAAATGCTTGCAGCAATCCCCAAAAATGCCAAAGTGGTTGCTCTCGATGAGCGTGGTAAAGCGTGGACGACACGGCAGTTATCCTCCCAACTAGAGGGGTGGATGGCTGAGGGGTGTGATGTTGCGCTGCTTGTCGGTGGGCCGGATGGTCTCTCCGATGAATGCCGTGCGCGCGCAGCACAGCAGTGGTCACTCTCCCCGCTCACATTGCCTCATGCACTGGTACGGGTGGTGGTGGCAGAGCAGCTCTACCGCGCCTGGTCGGTGATGAAAGGCCACCCCTACCACCGGGATTGATTAGTGTTACTGGGCTGAGGCTACAGCAGTACTCGGAGCCGTGCATTAACGGGTCTGTAATCGGTTCTCGCTTAAAAACTGCCAAGTGCGGGTGATGTGCAAAACATCAGTATCTTTGCGCATCGCTTTGGGGAAAGGAGAAAATGGGGCGGCGAGTCGTACGATCCGTTTGGCGGCATCATCCAGCACTTTGTGGCCGGAGGAGCGACGCACGGTGATCTCTTTGACACTGCCATTGGGGCGCAGTGCGACATCCAGAATTAAGGTGCCAGAGAGGTTGCGGCGGCGCGCCGCCTCCGGGTAGTTGATGTTGCCGATGCGTTCGATTTTGGCGCGCCATGCATCGAGGTAGGCGGCATCGCGAAACTCACGGGTGCGTGCCGAGATAAAGCGGTGTTTTTCGCGCCCGGCGTAGCTCTCCATCGAGCGGTTGATCTCGGCGCTCAGCGCGGCGATCTCCCTGCTGCGTGAGAGCAGTTCGGCCGCGGTAATTTCTGTTTGTGGTTTCACTTCGGGCGCGACCTCTGCTACGGCAGTGCTGTGGCTGCTCTGCTCCTGCGTCATCACGACTTGCGAGCGTTGTGCCTCCTGCGGAGGGGGCGCAGTAGGTAGGCTGCTGGCGGTGGCGCTTCCGGGGTCGGGAATCTCGGCTGCGGTGGAGGCCGGGCTGGCTTGGCGGGGCGTTTCGTCGGCATTGCCGCCGCCCAGCAAGTTGGCTTGTGCGAGCAGCTCTGCATCTTCAATCTCTTCTTGGCTCTGTTGATGAACCAGTGTGATATCGAGTGATGGGGCGACCGCTTGTGACTGTTCATCTTCTGGCGTGAAGGTGACCCCAAGGATGATGATGGCGTGCAGCACAATCGCAAAAAAAAGGGTCAACCCTAATCGATCCGATGCGGTAATGCGCGCTGCTGTGGGGTGGGGAACGGCGACCATCTTTACTCTTCCTGTACGTTCCGTTGGCTGGGTGTGATACCGTCCGTCCCTTTTTCCAAGTGGTGCATCATGGAACGCACGATAATGCCACTGATGATGCCAAAAATGACCGCGGCTGTCATTAATAGCGGCAGCAGTTTGAATAGTCCTTCGTGTGGAATGAAGAGCAGATAGGCGGTATAAAACTGCCCAAACATGTGCGCCATGGCGGCGAGTAGGCACAGGCCAATGGGGCCAAACCCTCTGCCCGGCAGTTGGCTGGCAAGCCACAATACGATCAAGGTTGCCACTGCGCCACTAAAACTCAACATGAAGGTAGGGGAGAGAAAAGTGCCGATTAGGATGCTCCCCACCAGCACGCGCAGCATCGAAACCCAAACGGCAGCACGCCAGCCAAAGCGGATAAATACGGCGATGGTGATGACGTTAGCTAAGCCGGGTTTCACCCCAGGCAGCGGGCTGGGCAAGACGCTTTCGATGATGTGGATGGCGATGGCGAGTGCTGCCAGCCATGCGATTAAGTGATCTTCTTGCGTGCTCTTAAGGGTGATGCCGCTGTTGGCTTTATTGTTCATTACAGGTTAAAAGTTAATGCTGTCAAAGCGTGGCGCATCACCCAGCACGGCGACGCTAATGCGATTGGGCAGGCAGGCGGCGAACTCACCGGTTTGTTGTAGCCAGCCACTGTGGATGCACTGCTTGCCAAGGCAAGGGGAGGTGGCAAAGCGGATTTTCCCCGCTTCGATTTTGATGATGGTGGGGCCGAGCGCGCCGTCGATCGTTAAGGTGTGATCATGCGCGAGTGAAACCGCAATGGTTTTATCACCGTTCATGATGGCAGCGGTGGTGCCGACTTCGCTGCTGCTCCATTGGCTCACGTAGAGATAGGGCAGCAGCAGCGCGGCAAATAGTACGATGAGATAATCTGCGCGGGTCACTGCTCACCGCCTACGATATTGAGTTCTGCATCATCGATCTCAAGTTGGATGCGCTGCGCCATTTTCGGGGTCATGTGGAGGGTCAGTTGCTCATCGATTAACATCACCTCATCAACCCCCATTTGGCGCGCAATCCGCGGCCACTGCTCTGCACCTGCAATGAAGAGCGCGGTGGCGGCGGCATCCGCGACGGCCGCGCTGCGGTGGATGACGGTGACAGAAACAGTGCCTTGAGCGGGGTAGCCGCTGCGGGGGTCGATAATGTGGTGATAACGTTGGCCAGAAAAATCAAAAAAGCGCTCATAGTTACCGGAGGTGAAGACGCTTTCATCATCAATAATTTCGAGTGATGCGATCACGCCTGCAGCTGTGGGGTGGCGAATGCCAATACGCCATGGGCGTTCATTTTTCGAGCCGATGGCGCGCAGGTCGCCACCGGCATTGACGATCGCGTTTTCGATGCCGGACTGTTTAAGGCGTGCCACAGCTTGGTCGATGGCGTAGCCTTTGCCAAAGGCACCGAAGTCAAGCTGCACTGCGCGGTTGTTGCTACTGAGCGTTGTTTCGGTGAGTGTGATGTCCGCCATGGAGGGTGCCGATTTTAGCAGGGCGTTGATCGCTTCTTGTGTGGGCGGCGCGCTGTCAGGGCGCTCATCACTGTGAAAGCCCCACAGTGCAACCAGTGCGCCGATGGCGGGGTTAAAGCGCTGCTCGCTGTGGCTTGCGAGCGTCTGCGCCTGTTGAATAAAACGGTATGTTGCAGCGTCGATCGCCACCGTATTACCCAGTGCCAACTGTTGGTTGATCTGGGTGAGGGGGCTGTCACGCCACGCATGCCACTGGGCATTAACGGTCGCCAGCTCGCTTTCGACGATTTCGACTGCACGTGCTGCTGCGGCTTCATCTCGGTGAAGTACAGTGACATCCACAAGGGTACCGAGGGTGAAGAGCTTGGCTTGATGAACCTGTGGTGATTCGCTGCAGCCGCTGAGCCCGAAGGCAAGCAGTAGCGTTAAGTTTAGCCACAACCACTTCACGCCAGTCGCGCCTCAATCGCATCCATCAAGGTGGCGCTGATGTTGAGTTTGAACTGCTGGTCGAGTTCACGAATACCGGTGGGGCTGGTGACATTGATTTCGGTCACATAATCGCCAATCACATCGAGCCCTACGAAGGTGAGTCCTTTAGCTTTAAGGGTGGGGCCAATCTGCTGGCAAAGCCATCGGTCGCGTTCACTGAGGGGTTGTCCCACGCCGGTGCCGCCAGTGGCGAGGTTGGCACGGGTCTCCCCTTCGGCCGGGATGCGCGCCAGTGCGTAGGGGATCGGTTCGCCATCAATCAAGATAATCCGTTTGTCTCCTTTTAAAATTTCAGGCAGGTAGCGCTGCGCCATGGTTAAGGTTTTGCCGTTGTGGGTCATCACTTCAATGATGACGTTGACGTTTGGGTTGTCAGCAGTCACGCGGAAGATAGAAGCGCCGCCCATGGCGGAGAGGGGCTTGATGATGATGTCGCCATGTTCTGCGAGAAATGCTTTGATGCGCGTTGGCTGGCTGGTCACCATGCTCGGGGCGCAGCAGTGGGGGAACCACGCCGTATAGAGTTTCTCGTTGGCATCGCGCAGTGATTGCGGTTTGTTGACGACCAGCGTTCCTGCCGCCTCTGCCTGCTCAAGTAGGTAGGTGGTGTAGATGTAGTCGATATCGAATGGCGGGTCTTTGCGCATCAAGATCACATCGAGATTGCTTAGCGGTTGTGTGGTCGCCTCGCCTAGCTCAAACCAGTTGTCGAGCGTGCTGTTTACGCGCAGTGGGCGCAGCGTGGCCAGCGCAGTCGCGTGGTCGAGAAAGAGGTCATGCTGCTCCATATAATGGAGCTGCCAGCCGCGCTGTTGAGCCTCTAGCAACATCGCCATGGTGCTATCTTTTTTGGGGTTAATGGCGCTGATCGAATCCATCACGACGCCGAGTTTGATATTTTTCATGATCAGCAGCTATTCGTGTTCAGCGATTTCACGGGCGGCCGCCAGCATGGCGAGGCGGGCGATCACCCCGTAGGCATAGAAGCGGTTGGCGTTGGCATCCGGTGCCATGTTGTGATCGGGGGTGGTGCACGGCTCGGCAAAGGCGAGCGGTTCAAAGTGCGCGCCGGGTGCGTTGAGGTTTTCGTTGGGGCCACGGCGGGTGTGCACCCGGTAAAAACCGCCGACCACAAAGTGATCCAGCATGTAGACCACCGGCTCGGCAACAGAGGCGCTCTCCCCCCAAGTCTCAAACGTGTAAACCCCTTCTTGCACCAGCACTTGGCTGACATTGACACCGCTTTTGGAAGCGGACATCTTATTGCGCTGCTTGCGGTTAAGCCCTTGCACCTCTGCCACAGAGCTGGCGGTCATCACCCCCATGCCATAGGTGCCGGCATCCGCTTTGATGACAACAAAGGGCTCTTTGTCGATCTGATATTCATCATATTTACGTTGGATTGAAGTCAGCAGTGTGCCGACGTTTTTGGCGAGGCACGCTTCACCTTCGCGCTTTTTGAAATCGATCTCACCGCATTGCAGGAAGAGTGGGTCGATCAGCCACGGGTCGATCTGCATCAACTCAGAAAATTCCTTTGCCACTAGGCGATAATGGGTGAAGTGGTCAGACTTGAGCCGCTTCGACCAGCCCAGCGCCAGTGGCGGCACGATTTTCTGTTCGAGCTCTTCAAGCATCGCCGGGCGGCCGCTGGAGAGGTCGTTGTTGAGCAAAATCATACAGGGTGAAAAATCGCCGATGCCGACGCGCTTGCCCGAGCGTTCCAGTGGTTCCAGCGTAATCTGTCTGCCTGATGGCAGTGAGAGGGGCTGCGCTTGTTTAATCTCATCAGAGAGGGAGCCGAGGCGTACCTCAAAGCCCGCTTTTTGCAAAATATCTTGCAGTGCAGCGACGCTTTCCATATAGAAGGTGTTGCGCGTATGGCTCTCGGGCACGATCAAAATCTGGTTAGCGGTTGGGCAGATCCGTTCAATCGCTGCTTGTGCAGCCTGAATACTCAGAGGGATGAGTGCCGGATTGAGATTGTTAAAGCCGGCCGGAAAAAGGTTGGTGTCGACCGGTGCGAGCTTAAAACCAGCATTGCGCAGGTCGACAGAAGTATAAAACGGCGCGCTTGTGAGCTGCCATTGGCGACGAAACCACCCCTCAATTTCGGCCTGTTGGTCGAGCAAGTGGCGTTCGATTAACTGCAATGGGCCGCTGAGTACGGTCGTCAGGTGAGGGACGGGAGGGTGTTGTGTTGCGCTCATGTCGATTATTTGATGCCTGTACTGGTCTTAAAAATAGATGGTAATGCATCCCCATGATACGCCGCTTGAGAGAACTTGGCGATGCCATAGGCTAATTGCGCTTATCTAACATCGTGAGTTTTAAAGGGATATTGGTTCGCTAGCAGATCTTGACTGCGGTGAAGGGGTGTTGAATTAGCCGTAAAAGTAAGGAAAGTCCTACGTCAATTGTAAAATCTTACAGGTGTACGCAGCCATTATTTGGGTGTATTTAATAAGGTTATTGGGGGTGGCATGGAGAGCCTCCTGGTGACATAGTACGAGGGCAGGGCTACCAGTATAGGCGCGCTGCTCTACGCATGCATGAGTTCAGGATGCTTCAAAACACAATATTAGAACGGGGCTATTGATGGCTCCCACTCGCCTTGGTTCGAGGCAGGCTAAGGTTGCTGAGCAGGGCGCACTTTCGTCGAAAGCGCGCGCTCAACTGCTGGTCGATCTTGAGCGAATTCGCGAGCTCGTTGCTGAATGCCTCGTTTCCTCTAGCGATTGTAAAGAAGCGCTGATCTGTCAACAAATCAGAAAGGTGAGCCTGCCGCTGTGCCAGCTCTCTCTGGCGCGTGCTGTTGAGCTGTTGAACTCTAATATAGAGTGTGATGGTCATCTGGTCGCAAGCGGATCGATGCCACGCTTGAACGCCTATGCCGAGGTGATTGACGAGGTGATCGGCTATATCGAGCGCATTCGCGGTGGCGATAATAGTGGTGGTAATCTCCTCGAAAACATTGAAGAGAAAATGGCTAAGGTGGGCGTTGTGCCGACCTTTTATGCCAAATCATGTTTAGAGAATTGCCCCGCAGGCGTGATGGCGGAGTTCCTTGAGGGGGTTAGCCGTTCGCTGCGGGAGCTGCGGTCGGTGCTGATGCAGTGGCGAGAGGTGCCAGAGCACAAACCCTTGGCGACAGAATTCCTACGTTGTTTGCATGCACTGAAGGGCGGGGTATTGGTTTACGGTGCTGCGGCACTGGTGGATATTCTGCAGCGCCTTGAATCATGTGTGGCTGCCTTTTTAAAGGGTGAGCTGAAAGCGTGTGAGAAACTGTTTGAGATGATGGAGCGTTATCTTTCTCGTCTGGGCGTGGCGGCCGACCTGCTCGGCAATCAGCAGGCGAGTCAGCGACTACCAGCGCTGGGCAGTGGGGGTGAGCAGGTGCTGCCGTTGCCGCAGATTGATGGGTTACGAGGTGGTGATTTAGCTGAGCCGCACGAGCCGCCGCAGCCCTTTACTCAAAAATTGCCTCGTTTACGTTACTTGGTCGAGCGTGCCAGTGCCATGCTGGGCAAGCCGGTGCGCTTAGTGGTGAAGGGTGAAGAGGTGAAGTTGCCTGCTGAAATAGTCGGCAAGCTTGTTGCACCTCTGGAGTTGCTGTTGTGGAATGCGATTGATCATGGGATTGAGTCTAAAGAGGCTCGGGCTGCAGCAGGCAAGCCACCTGTGGGGGTGATCACGCTTGCGCTGGAGGTGGCACGTCAACAGGTGAAGGTAACGGTGGCCGATGATGGTGCAGGGGTTGATGAAGCCGCAGTGCGCCAAAAAGCGCTCAGCTTGGGGTGCGCCGCTTCGCTGCAAGAGGCGCAGGAAATGGCACTTTCTGAGCTGCTCTTTTACCCCGGGCTGAGTACTTTCTCTGTGGTTTCGCCCATGTCGGGCCGAGGAATGGGGCTGGATGTGGTGAATACGGCGGTGAGTCGTCTTGGCGGCGATGTGGCGGTGGAAAACTCACCTGGGCAAGGTGCGAGTTTTACGCTCACCATTCCATTTTAATCGCCTAGCATCACCCTAAATCCCCCCAATGAGTCTGTATCGCTGCAAGCGTGGCAACGCCTGCAGTCTCTGTGCGTAAAATACGCGGCCCAAATTGAACGGCCTGAAACCCATGTTGTATCGCGCTTTCAATCTCACGGCGACTGAGCCCACCCTCCGGCCCAATCAGCAGTGACACCTCGCCTGCAGGTGCGGCTAACTGGCGCATTGAGTGCGCAGCGCGGTGGTGTAGCACCCATCGCGCTGCGGTGCTATCTGGTTGGCTAAGCCAGTGGGTTAATGAGGTGAGCGGTAGAATTTCTGGGAGACGATTACGACCACACTGTTCACACGCGCTGATGATAACGCCCTGCCAGTGCTGCAGCCGTTTCTCTGCCCGTTTTGCATCGAGCTTAACGCCGCAGCGCTCAGTGATGAGCGGAATGATGCGAGTAACACCGAGTTCGACCGATTTTTGCAGCGTGTAGTCCATCCGTTCGCCGCGTGAAACCCCTTGCGCTAACGTGATATTTAACGGGGATTCGCACTCTCGTGGATTGAACTCACCCACCAAGGCGCACACCATTTGTCGTTCGATGGTGGTGAGTGTTGCACTGTATTCACCCCCTTGGCCATTGAAGAGCGTCAGTTCATCGCCCGCTTTGAGGCGTAACACCCGCCCAATATGGTTGGCTGCGCTGCCTGTGATCGAAATTTCTGAATGGGGGGCGAGTGATGCCGTGGTATAGATGCGGGGCATGTGTCAGCAATGAGTATCTGTATAATGGCGGAATGAGCAACAGTGTACCACTTCGTTGGAGAGGTGGGCCTGAGTGAGTGGGCGGCGCTTGATTGTCCTTATGAAATCGGGGTTGTAGTGAGCCGTAAAATCGCTAAACTCTAGCCCCAATGATGAGCTGTTTGGGCATGCCTGTCCGGTAGCATTGTTTCAGCCGAGTTTAATAAGTTCTGTTTAAGGAGATCGAAAAATGAGTGTATTGGTAGCTAAAGAAGCCCCAGATTTTACCGCCACAGCGGCGATGCCAGATGGCAGCTTTAATGAAGCGTTCAAACTTTCTGATGCACGTGGCAAGTATGTTGTACTGTTCTTTTATCCGCTCGATTTTACCTTTGTCTGCCCCTCTGAGCTGATTGCATTTGATCATAGAATCGCAGAGTTCGAGAAACGTAATGTGCAGGTGATCGGCTGTTCTGTGGATTCACACGTGACCCATCACGCATGGAAAAACACCCCCATCGATAAAGGTGGGATTGGCCAAGTGAAATACCCGCTAGTGGCTGACCTGACCAAAAGTATCGCACGTGACTACGATGTTCTGATTGATGAAGCGATCGCACTGCGTGGCTCATTCCTGATCGATAAAGAGGGTATGGTGCGTCACCAAGTGGTGAATGATCTACCGCTGGGTCGCGACATCGATGAGATGCTGCGTGTGATTGATGCGCTGCAGTTTACTGAAGCGCATGGTGAAGTTTGCCCGGCAGGTTGGAAGGAAGGCGATAAAGGGATGACGCCGACGACGGAAGGGGTGGCTTCGTACCTGGCCAGTGAGGCAGATAAGCTGTAACGGCTTTGGTCATCGAGTGTTGAGAAGGCAGCCTGCGGGTTGCCTTTTTTGTATGGCCTAACCCACCTTTTCAACCTCTTTTTTTTCGCTGGGCAGTGCGCTTGCTGCCGATAGATCAATATCTTCGAGTATCGCGTCGATATCGTCGGCTCCGATGTCGGGCGTTTCCTCTGTTTTGGGTGCTGTGGGTTCATCAGCCGTGGTTGCAGCCAGTAGGGCATCAATATCATCAGTATCGATATCTTTATCGGTGGCTGTTTTTTCAGCGCCGGGTGTTTCAACAGCGGGCTTATCATCACTGCTAGCAGCGAGTAGCGCGTCGATATCGTCTGGATTAAAGTCATCGTCGCTTGCCTTCTCAGGTGTATCTATAGCTGCTTTTGCTTCATTGTTGGTGCTGGCAGTCAGCAGGGCATCGATATCGTCGGCGGCAAGCTCATCTGTTTTACTCTTGGTTGTTGTGGCTGTGTCGAGCCCTAGGTCAATGTCTAGCTCAGTGAGCTCCTCTGTGTTGTCAACTTCACTTTCGGTGGTGGCGCTACCTGCTTCAGTCGCCCCAACTTCATCGATGTTCAGGAAGGGGTTGTTCTCGTCTACCTCAGTGGTATTTTTTACTGCTTGGCTGTCGGCAGTCTCTTTGGAAGTTGGAGTTTTTGTGGCTATTTCAGGGGTTACGACTTCGTCACTTGAAGACTTAGCCTCATCTGGTGTTATGGTGCTGCCAGTGTCAACGGCAGGTGTTTCAGTTGCAGCGTCTTCGCCGGGTGCATTGGCACTCTCTTCCGCTTGAGTTGGAGCGTTGAGTCGTTGTGCTATTTTCTCCTCGGCAGCGGCACGCCCACCACTAAATGCGGAGATAAATTCGGCGACTGTTTCTCGCATCTCCTTTTTTGAATCCGCCAGCTCTTGCTCGATGCGTTCATTTACTTTCAAGGCGGTAGCGAGTTCACTTTGTAATTTAGTGAGCGCTTCGCTGGTGCTATTATCGCTGGACGTAGTGTTGATAGCCGCAGACTTAAAGTAGGTGTTTGAGAGCGCGGATATTTTTTGATCCAGCCCCGCAAGTGCAGTAGCATCTCGTTTGGCGTAGGTGTTCATTGTCGCAATATAAAATTCAATTTCCTTTTGAAAGATCTCTTGAGCAGTGGTATTGAGTGCCTCCCCTTCAAGATTGCTGCTCTCTTTTAGTTTTATTGCGATGCTGTTTAAGCGCTCTTCTTTACTGCTTTGTAGTTTTTCTGTGAGCTGTGCCAGCGCCTTTTTATCGTGGCGCTGAGCGCGTAACTTGAGAAAAATGAGCGTGCCACATACCATCAGTAAAAGAAGAATGATTTCGGCGAGTATGATCGATAGTGATGCGTATAAGCTATTCATGAGCGAGAGATTCCCACGGTGTTTTCTGATTCGGCTTTGGCCGGTTTTTCCATTTTCGATACCCAAAAAAGCCTCCGCCGATAAGTAGGAGGTTGAACATGACGACAGGGATGGCGGCTGCAATCCAATTCACTGGGGTGTCATCGGAGGGTTCTTTTTCTGGCTGAGTCTCTGTTGGCTCTGTTGGTTTTATTGCATCTACTGGCTCGGTGACTTTTGGTGGTGCTGGTTCGCCGGTTTGTTCTGTCGGTACCCCAAATGAGATTGGGCCGACGCTACTTTCTACCAGCTGACCGTTAGGCCGCACACCTTCAATAGCGAGGGTGATGCTATATTGTTTATCGGATGAAAAATCACCCAGCGGCAGTTTCCACTCGTTATGGCTGCTGCGTTGAATCTCGAGTCGTTGAATTTCACCATTACGGTCAAAGATGGTGGCATTAATTCTAATCGAATCTAGGTTAATCATATCGGCATGTGGAATTATAAATAGCGTTTCTATCGCTGCATCAAGCATTTTTTCAGGTTTTATTGTTGCAATGACTGGTGAGCTATAAACGTTAACGAAATGCCTTTTTTCACGATGAAAGGTGACGCCATCAACCCGCGCCAGAAACTCATGTCTCCCTTCAGTTAATGCATGGCTGAGGTTCAAACTATAGGTGCCATCCCCAGCTTTAGCATCTGGGCTGTTGCCATCATCATGCAGATCGTGGAGGGTCTCTTTACCGTGAGTGGTCTGCTGCAGCGTGACATCGATAAAACGGTGAAAGGCGGGTTTGCGAATGATTTTCCCATCATTGGTTAATGAGACGAAATAGGCGAGGTCATCACCAAGGTAGAGATTGTTGGGCAGTGATGTGTTCACCATCTTAAGGTCGGTCACAACCATCACGCGATTGTCAGGGTCGGTGTCGGCTTCTATTTTCCAAGTGCCGCTCGCTGGCTCGGTGACGGTGACCAAATCATAGCGGGCATCATGATGCCAATTCACATTTTTGGGCGAGTGTTTGCGTCCAAATAGATCGCCGTTGGGTGGGGTGATGGTGGCAGGTTGTGCATCACGCC
>Ga0256839_1005441_pt1 | contig 11771 bp, 10 predicted proteins | sample 354166metaG_FD_185968 | JGI IMG/M metagenome (GOLD analysis project Ga0256839, IMG submission 185968) | Hydrothermal vent microbial communities from Mid Atlantic Ridge, Atlantic Ocean - 354-166 | ecosystem: Environmental > Aquatic > Marine > Hydrothermal vents | place: Atlantic Ocean: Mid...
GGTATTTTCCACAAAAGTTTTAACTTGCTGCGTATACATAGAGTTGATCCGCGCAATAGGATCACGCACAAAAAACAGTATTTCCAATTCGTAACCAGCGGCATCGCTCAGGTCTTTCACCTTTTTCATGGCAGGGGCAAAAATCGGAAAGTCTTCGGAAGATAAAAACAAATTGCGGCCTGTGGCCATATCTTTTTCGAGCTGCGCTAGCCCGCCAAGTGTTGGGTCAAAGCGAGGGTCATTGCGCATTTCATAGGCTAAATTATGGTGCCCAGCGTCGGGCCGTGTCCAACCCCAGCGAGGGTAGCTGAATTCGGCACTGCCTTCATATTCAGATAAAAATTTCTGCACCGTAGTGCTTGCGGTTTTTGACGGCCCCGCATGTAAAACAATTTTCTTCATCAAATCACGCTTTCAAACATAGTATAATATAGGCTGCTTAGCGGCCTATACGTTATATCACAGAAATAGGGAGTTCAACTGACCATTATTTTGGAATGTGTGCTGCGTAAACGCATATCCGACCTTTGCACATTTTCTTTTTCTGTGTAGATTGCATATAAAGCACCTCTTGAGAGTTAAAATTATGACCCCAGCAAACACGGCAAACACACTATTACCCAGCTGGCGGCAGGGGTGCCTCCTTTTTTTCACCAGCGTGATTGACCCTTACACGACGCGACTTGATTATCGTGTCGTTGCCAAGACCAATCCTGGCGAAACCAACGTATATCGGACCTACAAAGCCGCCATTACGGCTGATGAGTTGGCAAGGTGCCAAGAAACCGCTAATGACGGCACGGCTTTGCAACTCTTTTTCCACTCAATAAGCCGAGGAAACCTGGACGATTTGGTGGAAGAAAGCAGCCAGCATTTGCCCCCATGCGCCCAAGGCAGCAATTCACTCATATATATTTGCTCTTATTTTAATTTTCTGCGCAAATATAGTGTTGATCAAACTTTGGTTAAACACTACGAAGCGCGCGATCCGGCAGAGCGGTTTGAAGTAGAGAGCAGCCTTTCGATTTACAAAATTTTGTCGGGTCATCTTCAGCCAGAGCGGGCAGCGGCGCTTCTGGATGCAGACCTTACTGACATCTACAAAATTAATGGTGCCATGAATTCCGTTGCTAATTTATTACGCGAAGCCGCGGTTGTTCGGCACGATACGGGAGCGCACACCGCTGCCATCGAAATAATGCGCCGTGCGGCCAAGCTGCATAACACAGAAGATAAATGGCGGCGACTGGCTGATTTTGCGATTGCCGACAAAAACCCCGGCGCTGCGATAGATTTCTTTTTGCGGGCCGAAAGTATGGCCCCGTTGGCCCCGCCTCAGTCCCTACGTGTTGCCGGGCTTTTGATTGACTCCAACCAAGCAGACAAAGCCGCGCCCTTTATGGAGCGCGCAGAAATTGCCTTTAAGCCTCAGGTTGAATCGTTGCGCGCCAAAATTAACTCTATCGCGGCAAAGGACGAAACCCGGCAGGCAACAGACGGATAACCACCATGAAACTCTTTATTGGTCTCGGCAACCCGGGCGAAAAGTATCGCGCCAATCGGCATAATATCGGATTTATGGCGCTGGACCGCATTGCAGAAACCGGCTTTTCCCCGTGGAAATCCAAGTTTCAAGGGCAGGTCTCCGAGGGGCGCATTGGCAGTGAAAAGGTTATCCTGCTTAAGCCCGCGACCTTTATGAACCTTTCGGGCCAATCGGCGGGAGAAGCCATGCGGTTTTATAAGCTCACGCCCGATGATATTACGGTTTTTCATGACGAACTAGATCTCGCGCCCGGCAAGGTGCGGCTCAAAACAGGCGGCGGCCATGCGGGCCATAATGGGTTGCGCTCCTTGCACCAGCATATCGGGCCAGAGTATCATCGTGTGCGCCTTGGCATTGGCCATCCCGGCCATAAAGACAAAGTCGCGCGTTACGTATTGCATGATTTCGCCAAATCAGAGGCGGTTTGGCTAGAGGGGCTTTTGCGTGGCATCGAAGACGGCATTGGCCACCTCGCAGCGGGCGACGGCCCAAAGCTCCTTAATGCTATAGCCCTACGGCTTACTCCGCCACGGCCCTCCACAGGGAAGAAAAAGCCACATGCCCCGGCCATGCCAAATGCGGCACCAACAGAGGCACCGCTTTCACCACTTCAGCGGCTGAAAAGCAAATTTTCCTAAGCGCGAATATTTATAGCTCTGGCATTAAGTAACTAACAACAACGCCGGTTTCAGGCATCATACATTTAGACAATGCTGCCATTTGTTCACTCGTCAATGTCGCATCAGCACCAAAAATCTCAATTGGCCGGCCGGATTCTTCCGCCTGCGCCAACAGCGTGTCGCAGCCTGCCAACGGGCTACTCGCCGCCAGCATTGGTAACATCGGTGCCTCAACTGTTGTGGGGTCAAATGTCTGCCCAGCCAACCCGTCAAGGTCCATGCCTGTAACCATTGTGTCCAGCGCTGAAAGGTAGTCAGTGTCGCTCCCGCTGGTTTGCGATTGCGCATGCCCCGCAGTTGCAACACTCATTGCCACAAAAAGAGAACCAGCCATAAGGCCAAGCACATGCTTGCTTAAATAATTCATAGTTAAACTCCGTTTTCTCGTTACATGGTGCGCGCCCGTGACGGCGGGCGCGCACCTAACGTTTCCAATATATATACTAAATAGTCAATAATTTGTGAATTCGCGTGATGTGTTTAGCTAGTTGTATTCACTGTATAATTTATGCCTTCGCAGAAAATGTCGCGAAATATACAGCATTTCAACCCCAAGATATAAGATGATTTAAAGTCACTTAATCACCCTAAAGCATTATTTATTATCTTAATACACCCTGAATGATCTAGTGCCGCTAGGTCAAATCTGCACTCCGAATTCAGATTCGCATTTTGTGCCAAATACTGTTCAGCACAGGCGATCAGCCGCGCTTGTTGGGCGGGCAATAATGCACCCATGGCCGCAACCAGTGTCTTGCGTGCTTTTACTTCAACAAACACAATCACCCCTTCAAGCTCGACAATTAGGTCGATCTCCCCTTCCGGCACTTTCCAGCGCCGCGCCAAAACCTTGCCCCCACGCGCCTCATACGCGCGCGCAGCAATGTCCTCAGCGGCCAGGCCATTGTGATATGCGGTGCTGCCTCGGCTCACAGCTGCCCCAGTTCGAGCGCCCGCTGGTAAAGCGGCTTGCGTGGCAGATCAAACGCTTGCGCCACCTCCGCCGCCGCGTCTTTCACGCGGTTATGTTTGAGCGCTTCAACCAGCGCGGCATCTATTGCCTCTGGGGTGGCCGCCACTTTCAGCGGCGCGCCGACCACCACCACGGCCTCCCCTTTTGGCGTGGTGGCCTCTGCATAAAAGCTTGCCAGCTCTTGCAAGCTCCCCCGCCGCACCTCCTCAAACTTTTTGGTTAGCTCTCGGCACATCGCCGCTGGGCGATCACCAAAAACCTCTGCCATCGCGGCAAGGCTTTGGGCGAGCCGACGGGGCGCTTCATAAAAAACCAGCGTCGCAGGCACTGCGGCGAACTCCTCAAAAAACGCTTTCCGAGCCGCTGCTTTCACCGGCGCAAACCCCGCAAACAAAAACCTGTCTGTTGGCAGCCCAGCCAGTGAAAGCGCTGTCAGCACGGCGGAGGCCCCCGGTGCTGCTGTAATTGGTAAACCTGCCTCAATCATCCCCGCTGCCAATTGGTAGCCCGGATCGGCAATCAGCGGTGTGCCGGCATCTGACACATAAGCCACCACTTTGCCCTCGCGCACGGCCTTTACCAGCTTGGGCCGCATGGCTGCGCCGTTATGGTCATGGTATGGCAGCAAGGGCCGCCCGTTCAACGCCACGCCATGAATATCCATCAACTTGCGCGCCTGCCGCGTGTCCTCGGCCGCCAGCACATCGGCATTTTCCAAAATATCAAGCGCCCGCAAGGTTATGTCTGCCGCCGTGCCAATGGGGGTGGCGACCAAGTATAGCCCCGCGCTGAGTTTTGGAGAAATGCCGCCCATGTGCTAATCTGCTTTCATCAAGTCGTTTACATCAATTACCGCAGGCTTTACCCTGTCGGCTTGATCGAGTCTATATTTATACATTTGTGAGGTCCCATGTCTTATAAGAACCGCATTCTATTTTTCCTTCGCAGGCCTGCTCTTTGGGCGGCTGCCGCCCTTGGGCTTGCCGCCTGTGAGCCTGTTAATTTTGGCAGCCCCACAGAGGTAGTAGACCCTAACCAGCCGGTTGTCGTGGCCCTCATGGTGCCGCTTTCTTCTGGCAATGATGTCACTGAGCAACTGGCGCAAAACATGGTAAACGCCGCCAATATGGCCGTGCGAGATGTGAGCGGGGCCAATATTGACCTGCGGGTCTATGAAACCGGCGGCAATGCCGAAATGGCGATTGCCGCGGCCAATCGCGCCGTGGCTGATGGCGCGCAAATTATGGTTGGCCCGCTTTATAGCGCCTCTACCGCTGCCATAGCCCCTATTGCCGCGCAGGCTGGCATTAACGTGCTGAGCTTTTCAAACACCACCTCGGTGGCTGGCGGCAATGTTTATATTATGGGCGTAACCTTTGATACCATCGCTGATCGCCTCGTGCGCCAAGCTATGGCTGAAGGCAAATCCAATATCGCGATTGTGTATCAAGAGGGTGTGTCGGGCGAGTCTGGCCGCGGCTCGATAGAGCGCGCTATTGCCCGCAATGGGGCCAACTTGACCACCGCTGTTTCTTACCCTCTCAATCTAACGGAGATGGGTGAAGCGGCTGCCGGGGTCGCGGCTACTCTGCGCGCCAGCAATTCCAACGCGGTGTTCTTTACCGATTCTCCGCTACGCGGCCTTGGCTTCATCACCGCCTCCCTTGCCTCCAACCGCTTCCGCACCAAGCGTGATGCGCAGTTTATGGGCCTTAGCCGCTGGGATAGCTCCAATGAGGTGCTGGTTACCCCCAGCCTACAAGGTGGCTGGTTTGCCGTTGCAGACCCGGGCCTAACCCTGCAATTTGAAACCCGTTACCAACTGGCATATGGCATTGACGCCCACCGTTTATCAGGCCTTGCCTATGATGGCATTGCCGCTGTAGGCGCCATGATAAGCACCGCCCGCGCCTCAGGGGAAAGCAATGCCTTTTCCAGCGAGCGCCTAACAGACCCAGCGGGTTTTGCTGGTGTCACTGGTATTTTTCGCTTTAGAGCCGATGGCACCAATGAGCGTGGCCTGGCCATTATGAAGGTCGAAAACGGCGTTGCCACCATGATCTCCCCTGCGCCCCGCAGCTTTGGCGGAGTTGGTAGTTAGGCCTTGAATTTTGCGTTAAATGACCTCACACTAGGCGGGCTAATTGGCGCGCCCAGTGACATATGGAATAGGGAAGCGGTGGAAGCCGAGCTGGATAGCAAGCTTTATTCCGCCAAAGACAAAGCCGAAATTCGGGCCACATTGGTCGAGGTTCTCAAAGCCCATATGGCAGCCGCGCGCCGCACAATTGAAGGCGCATTAGACGATGAGCCTTATCAGGGCCGCGCCGCCACTCGCGCCTATGCTTGGCTGGCAGACCAAGTGGTGCGGCAGGCGCTGGCCACCACGCTTAAGCACCTGCACCCTGTTTACAACGCGACATCAAGTGAGCGCCTGAGCCTTGTGGCCGTGGGTGGCTACGGGCGCGCCGAAATGGCCCCGTTTTCGGATATAGACCTCTTGTTCCTCACCCCCTACAAGCAAACCGCATGGGGCGAGAGCGTGATTGAAAGCATGCTCTACACCCTGTGGGATTTGCGCCTTAAAGTGGGCCATGCCACCCGCACAGTGGATGATTGCATCCGCCTTGGCCGCGAGGATTATACCATCCGCACGGCATTGCTCGAGCAGCGCTATATTTGTGGAGACAAAGCGCTGGCCGACGAGCTGGATACGCGCTTATGGAAAGAACTGTTTGAAGGCACCGCGTCGGAGTTCATCGAGGCCAAGCTGGAGGAACGCACCGAGCGTCATAAGCGGCACGGCAATGCCCGCTATGTGGTCGAGCCAAATGTGAAGGAGGGCAAAGGCGGCTTGCGTGACCTGCAAACCCTGTTCTGGATTGCAAAATACATCAACCATGCGGGCAGCCCGGAGGACCTTGTGGCCGCGGGCATGCTGACCAAAGACGAATGCACAACCTTCATTGAAGCCGAAAGCTTTTTGTGGACGGTGCGCACCCATTTGCACCTGCTCAACAAGCGGGCCTCCGAAAAGCTGAGCTTTAACATGCAGGTCGACCTCGCCAAAGTGCTTGGCTTTGAGGATAGCGCTGGCATGCGCGGGGTGGAGCGCTTTATGCAGCGCTATTTCCGCCACGCCACCCATGTGGGCGAGCTGACACGGATTTTTTTGACCGACCTTGAGGCGCGCCACGTTAAGGCCAAACCCAGTATTGGCCGCTGGCTCAAATCCGCCTTTAGCTGGGGCCGGGATGGCACCCCGCGCGGCTATACCCTGCGTGATGGTCGCCTCGATGTGGTCGATCAAAAGGCTTTCTTGAGTGACCCGATCAACTTCATGCGGCTTTACGAGGAGGGGTTGAGAAGCGGCACCCTGATCCACCCAGACGCCATGCGCCTGATCGCCCGCAACCTGCATTTAATCGACGATGATTTCCGCAATAACCCCGAGGCCAACCGGATATTTTTGGACCTTCTGCTCTCGCATAACAACCCCGAGCGGGCGTTGCGGCGCATGAACGAGCTGGGGGTGTTGGGGGCGTTTATCCCTGATTTCGAGCTGATCGTGGCGATGATGCAGTTCAACATGTATCATAGCTACACAGTGGATGAGCACACCATTCAGGTTATCTCTAATCTGTTCAAAATCGAGCAGCAAGGGCTGGTGGATGACCTGCCGATCGCCTCTGAAATTCTGAAAGCGGGGATAAACCGCAAGGTGCTTTATGTGGCCTTGCTGCTGCATGATATCGGCAAGGGGCGCAAGGAAGCACATGAAGAAGTGGGGGCGCGCATCGCGGCTGACCTCTGCCCCCGCCTCGGGCTGCACTCGGCTGATAGCGAGCTGGTGGAATGGCTGGTGCGCAACCACCTCGTTATGTCCGACGTGGCGCAAAAACGCGATATTTCGGACCAGCGCACGGTGCAGGATTTTGCCAAACAGGTGAAGTCTGTCACCCGGCTAAAGCTGCTTTTGGTGCTAACGGTCTGTGATATTCGCGGCGTAGGGCCGGATGTGTGGAACAACTGGAAAGCCATGCTTTTGCGCCAGCTTTATGGTGCCACGCATGACCTGCTCACGGGCGGCGCGCAGGCGCAAAGCCAGTCTCAGCGCGAGGACGAGGCCCGCTCGGCCCTGTCTGGCGCTTTGAAAAAGTGGACCAAAGCCGAAATTATGGTCGAGCTGGAGCGGCACTATACGCCTTACTGGCTGGGGTTGGATACCACCACGCAAAAGGTATTTGCCCGCCTGATTAAAAAGCTCGGCGAGGCGCCGTTTATCTCTGAAATCAAGGACGATGCCGAACGCGCGGCCACCCGCGCCTGCTTTGTGATGCAAGACCACCCCGGCCTGTTTGCCCGCCTCGCGGGGGCCTTGGCCTTGGTGGGGGCCAATGTGGTCGATGCCCGCACCTATACCAGCTCTGACGGCCTCGCCACGGCGGTGTTCTGGATTCAGGATAGCGAGGGCGCACCTTATGAAAAGTCTCGGCTCACGCGGTTGCGCAAGATGATCTCGCGCACGCTGAAGGGTGAGGTGATCACCCGTGATGCCCTGAAGCCGCGTGACAAAATCAAGCCCCGAGAGCGGGATTTTAAGGTGCCTACCACCATCAGCTTTGATAATGAAGGCTCTGAAATTTACACAATTATCGAGGTCGACACCCGCGACCGCCCCGGCCTTATCCATGATATCGCCCGCACGCTGAGCGCCAACAGCATCTCGATTGCCTCGGCGATCATCGCCACTTACGGCGAGCAGGCGGTGGATACGTTTTATGTGAAAGACCTGTTCGGCCTCAAGCTGCATAGCGCTGAAAAGCGGCGATTACTGGAGAAGAAACTTTATAAAGCCATCATCAAAAAGGATGAGGCATGATCCGAAAAATCCGCTTGGCCTCGGGGTTTTTCACCGTGGGTATCTGGACGTTGTTGAGCAAGGTTCTGGGCTTTGTGCGCGACATTATGATCGCCAGCGCCATGGGCAGCGGGCCTATGGCGCAGGCCTTTCTCATCGCCTTTTCCCTGCCCAACATGTTCCGCCGTTTCTTTGCCGAAGGGGCGTTTAACACCGCCTTTGTGCCGATGTTTTCTAAAAAGGTGGAAGCGGGAGATAACCCGCAGGATTTCGCCCGCAAGGCTTTTTCCGGCCTTGCCAGCATCGTGCTTGTCACCGTTCTTATAGGCCAAATCTTCATGCCGTTCCTCGTGCTCGCCATGGCCAGCGGCTTTGCCGATGACGCCCGCTTTGCGCTCACGGTTGACTATGGCCGCATTGTCTTCCCTTACATCCTGTTTATCTCTCTGGCGGCTTTGTTAAGTGGTGTGCTCAACGCCATTGGCCGCTTTGCCGCCGCCGCTGCCGCGCCTGTCCTGCTCAACATCATCCTCGTGTCCGCCATGTATCTGGCAGCGTTCATGGGCTGGGAAATCGGCACTGCCCTATCATGGGCCGTGCTGCTGGCGGGCTTTGCCCAAATGGCGTTGGTCTGGTGGGCGGCCCACAAAGCGGGCATCACGCTCCTGCCTCGCCGCCCCCGCCTTAGCCCCGATATGAAGCGCCTCGCTATCATTGCCCTGCCTGCCGCTATGGCGGGCGGCGTGGTGCAGATCAACCTGCTGGTGGGCCGCCAGGTGGCGTCTTATTTTGACGGCGCGGTGGCGTGGCTTTCCTACGCTGACCGCCTCTACCAACTCCCGCTTGGGGTGGTCGGCATCGCCATCGGCGTGGTCCTGCTGCCAGACCTATCCCGCAAGCTCCGCGCGGGCGACGATGCGGGCGGCAACCAGAGCCTCAACCGCGCCGCCGAGTTTTCGCTGGCCCTCACCCTGCCTTCGGCGGTGGCGCTTATGGTCATCCCCACAGCCTTGGTTTCGGTGCTGTTCCAGCGCGGCGCGTTTGATGCAGTGGACACCACCAACACCGCCCTCGCCGTGGCCATCTACGGCGCGGGCCTCCCGAGCTTTGTCCTCGCCAAAGTCCTTGCCCCGCTTTTCTTCGCCCGTGAAAACACCAAAACCCCGTTTCGCTATGCGCTTATCTCTATGATTATCAATGCGGGCCTTGCCATCGGCCTCTCGCCTTATATCGGCTTCCTCGCCGCTGCCATCGGCACCACCATCGCTGGCTGGTCTATGCTCCTTTTGCTCTGGCTTGGCAGCCGCAAGCTCGGCTCCGCCGCCGCCATGGATGCGCGCCTGAAAAGTAAAATCCCGAAAATCATCTTCGCCAGCTTATTTATGGGCGCGGCCCTTCTCGGCGCTGCGTATCTTATAGAACCATGGCTATATGGCTCCCCCATTCGCTACGCCGCCCTCGGTGCGCTCATCGTTTTTGGCATACTGGTTTACGCCGCCGCGATTTTACTCACAGGCGCTCTTCGGCCTGCCGACCTAAAAGCCATGTTCCGCCGATAAATATTTTTGTAAACTGTTGCTCGTAATTCCACAGACTATTGCTTCTAAACCATTAATCAGAAATATAGATTCCTAGGTATCTAGGATTCTAGTTATTCAACATATTGAATAGGAAGAGAGGATTCACCGCTAATTTTTTTCTACAATCCGTGCTTAACGCTCACGTATCGCCCGCACCCAGCCACGAATCCTGTCTTTGCCATCAGGAGCCAGAATATAGGCCAGTAAAAACCCAACAATCAGCCCCGCCAAATCTGCCATCCAGTCATTTGCGACGCCTGCATAGAGCGTAAATCCTACGCGCAACACAGCCAGAGAAATTAGCGCATAGAAAGCCGGAAAAATGCTCTTCCCTTGCCCGCGCAGCTCAAATATTTGGATCCACGTAAACGTGCCAATAAAGCCATAAAATACAGGGTAAGCGCCGATAAGAGGAAAGCCCCCCGCTTTGGAAAATATGCCAAAAGCCAGCGCACCCGCCAGCCCACAGGCTACAAAAATCACCAGCACAGCCAGCCCTGAAAACATGTCGGCAATCATCTTGCCCATTGCTAATATCAGCGCGGTTGCGACGAGCATATGCATGAATGTCCGGTTAATAAACAGGTAGCTAAAAAAGGGCCAAACCACTTTTGGCTCTATCTCGCCGCCAAGTGAAATATGGTCAAAAACCGCCTTATGAAACCCGAAAAACCGCATCATTTCCACCCGCCAGCCCTCGGCCATCGGCCCGCCGATCAGTCGGTTTTCAGCCGCCTGAAATACCAGTTCAACCGCCACCATGGCCACAACCAGCACCACCACCACCGGCGATACTGGGTTAAAGGGCTGTTCCTTTTTGCGCGGCTGATCTTCCATCGGGTTATCTACGCGGCCTATGGCCAGCTTGTCTAGCTCTGCGGGCAAAAACGACACCCAAAAGCCAGCCAGCCAAAAACCCGCCCAAATGTGCTTCCCATGCCAACAAGCCACCGACCATAAAATACAACCCCACATTCAGCAGCACCAATGTGCCAATAAATTGCCAAATGGGTGTTAGGCTCAATCCCATCCGCCTGCGCGCTGTATATTCAAAATATTTCCAAACCCCGAAAAACCCAAACACAGCCCCCGACGCCCCAACCACAGGCACATCGGCCTGATTGAGCACCAAATACAGCGCGCCCCCCGCCATGGCACTGGCCGCGAACAACAACACAAGCTGGCCATTGCTTAGCACGGCGCCCAGCCGCTTGCCGATCCCCAGAATCACCACGGTGTTCATTGCCATATGAAATATCCCACTATGCAAAAAAGCGTGGCTCAGCAGCATAGTTATCGCCTGCCCCGCATAAACCTGCTCCCAGCCCTGCCACACCAACCCCGGCCATAGCGCCCCATTAACATAAGCACTGCCTCGCAGGTCTTGGCTGGGTAAAAGCCCATAGTCACTGGCGCTCAGCAGCAGCTCTACCGCCACCAGAATACCCGCGATATATTTGATCGACCACGGTAGTGGCTCAAAATTCTGGTCCTGCATCTTCGCCCTCCTGTTGACGCCCCGCCGCTTAAGCGCGATAACGCCCCAATATCCACCCCCAATGAAAGGGACCATACCATGACCGAAGCGAACTTCACGCGTCGCGTCTTTTCCGGCATCAAGCCCAGTGGCGGCTTGACGATGGGAAACTATCTGGGCGCTATCAAGCGGTTTGTCGAGATGCAAAGCGCCGATACCCAATCAATTTATTGCGTGGTGGATATGCACGCGATCACCGTTTGGCAAGACCCGAGCGACCTGCGCTATGCCACCCGCGAGCTGGTGGCGGCCTATATTGCCTCGGGCATTGACCCCGATCAGTCCATTCTGTTTAACCAAAGCCAAGTGCCCGCCCATGCCGAGCTGGGCTGGATATTCAACTGCGTTGCGCGGGTGGGCTGGATGAACCGCATGACACAGTTCAAGGACAAAGCTGGCAAAAATGCCGAAGCTGTGTCGCTGGGGCTGTATGCGTATCCAAGCCTGATGGCGGCTGATATTCTTACATATCACGCCACCCATGTGCCGGTGGGCGAGGACCAAAAGCAGCATGTGGAGCTGACGAGAGATATCGCCGCCAAGTTCAACCACGATTACAAGGTTGATTTCTTTCCGCAACCCGAGCCTATAATT
>Ga0256839_1005442_pt1 | contig 11769 bp, 9 predicted proteins | sample 354166metaG_FD_185968 | JGI IMG/M metagenome (GOLD analysis project Ga0256839, IMG submission 185968) | Hydrothermal vent microbial communities from Mid Atlantic Ridge, Atlantic Ocean - 354-166 | ecosystem: Environmental > Aquatic > Marine > Hydrothermal vents | place: Atlantic Ocean: Mid...
GCTTCACCCCATGAACCTCGTACCCCTTCGACAACAGCAGCTCCGAGAGATAACTCCCGTCCTGACCCGTCACACCCGTGATCAACGCTACCCTGGTCATGGTGATGCTCTTTCCCGTACGGGGCCGAGACCCGGTTTGTCCGCTTCAGCGTTAGCCCGGGTTTGGTTAAGATTTCGTCAACACCAGCCGCGGGGGACGCAGCCGTGCTGCCGGAAGGCCAGACGATCGCCGAGATCCGAGCCGGGTTCCGCTGGCGGATTCCCGAACGTTTCGACATCGCCACCGCCTGCTGCGACCGCTGGGCCGACGGCAGCGGACGCGAAGCGCTGGTCGAGCTGGGCGAGGACGGGCGCCGGCGCGTCTGGAGCTTCGACAGCCTCGCCGACCACTCGCGCCGGCTGGCGGCGGTGTTCCGGGAGGTCGGCGTGGCCGAGGGGGATCGGGTGGGGATCCTCCTCGGGCAGCGGGTGGAGACCCTGCTCGCCCATCTCGCCTGCGCCCGGATCGGCGCCATCGCGGTACCGCTGTTCTCCCTGTTCGGACCGGAGGCGCTGCGCTACCGCCTCGCCGACAGCGGCACCCGGCTGCTGATCACCGATCGGGCGGGGGGCGAAAAGCTCGCCGCCATCCGCGAGGCGCTGCCGGCGTTGGGTCGGGTATTCCTGGTGGACGGGCCCGGCGAGGGCGGCGAGGCGCTCTGGCCGCTCCTGGAACGGGCCGCCCCCTGGCCGGGCCGGGAGCCCCTTCGGGCCGAGGATCCGGCACTGATCATCTACACTTCGGGCACCACCGGACCGCCCAAGGGGGCGCTCCACGCCCAGCGGGTGCTACTCGGGCATTTGCCCGGGGTGCAGATGTCGCACGAGTTCTTCCCGCAGCCCGGCGACCGCTTCTGGACCCCGGCCGACTGGGCGTGGATAGGCGGTCTCCTCGACGTGCTGCTGCCGAGCCTCCATTTCGGGGTGCCGGTGGTCGCCGGGCCGGGTGGCAGGTTCGATCCCGAGCAGGCCGTCGCCCTGATGGCCCGTGAAGGGGTGCGCAACCTGTTCCTGCCGCCCACCGCCATCCGCCTCATGCGCCAGGCCGGGGTCGATCCGCTGGCGGCCGGGGTCCGGCTGCGGACCATCGGCAGCGGTGGCGAACCTCTGGGAAGCGACGTGCTGGAGTGGGCGCGGGCGCGCTTCGGCGTGACGATCAACGAGTTCTACGGCCAGACCGAGGCCAATCTCCTGATCTCCAACATGGCCGGCATCCTGCCGCCGCGGCCGGGTTCGATGGGGGTGGCGGTACCCGGTCACGAGGTCGCGATCCTGGGCGAAGACGGCGTGCCTCTCGCGGCCGGGGAAACGGGGACGATCGCGGTCCGCGCTCCCGATCCGGTGATGTTCCTCGGCTACTGGCGACGACCCGAGGCCACCGCCGCCAAGTTCCACGGCGACTGGCTGGTGACCGGCGATCTCGGGCGGATGGACGGGGACGGGTTCTTCACCTACCTGGCCCGCGAGGACGACCTCATCAACAGCGCCGGCTACCGGATCGGGCCGGCGGAAATCGAGGAATGTCTCGCTCGCCATCCGGCGGTCGGGCTCTGTGCGGTGATCGGCGTTCCGGACCCGGTCCGCGGCGAGATCGTCAAGGCCTTCGTCGTACCCGAACCCGGACAGCGCCCCGACGCGGCGCTGGCGAGGGAGATCCAGACCTTCGTCCGTGAGCGGCTGGCCGCGCATCTCTATCCGCGGACGGTCGAATTCGTCGATTCGCTGCCGCTGACCGCCACCGGAAAGGTCCGGCGGGCCGAGCTGCGGGCGCGCGAGCAGCGAGGCGGCGGCGGGTGACGCTGCGCGGGGAGGTCTCGACGGCGGGCCGGGACACCGCGACGGCGGCCGTCCGCCGGACACGGGGGGCGATTTCCGATCTCGGCCCGATCGCCTTCGTCCTCGGCATCGTCATGACCGTCCTGGCGCTGGCGATGGTGCCCAGCATCCTCGTCGATCTGGTGGCCGATCGTCCGGACTGGGAGGCCTTTCTCTTCAGCGCCGGGGCGACCGGGTTCGTCGGCGTCACCCTGCTGCTCATGCATCGCCGGGCGCCCTCGCGTCCCCTGTCGGCGCGCGAAGCGTTCCTGATGATCACCCTGGTGTGGACGGTGACCGCGATCGTCGCCTCGGTCCCGCTGGCCTTCTCCGAATTCGGCCTGTCGCCGGCCGACGCCTTCTTCGAATCCATGTCGGGGCTGACCACCACCGGCTCGACGGTGCTGGTCGGCCTCGATCTGGCGCCGCCGGGCCTGCTGCTGTGGCGGGCGCTCCTGCAGTGGCTCGGGGGCATCGGAATCATCGTCATGGGCATCGCCATCCTGCCCATGCTGAGTGTCGGTGGCATGCAGCTCTTCCGCATCGAGCGCTCCGATCTCTCGGAGAAGGTGCTGCCGCGGGCGGGACAGGTGGCCTCGGCCATCGGCGGTGTCTATCTGGGGCTCACCCTGATCTGCGCGATCCTCTACTGGAGCGCCGGCATGACCGCCTTCGAGGCGGCCGCCCATGCCATGACCACCATCGCCACCGGCGGCTATTCCACCTCCGATGCCTCGATCGGCGGATTCGGCGACCCGCGGATCGAATGGATCGCGATCCTGTTCATGATCCTGGGTGGCATTCCCTTCGGGCTCTACGTCCAGACCCTGCGGGGCCATCCCTGGGCGCTCGCCGCCGACGTCCAGGTGCGCTGGTTCCTCGGGATCCTGTTCGGCGGCGCCCTGCTGCTCACGCTCTGGGTGCTCCTCGACGGGCGGATGGAGGGCGCCGGCGCGCTGCGCCACGCCCTCTTCACCACCGTCTCGGTGGTCACCGGCACCGGCTACGCCTCCACCGACTACGGGCAGTGGGGGCCGTTCGCGGTCGCGCTCCTGTTCTTCCTCATGTGCGTCGGCGGCTGCAGCGGTTCGACGACCGGCGGCATCAAGGTGTTCCGGTTCACCGTCCTCTACGCCGTGGCGCGGGTGCAGATGCAGCGCCTGCTGCAGCCGAGCGGGGTGTTCCGGGCCCTCTACAACGAACGGCCGATCTCCGATGCGGCGGCGATTTCGGTGCTCGCCTTCATTTTCGTGTTCGCCCTGAGCTTCGCGGTGCTGGCCACCCTGCTGTCGTTCCTGGGGCTCGACTATCTGACGGCCATGTCGGCATCGCTGACCGCCCTCGCCAACGTCGGCCCGGGTCTCGGCGAGATCGTCGGGCCCGCGGGCAATTTCGCGAGCCTGCCGGACAGCGCGAAATGGCTGCTGGCGTTCGGCATGCTGCTCGGCAGGCTGGAGCTGTTCACGGTGCTGGTGCTCTTCACCCGGGCCTTCTGGCGGGCGTGACGGTCCGGCAGCATGCCTTGAAAGCGGGCCGGCGATGGGCTAGCTCGGAAGTGCAGTTCGAGGACGGAATGCCGAAGGTTCTTCCCCTACCTACCCGACGGTGCGGTCCCGGGCGACGACCAGGACCGGCGGGCGCGCCCCGGCCATGACCGCAGGGCCGGACCGCGCACCACCACTCGCGGCCTGTCCGGCCCTCGTCCTCAATGCCGACTATCAACCTCTGAGCTACTATCCTCTCTCCGTCTGGAGCTGGCAGGAGGCGGTCAAGGCGATCTTCCTCGACCGAGTCGACGTGGTTTCCCATTACGACCGGACGATCCGGGCGCCGGCCTTCGAGATGCGGCTGCCGAGCGTGGTCGCCCTGCGCCAGTACATCCCCCTGCAGCGGCGGCCGCCGTTCACCCGCTTCAACGTCTTCCTGCGGGATCGCTTCACCTGTCAGTACTGCGAGCGTCATCTGCCGGCCCAGGAACTCACCTTCGATCATCTGGTGCCGCGTTCGCGCGGCGGGCGGACCACCTGGACCAACATCGTCACCGCCTGCGCGCCCTGCAACCTGCGCAAGGGCAACCGCCTGCCGGAGGAATGCGGCGTCCGGCCGAAGCGGCGTCCCTTCGTGCCCACGCTCCACGAGCTGCACCGCAACGGCCGCGCCTTCCCGCCCAACTTTCTCCACGAGAGCTGGCGCGACTTCCTTTACTGGGACAGCGAGCTCGAGCCCTGACCGGCCGGCGTTAACCAAATCTTGGTGAAAAGGGGCCAGACTCCTCGCCGACATTTCGGCGATCGGGGCCCATGGCGCGCGCGAGACCTGCTCTTCCCGTTCTTCGGCGACAGACCGTCGGTGTCGGCGAGGATCTCGCCGTCGCGTTACGGCTCGCCGCCCTCTACGGGGCCGCGGCGCTGGTCGCCTGGCTGCTGTTCTCCCATCCTCCGGGCACCCCGGTGGCGCTGTGGCCGGCGGGCGGGGTGGTACTCGGGCTCGCCTGGCGGCGACAGCAGCGGCTGGGGCTCCTCGCCTTCGCCTTGTTCGCCCTGGTCGATCTGGCGACGAGCCTGATCTTCCGGCCCTGGGGGCCGGATCTGCCGGCGCTCTCCCTGCTGCGGGCGGCGGCCCCGGTGGTGGCCCGGCATCTGCTCGGCGCTGCGCGACCACCGGCGCCTTCCGACTGCGTCCAGTACTATCTCGCCTTCCTGTTGCGCGCCGCTCTGCCGCAGGCGGCCCTCGTCGGCCTGGGAACGGCGCTCCTCGCGGGAAGCGAGGCGGGAGGCCTCGCCCTCGGCGCCCATTTCCTGGGGATGATGCTGTTCGCGCCCCTGCTGGCCGCCGAGGACGGTCGGCTGGCCGCCCTCCTGCGGTCGCCCATGGGAATCACCGAAGGCGCCGTGCTGATCCTCGGGATCGCCGGCGGTACGGTGCTGCTGTTCGTCCAGTCGGCGCTGGGATCGCTCGCGCTCGTCGCACCGCTGCTGCTGTGGGCGGCCCTGCGGCACGGCTTCTGGGTGACCGGCCTGCTCGCCGCGCTGGCGACGGCCGTGGCCGTGCTCGCCGCCCTCGAAGGCTACGTACCGGGCGCATTTCCGAAGGATCCGGCGGGTGGGGCGATGCTCCCTGCCCTGCAGGGATATCTGGCACTGATCTCCGCCATGTCGGCGGTGGTCGCGGTGGCGGTGAGCCGCGAACGCAAGATGGCGGCGGCGGCACTGGCCCGCAGCCAGGAGCTCGAAGCTCTGCTGCGGGCGCTTCCGGATCCGGTGTTCCGTCTCGATCGCGAGGGTCGCATTCTCGATTTCCGGGCCGCGGTACCGGCGACCATGCCCTTTCCGCCGGAACGTTTCCTCGGCCAGCGGCTCGACGATCTGCTGCCCGCCGAGGCGGCCGCCCGGCTGCGCCGGGCGATGCGCGAAGGTGAAGGGGCGCCGGGCGTCACCCAGCTCGAATGCGAGCTCGGCGAAGGTCGGGAGAGCCGGGTGTTCGAGATCCGGATCGCCGGCCTGCCGGAAGGACGTTTCGTCGTCGTCCTGCGCGACATCACCGAGCGCAAGCGGGCCGAACGGGCGCTCGCGGCCCGGGCCGAAGCGCTGGCCCGTTCCAACGAGGAGCTGCAGCAGTTCGCCTACGTCGCTTCCCACGATCTGCAGGAGCCCTTGCGTACGGTGGCGAGTTTCTGCGAGCTCCTGCGCCGCCGCTACCACGGCGAGCTGGGTCCGGAAGCGGACGAATTCATCGATTTCGCGGTCGATGGGGCGCGGCGGATGCAGAGCCTGATCCGCGACCTTCTCGACCTCTCCCGGATCACCACCCGCGGGCGGCCCTTCGTTCCGGTCGATGCCGCGGCCCTCCTGCGGGAGACGGTGCGGGGCCTGCGGACGGCGATCGCCGAGGCCGGTGCCGTCGTCGAACTCGGCGAGCTGCCCACGGTGCGGGGTGATCCGGTCCAGCTCGAACAGCTTTTCGCGAACCTCCTCGGCAATGCGATCAAGTACCGTTCCGAGCGGCCGCCGCGGATCGCCGTATCCGCCGAACGGGACGGGGCGGGCTGGCGGTTCTGCGTCGCCGACAACGGGATCGGCATCGAGGAGGAGTTCCGGGACCGGATCTTTCAGATCTTCCAGCGGCTGCACACCCGCGAGGAATACGGCGGCAACGGCATCGGCCTCGCCCTCTGCCGCAAGATCGCGAACCGGCACGGCGGCCGGATCTGGGTGGAGAGCCGCAAGGGAGAGGGCAGCCGTTTCTACGTCTGGCTGCCGGACCGCCCGGTGACCGAGGAAGAGTTCGCGCTCGAGCCGGCGACCACGGAGCGGGCCGGTCCCGGGGATGCCGGGGGCGCGCCCCGCCCGGCGGCGGTCGCGGAAGCGACGACCGGCCGGCCCCCGGGTTCGGGGGTCGATCGCCGGGAGCGCGAAGCCGATGCCGGCCCGGAGACGGCCCCCGGTCGGTGACCCCCCGTTACCTTCGGCCGGCCATCCGGCGGCCCAGCTCCTCGGCGACGGTCTCCATGAAGGCGGTGGTGGTGAGCCAGGGCTGATCGGGTCCGACGAGCAGGGCGAGATCCTTCGTCATCCGGCCGCTTTCGACGGTGTCGACGCAGACCCGTTCGAGCGTGTGCGCGAACTCGGAGACTTCCGGCGTGCCGTCGATCCGCCCCCGGTAGGTGAGGCCGCGGGTCCAGGCGAAAATGGAGGCGATCGGGTTGGTGGAGGTTTCCTTGCCCTTCTGCCAGAGGCGGTAGTGCCGGGTGACGGTGCCGTGGGCGGCCTCCGCCTCGACGGTCCTGCCGTCGGGGGTCATCAGCACCGAGGTCATCAGCCCGAGGGAGCCGAAGCCCTGGGCCACGGCGTCGGACTGCACGTCGCCGTCGTAGTTCTTGCAGGCCCAGACGAAGCCGCCCTCCCACTTGAGCGCGGCGGCCACCATGTCGTCGATCAGGCGATGTTCGTAGCCGATTCCCGCGGCTTCGAAACGCTCCCTGAACTCGCTGTCGTAGATCTCCTGGAAGATGTCCTTGAACCGCCCGTCGTAGACCTTGAGAATGGTGTTCTTGGTCGAGAGATAGACCGGGTAGCCACGCTCCAGCCCGTAATTCATGCAGGCCCGGGCGAAATCCCGGATCTTCTCGTCCTCGTTGAACATGCCCAGGGCGATGCCGGGCCCCGGATAGTCGTGGATCTCCCAGCTCACCGGCTCGCCGCCCTCGGCCGGGGTGAAGGTCATGGTGAGCTTGCCCGGGCCCGGGATCGGCACGTCGGTGGCCTTGTACTGGTCACCGAAGGCGTGACGGCCGATGACGATCGGCTTTTCCCAGGTGCGCACCAGCCGCGGCACGTTGCGGCAGATGATCGGCTCGCGGAAGACGGTGCCGCCCAGGATGTTGCGGATGGTGCCGTTGGGTGAACGCCACATCTTCTTGAGACCGAATTCCTCTACCCGCGCTTCGTCGGGAGTGATGGTCGCGCATTTGACCCCGACATTGTGACGCTTGATGGCCTCGGCCGCCTCCACCGTCACCCGGTCGTCGGTGGCGTCGCGGTTCTGGATCGACAGATCGTAATAGACGATGTCGAGATCGAGGAACGGCAGGATGAGCTGCTCCTTGATCATGTGCCAGATGATGCGGGCCATTTCGTCGCCGTCGAGTTCGACGATCGGATTCGCGACCTTGATCTTTGCCATCCTGCGATCTCCGGAGAAAGGGTGCGGCGAAACGCAACCTGTGCGGTTGCGCGGCTTCTAGCGACCTCCGCTCTCCTTGCCAAAGCGGTCTGCCGTCGCAGCCGCCTCCAGCCAGAGCGGGTTTTCGAGGGTCGCGAGGAAGGCTTCGTGCGCCGTGCGTTCCTCGGCGGTGGGCGCATGCGGTCGCGGCGCCCGGCGGCGGCGTGGCGGACCGCGTTTCGCGGCGGTTTCCCGACGTCCCGTTTCGAGGCCGAGCGCCGCCTGCCGGCCGCCGATCAGATGGAGATAGACCTCGGCCAGCAGTTCGCTGTCGAGGAGCGCACCGTGGAGCTTCCGGTGGGCGGCGTCGACGCCGAAGCGGCGGCAGAGCGCATCGAGGCTGTTGGACTGGCCCGGAAACTTGCGCTGGGCGAGGAGGAGCGTGTCGATCACGCGGGCCGGGGGCAGCGGGTCGCGGCCGCAGCGCCGGAGTTCGGCGTTGAGGAAGCGCAGATCGAAGCTCGCGTTGTGGATGACGAGCGGGCTGTCGGCGATGAAATCGAGGAACTCCTCGACGATTTCGGCGAATACCGGATGCCGGGCGAGGAAGGCGCCGGTCAGGCCGTGGATCCGCTCCGCTTCCTGCGGCATGTCGCGTTCCGGGTTGACGTAGCGGTGGAAGGTGGCGCCGCTCGGCAGATGGTCGATCAGCTCGACCGCGCCGATCTCGACGATGCGATGGCCGTCCTTGGGATCGAGCCCCGTGGTTTCGGTGTCGAGAACGATCTCACGCAGCATGCGGACGGCTTCCCTCCTTGGCATTGAGGAACCAGCGGTGCGGCCACACGCCGGGCGGAACCCGGCGCATCTCCAAAACGATCCGACGGATGATGGCGACCGTCGTCCCCTTGCCCTGGCCGGTCGGGATCACATAGTGGGCGCGCCGGCGCTTTTCCGCCTCCGGCATCTGGGCGGCCCGGATCGCCGCCAGCCGTTCGGCGGTCATGCCGGGACGGCGGAGGGCGCGTTGTTCCTGCAGGAGCGGATGACAGGCGACCACCGCCACCCGATCGGTGCGCCGATCGCCGCCGGTCTCCAGCAGCAGGGGCACGTCGAGCACCGCGAGGGGCACGCCGGCCCGGGCGCAGCGTTCGAGGAAGCGCCGTTCGCAGTCGCGGACCAGCGGATGGAGCACCGACTCCAGTCGGCGCAGAGCCGGCCGGTCGTCGAACACCCGCCGACCCAGCCGCACCCGGTCGATGCCGCCGCCGTCCTCGGTCACGCCCGGGAACAGCGCGGCCACCGCCGCCACCGCCCGACCTCCGGGTCCGAGCAACCGGTGCACCGTGGCATCGGCGTCGAATACCGGAACGCCGAAGCCGTCGAATACCGAGGCCGCGAAGCTCTTGCCCATGGCGATCGAGCCGGTGAGCCCGAGAATCCGCATCGCGGCTCAGCTTTCCAGGACCGCTTCGCGCCGCAGCGCTTCCAGCAGCGGCAGCAGCGGCAGCCCGAGAACGGCGAAGAAGTCGCCTTCGATCCGGGCGAAGAGCTGGGCACCCGGCCCTTCGAGCTCGTAGGCGCCCACCGCCCGCAGGACGGCTTCGCCGCAGCGGTCGAGATAGCGGCGGAGGAAGGCGTCGGAAAACGGTCGCATCTCCAGTTCGACCCTCTCCACCCGGTGCCAGACCACCGTCTTCTCCCGAACCAGCACCGCCGCCGTGAACAGCCGATGACGCCGACCGCGCAGGCGTCGCAGCAGCCGGGAGGCGGCCTCCCGATCGGCGCATTTGCCGAGCCATTCCCCTTCGAACTCGAGGAGCTGGTCGGCCCCGAGAAGGAGATCCCGCGCCGGCACCTGCTCGGCTACCGCGAGCGCCTTCCGACGGGCGAGCTCCGCCGCCGCCTCGGCCGCCCGCCGGCCGGCCGCGTGCAGCTCCCCGCGCAGCTCCGCTTCGGGCAGATCGGCGGGCATCACCCGGAAGGGGACGCCGGCCGCGCTCAGCAGGCGTGCCCGGACGGCACTGGCGGAGGCCAGCACCAGCGGGCCCTTCTCGATCGCGCTCATGCCTGCCGCTTACCATGATGCGCACCAACCGAAAACCGTCGCCTGCCTCGCGGGCCGGACGCGGGGAGATGTCGCCTCGTGGACTTGACAAGCGCCGGACCGGTGTGACGATGCGGCCACACCAAGATCGGCCCAGAGGAAGGAGGTACCTTCGATGAGACGAAGCCGGGCTCTCGCCCTCACCAGTGTCGTCGCCCTCACGGCGGCGGGAATCGCCTATGCCGCCGAAACCCTGACCGTGGTTTCCTGGGGCGGCGCCTACACCAAGAGCCAGATCGAGGCCTACCACAAGCCGTTCACCGAGAAGACGGGGGTGGTCATCAACTCGGTCGACTACAACGGCGGTCTCGCCGAGGTGCGCGCCCAGGTCGAATCCGGGAACGTCACCTGGGACGTCATCGACATCGAGCTCTCGGACGCCATCCGCGGTTGCGACGAGGGGCTCTTCATCCCCATCGATCCCTCCATTCTGCCGCCGGCGCCGGACGGCACCCCGGCGGAGGAGGATTTCATCGAGGGCGCGATCCAGGAATGCGCGGTGGCCAACATCGTCTGGTCCACCGTCTACGCCTACCGGACGGATCTCGTGGGTGACAAGGCGCCCTCGACCATCGGCGATTTCTTCGATCTCCAGACCTGGCCGGGCAAGCGCGGCATGCGGCGGACGCCCAAGGTCAATCTCGAGTTCGCGCTGATGGCCGACGGCGTTCCCACGGGCGAAGTCTACAACGTCCTGAGCACGCCGGAGGGGGTCGACCGGGCCTTCGCCAAGCTCGACGAGATCAAGGATCAGGTGATCTGGTGGGAGGCCGGCGCCCAGCCGCCGCAGCTCCTGGCCGACGGCGAGGTGCTCATGAGCACGGCGTACAACGGCCGGCTGTTCAACGCCATCTACAACGAGAAGCAGCCGCTCGAGATCGTCTGGGACGGCCAGGTCTACGATCTCGATCTGTTCGCCATTCTCAAGGGAGCCCCCAACGAGAAGCGGGCGCTCGAGTTCGTCGCCTTCTCCACCGACACCGAGCGGCTGGCGCGGCAGGCGGACTGGATCTCCTACGGTCCGGCCCGCAAGTCCTCGATGCAGTACGTCAAGCCGGACATTCTTCCGCACCTGCCGACGGCGCCCGAGAACTTCAAGAATCCCCTGCAGAACGATTTCGAGTTCTGGGCGGACAACCAGGACGAGCTCAACGAGCGCTTCAACACCTGGCTCGCCGTCAACTGAGGCGACACCCACCGGTCTTTCGGAAGAGGCGGGCTCCGGCCCGCCTCTTCTATTTCCGGAGCCGTCGGAAATGGCGGCGGGCGAGATCCTCGATGGTCTCGCGCAGGCCGGGCGGGCCCGCGACCACGGGATTGCCTTCGAAAAGCCCCTCGCCGGAAAGGAAATCGTTGACGAAGCCGCCGGCCTCCTCGATCAGCAGCAGGCCGGCGAGACAGTCCCAGCTGTTCATGTGCGGCTCGAGATAGCCGATCAGCCGGCCGCAGGCCGTCCAGGCGAGCCCCAGCGCCCCCGAACCGTGGCGGTGGTACATGCCACCCCGCGCGAGCAGTTCGCCGATCAGCGGTCCGACCTCCTCGGCCCGGCTGCGATGCGAGAAGCCGACGCTCAGGGTACCGTCCTCCAGGGACCGTGCGTCGGCGACGCGCATCGGTCGTCCGTCGAGCCGGGCACCGCCGCCGCGGAATGCGGCGAACATCTCCCCGCTGCAGGGATCGAAAATCACACCGATCTCCACCCGGTCCTCGATCACGCAGGCGATGGACACGCACCAGGCGCCGATGCCGTTCAGGAAACACCAGGTGCCGTCGATCGGATCGACCACCCAGATCGCCCCGCTCGCACCTTCGGTCATCCCCTGCTCCTCGCCGAGCACCGCATCCGCGGGCAGGAGGGTGGCGAGGCGGCCGCGGATCAGCGCTTCCACCTCGCGGTCGGCGGTGCTGACGATGTCCTGCAGCCCCTTGCGTTCGACGGTCAGGCGATCGAGCCGGTGAAACTGCCGCAGGGCGAGAGCACCGGCTTCCCGGGCCAGGGCTTCGGCGATGGCGAGACGATGGGCGAGGGACGGGGGCTGCATGACGGCTCCGGTGTTCTGCGAGGCGGCGCCCAGCATGGGGCGCCGGCGCCCGGCTGTCGAGCCGCCGGCACCCCGCTTTGCGGCGGGCATCGGGCTGTGCGATGA
>Ga0256839_1005443_pt1 | contig 11769 bp, 14 predicted proteins | sample 354166metaG_FD_185968 | JGI IMG/M metagenome (GOLD analysis project Ga0256839, IMG submission 185968) | Hydrothermal vent microbial communities from Mid Atlantic Ridge, Atlantic Ocean - 354-166 | ecosystem: Environmental > Aquatic > Marine > Hydrothermal vents | place: Atlantic Ocean: Mid...
GGGCCCGCAAACGGCCGAGAAGTTGGCACGTCTGGGTATCCGCGAAGTGTGGGATCTCTTATTTCACCTCCCCCTGCGGTATCAAGATCGAACCCGAATTGTGCCGATGGGTGCGTTGAGCGTGGGTGATGAGGTGTTGGTGCAGGGTGAGGTGCAGGCCTCTGATATCCGTTTTGGCCGCCGCCGCATGTTGCTGACCCGCCTCAGTGATGGCACCGGCTCGTTGACACTGCGTTTCTTTCACTTTTCGGCACGCCAACAAGCAGGGTTGCAGCGCGGCACTTGGTTGCGTTGTTATGGTGAAGTGCGTCGTGGTCAGGCGACCCTAGAGCTGGCGCACCCCGAATATCACGAGATTGAACCGCATCAACCCCCGCCCACTGGCGCGCGGTTAACGCCTATTTACCCCACCACCGAGGGGATGCAGCAGGCGACGATGCGAGCGCTGACTGAACAGGCGCTGGCGCGGCTATCGGCAGATGTTGATACCGTGCCTCCGCATGAAAGCGCTTTGCAAGAGTTGCTGCCTGAAGCGCTATTGGTGCAACTGAAGATGCCGTTGTTGGCCGAGGCGATTCAGTATGTGCATCGCCCACCCGCAGCCGCGTCACAAGAGGCGCTTGCTGCCGGCACGCATCCGGTGCAACAGCGGCTGGCTTTTGAGGAGCTGTTGGCACAACAGTTGAGCATGCAGCAGTTGCGCGCAAAGAGTCGCGCTCAGTATGCCCCCAGCTTTGAAGTGGCAGGGGCGTTGCGTCAGCAGCTGTTAGCACAACTCCCTTTTCAATTGACCGCAGCCCAGCAGCGGGTGGTGGATGAGCTGGTTTGTGATATGCGACAGCGCTCCCCGATGCAGCGCCTGCTGCAAGGTGATGTTGGCTGTGGTAAAACAGTGGTGGCCGTGTTGGCCGTATTGCAAGCGGTAGAGGCCGGTTATCAGGCGGTGGTCATGGCGCCGACGGAGCTGCTGGCAGCGCAGCATCGGCAAAGTTTTGCGCAGTGGCTTGCGCCACTTAATATCGAGATGGCATGGCTTTCAGGGAAGTCAAAAGGGCAGGTGCGCAGTGCGGCACTTGCAAAAATTCGCAGCGGTGAAGCGCAGGTGGTGGTGGGAACTCATGCGCTGTTTCAGCAGGAGGTTGTGTTTGCGCGACTCGGCTTTGTGGTGGTCGATGAGCAGCACCGTTTTGGTGTGCATCAGCGTTTAGCGCTACGTGAAAAGGGGCGCCAGCAAGGGGGCTTCCCCCATCAATTGATTATGACGGCGACACCGATCCCCCGCACGCTAGCGATGACCGCATACGCCGATCTCGACATTTCAGTGATCGATGAGCTGCCACCGGGGCGCAAACCGGTGGAGACAGTGGTGCTGTCGGATGGGCGGCGCGATGAGGTGGTGCAGCGCATACACCGGGCGTGCCGCAGCGGAGCGCAAGCTTATTGGGTCTGCACCCTGATCGAGGAGTCGGAGGCACTGCAGTGTCAAGCTGCGGAAGAGGCAGTGGCGCAGTTGGCAGAGGCGTTGCCGGATCTGCGGGTGGCGCTGGTGCATGGGCGCTTAAAAGCGCAACAGAAAACGGCGGTGATGGCGGCGTTTAAAGCGGGTGAAATCGACCTGCTGGTGGCGACCACAGTGATTGAGGTGGGGGTTGATGTCCCCAATGCGAGTCTGATGGTGGTTGAAAATGCAGAGCGATTGGGGTTGGCGCAACTGCATCAACTGCGTGGCCGAGTGGGGCGTGGCAGTGAAAAAAGCAGCTGTGTTTTGCTGTATCATGCCCCTCTGTCGCAGCAGGGGCGAGCGCGCCTAGCGGTCATGCGGGAGACGAATGATGGCTTTGAGATCGCCCGTCGTGACTTGGAGTTGCGTGGGCCGGGTGAGATCCTCGGTACGCGTCAAACCGGCGCATTGCAGTTTCGCATCGCAGATATTGCACGCGACCAAGCGATGATCCCTGAAGTGAACCGCGCTGCGGCGCTACTGATGCAGGATTATCCCGCACAAGTCGCACCGATTATTCGTCGCTGGCTGGGGGATGCCGCGCGTTATGGCGATGTATGATGTGCGATTAATTTGATTTAAATAACGCCGGGTGTTCTATAAAATAATGCGCGAATTCATTTCACTGTTGTCACTGGGCGGCAGGGCTAATAGCGATTGAAGATTAAGCGGCATGGCATCTGGCGGGAGCCGGTGTGGCGCCCTGCGGAGAGCGTGCTGCGCGCCTCGCTCCCCGCGCGTCTGCTGGGTTGGCTCTATGACAGCAGCTCGCTGACGTTGCGCCTGCAGCAGGCCAGCGGGGGTGATTTCTGCGTGCGCTTGCTCGCTCAGGGGTGGCAGCGGCCACTGCTCAATGAGCGTTTGGCACTGGCGATGGGGCACCATGAATATGCTCTGGTGCGCCAAGTGCAACTGGTCTGCCGGGGTGTGCCGTGGGTTTATGCCCGCAGTGTGATCCCTGCGCGCACAATGAGCGGTGCAGGGCGGCAGTTGTCGCACTTGGGCAATCGTCCATTAGGTGCTTTCCTTTTTGCTAATAATGGGGTGGTGCGAGAGCCGATGGAGATCGCGAGTGTACACCCCAACGAGATGATTTATGATGATGCGATGGCGGGGCTGGGACTTGAGCAGCAGACCGTTTGGGGGCGGCGCTCGTGCTTTCGTTTTGAGCAGAAGCCGCTATTAGTGAGTGAGTTTTTTCTGCCGTCCATTCCCGCACGGTGATGGCGATGGTGCGTCATCGTAATGAACCTAGAGCGCAAGCGTTGAGCCATTGAAATGATTGAGCGTCTGCAACAGTATCTGATTTTGATGCGCTTCGATAAGCCGGTCGGCACCTTTTTGCTGCTCTGGCCGACACTGTGGGCGCTGTGGATGGCGGCCGGTGGAGTGCCGGACAGTGGCGTTCTGATCGTCTTCGTGGCTGGCGTGGTATTGATGCGCGCAGCAGGCTGTGTGATTAACGATTACGCTGACCGTGAGATTGACTCAAAAGTGCGCCGCACCCGGGAACGCCCCATCACCTCCGGAAAAATCGCCCCCAAATCGGCATTAATGCTCTTTGTGGTGCTCTGCTTGGTGGCCTTTGCGCTGGTGTTGACGATGAATCGCCTGACGATCATGATGTCGTTTGTGGCGGCATTTCTGGCGGCCACCTACCCCTTTATGAAGCGCTACACCCATTTACCTCAGGTCTATCTCGGGGCTGCTTTTGGTTGGGCAGTCCCGATGGTATTTGCGGCGCAGACCGGCGCGGTGCCGAATGTCGCGTGGCTACTCTTTATTGCGACCGTATTGTGGGCCACCGCTTACGACACGATGTATGCGATGGTAGATCGTGCCGATGACCTGCGTATTGGGGTGAAGTCCACCGCGATTTTATTTGGTGATGGCGACCGCGCGATTATTGGTATACTGCAGGCGCTCTTTTTTGTGGTGCTAGTGCTGATTGGCCAGCAGCTTGAGTTGGGGCTTTTTTATTATGGTGGATTAGCGCTGGCTGCGCTGCTTGCCTGTTACCAGCAGTACCTGCTGCGTGATCGGGATATTCTGCTCTGTTTTCGTGCTTTTCTGAATAATAATATGTTTGGGGCCGTGATTTTCGGTGGCATCGCGCTGCATTACGCGCTGCCACTCAATTGATGGCACCTCTGATCTTTTGAATTAAATAGAAATAATAACTGTATGTTGCTTTCATCTGTTGCTGTTGTTGCTGGGTTTATTTTACTGGTGTGGGGTGCTGACCGTTTTGTGCTGGGTGCCTCCGCCACCGCGCGTAACTTTGGTATTTCGCCGCTGATTGTGGGCTTGACCATCGTGGGGTTCGGTACTTCAGCGCCCGAAATGCTGGTCTCCGGCATGGCGGCATATCAGGGAAGCCCGGGCATCTCAATTGGGAATGCACTGGGTTCCAATATCACCAACATTGCGCTGGTGCTTGGCATTACCGCGTTAGTGGTGCCGATGACCGTGCGCTCCGGGATTTTGAAGCGAGAGCTGCCGATCTTGCTGCTGGTGATGGTGCTGGCGCTGCTGCTGATGGTCGATGGCGACCTTGGCCGGGGCGATGGCCTTTTTCTGCTGCTTGGTATGTTTCTGATGATCTTCTGGGTGATCAGGCTGGGGCTGCGAGAGCGCGATACCGGCGATGTGATGTCGAGTGAATTTGATGCCGAGATTCCAGAGGGGATGCCGACCTGGCGTGCTATTGTTTGGTTGATTGTCGGTATGGTAATCCTCTTTGCCAGCTCTCATATTTTGGTGTGGGGCGCGGTTAATATCGCGCGCGCTTTTGGTGTGAGTGATCTAATTATTGGGCTGACCATTATTGCTATCGGCACTAGCCTGCCGGAGCTGGCTGCGTCGGTCATGAGTGCGCTCAAGAATGAGCATGAGCTTGCGATAGGCAACATCATCGGCTCCAATATGTTTAACATTCTGGGGGTGATGGCCTTGCCGGGGCTGATCTACCCATCTGTTGTGCCCGATGGGGTGCTGTCGCGTGATTATCCCGTCATGATCGGTTTAACCATTGTGCTGTTCCTGATGGCCTACGGTTTTCGAGGGCGAGAGGGCAAAATTAACCGCATAGAAGGGGGGCTGTTGTTAGCCGCTTATTGTGGTTATATGTTCTGGTTATATCAGGCCTCAGTATAAACTCGGCATCAATATCATCAAATGTTGGAGTAGCGCATGCAGGAGATAAAATTCAAGGTTGCCAATATCAAATGTGGTGGCTGTGCGGCGAATATTCAGTTGGGGTTAAAAGCAGAGCCGGGCGTTGCTCAAATCACGGTTGATGTGAGCAGTGGTGAAGTTGAAGTGCGGGGTGATGGGCTTGATCCTGATGCATTAACGCATAAACTTTCTGCGCTGGGCTTTCCGCTGGTGGGCTCATTAACCTGATTGAAAATGGTATGCTAAACGAGCAACTCATATGAACGAGACTCCCGTTGGGTAAGGGGCTTTGGGTAGTGCTGTTGTTAGTGGCGGTGGCAGCGTTGAGCTGGTGGCTACAGCGGAGTTCGATGCCTGATGATCAGCGAACTGTTGAGTCGGTTCTGCATGAGCCTGATTATTATATGACTCAATTTGAAGCAACAGCGCTGAACCTCAATGGCAAGCCCGCGCATAAGCTTTATGCTGATAAAATGCAGCACTATCCCGATGACGACAGTGCAACATTGGATAAGCCGCACCTGATGCTGTTTCGTAGTGAAGAGGAATTTTGGGATATCCGCGCAGAAACAGGCTTGGTCTCCAATGGTGGGGCGTCGCTCTTTCTACAGGGCGAAGTGATTATCATGCGAGTCAACGCGACACACTCACCGCCACTGCAGCTATATACCTCAGACTTGACGGTACGCCCGGATGATAAGATTGTAGAGACGGCCGCACCCGTGACGATTAAGGATGGTCGCGGGGTCACTACAGCGGTGGGGATGTGGGCGGATCTTAATCAACGACAGGTGAAACTGTTATCAAATGTGCGGGGGGTCTATGAGCCACAAAGCGATTAATGTGCTCTTTTTATTGTGTGTCGCGTTGCTGCCAAAGGGTGCAGTGGCATTGTCAACAGATCGTGAACAGCCGATTCTGATAGAGGCTGATAGTATGGTTGTTGATGAAGGCAAAGGGATCAGCATCTATCAGGGGAGCGTGAGCTATCTGCAAGGCACGGTTAAGATGACGGCCGACAAAGTGACCATCTACAGCGTGGCGGGTGAATTCGAACGATTTGAGGCAGAGGGCAAGCGGGTCAGTTATCGGCAGATGCTCGATGATGATAAAGGTGAACTGCGGGCAAAGGCGCGCCTGATCGACTATCGTGCCAAGCAGGGCGATATTCTACTCAAGGGCAATGCTCATGTGGTGCGCGGTGAAGATGAGTTTTCAGGCAGCCATATCGAATACAATGCCAAGACAGATATCGTGAATGCACGCAAAGCCGAAAACGGTGGCGAGCGGGTGCAGGTTGTGATTCAGCCGCGAGACAAAGAGAAGGCTCAATAGCTTGGCTGCACTGATGGATAATCACTGCTGATGCATGCGCTCATCGCATCAAACCTTGCCAAGCGCTATAAATCCCGCGAAGTGGTCAAGGATGTCTCGCTTGAGGTCAACAGTGGCGAAGTGGTGGGGCTACTGGGGCCTAACGGAGCGGGCAAGACCACCTGCTTTTACATGATTGTGGGCCTTGTCGGCAGCGATAAAGGCAGTATTGTATTGGATGGCGAGGACATGGCGCGTTACCCGATGCATGTGCGCGCCAAGATGGGGTTGGGCTACCTGCCGCAAGAAGCCTCCATTTTTCGCAAGCTGACGGTGGCGCAAAATATTCTAGCGATATTGGAGACGCGTGATGAGCTCAATCGCGCCCAACAACTGGTGCGTCTGGATGAGCTGCTGGGTGAACTTCACATTACTCATCTGCGTGACAACCTAGGGATGAGCCTTTCCGGCGGCGAGCGGCGGCGTGTCGAAATCGCGCGTACCTTGGCCACAAGCCCCCGTTTTATCTTGCTGGATGAGCCTTTTGCAGGCGTTGACCCGATCTCCGTGATCGACATACAGCGCATTATTCGTTTTCTGACAGAAAAAGGCATCGGAGTCTTGATCACCGATCATAATGTCCGTGAGACATTGGGGATATGTGAACGCGCGTACATCATGAGTGAAGGGGTGGTGTTGGCCGCAGGTGTGCCTGATGAGATTCTTGAAAACAAGCAAGTGCGAGAGGTTTATCTAGGGCAAAATTTTCGGCTCTAATTTTTTCCGATAGTCACTGAAAAAAGGTGCTAATTACGATAAGGTAGAGGTCGATAAGTTCAGTTAAAGAAGATGGCGCCGAACTAGGACGGCGATATATGAAGCAATCCCTACAGCTTAGGCTTGGACAACAGTTAACGATGACGCCACAACTGCAGCAGGCGATACGCCTGTTACAGTTGTCGACCCTTGATCTTCAAGCAGAGATACAAGAAGCGCTTGAATCTAACCCCATGCTGGAGCTGACTGATGACGCAGCGGATGATTCCGCGTCAAAAGAGCCATCCAGTGAGGGTGACACTACTTCCGACGGCGCCGTTAATGATGCGAGTGCGGTTGACGGTAGTAGCGCGGGTGATGGTGATGTGGTTTCGCAACTTTCCGAAGCCGTGCCCGATGAACTGCCCGTGGATAGCTCCTGGGAAGACACCTTTGATAGCGTTATGCCGCAGACCTCTGCAAGTGCGCCGGCTGAGAGTAGTGACTATGAAAGTCAGGATGAGTCGGCCGAGTCACTGCAGGAACATCTGCTATGGCAGATGCGGCTGACCTCTTTTACCGATAAAGACATGGAAATTGCAGCGGCGATCATCGATGCTATTGATGACCAAGGCTATCTCACCTGCTCGCTGGAGGATATCTTTTCGGGGCTGCCCGAAGTGCTTGAAACCGAGCTTGATGAGATTGAGGCGGTGCTGCATCGGATCCATAATTTTGACCCCATCGGTATTGGCTCACGAGACTTGCAAGAGTGCATGCTGGTTCAACTCTATCATTTGAGTCCGGAAACACCATGGTTGGCAGAAGCGCGTAAGTTGATTACGGATCACCTTAAGTTACTGGGTGCGCGCGATTACAAACAGATTATGCGGCGCATGAAGTGCACACAAGATGAATTGAAAGCGATCATGGCACTGGTGCAGACACTTAACCCGCGCCCCGGAACGATGGTTTCACCTAAACATGCTGAGTACATTGTGCCAGATGTGGTTGTAAAAAAAGATAATGGGGCGTGGAAGGTGGAGCTGAATACCGATGCACTGCCGCGGGTGCGTGTTAACAATGGTTATGCGAAGCTCGTAAAACGCGCCGATAATAGCGCCGATAACACCTATCTGAAAAGTCACTTGCAAGAGGCGAGGTGGTTTATTAAAAGCCTGCAAAGTCGCAATGATACCTTATTGAAGGTGGCGACCTGTATCGTTGAGCGCCAGCGTGGTTTTCTTGAGCATGGTGAAGAGGCAATGAAGGCGTTAGTGCTTCATGATGTGGCTGAGGTTGTTGAGATGCATGAATCGACCATTTCTCGTGTGACCACACAAAAATATATGCATACACCGCGCGGTATTTTTGAATTAAAATATTTCTTTTCCAGCCATGTTGGTACGGCAAGCGGAGGTGAATGTTCCGCAACAGCAATCCGCGCATTGATTAAAAAACTTGTGGCGGCGGAAAACCCGGAAAAACCATTAAGTGATAGTAAAATCTCACAAATTCTTGAAGATCAGGGGATCAATGTTGCTCGTAGAACGGTTGCAAAGTATCGTGAGTCGATATCGATTCTCTCCTCAAGTGAGCGTAAACGTTTGACATAACATCGAGGTAAAAAAATGCAAATAAATCTAACAGGTCATCATGTCGATATCACCCCAGCCATGCGCAGCTATGTTAATGAAAAGCTAGAGAAGCTCGCGCGCCATTTTGATGGTGTTGGAAACGTACATGTAGTGTTAGCCGTTGAAAAGATGGTGCAGAAAGCAGAGGCAAAGTTACATTTAAGTGGCGCAGATCTGTTTGCTGAAGCAGAGAGTGAAAATATGTATGCCGCGATCGATGCGCTGGCTGACAAGCTAGATCGGCAAGTGATCAAACACAAAGAGAAACGTAAGGATCACCGTGGCCGTGGCAAAGGCTTCCCACTCAAGGATGAAGTGCAGGACGTGGTCGAACCCGAATAGCGCTCATTCATTATAAAAATAACTTTTGTTAGCAAAGAAGATTAAGCATGGAACTAAGTGATTTTTTTCTGCCTGAGAGCGTTATTGCCCAGAAGAAAATTAGCAGCAAAAAACGCGCGCTAGAGCAGCTTAGTGAACTGCTTGTCGCTGCCTCACCAACCCTGACTCAAGCCGAAGTGTTCGAAAGCCTGCTGGGCCGAGAACGCCTTGGGAGTACCGGGTTGGGGCATGGGGCAGCGATTCCTCACGGTCGGCTCAAGGCGCTCGAAAAACCAGTGTGCGCTTTTTTACAGCTACAACAAGGGGTGGACTTTGACGCTGTAGACAACCAGCCCGTTGACCTGATTTGTGCACTGCTAGTGCCAGAAGAGTCTACAAGCGAGCACCTATCGTTGTTATCGATGTTGGCTGAAATATTCGGTGATGAATCGTTTTGCAAAGCGCTGCGAGCAGCGAGCAGCGATGCCATGTTATTTCAGTTGCTGGTGCAGTGGCAGTCCGGCTATAACCTGAGCCAGCAAGCGCGTCCCTGCGCATAGCTTTGATGAATTCCTCACTGACTGTCAATCAACTGTTTGAGAGTCATGCAGAAAAACTAGCATTGAAATGGTCTGCGGGTCGATCTGGTCAAGGGCGGGCGGTGCGGTGCTCTATAGATGCGATCAAGGCGAAGGGCTATGCCGATATGCCGATGGTTGGACATCTCAACCTGATTCAACCGAGCCGGATTCAGGTGCTGGGTTGTACAGAATTGCGCTATCTTGAATCGCTAGGCAAAAACTCATACCACGATGCGCTGACTAAATTATTTGAAGAAACGCCTGCTTTTGTAGTGGTCGCTGATGATGTTGCCCCGACCGAAGACTTGAAGCAGCGGGCAGAGCAGGCAGCTACCGCCCTTTTTTCTTCAAGCCTTAAAAGTGACAAGTTGATCGATCACCTGAGCTATTATCTGACTGGCTTGCTGGCAGAGAGAACGACATTGCACGGTGTTTTTATGGAAGTGCGAGGGTTGGGTGTATTACTCACGGGGGAGAGTGGTGTCGGGAAAAGTGAACTGGCGTTAGAGTTAGTGACGCGCGGCCATCGCTTAATTGCAGACGATGCCCCTGAGTTTTCACGTGTAGCGCCGGATGTCATTAGAGGTGTTTGCCCTGAGCTGCTGCAAGGCTTTCTTGAAGTACGAGGGCTGGGTGTCTTAAATGTGCGGGCGATGTATGGTGACAGCGCCATTAAAAAAGATAAAAATTTACGCTTGATTGTGCATCTTAAACCGATTGATGATGAGGATATTCGCAATATTGATCGACTGGTGGGCAGCCAGCAAAATGTAGAGATATTAGAAGTGGCGATCCCACACGTGATTCTGCCCGTCGCACCAGGGCGAGATCTTGCATTGTTGATTGAAGCGGCGGTGCGTAACCATATTCTCCGTTTAGGTGGATATGATGCGGCACAAGATTTTATCGAACGGCAAAAAGACTCTTTAACAAAAGGTCAGTTATGAGATTATTAGTGCTCAGTGGGCTTTCCGGTGCAGGCAAAAGTATTGCGCTACAAGCACTTGAAGATCTTAATTTTTACTGTGTCGATAACTTACCTGTAGGGCTACTGCCGGGGTTTGTCGCTCAAATGAGAGTGATGGCAGGGCGGCAGGAAGTCACAGATATTGCGGTCGGCATTGATGCGCGCAATATGTTGGATGATTTGCAAAACTTTAGTTTGGTGCTTGATAACATCAAAGAGCAAGGCATTAGCTGCGAAGTGCTGTTTATCGTCGCGAGCGATAATGCGTTAATTAAACGCTTTAGCGAAACACGCCGTAAACACCCTTTAACCGGTGGTGATATCCCCTTGGTTGAAGCGATTGCAGCGGAGCGTCACTTGTTGACGCCGATCGCAGATTGCGCCGATCTTCATATTGATACCAGTCAAACAAATGTACATCAACTACGAGATCTAGTGCGTGAACGGATTGGGCGGAACTCAAGCTCAGCATTGTCATTGCAGTTTTTGTCTTTTGGTTTTAAACATGGCCACCCGATTGATGCTGATTTTGTATTTGATGTGCGCTGCCTACCCAATCCGCATTGGGTGCCAACGTTGCGCTTGAAAACAGGAAGGGATGATGAAGTTATCGCGTTTCTGGGAGAGCAAGCGGCAGTGAAAGAGATGTTGGCTGATATTACCCATTTTGTCGCACGCTGGGTACCTAGTTTTGAAGCGGAAAATCGAAGCTATTTAACCGTGGCCATCGGTTGCACTGGTGGGCAGCATCGCTCAGTTTATCTGGCTGAAACATTAGCGGCTCACTTTAAGCAGGAGAGGGAAGGGGTGTTAATTCGTCATCGTGAACTTTCATGAGTGTTGCACTGTTGGTCGTTACGCATGGCAAAGTAGGGCAGGCGCTGCTTGATGCGGCGGATGCGATGTTGGCAGGAACAGCGCTGAACGTGTGTGCCGTGGCTGTCTCAAATCAGTGTGACCCTGACGAAGTGGCGCAGCATATCGGCGCCTCTATTACACGTATTAATCAGGGTGATGGCGTGTTGGTGTTAACCGACATCTACGGCGCGACACCGAGTAATATTGCAATGAAACATCAAGCAGATGCGGCGGGTATCATGATGGTAGCAGGGGTGAATTTGCCGATGCTCATTCGAGTGCTGAACTACCCAGACCTGAGTATTGAGCAGTTACTTGAAAAGGCGCTGAGCGGTGGTCGTGATGGGATTTTCCGCTGCCAGAGCGATGCGGGTTAGCTGCGATTATGGTCAGAGCAGAGGTCAGCATCATTAATAAGCTGGGGCTGCATGCGCGCGCCGCCGCTAAATTTGTAACGCTTGCTGCAAGCTTTAATAGTGAAATAAAAGTGAAGCGTGGTAGCCGTTCTGTTAACGGTAAAAGCATTATGGGGGTGATGATGCTGGCTGCCGCCAAAGGAACGCAAATTGAGATTACGGCCGCAGGTGATGATGAGCGATTGGCGATAGCGCAACTAGAGCAGCTTGTTGCGCAACGTTTTGGTGAGGGTGAGTAGTC
>Ga0256839_1005444_pt1 | contig 11768 bp, 21 predicted proteins | sample 354166metaG_FD_185968 | JGI IMG/M metagenome (GOLD analysis project Ga0256839, IMG submission 185968) | Hydrothermal vent microbial communities from Mid Atlantic Ridge, Atlantic Ocean - 354-166 | ecosystem: Environmental > Aquatic > Marine > Hydrothermal vents | place: Atlantic Ocean: Mid...
CGACGGGTTGTAGGTCCAAACCCAGACTGGAAACATGACCGAGCAAACTATGCTATTGTGGACAACGAAATCGTTTGCGGTAAAACTTTCTTCTTCGTCCACAGTCAGACATCGGCAGTGGTGCTTGCCTATTGGCTCAATCTCAAGTATTGGGTCTGGGATGTAATTCTGGTCAAATTGAGTCCTGTGAAAGGAGTGCTCCAAAAGTTGCCGACGTTTTGGACCAGTGACCGGTATGCATTTTGCAAACTTGGCTGAATGGCCTTCGTTGTGAATGGAAAGCCTGTATGAAACATACCCAGGTGGCAGCCTTTTTAGGTTGTTGTGAATCCTCTTTCTCAGCGTAGAAAAAATACCCATACGCCCCATCAGGTGCTGAGTGGCTGAGAGAAGCCGCTCGCTAACACTGCCAAACTCTATGACGTGGTGAGACCTATCCCTTCCTTTCTTGTAGCATGAGCCATCACAGTGAAAGTAGCTTGCTATAAACTCTGACACTACGACATTCGAGCTTGTCAATAAGAAGTCTGGAACCTTTTTCGTTCTAGATGATGCACCAGCAATACCTATGTCTCTAAGCCAATCTCGCACGCCAGACCTTATTTTGATTACCCGTGTAACCACGCCTGTCTTCTTGTTTTTCCTAGACGTTGCAATGCGTGCCGTGAATCCAAGTTGTTCGCAACAATAAACGATGTCTTTTATATACTCCTCATCAGCAGGTGTGATTTCGGCTGCAATCGATGATCCTCTTGCCCTAACGCATCCATCACCTATAAAGTATCCAGCCAGCCTCGCTTCTACCCCAGCACGCTTGGACTTGGGGTTAATGTTTACGCTTGGCAACAGGGCGAGAGGTTGACCAACAGTGAGTCGCCCAGCTTCCACCCATCCATCTGGCGTGAGAAATGGGTGGTCCGTCGCAGATATCACCTCGCGTCCGCTGTGCGTCCTTATTTTTACACAATCTTGCAACCCTTGGTCGTGGACGGCCAAAACCTTACCGGGAAGCCCAGACTTTCCGATTACATAATCACCAACGCGAATATCTCCAAGTCTCTTCCTGGTTCCATCTCCCATCAAAACCAATGTGTCAACGTGAAGCGGCTTGCCAATCCCCGGCGGGAGACAGATGACCAGGTGCTTTATCTCGCGTTTCGCAAAAGCCTCCAAGTGTTCAGCGATTATCTTCTGGTGCCAGAACTCGCGGAACTCGGCCCCTTGATCAGCGTAGGGCCACGCCATCTTGATGAAGCGGTAGAAGTCGAGACGAGACGCAAGCTTGCGGACGATCTCTTGCATCTCTGGCGTGAAGACAGCCTTGGACGGGTCTTGCTGCTGCCCAGCATACTTCCATGCGTCGTCGTTGTTCGGGTCGTCAACCTTGAATGACAACTGCCCGATTTCGGCGAACTCGGACGAATCTGGAAGTATTCTTTTCTGTGCCATTGGTTCCTGCCGCTAGGGTAGAGAGTGCCACGCCGCCATACTTGCTGTTTGCAGTTGCGGTTGTGTTATACTAAAATCCTGTTGGCGGGTGGAATACGTCAATGGCGATTTGCGACAGGAGGAATCTCTGGAGACATGGCGCGTTCGACGGCTTGCAATCGCGATTCTTGGCGGATCGACGACTCTCGCGTCTGCTTCGCGTCCACTTCGACCTTCTCAAGTTGCTTGGACACGATGGCAAGCTGCGTCTCGATCGGCACGACGCTCGACCGGACAGCGAAGATGATCAGCGTTCCAGCCATGATGAGGAACGTGGCGCCGACACTTGCCCACTGCACGATCAGCCCGCGCGTCGTCTCGCGCCTGCCCTCCATCTGTCGGGCGATCTCACGCAATTGGGTCTTGAACTCTTCCGACTGGTTGTGCAGCTCATCGAAGATGGCTTTGCGATCTGAACGCCACGAATCGGACAGTTGCTCGCCCTGCTTTCGTATAGCGTCTTGCAGCTCCTTGCGTTCATCGCGCCATGTCTCTAGAAGCGTCTCGCCTTGCTCGCGAATCGCCGTGCGTAGCTCGTCGCGTTCCGCCCGCCACTGCTCGACGAAGTTCTCAAACAATCGTTCCAAAGCCTCGACACGTGATTCCAACCGGGAACTGTGTGTGTTGTTCGACTGTTTGGCGGGTGGCATCCAATTTCCTTTCTTCTCACATCCAGCGGCCAGACGCCCAAGTCCAGCTCGTAACGTACCAAAATGCCACTAACGTGCCAACAGGAACCATTGACGTAAGGGGTTGACATGAATGAGGATGCCGCAAACAACGGGAATGGCAAGTCGCAGGACACGAACGGCGAGTCAGACAAGAACGCCAGCAGCGTCACTGACGCGAAGAGTTGGGAGGATTTGCCGGAAAGCATCTCGATCTTCGGGCACGAAATCCCCGTCCCGAAGCTCGAAATGGTCGAGAATGGCGTCTGCCACTTCGCGCCGCCAGAGGGACTGACGCCCTTCTCTCTCGAAGAGCGGTTCTATTACTCGTTCCTGCTCCGCATCCTGAGAATGCGGGCCAAGATGACGGTCGTGGATGTCGCCAGAGCGTCTGGCCTGAAATTCCACACCGTCAATCATCTGGAATCCGGCTACTGGCCTGCCTCGCGTCTCATGGCCCGTCGACTGGCCCCCGTGCTGGCCGTCACCCCAGAAAGCCTGTATCCACCCTACATGGAGAAAGTCATTGTCACGCGACACCTTCTCCTCGAAGTCCCGGAGACCGTCTACGACCTTCTCCAGAACGCGGTCGATCGCGGCATCGCCAAGACCTACAAGGAAGTCGTCCTCATCGCACTAGCCAAGCTGTTCGACCGCCCAGACATCCTTGAGACTCCTCCGTGGACAACGCCCCGCATGGCCCCCATGAAGCGAACAATTCGCAAACAGTGGTGCACCGCCTGCGAGAATCAGGCCCGGCACATCTACTGGAAGCTCCCGCCACACCCTACAGCCAAGCGTCGCCAGCGTCGTCGCATCCACAAGCGGCCCGCCAAGCTCAAGAAGCACGCGAAGAACCCTAACCCCGAAGCGTGGGGCGAGCGTCGTAAGAAGGCAATGCAACTAATCACCGAACACCCGGACTGGTCCATGTGTCGCATCGCCCGCGAGCTCGGCGTCTCGCACACCGCCGTCCGGTACTGGACCGAAGTCGCTGACAAGGTGCGCGAGTACCGAGAAAAACGTAAGCGGGAAAAGCAAGCCGCTCAGCGAGCCGAAAAGAAAAAGGCCCCCCGTAAGCGGAAGGCCCCAAAACGCAAAGAAGAGGAACGCGAAGAGGAAAACAACTAGCCCGTCACTATTTGGTCTCCTTCTTCCGCTCTTTGTATCGCGGGCGTCCGGGTCGATGCAGCAACTCCAACAGCTCAGGCTTGCCGAGCGCGTTGGTCAACACGCCAACAACCCAGCGGTTCCGCCAACCACGCTCCACCCGGCTGTGTATCTCATCAACCACAGACTCCGGAAGATAGAACGTGCACTTCACCAATCGCTCCCTCATGTTTCTTCAGGCTCCTTGTTACAAAACCCAGCTCCAAGTTCCCTCAGTATCTTCACAATCTCGCTCTCACCTTCTACTGGCTCCCACGTCAATTCCCGCGCTCTGCCTTTCGCCTGCCTCATCCGAACCAAGCGAAACGTGAATCCCTCGGATACCAACGCCCGCAGAAACGAAGCAAACTTCTCGCTAGCCAAGTCGTTGTAATCAATCGTTTTGCAAACGACCTTGACCAGCTCCCGTCTTGCCCGCCCCTCTACCAATCGCGACACCAGCGTGACCCTGCTAACGTCCAACCAAGAGTCACCAATGCAAAGCACGTCAAAGCCTTGGCCATCGGTCTCTATCAACCGCTCCGCTTCAGCCTGCTCCTGCACGCCCCCATGCACGTAAACTATCGGCACAATCAGCCTGCATTCTTGCATGTTTTACATCCCATTCGCGTGATGCGTAAAGCGGACTGCCCCATTCGACTTGCTTCCAGCATTGCAAGTGAGCTCGTCCATCCGTTCCTTGCACTCCCGAGTCATCTTCGCTGACACACTGAAGCGATTATCATTCAGTGCTTCCGTGAACTTAGCCATTAGGGTGGCCCCGAGCGCCGTGTCCAAATCAAATTGCATCGCTCTGCATTTGATAGTGTAGAGGCAGGCTGTGACAACTGCCCCGTCACGCAAGTCGACCGTCCGCTCCTTCGGGCTGATCGAGTCCACCGTTAGACGGAACAACGGTTGCCCTTCATCATGCTTACTTGGCAGCACCAAGTAGTCAGCTTTTGGCTCATTCTGCCATACCCCATCCCATTCCCCCACCCCATTGCACACAATCTGACCGTTCAGTGTGGCCGACCAACTTACAATCACGCTGACTCGGTACTCGGACACGGCAATCCTCCACTAAGCGTTCCTGTCTACTGGTCCTCCTGCTGATCCCCAACAACCAAAAACCCAGCCTCCTCCAGCTTCGCCGCCAGCCCGTCCATCTCCTCCTCACTCTTCGCGCCCAATGCCCTGCAATCCAGTAGCACCTCCGGCGGCCACCCAGCCGACTCCCCGTCATCACCACGCACCACGCTTCTCAGCTCCACCTCCCTCACGTCCAAATCCAGCCCGCCGTCCAAAAACCGCAGACGCAAGCTGCATTCACTCGGCGGCATCCTCTGCCATCTAACCCGCTTCTCGTAAACCCGCACAGTCTCCGCCGCTAAGCCCCGAATCAACATCACCCGTATCCGCACGTCGTAGCCGCGAGTCTCTGGCATTATCTGGTTCTCCTTAACGTAAAGGAAAAAACCATCACCGCCGCTGCGAGCCTCCTGTCTCAATCAGCCCACTCGACAATGACTTCCTCGACCGCCGCCGGCGCGACCACTTCGACCGCACTTCCAAGCTCCTCGCACAACTCGCCAGTAATCAGCTCCAACAACCCGTCCCGGAGCGCTTCAGGCACGCCAGCCCGCTTGATAGCACGAGCCAATACACCCCGGACAACGCCGGCTCCCAGCTCAGCCGCCACCACGCCCGCAATCTCCTCGCTCAGGCGAGCCAAGTCGCCCTCCATTAAGTCAATCTGCATGTCAGTCCTCCCGCCTTTGGTGCGGCGAACGCAATCCGTTCCCAACCCGCTCGTGCAATCAACTTCCTTCTACCGCAACAGCTCGCTCCCGCTTTACGCTTCCCTCTTGTAAACCAGCTCGCTCTGTGTCGATGATTCCATCTAGCTACACAACTCGCTCGTGCGGCGCGATTCTATCCACATCAGCAACTCGCTCATGGAGGTCGCTCCTGTCCGCCAAGACAACTCGCTCGTCTCCCACGCTCCCATCGCCATGTCTGGCTCGCTCCGGAAATTCGCCTCAGCCCGGTGCGACAACTCGCTCCAGTCCTGTAGTTCCATCCGTAGGCCCAACTCGCTCTCGTTTCCCGATTCCCTCGCCCGGACCAACTCGCTCAGCATATTCGATTCAATCGCTAGCCCCGGCTAACCACACCCGCTAGCCCGTGGATCACAAACCCACCCGCCCGTCTCCCGCCCTCACGTAAAAGAGAAAAACGTCAAACAGCCCGCAGCCCCCTACCCGCTAATATTATACCAGCTATTTAGCCCGCGGCAAGCAAAGAGCAAAAAGAATCGGAGAGGGGTTGAGCGCCAGCGGAACCGGAGTCCCGCTGTGCGGGCGGAGTGCGGGTCCCCTCCGGGCTGGCGAGCCGGTGCCTGGTGGCCGTCGACCTCGCGGGCTCGGCGTCTGGCTGTTCGCGGGCTGGCGAGCGTGCTGAACCGCTGGCGGCAGGTTGGCTGGCTCGCGGACCGAGGCCGACGGGCGGGCTGGCCCCTATATAGAGGAGGGGAGCGAGCGAACCGGCTGGCTGGCGAGCGGGCCGACTGGCCGGTCGCGGTCGACGGGCCGGCGAGCGGGCTGGGTGGTCACGGACTGACCAGCGTGCGGGCTGGTGGGGACGCGGCCCTACGGGCTGGACCCCAAGATGTTGTGGTCGGGGTGGCCGCCGACCACTATATCTTGTGTGTGGCTAGTTCGTGACCACCAAGTGGATAGGGAATGGCCACCTCGCGGGCTGGCGGCTGGCGGTGAGTGTTGCAGGATGATACACGTGTTGCAGGATGATACAGCAAAATGCAACACGTGTTGCAGGATGCAACAGGGCGCGGGCTGGGGTTCGCGCGGGCCGGAGCGGTCCGAAACGCCGCAAGTGCTTGTATGACAAGGGTTTGCGGCGAGCGGGCCCGGAAAACGTGGCCGATTGGCACGGGACGTGCAGCTAATGTAGCGGTAGATTCGCAACGGTAACCGGACACTAGCAGAGGAGGACGAACGATGCAACTGAACCTGACCAACGACGACGTGCGACGGCTGGCCGAGGAGGCGGCTCTCGAGGCCGCACTCGCCCTCGACTTCGAGACGGTTGACGGCGCGGTTCAGGCCGCGTTGAAAGCGGCTCGCGTACCCGAGCCGCTCCGCGACGCCATCGGCGAGCTGATCAACGACTCGTTGCAGGAGCGGATCGCGGAAGCGATCCAGAAGATGGCTCCTGCGGCAATCGCGGACGTCATTGAGTCGTGGGCCGAGTGAGGCCCACGCGAACGCGGTTCTGGCCCCGCGCGAGCGGGGCCGCAGACAGGAGGAGACGACAAATGAATAATATCGTGAAGGTCAGCGGGCTTCCGGGCCCGCACGTCGTAGAAGTCTGCACGGTGGTCGAAGGAGCGGCCACCGTGCAGATCAAGGGTCGCCCCCACCCCCGGGCATACGTCCGGGTGCTGGGGAATCAGCCCGCCGTCGTCCGGCTGGAGTGCATGACTCTTGCCGGACGACATTCCGAGCTGAAGACGGTTCACGTTCGCGTCCAGCCGGACGGGAGTTGGACGCGGGTTTTCCGCTGCGCCGACTGCGGCGAGTGGCGCAGCGGAACGTACTGTGCTCCGTGCTCCGAGCGGCGGCTGGCCGAAGCCGCTGCTCGGACGACCTGCCCGAAGTGCGGCGGCCGGCTGGCCCCGGTGCTGGCTGAGCCCGGGCTGCGCCGCTGCGAGCGGGCAGTGTTCGGTGGGTGCAGCTATGAGATTCGTGAGCCCGCACACTCCGAGTGAGTGCGCGGGCTCTTCTCGTGCGCCGGCTCGCCGGCGCGAACGTGAGGAGGATAGACAATGCGACTCTGGCGAGCGGACACCAGCCCCTGCGAGACAGTCCAGCCGTGGCAATGCTGGACCGATAGTCTCGAATGCGCGCTCGCCTACACGGACAATCCCGGCTTCGGCGGACCGATCGTGACCGAGGTCGATCTGCCGGAGCCGGGCGCCCGCCGCGTGCTCGATCTGTCGGACACGGACGGGCTGGACGCGTTCCGGCGGCTCGCCGAGCGGCTCGGCGAGCTAGAGCCGTGACGGACCGCTACGGAGCCGAGCAAGAGCCGGCCGACGTGGCGGACCGCTGGCATTCCGCCGGCTGGCTCTATCCATGGGAGGAGTCGGCCGACGTAGCTCGCCGGCTCGCCGAGTCGCCCTATCAGTGGATAGTCTATCAGGACGACTATCCCGACGGCTGTGTGACGTGGCGGTATATCGGTCGCGAGCCGCTGCGACCGATCGCGAGCCGCGCCGTATTCACGCGAGAGGAGGATTGATCAATGACCGCTACCACAAGCCCCTACACAATCCGCGAGCACGCCGGTCAGTGGGCCGTTGAGCTCGAAGTAGAGACCGAGCCCGCAGGCCGTGTCTACGCGATCGTGCGGGCCGGTCTGCCGAGTGAGGCAGACGCACGCGAGCTCGCGTCGGTGCTCGCGCGGCGAACATCGTGGACGGCCCGGCCGTGTCCCGCGTGCGACTCGCACTGGGTGCGCGGCGGGGCGTGTGCAGCGTGCGGAGCGTGGCGATAGGAGGAGACTGAGCCATGACCATCATCGGCCTCTACGAGCCGGAGTTCGGCCGGCTCCGCTTCACGATCCGCAATCCTGGCCAGCCAGACCGCTACGCACCAGTTCGTTGGGGCGTGCGGTCGGAAGCGGAAGCCCGGGCAATGGTCCGGCAGTTGGCAATCGCGAGTGGCGGAGCGGACTGGGAGCTCCGGATCAGAGATAACCGACCGAAGCGATAGGGCGCGCGGTGCGCCCTATATAAGTAGTGTCGGCCGGCAGCGCCGGCCCAAGACGCAAGGGAGGAGCGACGTGAATACCTACAAGATCACCAAGAGCGGCGAACGCCGCTACCGCGGACGTATGGCCGACTCCGACGGACTGTACGTGGTCCGCGACGCAGACTACGCAGCCTATTACGTGGTCTGCGAGGAGACTACGCACGGCCCCGAAGCGATCGGGGCCGATGATGCCTACGACATCTGGCGACGGCTCCTCAGCGGCCAAGATATCACGAGTGCGTATCGTTGTGTTGTGCTCGGCTCGCGGCTCGCGGGCTGAGCGGTTCAATCTTCAAGTCGCAAGGGAGGAATAACATGGCGACGCGATGCGAAACCTGCAACGGAACTGGCAAGAACCGATACGGCTGGGGCCGCACGTGCTACGATTGCTACGGCGGCGGATATTTCCCAGCCGTCGAAGAGCAGTTGCCTCGGATATTGTCTCTGATTACCGTGTCTCGCGGTCGCGACAAGGGCAAGCTCCGACGATCGCGACCGAAGCCGCCGGACTGCAAACCGGATCCGATTGATTCCGAGGAGAATATCGCACGGGCCCGAGCATACTACGTCTGGCGGCTCGCCCGCTTTCACGGCGGCGCGGATGTATGTATGCCAGTCGTAGCTGAGATGGAAAGCGTCAATGATCCCGACAAGGCAAAACTGGACGCGATCGCGGAAGCGGTCGCGCGGCGAGCCTTTGGGACCGACATGGCGGCAGCGTTCCGTTGGGGGACTGCGCTCGGGCTGTGCCGACCGCAGGATGTCCCAGACGGCTTGCCAGCCGGTGCCTATCCCGGCGGACCGGCTTTCGGCGCCGACAAACCGCTGGAAGAGCTGCTAGAGGCAATCTGACCCGCCACAAGACGGCCACGACCGTCGCTTCCGGGCCCGCACGTCTCGCGGGCTCGGATGCTACGGCCGGTCGGCCTCGACCTGGATGGCGTGGGGCCCGATAGGCTCCGCCGCGCGGCCGAAGCGGCCGAGCAGCAGTCTACACTGCTCGCCGCCACACTGGCGGCGGAGGAGATGCTCGGGTGGCGAGTGGTCGACCGGGCGCCGTATGTGCCGCCCGGCCACGAGACCGCAGAGGATCTCCGCCCACCGGCGGAGATCGAGACGCCAGCCGAACTGGCCGCCGCGCTGCGCGACGCGGCCGAAGAGGTTGAGCGCGTGGAAAGCGACGCGGCACACGCGGCATCGCTCGCCGCACAAGCGGCCGACGCGATCGAGCATGCCGACTGGTCAGCCGCGATCGACCTGCTCGAGCAGGCCAAGGCGATCGAAGACACATACGGCGACTCACCGACCTACGGCCCGCTGCTGCGGGCCGTTCAAGAGCTCGCCGAGGATCGCTGACCCGCCGCGCGGCCCGCATGCTGGCCCGGCCGCCGGCCGGAGAACCTCCGCACGCGGCCACCGGCACACGGGCCAGCGATCCGTTGTCCCAATTCCGCGCCGCCGAAGCAGCCCGCACTTCGGCCCGCGCGCACGATTCTGGACTGCGGGCAGGAGGAAATTCCGATGAGAAACATACTGTATCTGTACATCGACAACGCTCGTGAGTTAGTCGACTACGCCGTTGACCCGCCAGCCGGCGCGATCGGTTCCAACTGGCAAGTCGCCGGCGAATTCGAGTCGGCTGACCAGGCCCACCAGGCTGGTCAGGATTGGCTCGGCAGCATGCTGTCTGATGGCTTCACTCGCGGTCACTGGACCTCGCCGACGTTTTAGCGGATCGTCGTAAGTTGTTGTTATTTCGGTACTTACGCACGATTCTACGGGCTGCGTACTGTATTAGCTGACTAGTACAGTCTAGACAGTTCGCGGGCTGCGGATCGCAAGTGTGCGGGCTGGTTACGGGTTGCGCGCCGCGGGCTAGCACGCTACGGGCTTGCTGGTCTGTAGTTCGCGGGCTACGAGCTTGTGAGCTGGTGCCTGCGGGCAAGCAGGCCTGCTGATCCGCGGGTCACGGGCTGCGGGTCACGGGCTGCTGGCTGCGGGCTAGCAGTATGGCTGGCGCGCGGGGCTGCTGGCGCGCGGGACGACGGGACTGCTGGCGCGCGGGCAAGCTGGCGAGCGGGTCCGTAGACTGCGGGCTGGCGGGACTTCTGATCAGCTGGCTTGCGGGCTCGGAAGACTGCGGGACTGCGGGTCTGCGGGACTGCTGATAGCGGGCTGGTGGGCTGGTAGGAGAGCGGGCGGGGAGGTTGCGGGCTCGCGGGCTCGGAAGGGGCGAGGAGCGCGGGAGTAGGCAGGGAACGGGCGGGAGTGTTTCGGTGGTCTGCTGGCAACGAGCTAGCGGGCTGAAGATCGATTGTTTCGTGCGATTCTGGAGGAGGATCGCGATGCAAGCTTGGGCAGGGCCAACACGGGCTGACCTTCGCGGTCAGTGGATTCGGCTGTTCCACGGTACCAGCCGCGAGGCGGCGCGGAAGATACTGGCCGACGGGCGGATCAGACCGTCAAGGCAGCGGACGTACGCTGCGCCGGGAGTCTACGCTTCGGCCCGGATCGAAGACGCGGCGCAGTATCCAGAGGAGACAGGAGCCGATGCGATTGTGGTAATTCAGGCGTTGGTGGAGGAACTGAAGCCAGACCTGACAGACGAATCGCCAGCGTCGGTTGAGCAATCGCTGTTCGACTGCTTCGGCTCGAGTGCGGTGGTAGGCGAGCATAAGGTTGAGGGTGTAATTTGGCTGGATGCGGGCGAGCCGCACAGCCAAACGGAATGATCGGTGTTTCCGTACGATTCTAGCCTCGCGCTCAGCCGCGCGGCGCGAGGTGTGTGGGGTGCGCGGCAAGGAGACTGAACAATGGCGCGTGAATTGAAACGGCACGAGATTGAAGCTTCTGGCGAGCGGTGGATAATCTACCACAAGGACGAGGCGGGCTGTCCCGAGGCCCACGAGGGAGGACCGTGGTTTTACGAGCCTGCGGACTGGGGCGACTCGGGCGACGTGTACAGTAAGGGGTTTCCGACTGCCGGGGAGGCCGAGGCGGACTGCCGCGAATGGGCGGAGCAGCAGGCATCCGAGCAGGCTTGCCCCCAATATGCAAGCCACGCGCTGACGGGGACGGAGTAAGTGCAGTTCGGTGTTTGTAGACGATTCGGAGGGGGCAAGCTATGCGAGCAGGTGACAGAGTAAAGCACGACGGGACACATTTCCTGTTTGGGCGGTTCACGATATGGGGAACAGTCACAAAAAGCGGGAAATACGTAAAACTGGACAAGCCGCTGCCAGACGGTAGGCAACGAGTTCGCCTAACGGAAGGGTGGGTGTTGGCGTCGGAAGAAACGGCAGGGGAAAGGTACGAGCGACTGCAACGCGAGGCAGCAGAGCGCGAAGAACGCGAATGGGAAGAAAGACAAAGGCGCGTTCTTGAGCTCGCCAGGGCGACGGGCAGGCAAGTAAACTGCCCGCTGGAAGAAATCCCAGTCGGGACGCTGTTGAAACGATTTCATCCCGACGGGACTTTCGAGCTCTGGGAGGTTTGCCAACCACGGACGAAAGCTACCGGCGCGTTTGGGATTCGCTTTGGCGATCCACACAGGTCGGTACGGTGCTTGGGAAATAGGGCAGAGGAATACGCCTACGCTGACCCTGAGGATGTTGAAGCGGTTGGCATG
>Ga0256839_1005445_pt1 | contig 11768 bp, 14 predicted proteins | sample 354166metaG_FD_185968 | JGI IMG/M metagenome (GOLD analysis project Ga0256839, IMG submission 185968) | Hydrothermal vent microbial communities from Mid Atlantic Ridge, Atlantic Ocean - 354-166 | ecosystem: Environmental > Aquatic > Marine > Hydrothermal vents | place: Atlantic Ocean: Mid...
CAAGGATGTGACGGCAAAATGCTATGGCGGGGACGCCACGCGGAAGCGCAAGTTGCTTGATAAGCAGAAAAAGGGTAAGAAGAAAATGCGGGAGTTCGGCAGGGTGAGCATCCCGCAATCGGCGTTTATTAGCGCGTTGAAGATGGATGATTAGGTGGATAGCGGACGTTTCAACCAGAACTTAAATCAGTTTTTTGAATCGCGTTCTGGCGCGTATTCGGTTGTAACGCAACGCGAATTCTATGACAGCCAAATTACTGTCACTTCCTTTGAGAAAAAACTATTCCTCAAATACCTAAAAAATATCCCGCGTGGATCGGTGATATCTCTCACGAAACAAGGGGTTTCTTCTGCGTTTCCGTTCCGGCTATATCCGACGGGCGAGGCCATTTATCTTAATGTAAACCACCCAAAAGAAAACGGGAATGAGCTTCGGCTTTACCTACATCTGGCCTTGTTTAAGCCCGATTCCGGTCTGATTTGGTTTGTGTTTGAAAAAGATGACGGCCTTTGGATTGGCGCGCTCGATGAACTTACGATTAAACTTATTGCAAATGGGTCCTCAATTGAAGCAAGTCAGAAAGCGCTTGTGGATTTTTCGGATTCAGAATATCAAGCCGCAGTTCAGGCTCCCAAACCCCCCGAATTTGTTGAGCAAACTATCCGAAGAGTGAAGCGGGACCCCTCAATCGCTCTCAGGGCTATTGAGCGCGCAGGCCGCACATGTGAAATGCTCCCAAATCTAAGAACGTTTACCTCGAAGGCGACGGGAGAAACCTATGTGGAGGCGCATCATCTGGTGCCCATAGGGTTGCAACCGATGTTTGAACAAAGCCTTGATGTCGTTGATAATATTTGCGTTCTGAATCCGTTTTCTCACCGTATGGTGCACCACGCGACTTTTGATGAGATCGAGCAGCATGTGGCTAAAATGGCCAAGATCCGGCAAAGATTTCTAGATGAGATTGGGATAGGTGTAAACGGTGTTTTGTCGATCTATAGCGGGGCGACATTATGAGTAAGTTCAAGTTTATTGACCTTTTTGCTGGAATCGGGGGGTTTCATATCGCACTTTCCCAGCTCGGGGGGGAATGTGTTTTCACCTCTGAGATTGATGAAAAAGCACGCGAAACTTATATTAAAAACCATGGTGGAGATGTCTTTGGTGATATTCGTGAAATTACCGCAGCAGGTTTACCTGATTGCAGGATTGAAGAATCCATTCCGAACCATGATATCCTCGCAGCAGGCTTCCCCTGCCAACCATTTAGTTTGGCGGGGGTTTCTGCTCGGAACGCATTAGGGCGTTCGCATGGTTACCTAGATGATACCCAAGGCACGTTGTTTTTTGATATTGCTCGGATTGTTAAAGTTAAACAACCCAATGTGCTTTTACTGGAGAATGTGAGTAATTTTTTGAATCACGATGGTGGCAAAACATTCCGATTATTGAAAGACGTTATTGAGCAGGAGTTGGGATACAAGCTTTATCATTCTATATTGAATTCTGAAACATTAGTGCCGCAAAGCCGCCGAAGAATATTTATGGTCGCGTTTCGAGACCATACGGTTGATTTCAACTTCCCAGACTTGCGCGGGGAGCCTATTCCTTTGCGGCAAGCACTAGAAGCGCAGGTGGATGATCGTTATACAATTTCAGATAAAAGTTGGGCGGGACACCAACGCCGAACCAAAAATAATCTGGCCCGTGGCGCAGGGTTTACGGCATTTGAAGCTAACCTCGATAAGCCTGCTAAAACGCTAGTGGCGCGGTATTATAAGGACGGGAAAGAATGCTTAGTGCCACAAGTGGCAAAAAACCCACGCATGTTAACGCCGCGAGAATGTGCAAACCTGCAAGGATTTCCAAAATGGTTTGAGCCGCATCCTACACGCTCAGCGGCTTATAAGCAGTTCGGGAACGCTGTGCCAGTGCCCGTGGTATATGAAGTTGCAAAGCAGATTATATTAGCTCTAAGTGACGCGGGTGCTGGAAAGAAATTGCTGGCGGTAAGTTAAGGGGTTTGATTCACCCCCACCACCCGCCAATTATTCGATTTGTGCAAGTAGTCCAGCCTAGTCACTGAAAAATTGTTGATTTTGAACGAGAATGTGGCGGTTGTGGGCATGCCTGTGGCGAGCTTTAGGGCCGCTAGGATGACGGCAAAATGGGCGGTTATGATGATATGGCCTTGGGGACCGGAGCTGTGCAGGGCTTTTAGCGCGGCGTCTATGCGGGTGGTGAGCTGATCAAAGCTTTCGCCATTGGGTGGGGCGATGGTGCCCGGGGTTTCCCAGAAGGCGCGCCAATGTGCAGGGTCTGATTTCTCAACCGCCTCGAAATCCTGCCCGTCCCAATCGCCAAAGTCCATCTCTCGAAAGTCAGGCGCTTCGGGCAGCCAAGTTTGGCCATTATATATTGCTTTTGCGGTTTCACGCGCGCGGCTTAAATCAGACGACAGGATTTTGGCATCTGTCGGTAGATAGGCCTTGAGGCGCTCGATTTGGGCCGTGTCTGACAGGTCTGCTGGCAGGTCTAGGTGGCCGCAAAAGCCTTTGGCGTGGGTCGGGCCGTGGCGGACAAACCAATAGGAGGTTGTCATTGCGGCGCCTTGAGGGGGAGCGGCAATCCGGCGGCGACAAAAGTGACAGTCTTGGCCGCTTCGGCGACGCGCTGGTTTAGCAGGCCTTGCGCATCTCGGAAGGCACGGCCAAGGGGGGTGGTGGGCACTAGGCCAAGGCCCAGCTCATTGGAAACCGCGATCACCTGAGCTTGGCTCTGACGAATGGCGGCAAGCAATTTATCTGTCTCTCTGTCTATATTATGGTTTAATTCCAAGTGGTTGGAAAGCCAGAGGGTGAGGCAGTCTAGCAGCACCACATGCTTTGCACCAAGAGATTGTAGCGGCGTTGCCACGTTAAGCGGGGCCTCGATAAGCCACCACTCCGGGCCGCGCCGTGCTTGGTGACGCGCAATTTTTCTGCCCATTTCGCCATCGCCCGCTTGCCCCGTTGCAAGGTAAACGGGCGCGCGCCCACTGGCCAGCGCGAGGCGCTCCGCATAGGCTGATTTGCCAGAGCTGGCGCCGCCGAGAATGAGGGTCAGGTTATCCATGCCGCTGCGATACCATAGAATGAGTGTGGGGAAAACTTGTTATGTGAGATAAAAGTAACTACACTCTGAGCCGGTAGATAAAGGTGAGGCGCAATGCTGACTGGTAAAAACATTTTGCTTATAATTGGCGGCGGAATTGCGGCCTATAAGGTGCTAGAGCTGATCCGGCTTTTGGGAAAGTCTGGCGCAAAGGTTGTGCCGGTAATGACCCGCGCGGCGGAGGAATTTGTGACCCCGCTCAGCGTTTCGGCGCTGGCGGGGCATCCGGTGCGGACCGCGTTGTTTAACCTCGAAGACGAGGCCGAAATGGGGCATATTCAGCTAACGCGAGAGGCTGATTTGGTAGTGGTTGCCCCCGCAACGGCGGATTTGATGGCAAAAATGGCGCTTGGTTTGGCCAATGATATGGCATCTACCCTGTTGATTGCCCGCAATAAACCCGTGCTACTGGCCCCGGCAATGAATGTGGCCATGTGGGAAAATGCGGCCACCAAGCGCAATCTGAAAACCTTGATCGGGGACGGGTGCGTGGTGGTGGGGCCGGATGAGGGCGACATGGCATGCGGCGAGTTTGGCTTTGGCCGGATGGCCGAACCAGCCGTGATTTTAGCAGCCGTTGAAGCGCATTTTGCGGATGGGCCGCTAAAGGGCAAGCGGGTGCTGGTAACATCTGGCCCAACCCATGAGCCGATTGACCCTGTGCGCTATATTGCCAACAGATCTTCTGGTCTGCAAGGCGCAGAGATTGCGCGGGCGCTTTTGGCGCTAGGGGCCGAGGTGGTGTTTGTAACAGGGCCAGCGGTGGCAGAACGGCCTTTTGGGGCTGACATTATTGAGGTGGAAACGGCGCTACAAATGGCGGCGGCGGTGGCGGCGGCGGGGCAGGTTGATGCTGCGGTTTTTGCGGCGGCTGTGGCGGATTGGCGGGTGGCCAGCGCAAGTGAGCGTAAGCTGAAAAAGAGCGTTGGGAAGGCATTGCCTGAGCTGGAACTTGTTGAAAACCCAGACATATTGGCAACGGTTTCGCAACGAACCAAGGGGCGGCCGGCATTGGTTATCGGATTTGCTGCTGAAACCGATGATGTGGTAAAAAATGCGACGGCCAAGCGCACGCGTAAGGGCTGTGACTGGATTTTGGCGAATGATGTGGGCGGCGACCGCGCGGTGATGGGCGGACCGGATAATCAAGTGGTATTTATTAGTGAAAACGGGGCGGATACGTGGCCTTGGATGAGCAAAAAGCAAGTGGCTGAGGCGCTGGCGCAAAAAATAAGCGCGGCACTGGCATGAGTTTTGTTAAGGTGAAAAAATTGCGGGAATTTGACTGGGATTTGCCGCGCTACGAGACGGACGGGGCTGCGGGCATGGATGTGCGGGCCTGCGTGGAGGATAGGACGTTAACCCTTAAACCAAATGCGCGCATGCTGGTGCCAACCGGGCTGGCCATGGAGATTCCACAAGGGTTCGAGATGCAAATCAGGCCGCGCTCTGGGTTGGCTTTGAAGCATGGTGTGACGATGGTGAACGCTCCGGGAACAATTGATTCTGACTACCGAGGGGAGGTTGGGGTTATCCTTATTAATATGGGAAATAGTGACTTTGAACTGCGCAATGGGGAGCGGATTGCACAGATGGTTTTAGCCCCGGTCACCCGCTGCACATGGATTGAAGTGGGCGATTTAGAAGAGACGCGCCGGGGGACCGGCGGATTTGGTTCAACAGGAAATTAAATGTATTTATTATCAAAGAAATCAAGCTTGGCATTGGAAGCGGTTTTGGATGTGGCCTTTAATGCCCGCCCGAATCCGGTGCAATCAAAGGATATAACGGAGCGGCAAGGAATTCAGAGCCGCTATTTGGAGCAAGTGCTACAATTTTTGGTTAAGCGCGGCATTTTGAAGGGGGTTCGGGGGCCAAAAGGCGGCTATACGCTGGCGCGAGAGCGGCGGCGGCTAACGCTGGGCGATGTGCTACGGGTGATCGAAGACCTTGAAAATGAAGATGATAAAATGGACTCCATTTCAGAGCTTGGGGAAAAGGTTATCCAACCGATTTGGGCGGAATTTCATGATGAAATGTTGCAACGGCTGGACAAAATAACGCTGGAAGACCTGTGCCAACGGGCAGAAGACGCGGATGTAGGGCGCACAGGCGGCCAAGGTGTAGATTTTGTTATTTAGGGGGAGTTGCAATGAGAGATAAATCTAGAGGATTGATTTATAACGACATTACTGAAACGTATGGCGGCACACCTTTGGTGAGGCTCTCTCGTTTTGCGGCGGCTATGAACGTGGACGCGGAGATTTGTGGCAAGCTTGAATTTTTCAATCCGCTTGGCTCTGTGAAAGATAGAATCGGTGTGGCCATGGTGGATGCACTGGAGGCAAGCGGAGCGATAACGCCGGGGGGGGTGTTGATTGAGCCAACATCTGGCAACACAGGCATTGCGCTGGCATTTGTGTGTGCGGCGCGGGGCTATCGGCTGATTTTGACCATGCCGGAAAGCATGTCGGTTGAGCGGCGGCAAATGCTGGCGCTGCTTGGCGCGGAGCTGGTGCTAACGGATGCGGCGCTTGGCATGAAGGGAGCCATTGAACGAGCTGACCAACTGGCCACCGAAATTGAAGGCGCGATTATTCCGCAACAGTTTGAAAACATGGCGAATCCTGATATTCATGAGCGCACAACGGGCGCGGAAATTTGGGCAGATTGCAACGGCAAGGTGGATATATTTATCTCTGGCGTCGGCACGGGTGGCACCCTAACCGGGGTGGCGCGCGTGCTTAAGGCCGGCAATCCGGACGTGCATATTGTGGCGGTTGAGCCAGAAGATTCGGCGGTGCTTTCGGGGGGGGCAGCAGGCCCGCATGCCATTCAGGGAATCGGTGCCGGATTTAACCCCAAAACGCTGGATAATGCGTTGATCGACGAGATTTTAACCATAGGAAACGAGACATCATTTGATATGGCGCGGGCGCTGGCGGAGGTGGAGGGCATTCCTGTTGGCATCTCCTCTGGTGCGGCGCTGGCAGCGGCGGTTGAGATTGGTTTGCGAGACGGCATGGCAGGCAAGCGCATTGTTGTGATCCTGCCGAGCTTTGCTGAGCGCTACCTGTCTTCCGGCTTGTTTGACGGGGTCGGATGAGTATTCTTTATAGCGGTGGCCTGTGGACAGTGGCCATAATTTTGGGCTTGGGTCTTGGCTATGTTTGGGCGCTGAATGGCCCGGGTTGGGCCTATAAAGCGCTGGTTATCGTGGCGGCGATTGTGATTGCTGGCGCGTTGTTCTTGCCCGAGTTACATGTTTTTCGGATCCGCATTCTGGAAGGGCTGAATTGGTGGAAATGGGCATTTGCGATTGCCATTCCGGTGCTGGGCTATGGCATGCTTGTGCGCTGGATCAAGAAAAAGGCGGATGCACGGCATGACACCTGAAGAGATAGAGCGCTATGCGCGCCATATCGTGTTGCGCGAAATTGGCGGGCCGGGCCAGAACAAATTGTTAAACGCTAACCTACTTGTTGTGGGTGCGGGCGGGTTGGGCAGCCCTGCATTGCTATATTTGGCAGCGGCGGGGGTGGGGACGCTTGGAATTGTGGATGATGATACCGTTAGCCTCTCCAATTTGCAGCGGCAGGTTTTGCACGAAACCAACGCGATTGGCGAGGCAAAAACGCGAAGCGCGCGGCGGGCTTTGGCGCGGGTAAACCCGAATGTAAACGTGGTTGAGCATAGGTTTAGGCTCACAGAAAGCAACATGGACGCTGTGATGTCTGGCTATGATCTGGTGCTGGATGGCACGGATAATTTTGCGACGCGGTATTTGGTGAATGCCGCGTGTGTGCGGGCCAATACCCCCCTGATTTCAGCGGCAATGAGCCAATGGGAAGGCCAAATCAGCGTCTATGATCCGGCCAATGGCGGGCCGTGCTACCAGTGCGTATTTCCTGAAGCGCCTGCTGAAGGGCTGGCCCCAAACTGTGCGCAGGCGGGGGTGATGGGGGCATTGGCCGGGGTCATGGGGTCTATGATGGCGGGTGAGGCGATTAAGGTTATCACCGGAGCAGGGCAGGCATTGCGCGGCGAAATTTTGATCTATGATTCCCTTTATGGAGAGACTCGAAAGCTCAAAACCTCTGCGCGTAAAGGGTGCCCAATTTGCGGTGATACCTCTGGGCAACCACCTAAAGCATAGCAGGCACCACAAGGTCTGGTGGGCGGTGTCCATCAGCGAAGGTCTTGATATTGATGATAACTTTCTCACCCATCTCTATGCGGCCCTCAACGGTAGCAGACCCCATATGCGGCAAGAGCAGCACGTTATCCAGCCCCTTAAGGCGCGGGTTGATCTGGTTTCCGTTTTCAAAAACATCAAGGCCGGCACCGGCCAATTCGCCTGCCCGCAGCATTCGAGTGAGCGCGTTTTCATCGACTATCTCCCCTCGGGCGGTATTGATGATATAGGCGCTTGGCTTCATCAATTTTAGCCGCCGTGCGTTAAGAATGTGAAAGGTTCCCGGGGTGTGGGGGCAGTGGATTGAAAGGATGTCGACGCGCGCCAACATCTGGTCCAAGCTCTCCCAAAAGGTGGCTTGAAGCTCGGATTCGGTATCTGGGTGCAGCCGCTTGCGATTATGGTAATGCACTTGCAGCCCAAAAGCAGCTGCGCGCCGCGCAACGGCTTGGCCAATGCGGCCCATGCCCAGAATTCCGAGCCTTTTGCCGCCAATGCGGTGGCCCATAAGTGCCGTGGGAGACCAGCCTTGCCACGCCCCTTGTTGCATGAGCATTGTGCCTTCGCGCAAGCGGCGTGGCACGGCAAGGATCATGGCCATTGTCATATCTGCGGTATCATCGGTGAGCACGCCAGGGGTGTTGGATACCATAATGCCGCGCTGCAAGGCGGTTTGCACGTCTATATGGTCAAACCCGGCGCCATAATTCGCGATCAGGCGCATATTGGGGCCAGCTTTGGCAAGCAAACGCTGGTTTATTTGGTCCCCAATGGTGGTGACAAGCACATCGGCGCGGGCTATGGCACGCCCCAAAGCGGCCTCATCCATTTTATCACCTGAATTAAGGTCAACGTTAAACAACTCACTTAACCGCGTTTCTACCGGCTCGGGGAGCTGGCGGGTAACAACCACTTTCAGCGGGGCATTGCCTGCGGGGGTAGGGGCCATATCAAAACTTCCTTTTTGCACTGACTTGGGGCTATAATGGCAGGAAATCCCGCAAAGGGAAATATTATTTCGTGGTGGCAGTTCTTGAGGCAGGCAAAGTGAAACGGATTGGAATTTTAGGCACGATAGCGGCGCTGGTTTTTGCCTGTGTTGCTGTGGCACAACAGGCGGCGGTGGGGCAGGTTACAGGCTTGGCCATTCCGCGGTTTGTTTCGATGAAAAGTGGCTCGGCGAATGTGCGGCGGGGGCCGTCTATTAGCAATCGGGTGGATTGGGTGTTGCGGCACAGAGGCACACCGCTGATTGTGTTGGCCGAATATCAGGAGTGGTTTCGGGTTGAGGATGTAGACGGCGAAGGCGGCTGGGTGCATACCAAGCTTTTAAGCCCGCGCCGCACGGTTTTGGTGCAGGAAGACCTGCTGGCTCTAAGGGAGACTCCCACAAATTCGGGGCGAAAACTGGCGCGATTAGAAGCGGGCGTGGTGGCGCGGCTTGGGGCTTGCCAGCCAAATTGGTGTGAAGCAAGCATTGAGGGCCTAACCGGGTGGCTGCCAAAGAGCGGCATTTGGGGGGTGCTGCCTGACGAGGTTTTTGAATAAAGTTCGACGGAATGTGTGCGGGTGTGCGTTATAAGGTGGTAACGCAAGGAGGATAAGATGCCGACTAAAGCCGAAATTATTCAGGCGGCGCGCTTTGAATATGGAATTAGGCCCGATGAAACCCGCTTTAGCGGCGGATTATTGACGCAGCTTTCTGGCCAAGACCCGTTGGACAGGTTAGCGCCTGTGGCGAGCACGCAAACGCGGTTTGAAGAACTGAGGGCGCTACGCGAATTACGGCAATCTATGGGTCGGGATTCGGATGTATTTAAGCAAGACCTGCGGCGGTTGCGACGGGAAGGCGCCAAGAATGCGTTGCGGGTTATGGCGCGCATGGTGCAAAATCCACGCGGCTTTCGTGAACGGTTATTTGCGTTTTGGCTTGATCATTTTACGGTTTCGCCCAAGCGCGCAAATGAGGAATATTTGTTTGCGTCTTACCTTGAGGAGGCCATTCGCCCGCATATTTCGGGGCGGTTTGCGACGCTTCTGAAGGCAGCCGTTACCCACCCGTCTATGACGTTTTACCTAGATCAGAACGCCTCGTTTGGGCCGAATTCGGTGTCGGGGCAGCGGCGCGAAAGGGGGATGAATGAAAATCTGGCGCGGGAAGTGCTGGAGCTTCACACGCTGGGGGTTGGTGGCCCGTATACGCAGGCCGATGTGCAGCAATTTGCGGCGCTGCTCACGGGGCTGGCCATTGACGCGGAAGGCATGACATTTGCGCCAGCACGGGCGGAGCCGGGGCAGGAAGAAATATTTGGTGTGCGCTATGGTGGGGCGCGGGCGACACTTGAACATATATATGAATTCCTTGAGGTTTTGGCACTTATGCCAGCCACGGCGCAGCATTTGGCGCGCAAGCTTGTGGTGCATTTTATTGGGCCAAAGCCGCGGCCTGAATTGGTGGCAAAAATGGCGGAGGCCTATCTGGCTGCAGGCGGCGAACTGATGGCGCTTTATGAGGTAATGGTGGATGACCCCGCGACCAAGGCGGCGGAATTTCCCAAGGTCCGGCCACCGTTTGAATATGCCGCCACCGTGCTGCGGGCGCTGGATTTTGACGCGGGTGCGCTGCGAACTGCCAGCGCGCGCGAAACGCGCAAGCTTGGGCAGGCGCTGACGGCAATGGGGCAGCGGCCCTTCAAGCCAAGCGGCCCCGACGGGTGGCCCGAAGCAGCCGAAAGCTGGATCACCCCGCCGCAACTGGCGGCGCGCATTGCATGGGTGGGCGAAGCGGCGCGCACATATGCAGATGACCGTGATCCGCGTGCGCTGATGCAGGCCCTGCTTGGAGACACCGCACCTGATTTTCTGTCTTTTGCTGTGAGTGGTGCTGAAACCAAGTGGGAAGGCGTGGCGCTGTTGCTGGTGTCCCCTTCATTAATGCGCCGATAGGAGGCTGACATGACCCTTTCCAGACGTAAATTTCTTATTCAATCCACCCTGCTGGGCTGTTCGGCCGCGGCCTCGCCCTTGCTCACGCCCGTGACCCTTGCCGCCGCCCCCGGTGATAACCGCCTCGTGGTGATTATTTTGCGCGGGGCCATGGATGGGCTGGGCGTGGTGCGCCCTGTGGGCGACGCCGATTATGCCAGTTACCGCCCCACTTTGGCAGCCGATGAAAACATGCAAGACCTTGATGGATTTTTTGCGCTCAATGGCGCGTTACAGGATTTAATGCCGCTTTGGCATGCCAAAGAGCTTTCATTTGTGCAAGCCGTTTCAACGCCTTACCGAGATAAACGCAGCCATTTTGATGGCCAGGATTTGCTGGAAACCGGCAGCAATGATGCCAGCGGCGCGCCAAAATCGGGCCAGTCTGGCTGGTTAAACCGCGCGCTGGGGTTGCTGCCGGATGCGCGGCAAGAAACCGCGTTTTCGGTGGGAAACGCACGCATGCTTTTACTTGACGGAGCGCAACCCTATTCAAGCTGGAGCCCGGGAGCGGACCTTGAAATGTCCCCGCAAACCGAGGCGCTTTTGGCGCGGATTTATGCGGATGACCCGCTTTTTGCAACCTCTGCTGAAATGGCGCTGGACCTTTCGGAAAAAACCGATGCCATGGGCGGGGGGCGCGCGCATAACGCCGCAATGCTGGCGGCATTTACCGCCGCGCGGTTAAACGAAGACACGCGCATCGCGAGTTTTTCTATTGGCGGCTGGGACACGCATAATCGCCAAAGCCGCAACCTTGCCCGGGCCTTGGGCCAGCTCTCGGACGCCATTTTGGAGCTGAAAACGGGCCTTGGCGCCAATTGGCAGCGCACAACCATTATGGCGATTACCGAATTTGGCCGCACCGCGCGCGAAAACGGCTCAAATGGCACCGATCACGGCACCGGCGGGGCCATGCTGATGGCAGGCGGCGCGCTGAATGGTGGCCGCGTATTTGGTAATTGGCCGGGTTTGGGCGAGCTTGACCTCTACCAGAACCGCGACCTTGAGCCAACAGACGACGTGCGCCGCTACCTTGGGTGGGCGCTGCGCGATATGTTCGGCATGGAGACCAGCGCCATTGGCTCTAGCGTGTTCCCCGGGCTGGATATGCGCGAAAATGTAGGGATTATCGCATAAGTTAACACTTTCTAAATCTATCCGGTAAATGGTTAACGGATGGATGCAAGTGTAGGGGTAATTGCCCGCAGTTATACGGTCGCCTTTCATGGGGTCGAGGCAAAAAAGATCGAGGTGCAGGTGGCGCTGTCCTCGGGGATTCCGGCGTTTAACCTTGTGGGCTTGCCAGATAAGGCGGTTTCGGAGGCCAAGGAACGGGTGCGTGCGGCGATTACGGCGCTGGGGCTGGCGCTGCCTGCCAAGCGTATTACCATTAACCTTTCTCCCGCTGACCTGCTCAAAACCGGCTCGCAT
>Ga0256839_1005446_pt1 | contig 11768 bp, 10 predicted proteins | sample 354166metaG_FD_185968 | JGI IMG/M metagenome (GOLD analysis project Ga0256839, IMG submission 185968) | Hydrothermal vent microbial communities from Mid Atlantic Ridge, Atlantic Ocean - 354-166 | ecosystem: Environmental > Aquatic > Marine > Hydrothermal vents | place: Atlantic Ocean: Mid...
AACAGATCTTGGAGTATTCAGAAGACACAATATTGATCTGCGGAATGGCATTAGGATATAAAGATTTAGAGGCAGAGGTAAACAACTATCGCACACCAAGAGAACCAGTAGAAATATTAACTCACTATTTTAATTAATCATAGGAAAACAAATGAACCTTGACTCATTTTTAAAACAATTGGAATACTCGCCTGAATCAATAGAATTTAACGATACCATGGCTGTTATTGAGGAAAATTATATTTTCACCCCTAGTAGCTTTACTAACGGTGGCGTAGCAAATCAAGCTGGCACTAATAATGGTTCATGCAAAATATTTTCTTTTGGTTTATTAAACGCGTTAACAGAGCAACAAACACTTGCCTGTTTTGGCAGTTACTATCGTGATGATGTGTTAAATAACCCTGAGGGTGATGACCACCAAAATATTCGAAATTTTATGGTGTCAGGGTGGGCTGGCATTCAATTTGATAATTTAGCACTAGCCGAAAAATAGTTTTTCCAAAAAAAAGGCTGATAATAATCAGCCCTTTTCTATATTTTAATACGATTTAACTTTATTTCTTTTTGCTAAACTCTGTTTCACCGCCAGCTGCAAGAATGGCTGCTTGACCCAACCAGTCTTCACGCTCAATACGACCTTTAAAGTTTAAAGCCGCATCTACTTCTGCAATTTTCTCAGCTGTGAAATCTGCAATTTGCTGAAAATGCGTTACACCTAAATCGTTTAGTTTACCTTCCAATACTGGGCCTACACCAGAGATTTTTTTCAAATCATCTTTGTCAGTTGCCCCTGCTTTTTTAGTCGCAGGCTTTGCTTTTTCTGTTGTTTTTTTAGCTACTGGCTTTTTAGCACCTTTAGCAGAAATACTATCAATTAAGATCTCTGTGTAGCTTTGGCGATGACCAGCTTGACGGCGGTAATGCTTACGACGACGGAATTTGATGATTTTAACTTTTTCGCCACGACCCTGTTCACGTACTGTCGCATTAACAACAGCACCTTCAATTACAGGTGCGCCGATTTGGACATCATCACCATCAACTAACATCAATACTTCTGCCAGCTCAACCTTATCACCGGCTTCGGCATCTAGTTTCTCGACACGAAGGAATTCACCTTCTTCAACTCTATATTGCTTGCCGCCCGTTTTAATTACCGCGTACATCGTTTTTCTCCAATAAATTTCGTAGTGCCAATACCAAGCACTTTAGCCGGATAATTCTACACAGCCTTACCCGTTAATTCAACTCTAATTGACAACTAATTTAAAATTCTAGTTATTCTACTTAAGTTAATTACTACAGCAGTACTCGCTCAATACCACCTTCTTTTACATTTTCAATAAATGTTTGCTGCCAGTTATTACCTAAGACATTATTCGCAACTTCTACCACAATATAGTCTGTTTCAATATCTGTGCCTTCGTTGTAGCGCTCTAATCCTTGTTGACACGCTGGACATGAAGTTAACATCTTCACATTGCCCTTCACCGCTTTTTTCTCGCCTGTCAATTCAACAATACCTTTGACTATTTCTTCTTCTTTGCGGAAACGCACTTGTGTTGCAATATCTGGTCTGGCAACAGCAAATGAACCTGCCTCACCACAACAGCGATCACTTAGCGTCACATCTTGCCCTAATAATTCAGCCGCCACATTCGTTGCTTGATATGTTTTCATTGGTGTATGGCATGGCTCATGATAAAGGTATTGCACACCCTCGACACCTTCCATTTTCACGCCCTTTTCCATTAAATATTCATGTATATCTAATAATCGGCAATCAGGAAATATCGCTTCAAACTGATATTTCAACAACTGATCCATACAGGTACCACATGACACAATAACGGTTTTAATATCCATATAATTTAGTGTATTTGCCATACGGTGAAACAAGACTTGGTTTGCAGTTGAAATGGCTTGACCTTTTTCCAGCTCACCACTGGCATGTTGCGGATATCCACAACATAAATAACTCGGCGGTAAAACTGTTTCTGCCCCTACTTCATATAACATGGCAAGTGTTGCCAAACCGACTTGACTGAATAATCGCTCACTACCACAACCCGGGAAATAGAATACCGCATCAGAATCTTCATTGACTTTATTCACATCTCGCAAGATCGGGATCATCTTGTCATCTTCCACCCCTAACATCGCGCGGGTTGTTTTTGACGGTAAATTCGCTGGCATCGGTTTTTTCATAAAATGAATAACCTGTTCACGAATGGGCGTAGCCCCTGTTGTCGGTAAAGGTCGTTTTTTCTTGCTACCCAACAGACCAAGATATTTAGCCGCTTTATGTGCTAAGCGTTGCGCCTTATATCCCATAAAAATCATGCTTTTATGCATGAGTTTAATTGTTAGTGGATCGGTAGCATTCAAATACGCCATCGATGTCCATGTGCCAAAATTAAAATTCCGTTTACCTTGCTTTTTCAAGATCGCACGTAATTTAATGGTGACATCCCCAAAATCAATATTCACAGGGCAAGGGTTGAGACAACGGTGGCATACAGTACAATGATCTGCCACATCATTCATTTCTTCAAAATGACGAACAGCAATACCTCGACGTGTTTGTTCCTCATATAAAAATGCTTCCATAAGCATGCCTGTTGCCAATATTTTATTCCGCGGTGAATAAAGTAAGTTTGCTCTTGGCACATGGGTCGTACATTCAGGTTTGCATTTTCCGCAGCGCAAACAATCTTTAATATCGTTATTTAAATCGCCCAAATCACTGGCTTCAAGAATTAATGCTTCTTGCTGCACTAATTGCAATGATGGGGTATACGCATTCTCTAATCCTGATCCGGCAAGTAGTTTACCCGCATTAAAGTGACCATTTGGATCAACTTCTTCTTTATATTTAGCAAACGCATCTATAGTCGGTTGATCTAAATATTGCATTTTGGTCAAGCCAATACCATGTTCACCCGAAATAACACCACCTAGTGCTTCGGCTAAGATCATGACCTCATCAACAATTCGTTCTGCTTCATGCATCATTGCATAATCATTAGAATTGACAGGAATGTTTGTATGCACATTACCGTCACCCGCATGCATATGCAAAGCGACAAACAATCGGCTAGATCGGTTCTCTGTATGAATAGAGTCCAATTTATCCCGCAAGGATTCTAAGTCGTGACCTTGGAACAGCTGTTTTAGTGGTTTTTCTACCTCTTTTCGGTATGAAATTCGCAAGTCACGCCGTTGCAACACACTAAATAATGTATCACCCTCAATTAACTTATCTTGCGTATCTTCTGGTAATAAGTGAAGTTTGTCTTTTGCTAGTGAATCAAAATTATTGATAATTTCATGCCAACGTGTGCGTACTTCTTCAAGTAAAGCACGGGCAGCATCAAGTTTAGCTTGCATAATCGCATTGTTTTCATCACTTTCATCAAAATCCGCATTATGCTCTTTTAATTCTGGGGGCTGACTTGATAAGTAATCACTCACCGCATCAGCCATCTGCAATTTATTGCGTGTTGACTGAACAATATTTATTTTTTCTATACCGTCGTTATATTCTGATAAACGATCCAGCGGAATCACAACATCTTCATTAATCTTGAAGGCATTGGTATGTTTCGCAATTGCGGCTGTACGTGCACGATCCGCCCAAAAATGTTTTCGTGCCTCAGCACTTACAGCAACAAACCCTTCACCATCTCGTGCATTAGCTAAACGTACAACTTCACTGCACGCTGAAGCCACTATATCTTCATCATCACCTGCAATATCAATAATTAATACCATTTTAGGTAACACAGAGCGCGGGGCTTTTGTGGTGTAATCCACCGCCCTTACATAGCGTTCATCAAGATGTTCCATTCCCGCTAGAATGATATCTGGGTTATTGTCCAAGAAATCTTTTGTCTCAACAATAGCAGGCACAGCTTTACTTAAATCATTTCCGAAAAACTCTAGGCACACTGTTCGCGTATACGTTGCCATGCGATGCAACACAAATACACCGGAGGTAATTAAACCATCACAGCCTTCTTTTTGAATACCTGGCAAGCCACCTAGGAATTTATTCGTTACATCTTTACCTAAGCCACTTTTACGTAACTCATTGGCAGGAATTGATATGATTTCCGGTTCACCTATGGGGTTAATACCATCTGGGCTATATTTTGTAACTCGAAAGTGAGCAGTTTCTACATCATGGATCTTGCCTAAATTATGGTCAAGCCGTTCTACTTCTATCCACTGAGATTCAGGAGTCACCATACGCCATGAAACGAGATTATCTAATGTTGTCCCCCACATTACCGCCTTCTTACCACCGGCATTCATGGCGATATTACCGCCAATAGTAGATGCATCTTGAGAAGTAGGATCAACGGCAAACACTAAATCGTGTTTACCCGCCAAATCTGACACACGCCGAGTCACCACACCTGCTTCAGCACGCACCGTCGCAACTTCGCCCTTACGCCCAGGTAATTCACGATAAACAACCTCACCCAAGCCTTCAAGCTTTTCAGTGTTAAGTACAAGGCTATCTGCTGTTAATGGGATTGCTCCCCCCGTATAACCCGTTCCCCCACCACGAGGAATAATGGTCAGCCCAAGTTCAATAGAAGCCGCCACAATTGCTGCCATTTCTTGCTCGCTGTCTGGTGTCACCACCACGAGTGGGTATTCCACTCGCCAATCTGTTGCATCAGTCACATGTGAAACACGCGCCAAACCATCAAACTGAATATTATGTCTTTTGGTTGCGCGTGTTAGTCGGCGCATTACATCACGTCGACGATCGGCTACTTTCAACAAGTTTTGTTCAAAATCGAGTACGGCTTGGCGAGCATTTGCCTCCAACTCAATCGCTAATTCATTATTATTATTCTTTGCGCGATCTCGAATTTGATCAAGGCGATGATGCAATGCATGGCGTAATGACTGCCAGCGTTTGGGGTTTTCAACTAAATCATCTTGTATAAAAGGATTACGCGAAATAACCCACATATCGCCCAATACCTCAAACAACATTTTGGCACTTCGACCCGTTTTACGCTGCTCGCGTAATTGCTGAATACTCTCCCACATTTTCTCACCCAAAAATCGAATAATGATTTCGCGGTCAGAAAAAGAGGTATAGTTATAAGGTATTTCACGAATTCTATTTGGCATGTTTCTCAAAACAATAATAATATAAGAATGATCTGCATATAATATCATGAAGCTTGGCTTTATATCGCTTACAAAAACTAGGATAATATTTATCCTTAATTATTTACTAGGTTATTTAACTAATGGAACTGCCTCATATTCTCGCCCTTGCCATTTTGCAAGGTTTGACGGAATTCTTACCTATTTCTAGTTCTGCTCACTTGATCCTGTTGCCTATTATCGCTGGTTGGCAAGATCAAGGCTTAGCATTTGATGTCGCCGTTCATGTTGGCACACTAAGCGCTGTTATTTTTTATTTTCGCAAAACACTCAAAACATTAATCTCCGATTGGAGCCAGTCAGTCATTTTGCGCAAACAGTCTGGAGATAGCTATTTAGCTTGGGCAGTTTTATTGGCAACGATTCCCGCTGGGCTTGCAGGTCTATTACTTAATGATCTCGTTGATACCTATTTACGAAGTCCAGTAGTGATTGCAACGACCACCATTGGTTTTGGATTATTACTGGGTTGGGCAGATTGGTATGGTAAACGTCAACGCACACTCAATCATTTAAATTGGAAAGACATCTTATATATAGGTATCGCTCAAGCAATATCTCTTATTCCGGGTACGTCACGATCAGGTATAACCATGACAGCAGGGCTTATGCTGGGTTTAGACCGCCAAGCTGCTGCGCAGTTTTCATTCTTATTATCTATACCTATTATTTTCTTAGCCGGTGGTTGGATCACTGTTAAACTAATCAATTCAGCGCTACCAATAGAATGGTCAGTGCTAGCCTATGGTGCATTATTTTCCGCCATTAGTGCTTACCTTTGTATTTATTTCTTTATGAAACTTATTAATCAAATAGGTATGTTACCATTTGTGATTTACCGTTTGATTCTAGGCTGTATTCTATTAGTGCTGTTTGTCTAACCAAATAATTAATAAACAGTGTTGACAGTTCGTCATCGAATGCGTAAAATTTCCCCTCTTTATTTAAGCCCGCTTGCGTAATTTTTTGGGAGCAACCCGCGGAATGAAAACAACCACATTAAGTGCAAAACCAGCAGAAGTTCGTCGTGACTGGTTCATAATAGATGCTGACGGCAAAACATTAGGTCGTATGGCAACAGAGATCGCGCGTCGTTTGCGTGGTAAACATAAAGCTATTTACACTCCACATGTAGATACTGGCGATTATATCGTTGTTATCAATGCAGATAAGGTTCGTGTAACTGGTAACAAATTAAAAGATAAGATTTACTATCATCACACAGGTTATATCGGTGGTATCAAGTCTATATCGCTTGAAAAGCAGCTAGATAAAGCACCTGACCGTGTTATTAAAACAGCTGTAAAAGGTATGTTACCCAAAAACCCTCTAGGTCGCGCAATGTTCAATAAGCTCAAAGTTTATGCTGGCGCAGAACACCCTCATACAGCCCAACAGCCTAAAGTGCTGGAGATTTAAAAACCATGGCAGATACATATTACGCGACAGGCCGTCGCAAAAGCTCAACAGCACGCGTTTTCATGAAAGCGGGTACTGGAAAATTAACAATCAACACACGCACTATTGAAGATTACTTTGGTCGTGAAACATCTAGAATGGTTGTCCGCCAACCGCTAGAATTAGTAGAAATGCTAGACAAAGTTGATTTAAATATCACTGTTCGTGGCGGTGGTAACAATGGTCAAGCTGGCGCAATTCGCCACGGCATCAGCCGCGCATTAGTCGAATATGATTCAGAATTAAAAACTGAACTACGAAAAGCAGGCTTTATTACACGTGATGCACGTGCGGTAGAACGTAAGAAAATTGGTTTACACAAAGCACGTAAACGCCCACAATTCTCAAAACGTTAATATACAAATACACTTACGTATTTCAAAAAAGGCTGTCTTCGGATGGCCTTTTTTATTTATGTTGTTGTTAGCAGTACCAGAATTTATTGGGCTTATTCAGTGGCGCTTCAATAATATTAGGGACGGTATTCCTTACTAACTCGTCGTCATAGATGTTCGTCTGTAGGATTTTCATCGGCAATCTTACCTATTCTTGCCCAATTTCATCTATTTAACCTGAACTTTGGAATAAGTACCGGCTAGTTATTCAAGTCTATGAACTGAACACTATTGATCCTACGGTAGCCAATCAAACAGTTCGAAATATTTCCATTTGTTAGCCATAATTGCATCAACAATAAACTAAACCCAGCTAGGCTAAAATCGTGGATGAAAAAGTCGTGCTTGTAAAAGTTTCATAATGACTGTTATTTGAAACAATTTAGCTATGCTATCATTCCCGCTGAATTACTGCTAAATAATTACTTGAGACAACGTTGAGACTACTTTATACCGCACTATTTATTATCAGCATGCCATTGCTTATCCTACGTCTTATTTGGCGCGGTTTTAGTACGCCTACGTATTGGCAACGCTGGGCAGAACGCTTTGGTTTTTCTCCAACTATTAGTCATAACGCACCTATTATCTGGATCCATGCCGTTTCTGTCGGTGAAGTCGAAGCTTGTCGTCCTTTAGTCAAACAATTACAAACAGCATTTCCTGAACATAAATTGTTAATCACCACCATGACACCTACGGGTAGCGACCGCGTGAAACTAGTATTTGATGACCGTGTTTTTCATTGTTATCTACCTTATGATATACCCTTTGCCATTTACCGGTTTTTAGATCGTATTAATCCTGAATTTGGCATTATTATGGAAACTGAAATTTGGCCTAATCTATTATTCTGTTGCCAAAAACGTGCTATTCCACTCGTACTTGCCAATGCGCGATTATCAGAGCGTTCCGCAAAAGGGTATGGACGATTTCCTCATTTTATCAAAACAATTTTACAAAGTTTGCCACTTATAGCAGCACAGAGCCAAAATGATCGACAACGATTTATAGAGTTAGGTGCAAAAAGTGAAAATGTACACGCTATTGGCAATTTAAAATATGAAATTACCTTACCTGCTAGTTTACTGGAGCAAGCCGATGCCCTACGTCACCTTTGGGATCGAAATCGTCCCGTCTGGGTTGCGGCTAGCACTCATGAAGGTGAAGAAGAAATGGTAATTAATGCCTCTCGCCAAGTACGTGCGCATTTTCCTGATCTATTGTTAATTATTGTACCGCGTCATCCACAACGCTTTGATCGCGTTGCGACACTAGCAAATAAGGCGGGGTTTAAAACATTACGTCGTAGCGATCAGCAAGCCTGTCCCGCTGATGTTCAAATATTGATTGTTGATACGATGGGAGAATTACCCTTATTTTATGCCGCAAGTGATGTTGCTTTTGTAGGGGGGAGTCTTGTACCGCATGGTGGACATAATATCTTAGAGCCTGCTGCCTTAGGGCGCGCAATTATTACAGGACCGCACTATTTCAATTTTAATGAAATCACTACTGATTTTCTGGCTGCAAAAGCAGCACTTGAAGTACATGATACCCAAAGCCTAGCCGAAGTAACCATTGAGTTATTACAAAACCCTCAACAGCGTTCACAAATGGGCGAAGCAGCACAACAACTTATTGCCAGTAGTCAGAAAACAAGTTCGCACCTTATTAATTTAATTAAGTTTACTCTGACACATTATGAAAAATGATGAATTTTGGATGGAAAAAGCGTTGGCGCTTGCTGATAAAGCACAACAACAAGGTGAAGTTCCAATTGGTGCATTAGTTGTTCGTGATGATATGGTACTCGGTGAAGGTTGGAATCAGCCTATTGTGAATCACGACCCAACAGCACATGCCGAAATACAGGCGCTACGTGCTGCCAGCAAACAAGCCAATAACTATCGCCTGCCCGATGCAACACTTTATGTTACTTTAGAACCCTGTGTAATGTGTGCAGGTGCGATTGTTCATGCACGAATTAAACGATTAGTCTTTGCTGCAACTGAACCTAAAACAGGTGCCGCAGGGAGTTGTTTTGATATTTTTAATACCTCCCGCCTTAACCATCATGTAAGCTGTGAACATGGCATTCTTGCTGACAAAAGCGGTGATTTGTTGCGCACCTTTTTCCGTGCCCGACGATGATAGCGTTAACGGCAAAAGAATGGATCGAACTACTCACCCACTTAAAAAAGTGGGTCAGCAATCTTCGACGGGCAAGCAAACAACGGAAACTAGAATCAAAAATGGCACTTCGTGATGTGATTAAAGCCATTAGAAAAACCACGATCTATGCTCGTAGTCTGCAACAAAACAAAGCAATATCAGTTCAACAAGAAAGTGAATTATCACTATTATGGACAGAACTATCCTTTAAATTAGATGACTTAGGGTTAACGAAACTAGCCAAACGCTGTCATATAACGGGAATATATTGGTCTGATCCATCACTATTAAATACTGACTTTCTTGATAAAGCACAAGTGGGTTTAGCAGATATTGAGCGTCTCGCTAAATTAAATCTTCAAGAACTTGAATATTAACTATCCTCTTACCCTATAAGCACGCTAAAATAGTGCAGTTATATCAGATCCCAACCCTACTGTTTCATTGGACTGAATCATGCCCAACACCGCTAACGAACATGCCTTAAACCACCCAATTAACACCCTTAATGAGGCGTTAAAGAGTGGTCGTTTTGTGCGCATGCGCCGGTTATTATCCAGTCTTCATCCTGCGGAAACAGCGCATTTATTAGAATCACTGCCGCCAAAAGAAAGAAAAGTCTGTTGGCCCATTATTTCACCCGACTTACGTGGTGATGTATTGGCTTATATGGGGGATGATGTTCGAGCCGAATTACTCAAGGATATGGACACGGCTGATCTTATTAATGCCACTGAAGATCTTGATACCGATGATATTGCCGATATTCTACAAGATTTGCCTGAACACGTTATGCGCGAAGTATTACGCGCGATGGACAGCCAACACCGGCGCCGTGTAGAAGCCATTTTAGCCTATGAGGAAGATACGGCCGGTGGTTTAATGAGTACCGACGTGACCACTGTTCGGTCAGATATTACCTTAGAAGTCGTGCTGCGCTATTTACGCATGCTCGGTGAATTGCCAGCCAATACTGATAGCCTATATGTGGTTGATCACAATGACCATTATTTAGGCACACTACCATTATCACAACTTGTCAGCCGCAGTCGTTCTTTAACGGTGAGCGAAGTGATGTCACACCAAGTTGAAGCGATTACTGCCGATACATCAGATACGGATGTTGCTCACCGGTTTGAAAAACATGATCTTATTTCTGCACCCGTTGTTGATAAAGATAATCGATTACTTGGTCGTATTACTATTGATGATGTGGTTGATGTTATCCGCGATGAAGCGGAGCATACTATGTTGAGCATGGCAGGTTTAGGTGAAGATGAAGATACCTTTGCCCCCATCAAGAAGAGTGTGCGCCGTCGTTCACTCTGGTTAGGTGTGAATCTTTTAACTGCTTTTTTAGCAGCATGGGTTATTGGGCTATTTGATACCACGATTGAAAAACAAGTTGCATTGGCTATTCTCATGCCGATTGTTGCGAGTATGGGCGGGGTTGCAGGTAGCCAAACCCTAACATTAGTTATTCGTTCAATGGCCTTAGGACAACTGAATGTTAAAAATCAGCGTTGGCTATTGCGCAAAGAACTTGCCGTTGGCGCGCTTAATGGCGTAATTTGGGCAATCGCTATCGCAACTGTAACCAGTTTATGGTTTCAAAACCTTGAATTAGGCGGACTAATTGGTGCTGCAATTATTATTAATTTAGTTGCTGCCTCCCTTGCTGGTGTCAGCATTCCCATTGCCTTAAAACGGTTTGGTATTGATCCTGCCCTGTCTGGAGGGGTTCTACTTACCACGGTAACGGATGTAGTCGGCTTTGTTGCCTTCTTAGGATTTGCTACTCTATTCATTGTGTAACCTTATTTTGAATTTGGAATATTTATATGTCAGGCAATAGCTTCGGAAAATTATTTACAGTCACCGGTTTTGGCGAAAGTCATGGTCCTGCCATTGGCTGTATTGTTGATGGTTGCCCCCCTGGATTAGAACTTAGTGAGGCAGATTTACAAGGGGATCTTGATCGCCGTCGCCCCGGCAAAACCCGTTTTGTTACCCAACGAAAAGAACTCGATAAGGTTAAAATTTTATCTGGCGTATTTGAAGGTAAAACAACGGGGACACCCATTGCCATGATCATTGAAAACACCGATCAGCGTTCAAAAGATTACGGTAATATTATGCATCAGTTCCGCCCTGCTCATGCTGATTATACTTATCATCAAAAATACGGTTTTCGTGATTACCGTGGTGGTGGCCGCGCTTCAGCGCGTGAAACAGCTATGCGAGTGGCTGCAGGTGGCATTGCCAAAAAATATCTTCAGCAACAATACGGCATAGAAATCCAAGGCTATTTATCACAATTAGGTCCAGTTAAAATTGAAAAACTTGATTGGGACTTTATCGAAAAAAGTGCCTTCTTTTGTCCTGATCCCGATAAAGAACAAGCAATAGAAGACTATATGAAAGCCCTAAAAGGCGACTCGATCGGTGCACGAATTAATGTTATCGCCCGTAACGTTCCACCCGGTTTGGGCGAACCTATTTTTGATCGCTTAGATGCTGAAATCGCCCACGCCATGATGAGTA
>Ga0256839_1005448_pt1 | contig 11761 bp, 15 predicted proteins | sample 354166metaG_FD_185968 | JGI IMG/M metagenome (GOLD analysis project Ga0256839, IMG submission 185968) | Hydrothermal vent microbial communities from Mid Atlantic Ridge, Atlantic Ocean - 354-166 | ecosystem: Environmental > Aquatic > Marine > Hydrothermal vents | place: Atlantic Ocean: Mid...
CGGTTTGATGGGTAAGAAAATATAAAAATAGATAGAAACAGGACACATTATGTGTGATTTTTTAAAAATTGATCTGAAAACTAATATTCTTAAAATTAGTGGCTTGATCAGTCATTCCTTAATAAGTAGGAGAAAGTAATGATAATTGGTATACCTAAAGAAATTAAAAATCATGAATACCGTGTTGGTTTAACCCCAAATAGTGTTCATGGATGTATTGCGCACGGCCATAGGGTGCTGGTTCAAAATAATGCCGGTATGGGTATTGGTGCTACAGATACAGATTATAAAAATGTCGGGGCCGAGATTGTTCCGAGTGCTAGTGATATTTTTGCAAAAGCAGAAATGATTATTAAGGTTAAAGAACCTCAAGCTGAAGAGAGAGCAATGCTTCGTGAAGGTCAGATTTTATATACTTATTTGCATCTAGCTCCTGATCCTGAGCAAACTGCTGATTTAATAAAAAGTGGGGCTATCTGTGTGGCGTATGAGACGGTTACCTCACCTCTTGGGGGCTTGCCATTGCTTGCACCGATGTCAAAAGTTGCAGGGCGGTTATCCATTCAAGCTGGAGCCCATTGTCTTGAACAACCGCAGGGTGGCTTGGGAGTTTTACTAGGTGGAGTTCCTGGGGTTGCGCCAGCCAAAGTTGTTATTCTTGGTGCGGGCATAGTGGGTACTCACGCCGCTCATATCGCTGTAGGCATGGGGGCAGAGGTGTTTATGTTTGATAATAACCCTGATACTTTAGAGGCTCACTGGCGCCATTTTGGTAATCAAACGCAGAGTATTTTCTCAACAGCAAGTGCCTTGCAAGCGCATGTTCTGGATGCTGACTTAGTCATTGGAGGGGTATTAATCCCTGGTGCGGCAGCGCCAAAACTGATTAGTAGACAGATGATTGGTAGCATGAAGGCGGGTGCTGTCGTGGTAGATGTTGCTATTGACCAGGGAGGATGTTTTGAAACTTCAAAAGTAACAAACTACGATGATCCGACTTATATCGTCGATGACGTTGTGCATTATTGTGTAGCCAATATGCCTGGTGCAGTACCCCGAACATCAACTTATGCATTAAATAATTCAACACTTCCTTTTGCTTTAAATATTGCTGATAAAGGAATTAAGCAAGCCTTGCTAGATGACCCGCACTTGCGTCATGGCTTAAATGTACACAGTGGGAGAGTGACCTATGAGCAAGTTGCAAAAGACCTTTCTTACGATTATGTTCCTGCAGAGGAGTGTTTAAAATAAAAAGTGTTAACTTTTATGACTAAGGGACCTCACAATAAGAGGTTCTTTAATTATTAAACAATAGCTTAGCTGTAGTACAATAAAAATTATTCAAAGCTAATAGATTGGGTCTAATGAAACTTATGCACGTTGTACAACTCGATAGAAAAACCTTAATAGGTATGAGCACGCGTACCACCAATCAAAATGAGATGAATCCTGAAACGGCGAAGATTGGTGCTTTATGGCAAAGTTTTGATAAAGACGTTTCAGTTGATTACAAAAATGGTGAGCGGGTTTACGGTGTTTATACGAATTACGCATCTGATATGAATGGTGAATTTACGGTATTTGCTGCCTATGATGGCAAAGTAAGCGATAATAATAAACTGAAAGAAGTTACCATTGAGGCAGGGAAATACCTGTGTTTTGAGGCGATAGCACAGACAGAAGACGATGCGGGTAGAGTTCAAGCGATTATAAAAACATGGGGAAGAGTTTGGCAGTACTTTTCTGATAAACCCGAATATCAGCGAGCGTATACTACGGACTTTGAGTTCTATAACGGCCCTGCAAAAATAGAAATTTATATCGCAATAAAGTAGCTGGTTTTTTATCTATGACCATCAGAGCATTTGAAAATCAGCAACCGAATATTCATTCAACAACTTATGTTGATGAAACAGCGCTGGTGATTGGCGCGGTGGAGTTGGGTGAAGACAGCTCAATTTGGCCAATGGCGGTGGTGCGAGGTGATGTCAACTTTATTAAAATAGGCGATCGAACTAACATTCAAGATGCCTGTGTTTTACATGTAACGCACGAGAGTAATGAACATTCTGTGAAGGTTACCGACTCACAAGTGGGCTACCCTTTGATTATTGGCGATGATGTTACCGTTGGGCATAAAGCATTGCTGCACGCGTGTACCATTCATAATCGTGTGCTTGTGGGTATGGGTTCAATTATTATGGATGGTGTTATTATAGAAGACGAGACCATCATTGCAGCAGGAAGCCTAGTGCCACTAAATAAGCATCTTGAAAGTGGCTACCTTTGGGTAGGTAGCCCCGTTAAAAAAGCACGTGAATTAACGAACAAAGAAAAAAGCTATCTAAAGTATTCTGCAGAACATTATGTGCGTTTAAAAGAGCGTACTGAGGCAGGCTTAAAGCTTGATTAAGATTATTTTTATTAAAAAGTGAATCACATTTATGACATCAGCAACGCTGGAACTTACCAAAGCACTCATTGCCCGCCCCTCAGTCACACCTGACGATAAAGGTTGCCAACAATTACTCATTGACCAGTTAGAACCACTTGGCTTTAAAGTCGAACACATGCCTTTTGGCGAAGGCGATGACAAGGTTGATAACCTGTGGTTGCGCAAAGGCACGCAAGCGCCGCTTTTTTGCTTTGCTGGGCATACTGATGTTGTGCCAACCGGTCCTGTCGAAAATTGGGATAGTGACCCGTTTATTGCAACTGAGCGTAATGGCAAATTATACGGTCGTGGAACAGCAGATATGAAAGGCAGTGTTGCTGCATTTACCGTTGCTTGTGCACGCTTTGTGCAGGATTATCCTGATCATAAAGGCTCCATTTCATACCTAATCACCAGCGATGAAGAGGGCCCTGCGCATGACGGTACGGTTAAAGTGATTGAAACCTTAGAAGCGCGTAATGAAAAAATTGACTGGTGTTTAGTCGGTGAGCCTTCATCCACCAAACAAGTAGGTGATGTCATTAAAAATGGGCGACGGGGTTCATTGGGTTGTACGCTTAACGTGATCGGCAAACAAGGGCATGTTGCCTACCCGCATCTGGCAGATAACCCGATTCATTTAACCGCGCCGATGTTAGCTGAACTTACCACAATGGTGTGGGATGAGGGTAATGACTTTTTCCCGCCGACGACCTTTCAAGTATCTAATTTAAATTCTGGTACAGGCGCAACCAATGTGATTCCGGGTGCTTTGGAAATGGTGTTTAACTTTCGATTTTCTACCGAAATTGCGCCAGATGAAATCCAGCAACGTGTTGAGGCAATGTTAAATGAGCATGGGCTGGACTATGAAATCAACTGGGCATTATCGGGCTTACCATTTTTAACGGCAGAAGGTAGCTTGGTTGAATCAGCTGTCACAGCTATTAAAGCTGTGACAGGTATTGAAACAGAGCTTTCCACCAGCGGTGGCACATCTGATGGGCGATTTATTGCCCCCACAGGCGCGCAAGTGTTAGAGCTTGGGCCAACTAATGCAACAATTCATCAAATCAACGAATGTGTCGGGATTGATGAGCTAGATACCTTAGAGAAAATTTATTATCAGCTTTTAGTCGAGCTGCTCGCTTGAGAATGTTATGAGTATCAAAATACTATTAACGGGTGGAACAATTGATAAAAGCTATAATGAGTTCAATGGTGAATTAGATTTCACCGCGAGTTATATCCCTGAAATGCTGAGCTTAGGGCGAAATAAAACCAATACACGTATTGAACAAGTTTTGTTTAAAGATAGTTTAGAGATGAATGAAAGTGATCGGCAGAGCATTTTAAAAGCTTGTAAAAACGCCACTGAAGATAAAATATTGATTACCCATGGCACAGATACCATGGTGCAAACAGCGCAGCTTTTGGGTGCGGCCAAGCTTAATAAAACTATCGTATTAACGGGTGCAATGGTGCCTTTTGTCTTTAAACACAGTGATGCTTTGTTTAATTTAGGTTTTGCTTTGGGGGCGCTACAAACACTTTCTACAGGGGTGTATATCAGTATGAATGGAAGTGTATTTGATTGGGGTCACGTGGTTAAAAATTTAGAACTCGGGCAGTTCGAGTTAAAAAAATAAAGTGAGTCACGAATAAAAATGCACTTAGATCAACGAGATTACGATAAAGAACCAACCAGCAAACCTGAAAAGGTATTTCTAGTCGTCATGAGTTTGGCATTTTTTGGCATGATGGTCATGGAAATATTAACCGACTACGAGCCAAAAAAGTTAGGCGCTGTGTTGTTTGTGGTTTTTTGGATTCCGCTATTATTTATCCATGAGTTTGGTCACGCGATGATGGCAAAGGCGTTAGGTTGGCGAGTTAGTCGTATTGTTATAGGTGTGGGTAAAATTTTCATGCGCACACGGTTCTTAAATGCTCCGATGGAGATACGCATGATACCGTTGGAAGGTTTTGTGCAGATAGCCCCAAAGACAATACAGTTTGCAAGACTAAAACATGCCCTTATCTATTTTGCGGGGCCGGGGATTGAACTGCTGATGTTCTTTTCAGTGGTTGCATATTTGGGTGGTTTTGAGCAGTTTTTCACTGTTAGCAACGAGTATTCACGTATCGCTCTACAAAGCTTTGCATTCGCTGCGTTGGTTGGCGCGGTACTTAATTTAATCCCGATGGGGATACTTACCCGTGATGGTAGTACGCCGAATGATGGCATGGGAATTTTGCTGTGCTTATTTGCAACGGATATGGATTATGAGACTTGGATTAAGGAGACAAAAGCGGGCGGAGATAGCTTAGAATTGTAGCTAAATACTAATTTCAGGACGATTGAAAACTTAAAAAGTAGTCCGCTAAAAACACAAAGGCACGAAAAGTACAAATCTAATGTTATGCTTTTCGTGCCTTTGTGGATATTTTTAAATTTAGCTAATACAGCTTTAGTTCAAAGGCATAATATCATCAGTAAACGTACCGATAGCTTTCTTCTCAACGACTTCCATATCACTATCAGCATCAGCAATAACGCTTACTTTAACCATTGTTTCAACATTGCCATCTAAGTGGATTAAGATTTCAAAGTCGCCAATCTTACGAATAGGGCCGTCTGGCATCCGTACTTCTCGACGCTCAACTTTTACGCCTTTTTCAGTGATAAGGTCAGCAATTTCGTTATTTGATACCGAGCCAAATAGCTTTCCACCAACGCCTGCGCGTACTTCAATTTCTAAGTCACCGACGCCTTTTACAGCCGTTAGTCGATCTTCAGCAGCTTTTGTTCTTCCTGCCGCGGCTTTTTCCAAATCGGCACGTAAGTGTTCAAACTCAGCAATATTTGTTTTAGTTGCTGTTTTAGCCTTTTTCTGAGGGACTAAAAAGTTGCGCGCAAAGCCTGACTTTACGTCAACAACATCGCCTAAAGCGCCTAAGTTTTCAATTCTTTCCATTAGTATAACTTGCATTTTTTAACCTCTGACCTATTGGTCCTAAAATTTATTCTTTGTTAGCAACTTTTTTACGAAAATCGGCAAAATTGTCGATGATCCCAAAAGTTGCTAGTAATACAATCATTTGTACAGGTAACAAAAATAGTAAAATATAAAGCCCGATAAGCCAACGACCATTCATGCCGCGTTTTTTTACCATGGCGTGTGCGAGCGATAAACCTTGAAACATAAAGACGGCAATCCCAACCATTATTAATTCCACAATGATCTGGTTGCCGCTTAGCAACGCAACGACAATGGCAACAATTAACGCAATTGATGCTTGTTTGCCAATACGAATTTTGCGAAACTCTTCTCCGAACCCACCGGGGTTGTAGAGGCGAGCTTGCCAGCTTCGCGCAATAATTAACGATAAAATGGTAATTATTGCGAGTGCTGCTGCAAATGTTCCTGTCATCCAGCTTGCAGCATTATTGATGGTTTCATCAAGCTTGCTGGCATTCTGGTCGGTTTGCATATTTTGCAACATGGGTTTCATTTGTTCTAACATCGGTTTCCAAAATGCCTGAGCATCGGGGTTGATGAGGTGAAACAATAAAACACCAACGGCACTTAATGCCAAGATTAATAATAAGGTTTTATTCCATGACTGTGTCATGCCTAAGATGCTTGCTAGAAGCACCATCGGTAACCAATTTATTAATCCTGCTATCACACCACTGCCAGCAGTTTGCTTAACCGCAATGCTGATTAAGGCAATTGTTGCGGTTGCTAGCAGTGTAAATATGATTCCTTGTTGCCACCCTTTACGTAATGTTATTAGCGCAATTGCTGCATTGCTAAATACAATCAGCGGGGGGAGCAATAAAGAAATCAGGGTGGATACAATAACGAAAATCGCTGCTTGTATCCGACCTGCCATTAAAAAGCTGGCCATAGCCTTACCCTTGTTTAAAATATTCTGTGTTCTGTACTTTTGTTTTAACTAAAGCTTTACTTGTGCTGATCAGTGTAAGGGATCAAAGAAAGGAAACGCGCACGTTTGATAGCGGTAGCTAACTGACGCTGGTACTTTGCTTTGGTGCCTGTTACACGGCTCGGTACAATCTTACCAGTCTCGGTAATGAAAGCTTTTAGTGTGTCTAAATCTTTGTAATCAATTTCTTTTACGCCTTCTGCAGTAAAACGGCAAAATTTTTGGCGACGAAAACGGTGTGACATAATATTCTCCTAAGTTTGTGAGCGATTATCTGCGCTGCTTCTTTCTTTCAGCTTTTTTCTCGGCTTCTTTGCTTAGCATTGAAGGCTCAGTCTCAGGCTCGTCACGACGAATCGTTAAGTTACGCAATACCGCATCATTGAAGCGGAAAAGGTCTTCTAACTCGTTAAGTGTTTTAGTATCTGTTTCAATGTTCATTAAAACATAATGTGCTTTGTGCAGTTTAGCAATAGGATAAGCAAGAGGACGACGACCCCAGTCTTCAAGACGGTGGATAGAGCCTTTGTTATCTTCAACTAATTTACGGTAACGCTCTAGCATGCTAGGGAGTTGCTCAGATTGGTCTGGGTGTACCAGAACAATGATTTCATAATGTCTCATTTTATCTCCTTATGGACATTTGGCTGTTTGTTGTTTCAAAAATATTGAAAGCATACAGCAAGGAGGAGGCAGGTGCCCCACGAAGCGCGATATTATCATTGAGTGCTTTCTAAATGTCAATTAAGGATTTGAGCTATTTACCGGGGTAAAAATTTGCAAATAAACTTATATAGGTAAAAAATGATTTTTTGTCCTAGACTGTAAGGATGTTAAAGGAGAGGTATCGTGAGTTTATCCGTTCTGCTAATTCAAGATGATCAATCATTCTGTGATGTACAGGCTTTACTTCGTTCGAAAGTTTCTGATATATCCATGGTAACTAAGCCTGTTTTCGACTTAAATATTGATCTTTCAGTGTTTGATTTATTAGTTGTCAAAAGTAACAATTCTATTGTTCGCCTGAAGCAGCAGCGTGTAGAAATGATTGTTTGGAATGATTTTTCGGATCTCTCTGAAAAAATTGATGTTTATTTACAGTTGCAACGTTATTTAAAACAACACCCGTTTACACTTAACGATTGGATCTTAAAGGAGGTTCTGCATAATAGTGATTCATCAATTATTTATCACGCGATTAGCTTTGATAAGGCTGCTTTTGCAGATGTTGCTATCAAGTTTTTCAAGTATAAGCCTCATAATTTGACGGCTAGAAAAGTTAGTGAGTTTATCAATACGATTAACAATATTCCTCAGAAAAAGTTAAATAACTTGGTTGAAATTATTGAGGCTGGGGTCACCTCATCGGCTTTTTATTTGGTGATGGAATACCTTAGCTACGGTAACTTACGCCAAGCCCTAAATGGTTGTGGCAATAAACTTCCTCTAACGCATGCACTATCATGGTTTCAAGAAATTGTAGTTGCGCTTGATGCTGTCCATCAAAAAGGTTTGATTCATCACGATTTGAAGATTGATAATATCTTGTTGCGTTCTGATGGCTCATTAGCGTTAATGGATTATGGCGTGTCAAAGCGGCTTTTATTGGATGCAGGTTACATCTCAGAAGGTGAGTTACATGGCTCGCCACATTATGTAAGCCCAGAGCAAATATCAGGCGACTCTTGCACGCAACAGTCAGATATTTACAGTCTTGGCGTAATCTTCTATGAGCTTCTGGTCGGCAGAAAACCTTATTTTGGGAGTACCGCACATGAATTAATGATGCAACAGGTGATGGCACCTGTGCCTGAATTACCCTGTGAATTAACATCCTTTCAACCTTTGCTGAATAAAATGATGGCAAAAAGCCCACGGGATAGATTATGTTGCGCGATGGATGCAATAGAAAGCTTGCCAATGGTGGCTTAATTCTTCACCATTGACTAATGAAATTAGATGCAGAAAATGTAAATCACTCAATCATTCCAGTAGAATTATTACACTTTTTACAACAACAAAATGAAGTGCGAAAAATCACTGTTCCTGCGGGTTTTTCGGTATGTCAATCAGGTGATGTGTGTGAAAATCTGGTGTTGGTATTAAGCGGCCAGGTTAAAGTTTTTCGCCCTGCTGAAACAGGTCGGAGTTTAACCCTTTATTATGTGAGTGATAATGAAAGTTGTATTCTGACCGCATCGTGTATTCTTAATAATACACCGTTCCCTGCGTTTGCCGAGACGGTTACAAGTGTGTCTGCTTTATCTATTCCTCCTAACAAAGTTAGGCAATGGATGACAACAGAACCTTTATGGAGAGATTATATTTTTTCATTGTTATCGCTGCGCATGGGTGACTTAATTGAGCTCGTTAATGCCTTAGCTTTTCAAGGCTTAGATAGGCGCTTGGCGAATTGGCTATTGCAGCAAAGTGATAACGCTTTGATGATGCAAGTTACACATCAGCAGATTGCGGAAGAGCTTGCCAGCTCGCGTGAAGTGATTAGTCGTTTACTCAAAAACTTTGAAGAGCAGGGTGCTGTTGAATTGGCTCGTGGGAGGATCAAGGTTTTAAATAAAGCTTTGCTTGAGGTTTGATTTTGTGTGTGACTCAGGTTACAGACTTAATTTTATTTATGGTTAAAATCTGACACTGAGACCTCCCGCTAAATTTAGCGTGTATTCTCTAGAATCAACTAAACATATAAGGAATCATTATGAAAAACTCAGGAAGTATAGATCGTATTCTTAGAATTATTATTGGCTTAGCTATTTTAGCTTGGGGTGCGTATGGTTGGAGTAACACTGGGGCCTTTAACCTTTGGGCTTTAATTGGAATAGTGCCTTTATTTACAGGTTTGATTGGCTGGTGCCCCGCTTATACTCTATTTGGTATAAAAACGTGTACCGTAAAGCAAAAGTAATTTTATCTAAGCTTGCTCCTTTTACAAAACGTATAGGGAGTGGAGCTGATTAATTATTAAACAAATCAAATAATAAATATTATTCGTTATAGATTATTTGTATAATTGGACTATTCAAGTTAAACGATAAAAAACCTGTGTTAAATCAATCAAGTGAAAACACGACGCAAAGCTCTGATTTAGTCTGGCGAAAGCTGACTTTATCCATCAATCACTCACCACAAAACTTAAAGTTACTGACGCAACGTATTCTTTTTTGTTTGGATAATAATTTATCCGAATTTGCCGCAGGTGCGCTGCAAGACCTTTTTATCGCACTAAAACATAATGGCGTTGATTTACGGTTACGCATGCTTAACCTTATTAATCCTTTATTAGATTACAGTGAGCGAAAATACTTTCAGCAAAAAATAGCGTTTGAAAGTAGCTCTCCATTATTATCGCAAGAATTTCAGTATTTTAAGGGTTCTGTTTTAGCGGTAGAAGACTGCCAGCTTAACGAAAGTAGTTTTTTGCCAAATGTCTTTGAATTTCAAAACGTACGACAAGAAGCGCAATACTTGACCGCTTGTGGTAAATTACCTCAAGCAAAAAATATACTTGAAGTTTCATACTTAAAAGATACAACGGACTCTGAACTCGAAAACGAGCTACAGTCTTTCTATTTTTATGCGAAAGATAAAAAAGGACTTGAACAATTTATCGCTAAGTTGCCACTGAACAATAATAATGCGCCAAGCTCATGGCAGGCATTACAAAAAATGGCTATGACATGGTGAGAAAAATAGCTAACTAGCTTTTTAAATGGGGATAAAATGATAAAAAATAAAAAAATACTAGCTACGCTTTCTGCTTTCTTGCTGTCATATTTTTTTGTGCACGTGGCTTTTGCAGATACGAGTTATCGTGTTAAGTCATTAGATAACTTAAGTAATATAGCTGAAAGGCACTATGAAGGGAGCGGCTTAACCAAGTCGCAAATAATGGTGGGGCTCTATGCGAGTAACCCGAAAGCATTTAAAAATGGAAATATTAATAAGCTTCTACGCGGGAAAAAATTAGTCTTACCTGATGCCGATAAGATTAATCAAATCTCAGACCATGAAGCTGAGCTGGTTCTTTCTGCTAGAAAGAAAGGTAAAAAAGTTAAAAAGAGAAGAAGTAAAAAACGGTCTAAATCAAAGCGTAAGTCAAAACGTCTATCAAAATCAAGGAAGAAGCTTGTAACAAAGGGCTCGACCTTGTCTCAGGCAAAGAGTATTCAAAAAATAGATAAGCTAGAGAAGGAAAGCGAATCTTTACGAAAGCGTCTTGATTCATTATTAGCTGAAAAGTCAGCAAGTGATAATAAGTTAAAAGAACTTGAAAGTTCGATGCAAATAATTTTAAAAAAATCTGCGGTAGCGGCAAGTACTGCAACAACAGTGATAAGTGCTACAAGTACTACTGAGACTGATGTAAAAAATGGGTCTAACAATATCACAGTTTCTGAAAGTGAGTTGGTTACTCAGCGAGCCAATGAAAATCTACGTGAGACTAATGCTTTATTGGAAAAAAACCTACAAAAATCAAAAAAAGAAGTTGCTAATCAAACCCGTGCAAGTCTTGCTAAAGAGCATGCTATTAAAGAGAATCAGGTAGCGCATAAACAAGAAGCATCAAATATGTTTGATGCTTCAAATAAATATTTACAGTGGGCCTTGCTCAGCCTTTTAATCTTCCCCTTAATTTGGTTTGCTAAACGATTCATTGGTACTAAAAAAGCTAAAGAACAACCAGCGTGGGTAACTGAAAACGAAGCTCAAAACAGTGTACTGGGTACGGGTAGTGAGCAAATTAATACGCACTATCAAGAAGCTCCTGTTGAATCGAGTATCAAACTGGATGTTGCTAGCGCTTACTTGGAGTCAGGAAATAGGGATGAAGCGATAGAGCTATTAAATGAAATACTTTCAGAAGGTAATGCTGAACAGCAAGCACAGGCACAGGACTTACTTGACCAGTATAGTTAGTCTATCAGCGGAGAGAATATGATTACCTGTTATTTACGATAGGTTATTGATCCAAAGAAAGTAGAGTAGTTTGAATATTTTGCGAAGCTTCGGATTCCATTAGTGGCAGTGCAATACCGTATTGATTCTTTTAAAGATAAGGAGTGCCTTGATGCGTTTTGCTTACGCTAAAGAAACGGAATGTGTGATTAGCTACGAAAGAAGTTTCTTTTGTCCGGCGTGTGTAAAAATGTGTATGGAGTGCCCCCATTTTAACGGAGACTTTTTATCATTAAAAATGAGAGGTTTCCATGGGACGATATACCCAGGAATTTAAATCAGAAGCAATCGCTTTAGCGATTAAAAGCCATCGATCACATCAAGAAATTGCCCTAGACTTAGGCATCAATCCCAGTACATTTCGTAACTGGATGAGTGAGGTAATGATGACAGACA
>Ga0256839_1005449_pt1 | contig 11755 bp, 13 predicted proteins | sample 354166metaG_FD_185968 | JGI IMG/M metagenome (GOLD analysis project Ga0256839, IMG submission 185968) | Hydrothermal vent microbial communities from Mid Atlantic Ridge, Atlantic Ocean - 354-166 | ecosystem: Environmental > Aquatic > Marine > Hydrothermal vents | place: Atlantic Ocean: Mid...
GATAATGTCTTCATCTGCTTCGGAGAAGACGGGGGCGACCAGCCAGCTATTACGCATTATTTCGGCTTCTAATTGCCCGCCTTGCCAGCCCGCATAACCAAGCGCCAGCACGGCGCGCCTGGGGGCGTTGGATTTTGTCAGGGCGCTCAGCACCGACTTTGATGTGGTCAGGGCGAGGGTGTCGCTCAGGGGCAGGCTGTTATTGGGGTCGGTAAAATCTCTTGAATGCAAGACAAAACCGCGCTCAGTTTCTACTGGGCCGCCGTAGAGAACTTGTGTGTCTTCATTCGTGACCTGACCTTTGACGTTCAGGTGGGGGAGCATAGAGGATAATTTTAAATCCGGCTTGGGGCGGTTGATGATGATGCCCATGGCCTGTTCCGCATCGTGCACGCACATATAAATAACCGCGTTATGGAAACGTTTATCCATCATAGCCGGACTGGCAATAATAAGCTGCCCAGCTATATAGCCGTCGTCTTCACCAATTCCGTCAATTTTGCTCTGCGCGCTTATAGCCATAATTCATGGTGCCGCCCCTACGGATGAAAAGCAAGCCCGAACCGCAAACAGAATCGGTCTTAATGTATCTTGAAAATTGTAAAATAATCCCTATATATTATGAAAGGAGAGAAAATATGGGAATCAAAATAGGAGATAAACTCCCCACAGCTACATTTATGCATATGGGGGAAAATGGGCCAGAGCCTATTACATCTGGGGATTTATTTGGCGGCCAGAGAATTGCGCTATTCGCAGTACCCGGCGCATTTACACCAACATGTTCGGCCAAGCATTTACCCGGATATGTGGAAAATGCAGAGGCTCTTGCCGCTAAAGGCATTGATAGAATCGCCTGCTTATCCGTCAATGATGTGTTTGTCATGGATGCATGGGGGCGTGAGCAAAATGTTGGCAAGAACATTGACATGTTAGCTGACGGGAATTGTGATTTTACCGCAGCCATAGGGCTTGAGCTAGATGGCACGGGTTTCGGCATGGGCAGGCGTTCACAGCGCTATGCTATGATTGTCAATGACGGCGTGGTCGAAGCTTTGCACGTAGAAGACGGCGGCGAGTTCCGCGTTTCTGCGGCGGACTATATGCTGGAAAACATGTAACGCGCACACGCACAAATCAAATAACGAAATAAAAAGGAAATATCATGGATTCAGTAATTGTCATCGGCGTACTTGTCGTCTTAGCCTTAGCACTTCTCAAAATGATTGTGAAATTCGTACCGCAAGGCATGGAATACACGGTTGAAACATTTGGCCGCTATACGCGCACTCTGAAACCCGGGCTTGGTATATTGCGCCCGTTTATCGACAAGGTTGGCTACCGCATGAATATGCGTGAGCGGGTGATTGATATTCCGTCCCAAGACGTGATTTCCAAAGATAATGCCATGGTGACCGCTGATGCGGTTGTGTTTATCCAAGTGATAGACCCGGTCAAAGCAGCCTATGAGGTTAACAATCTTGATAACGCCATCATCAATCTATGCTTGACCAATGCGCGGACTGTGGTCGGTGCAATGGACTTGGACGAAGTGCTGTCGCAACGTGAAATGATTAACGCGAAATTGCTTGGTGTGATTGATGCGGCAACCGATTCGTGGGGCGTAAAAGTCACCCGGATCGAGATTAAAGATCTATCCCCGCCCCACGACATTACCCAAGCCATGAACAAGCAAATGATTGCCGAGCGTCAAAAACGTGCGGAAATCCTTGAAGCCGAAGGCATGAAACAGTCCGCAATTCTGCGCGCCGAAGGTGAAAAAGAAGCTGCCGTGCGTGAGGCCGAGGGGCGCAAGCAAGCCGCATATCTTGATGCAGATGCTCGTGAACGTGAAGCCCTCGCTGAAGCGAAGGCTACTGAAATGGTCTCGACCGCTATTGCCAAAGGGGACGTCAATGCGATCAATTACTTTATCGCACAGGACTATGTTGCCGCCTTTAAAGCCCTGGCCACATCGCCGAACCAAAGCACGGTTATTGTACCGGCTGAGCTATCAGGCCTAGCCTCTACGGTTGGTGGTCTATCGGCTTTGTTAGAAGCGGGTAAAGCTAAGAAATAGCCCGAAAAAACAGCTCGAGAAACAAAACGCACGAAAAGGAGAACTAGATGGACAATTCACTGATGCAAATGTTGAGCGAAATGGGCGGTGTCCATTGGTTAATCCTTGCCTTCGGCCTGCTCGTGGTCGAGGTACTCTCGGGTACCAGCTATTTGCTATGGCCAGCTGTTGCGGCATTTATTGTCGGGCTGGTGTCTTTCATCCTGCCAATCGGCCCGGAAATGCAGTTTTTACTGTTCGCGGTCATTACGGTAGTTTTGCTCTATGTAGGGCACAAATATCTGCGGCCAAAAGTACACGGCGGCGAACCATCAGAGCTTAATGACCGCGCCCGTTCCATGATAGGGATGCGGGTCAAAGCTGTCGCAGACTTCGAAACAGGCGTAGGCCGCGTCCACGTAGGCGACACCCAATGGCGCGCCAGCATGGAGACCGGCGACGCCAAAGGCGGCGACGAGCTGCGGGTGATGTCGGTAAAAGGAACAACATTGGCGGTGGTGCCGATTTAATCGGAGTATGAAGTCATTTGAGCATATTTAGGGCTTTTCGTGTAGGTAATATTGACTAAAACGTGCATTAAAAGTGTAGCTGTAAGTTTTACTATTTTGTGCTTGCCCCCCCCCCCCGTTATATGGTAGTGGTTAACCATAAAACATAGATACCAAATTCGGGGAATATAAATGAGAACATTGTCACACATGAGAAAACTGTTTATCAGCGTGTCGGCGCTTGGGCTTATGGCTCTTGCCAACACGACGGCCTTTGCGCAATTCAATAATGACGACCCATTTGGCTCTACGGGGTTTGGCTCTACGGGATCAGAATTTGGAAGTGACCCGTTTACGTCTGAATTTTCTTTGTTGGGCGCCTTGGGCGTCAATGAGGGAGACGGGTTCGGTGCAAATCCGATCAACGACATTATCGGCTCCATGTACCATAAAGATGCACATCCCTGGGAGGGTGGCCTTTATGGCCCTGGCGGACAATTTGAAGAGTCCTGGGCCCTTTTTGAGATGGCTGTCGGCATGGACGGCATGGAATTTTTACGCAGACTTGTTGGTTTTGAGGAAGAAGGAACATGTGAAAACCCTAACCCTGAGACTGTTAACGATTTCTCGTTAGAAGACCTACAACAAATGTCTGATTTTAATCCAAATGGATTAACGGAGGTACAAATAGCAATAATGGGTGCAATAAATTCTGGTGCAGTTGCAGATATGGCCTTGAATGCGAGACAAACAGCGATAAGTTTATTTCCAAACGATCCCGGTGCAAGAGATGCTTTTAGGCATGTTTATTGGAGCTATTCTTTAACGTCTGTTTTCGGCCCACAACTGGCAGAAGCGTTCACCGATGCGCACGAAGTGACGGGAAACAATAATGCCCAACCAATTGAAGAACTTTATATGGACCTATTTAACAATACCACGGGGCGGATACTTTTTGAAATACACGGTAACGGCGATTTCGGCGGGGCAGATGTTCAAAACTTAATTGTGGACGCCATAAATAACGGTAATATTGTCACTCAAGTGCCAACCAGTTGCGGGAATTAGATTTAAGAATGACAGGCAAACCGAACATTCAAAAACAAGACACGCCGAGCAACGGAAAATTCATGATTCCAAAGAAAAAAAAGCTACTACTTTGGAGAGTTTTGCTGGCTCTTGTCATTATGTTTTACTATGTTTTTTGGCTCAACACAGTATCCGTTGTCAACAACTCAGGCTATGATTTGGAAAATGTTACCGTTTCTAAATATTACGCACGCGACCGTAATCCTATATTGTGGAAAGGGCAAGTCCCGGCAAACAGCAGAAAGTATTTTTACATCCCAGCCAGCACATCTGGCGACCGCGTGATATTGGAAGCAAGTTGGCAGGGCGAAGACATTGCCAAAGAACAAGAATATCCCGCTATAGGCCCAGGAAAGTTCAAGTTCATCCTTTCCAGGAATGGTCAAATGAGTTCACATGTAAAAGAGATACCGTGGTATTCACCACAATATAACTAACTTTTCTGAATGGTTTATGGGCCATACAAGGCTATAGTAGTAGTAGGATTGGGAGTAAGGATTGGCCTTGACTTAGATACATTATTTGCACCGATAGAGGGATGTAATTGATAAAAACAGAAGGGTTTCCAATGAAAACTTTATCGTTCATAGTATTTGTGATCTATTTTCTTGCTACTGGTTATGTGGTGAGTGCCAAAGAAACCCTCGACCCCAAACACGGGATTCACTTTAAAGAGACACTTGCGATGAAAGATGTCTCTGGGGAATGTGCCTATGCAATTTATTTAGCGATAAAAAATCACAATGATTACTATTATAAAAGTAAAATTAAAATGGTGATCGGAAGAGATGTTTTTATTAGTGGTGCTTTCTGCGATCTAGCTAAAAATGACGTCTCTCCAAAATTTGTAGCTCTGTTATTATCGGCTGACAAAGATGGTAAACAGCCACTACCTGATGGCCAAATCATCACATATTTTGATGGTAATTTGAAAATACAGGAATGGGGTCATTGATACGAGTGCTTATCACTTATAGCCGAAACACTATAATTGACATCGCTAACAGTGGAGCCGATTTAAATCTGTGTGATGTTTTATGGACATGATTTGAGCTTTGGGGTGATCAATATACAGCAAAAATGCACATCAAGAAGTGCAAATATAATTTTTGCTATTTCCTACTTGCGCGCCCCCCCCCGTAATATGGTAGTGGTTAACCATAAAACATAGATACCAAATTCGGGGAATGTAAAATGAATTCATTTTTACACATGAAAAAACTGTTTATCAGCGTATCGGCGCTTGGGTTTATGGCTCTTGCTAGCACGGAGGCCTTTGCGCAATTCAATAATGACGACCCATTTGGCTCTACGGGGTTTGGCTCTACGGGATCAGAATTTGGGAGTGACCCATTTGCGTCTGAATTTTCTTTGCTGGGCGTTTTGGGCGTTAATGAGGCAGGTGGAGATGGGTTCGGCGCAGGGCCGATCAGCGACATTATCGGCTCCATGTACCATATAGATGCACATCTCGGGAGGGCGGTCTTTATGGCCCTGGCGGACAATTCGAAGACTCCTGGGCTCTTTTTGAAAGCGCCGTCGGTATGGACGGCATGGCTTTTCTGCGCGGGCTTGTTGGCTATGATCCTGGGCTTGTCGTCTATGAAGGTGGCTTTTGTGATGAGAATGGCTGTACCACAGAAGGCATGCGGGATACGACGGCCGGACATGATTTTCGAACAACGAACGTGATTTGTGAGAATGTGAGTTTGTTGTCTATTGAGGACCTTCAAGCTATTATAGGATGGTTTACAATACCCAGACAGTACGCTTCTCTTGTTGATGCGCGAACATTAGATCCTACTGATGAAACTCTTGTAACACATCCTATGCTTGGTTTTCCTGGAGGTTGGGTTACAACAACATTGTCAGATGATGGACTATCAGGTGAAAACACAGTCGTGGCGCGTAGGCATGTCTTGGCGGGAACCGTCACGCGCACCCTAATGATAACCTCGAGAAGACAGCTTTTAATTGCAACTGTTGGTGTAGGTACCTCTACGGCTGTTTTATCTGTATCAACAGGTGGAGGTGTAGTTGGGATACCAATCGGTGACATTATTGATGCTATCAATGAACCACTGGGGCGCAACGTATTTAATGCACAAGGCAGAGTTGCTGCAGATGTGCTTGGCAGTCTGTTTCCGGGATGTTAATATGGTAAAATATGCGCGATACACGGTATTAGCCATTCTTTCCCTGTTTTTAGCTGGGTGTGGTTATGATGTTGTCTTACAGTATGAGCGCACACCTTCGGTATCTTACAGCTTATTGATGACCACAGGCGACCAACAAGAAACCTCATCTGCACTCGTACAGGCGTTTAAAGATGAGGGATTAGAGCCTGTTTTTTTATCTGACCTTGGCGGAGTTAGAAGCTATTCTATCAATCATGGTAGTAGTCGAATAAGTTTTAGGTTGCATTATAATCCACGATTCAAAAGAGCTATTGTAGGTATACATCCCGCACGGCTGGTTTCTTATTCGAAGACACGAGCAAATGAACATGAAAGACGAAAACAATCCCTCTTGCGCATAAAAAACAAATTGGAAAAAACCAATGTTTTTGATGAATATATTCCCACGGCGGCGCAAGGCGCTAACGGTAGGTCAGTAGGGGTTCCTCCAAAACCCGAAGAGGATTTCTAAACACTATTTCCGGGATGTTAATATGGTAAAATATGCGCGATACACGGTATTAGCCATACTAGACAAAAAAAGTTGTACAACTTAAAAAAATAGGATGTTTTAATGAGGACGGCAATACAGATGATATTCTATTATATGTTTTTGCTATGTCCATTTTGATGATGAGTCTTTATGTTTACCATTATAACAGGGCGAAATCAAGACAGATTGTTGCTCGGCGCTCCGCTCATCCCCGCGCAGGCGGGGATTGATCGGGGCAAAGCGCATGGTCGGGCGCAATACGGCTTCGCAGATCGCCTCGGCATCCGATGCATCGGTCTTGTTGGTCTTCACAAATGGTTTGACAAATTGGGGTGCAATCAACTTCACTTCATGGCCAAGCGCCGTCAATTCCCGCGCCCAATAATGCGCACTCCGCACGCCTCCATACCAATTAGGCACGGCGGCAATTTGGTAAAGAACGGCAGAACCTGCGCCCTGCGAAGCCGTTTCCTTAAAACCGGATGACCCGCCTCGTCGCTCCCGTGTATCTGGAAAACAGTCTTTGCTAAATCTAGTCCGATTGTGGTAAGTGTCGTGGTCATGGATACCTCCCGTTAATGGTTTAAATGCGAACGCAAACCATTATAGCACATTCAGATGCTGAACGGAGGCGTCTATACCATTACCGTAATGTTCTAAAAAATTCTACTTCACGTCCCTACTAAAATAAGGGGGTATTACCGACCCACCAAGGAAAAATGTGTTGCGGAAGAACACCTCTTAAAACTATGTTAGAGGGTAAAGAGATTTGGAAAGAGAAGTTTTTAGACCAAACTTAACTGACAAATCACCACCGGAAAAACCGGAAACTGTCAGATCAAGTATGAACCACTACAGATAATATTTAGGAAATCTACTCCTCTGGTTTAGGCGTCGCCAATGACCCTTCTGCATTTTCATCATATTCATCTTCGTCGTCATCAGTATAAATATCTTCGATAATGACAGTTCCACCTCTATTTACCATGCCGCGTCGCCGCATTACCACAGCTTTATTATGAAGTTCATTCATAAGCCTAGCAATTTCTGGCGGCACGCCAATTGGCGCAATAATATCATTGGTTGATCGACTAACATATGAGGTAATCGGCATGCTGCCGCCGAGAAGATCGGCAACAATATCGTCAAACCCATCAATTACTATCGGCTTGTCCTGTTGCAACTCCTCTGTAACATCAGGTGTGGCATATTTTACTAAGTGTTTTTTAAGGTCTATTGGCCAATTTTTAAAAAAATAAGGCCTCGCTTCTTCGTATAAAACGGAAACATTAAGCGAGTTTCTCTCTGCGTGAAAACCTCTAAGAGAATTAACAAATTCACGCCCATGCATGCTTAGAACCGTATCTACATTTTTACTGGTAATGGCATAATTTTGTAACGCTGGCCCCCCTATATTGCCATAGAAAAAACCATATATGACTTTTGGGCTATCCCAATTTTTATAAACAATGTTTTCGCGGATGTTTCTTAGACTGAGGGGAACGCCTTTAATGGTGACTAACTTTGCGTCGTGAAACAGTTGTTTGTTAGCTCCTAATAACAGTTTTGCAGGTTTTTTTATTGGGTAATTTAGAGCAATGTTTTCTATCACCAATACATTATGAAGATTATACCAAAAGGCAAGTTGCTCTTTTTTTGCTAAATGTGTCAAATCTATTTGATTCGCTATTCGGACTAAATCTGCTCTATATGCCGATAGTTCACGTTTAAACTCTGCATCCATATAAGAGAACGTCACTCGACTGCCTTCAAGTCTATAGGCCGATTTATGACCACTAACAAACCGGGTGCCCACGATGGCGCTTGGTCGTCTAGCTCGGCGACGAATAGAATCCCCAAGTCGTAAGACTACACTTTGTAGTGCTGCGTCCCATAGTTGATAATCTAATACAGCTTTTCCAGTCTGCATTTGTGGGGAAAATATATCATAAACAGTACTACCCTGTTGGATAGTGTGTATTGATTGCTGCTGAGATATGATTTGATTGCTACTTTGTGCATTACTAGTGTGCCCGTAAAATGCGATCCCTAGTGCTACCCCCGCAGATACCCATTTTGATTTAACTTGATATATTGACATTATTACCCTTTACAGCCTTTATCGAAAAGCAATAAATACACTAATAGAGGCAAAAAGCTAGCTTTTTATTATGATGCTTACTGTGAGGTGGTCCTGATTGATTGGACAGGTTTGAACCGCCCCGGGTTTGCCGGAGGCTGTTTAGTTTAAGTTATGCGGCCTTTGCCGTTTTGAATGCCGACATAATCAAGCCAAATTATATTATTATCGAGAATTTATAAATAACACTTGCATGTGAGTACTTGCTTACATATATAGAGTACATGATTAGGAAAACTGGAGATGAGCGGCGGGCTGAGATTATTCAAAGTTCGCTAGAATTAGCAGCTGAGGTTGGCATTGCGAAAGTGTCGACGCAGGCGATTGCTGACCGCGTGGGTATTGCCCAGGCGACCGTGTTTCGGCACTTTAAAACCCGCAATGATATTTTCCGGGCCGTGCTGGAGTTCGTAGCGGGCAATGCTTTTAAAGCCTTAGAGGGGCAAATGCTTTCTGACAAACCTGCCGACGTGCGACTTGAGACATTTATTCGACGGCATCTAGCCATGGTCAGTAAGGTCAAAGGTGTGCCGCGTATTATATTCTCCGATCGTTTGCATGTTGAAGATCCAGAGCTTAAAAAAACCGTGCAAGGCATTGTCACAAAACTGACGGGTAATATCGCGGAGTTAATCAAGGACGGCATTAAAGAAGGTGTATTTGATAAAAACGTAAACCCCGATCAAATGGCACGTATGGTGGTGACCTTGGTCCAGGGTTCGGTTATACGTTGGTCGATCTTTGATTTTAAGTATAAACTAACCGATATGGCAGACGAAATTTGGGATGTCATATGGCCCGCCCTGAAGAAGAAATAAGGAAAAAGCAAATCTGCTTATCTGGTGTTTTTTTGAACATATTTGTAAGCGATTACTCACTGACAATAAGAGGCGAAAATGGATATAGAAATAAAAAATAATGAGCACACAAGCTCCATAACAAAGAGCGAAGGCAATTTGCGCAAATGGGTCGTGCGCGTGTTGTTTCTACTCGCCTTACTCCTCGTGGCGAAATTTGTCATCATGCCCAAGATGAAAGCCCGCCAAGCTGTGCCGCCGCCCGCACCTGCACGGCCTATTGTCGTGAAAACCGTGCGCCTGTCGCCGCAAACATTAGAGTTCACCCGTGATTATACGGCGCGGATTACCGATGATGGCCGCACGATGGTATCAGCGCGCCTGAACACGACGATAGCAAAAGTATATTTCAGCGAAGGCGATATGGTCAAAGCTGGTGATGTATTAGCCTTGCTAGACACGAAAGATGTGCGTTCAGAAGTTAATCGCGCCAAAGCATCTGTTGCTAAAATCGAAGCCGACATAGAGTTCTTTGAAAAGCAAATCATCATTGACCGCACGCTTTATGAAGGCGGCGCGATTCCAAAAACGGCACTTGATGATAGTGAGCGCAAACTCAAAGGTCTGCGCGCCAGTATCGCCCAGCAAGAAAGTGGGCTAAGGCTCTCGCGCCAAAAACTTGGCTACGGTAAAATCTACGCACCCGTTCCTGGCCGCATTCAAAAAGTTTATATTCGTAAAGGTGAGCAAGTCGCTCCCGGAAAACCCGTCATGGATATCGTTGGCGGCGCAAATTACAAAGCCGTGATTACTGTTCCCGAGCGCGATATGGGTAATATCGCCCTTGGGAGTACCGCCTATATTCAATTACCGAATGGTGGCTCCCAAAGCACAAATATATGGGCGGGAACAATAGATAAAATCTATCCAGCTCTTGATGAGCGTACCCATACGGGCACTGTCGATGTTAAACTCAATAGCGAGATTAGTAATAAGTTTTTTGCAGGCTCAATGACCAGTGTCCGCCTAGTCACTGCGCAATACAAAAATGTCCTAACTGTCCCAACACAGGCTGTATTTAACAGAAATGGTATCAGCGGCGTCTTTACTATGAGTGATGAGATCGCCCATTGGAAGCCCGTCACACTTGGCGCGAGTAATGGTCTACAAACTATTATTAAGAGCGGCCTAGATGTTGGTGACCAAGTCATCACCACGCCTTACCCATCGCTTAATGAAGGTGTAAAAGTGCGCATATCTGAGGGAGCCGCACAATGAGTTGGCCGCGCTTTTCCCTTAAATACCGCTATACAATTTTTGCCATATTAATTGGCATTACCATATTGGGAGTCTTTGCCCGGCTCGCAATCCCAGTCAAGCTATTCCCGGATACCGACCCCCCAGTGATTACTGTAATCACTGCGTATCCGGGTGTAGCGGCTGCGGATATTGCAAAAAATGTTAGCAAAACCATTGAAGAAGAAGTCGCCGCTATTGACGGCATTCGCAAGGTTAGCTCTACATCACAGGTCGGCTTGTCTATTGTTAAGGCCGAGTTCCACTACACAAAAACAACAGAAGCGGCGACCTTGGATACGCAAAACGCAGTAGGCCGCATTCGCTATAAATTACCGCCGCAGATCAAAGAACCGCAAGTACTGAGTTTCTCCTCATCCGACAAACCAATTTTGACCTTTGCCATATCAAGCAAGTCTTTGCCTCTACAAGACATTAGAGAGCTGGCGGATAATGCTCTAAAAGATGCGTTTCAGCGTGTGGACGGCGTGGCGGCTGTTGATGTGTTTGGCGGCCATAAGAAGGAATTGGAAGTAACGCTTAGCCGCGACAAAATGCGCACCTACGGTATTAGCGTCGAACAGGTCAAATCTGCCCTGAGGAGCTGGAACATCACGGCGTCTGGCGGGCGTGTCAATAAGGGCACCCAAGAAACAATTATTCGTTTTGACCTCACGCTTGAAAACGAACAGCAAATTGAAAATATTGTTGTCGCCAATATGGGCGGGCGTAATGTTTTCATTAGCGATATTGCTGCCGTTAATTTTATGCAAAAAGAAGCCCGCTCTGCTTATCACTATAACGGGCAAGAGGCGATTGCTTTGCAAGTGATGAAGCGCGGCGAAGCCAATACCGTCGAAGTCGCCGCTGAGGTGAAAAAGACATTGGCCGATATTGAGGCCAAATTCCCACTTATCGACATTCAAATCGCAGATGATGATAGTGTGTTCACGTCCCTTGTGATTAACAACATGACGACCACAGTTTTAATTGCGCTCGTGCTTACCATTTTTGTCGTATTACTTTTCCTCGCTAATATCCGCCAAGCCGCGATTATTGCCTTGTCTATTCCGGTGTCGTTTTTGATGACATTCATATTTATGAATTTTGCAGGCATTGACCTCAACATGGTTACCATGTCGGCGATTATTCTTTCGATTGGACTATTAGTAGATGATGGCATTGTTGTGCTGGA
>Ga0256839_1005450_pt1 | contig 11754 bp, 11 predicted proteins | sample 354166metaG_FD_185968 | JGI IMG/M metagenome (GOLD analysis project Ga0256839, IMG submission 185968) | Hydrothermal vent microbial communities from Mid Atlantic Ridge, Atlantic Ocean - 354-166 | ecosystem: Environmental > Aquatic > Marine > Hydrothermal vents | place: Atlantic Ocean: Mid...
GTATAGAAGAAAAATTAATGCGTGTCAATATCGAGTCGGTGCACAAGTTTTTTAATTGGCCAGTAACAGCTCCAGCAACGCCTTCTGGCTGTGCAGCCGGTTTTCCGCCTCATCCCATACTACGCTCTGTGGCCCGTCGATGACTGACGCAGCTACCTCTTCACCGCGGTGAGCAGGCAGGCAGTGCATGAACAGGGCATCCGGTTTTGCCGCAGCCATGACCGCCTCGGTGACCTGGTAGTTGGCGAATGCCTTGACCCGTCTGGCCTGTTCTTCCTCCTGTCCCATGCTGGCCCACACATCGGTTACCACCAGGTCGCTGCCTGTTGCGGCTTCCAGTGGATCACGGATGAGGGTGACATGCTCCCCGGTACCGGACTCAAGTATGGCCGATTCCGGCTCATACCCTTCCGGGCAGGCGATATGAAGCTTGAAATCAAGTAGCCGGGCGGCCTTGATGTAGGAGTGGCACATGTTGTTGCCGTCACCTATCCAGGTAACTGTCCGTCCCCGGATATCACCACGATGCTCCAGGTAGGTCTGCATGTCTGCAAGCAGCTGGCAGGGATGGTAGCGATCAGTCAGCGCGTTGATTACCGGCACCCGGGAGCAGGCAGCAAAGCGCTCAATCTTTTCATGCTCAAAGGTTCGGATCATGATCACATCAACCATGCGAGACAGTACCCGGGCGCTGTCCTCGATGGGCTCACCCCGTCCCAGCTGGGTGTCGCGGGGTGAGAGAAAAATAGCGTGGCCACCAAACTGCGCCATGCCTGTTTCGAAGGAGACTCGGGTGCGGGTGGATGATTTTTCAAACACCATCCCCATGACCTTGCCTTTCAGGGGTTCATAATGCTCGCCCTGCTGCTGCATGGTTTTTAGCTCAACTGCCCGTTTCAGCAAGCTGCGCAGCTTGCCGGGGGGGAGATCTGTCAGGGTCAGGAAATGTGCCGGAGTAGTCATATCATGCTGCTGTATCCAGGGCCGCAAACTCGTTAATCAGCCTGCAAACCCGATCGACAATTTCGTCCGCTTCCTTCTCGTCCAGAATCAATGGCGGCAGAAGGCGAATAACATTGGTGGCGGTTACATTGATTAACAGTCCGGCATCCAGTGCCCTGGTTACGAGTTCGCTGCAGGGACGATCCAGCTCGATGCCAAACATCATCCCCTTGCCACGGATCTCCTTGACACAAGCGGATTCGGAGAGGGTGTTGCGCAAATTTTCCAGCATCCGGCTGGCCAGTTCTGCTGCCTGTGCCGGGAGATTTTGCTGCTCGAGGGTTTCTATAACCGCAAGGGCGGCGCTGCATACCAGTGGATTTCCGCCAAATGTGGTTGCATGGTTGCCCGGTTGAAAAACGCTGGCGGCGGCTCCACGGGCGAGGCACGCCCCAACGGGTACGCCGTTGCCCAGCCCTTTGGCCAGCGTCATTACGTCAGGGGTAATGCCACTATGCTGGAAGGCGAACATCTTGCCCGTGCGTCCCATGCCGGTCTGTACCTCATCCAGCATCAACAGCCACTCCTGTTCATCGCACAGGGTCCGCAGGCCGGGGAGGTAGTCGTCATCAGGCATTCGAACGCCGCCCTCACCCTGTACCGGTTCGACCAGTACGGCAACAACATCCGGGTCGTTTTTGGCGACATTGCGTATGGCGTCGAGATCGCTGTATTCGACCCGCACGAAGCCTCGTACCAGAGGCTCGAATCCGGCCTGAATCTTGCGGTTGCCAGTTGCGCTGAGGGTTGCCATGGTGCGGCCGTGGAAACTGCCACTGGTGACGACAATCGAAGGTGTTTTGATCCCTTTCTGGTGACCGTACAGGCGAGCCAGCTTGATGGCGGCTTCATTGGCTTCGGCACCGGAGTTGCAGAAGAAGGCCTTGTCCATCCCCGCCAGCCGGGTCAGCTCTCCGGCAAGCTGTTGCTGGAGAGGGATTTTGTAGATATTGGAAGTGTGCAGCAGCTTGCCGGCCTGTTCGCACAACGCCTTGCTGACTGCCGGGTGGGCGTGTCCCAGATTGCATACTGCGACGCCGCTCAAGGCATCCAGATAGCGTTTCCCGCAGGTATCCCACAGCCAAGCCCCTTCTCCCCGTTCGAAGGAGACGGGCAAAGGAGTATAGGTGTCCATAAGTTTATCGGACATCGGGTTCATCCTCCCCAAAAACAAAAAGGCAGTCCTGTCAGGGACCGCCATTAAAGGATTAATTTTACCGGCTAAGCTATGATGATGCAAACAAAAGTATAACCATCTGATTGGATTGGTGATTTTACGATAAATTACCTGCAGCAAAATCCCAGTTTACCAGCTCCCAAAAGGATTCTATATAGGTGGGACGGGCGTTGCGGTAATCGATGTAGTAGGCGTGCTCCCAGATATCGATGGTCAACAGCGGGGTTACTCCTTCAGTCAGCGGACAGCCGGCGTTGCTGGTGTTGACAATGCCTACCGAGCCGTTGCCGTTTTGTACCAGCCAGGTCCATCCTGAACCGAAATTGGTGGCGGCAGAGGTGGAGAACTGCTGTTTGAATTCACTGAAAGAACCAAAGCTTTCGTTAATTGCCTGTGCCAGTGCGCCATCAGGCTCACCGCCGCCATTGGGGCTCAGGCAGTTCCAGTAGAAGGTGTGATTCCATACCTGGGCGGCGTTGTTGAAAATGGCGCCGGCGGGTGCTGTTTTGATAATCTCCTCCAGGGCCAGATTCTCAAACAGGGTACCGGGGATCAGTTTGTTCAGGTTGGCCACATAGGCGGCATGATGTTTTCCGTAGTGGTACTCAAGGGTTTCGGCAGAAATCCTCGGGGCGAGCGCATCCTGGGCAAAGGGTAGTTCGGGTAGTTTGTGTTCCACTTTTTCAATCTCCTGAGATGATCTCTGATAAATAATGAATTATAGACTAGTCTGGTTTGAACAGCGCCAGCAGTTCGGCTGCCTCGTTGCGCTGTTGTCCGTTGCAGCTGATAGAGCGTTGTACCTTGAAATGAAATAGAGCTGCGCTTTGATAAATTTTCCGGGAAAACGGTGTGTCATGGTTTGAGATCAGTACCGGAATATTTTTTTGTGCTGCCTGCTCTGCCTCTCTGGCCAGTGCTTCCTGCTCGTGAAGGTCAAATTCGTTGCTGCTGTAGCGGGTGAAATATGCTGTAGTGTTGAGAGGGATGTAGGGTGGATCGGCGTAGATGACGCTGCCGCTCCGGGCCTGAGACATGGTTTTGCGGAAATCCTGACAGATAAACTCTGCCTGTTGTGCCTTGACATGAAACCGGCGCATCTCCTGCTCCGGGAAGTAGGGTCGTTTGTAGCGCCCGAAGGGGACGTTGAACTGATGGGATTTGTTGTAGCGGCACAGACCGTTGTAACAGTGGCGGTTCAGATAGAGAAACAGGGCGGCTTTCCGGGTGCTGTCGCGGGTGGTATTGAACTGGTGGCGAAGCTGATAGAATCGCTGTTCGTTATTGTTTTGCGGAGTGAAAAACTTTTGCGCGTAGTGGATAAACGGCTCCCCCTCTTGCTGCAGCACCTGAAAGAGCCGGATCAGATCAGGATTGACATCACTGATCAGATAACGGGGATAATCTGTATTGAGAAAGACAGCGCAGGAGCCGGCAAAGGGTTCTATCAGGCAGTCGCCTGCTGGTAACTCCGGCAGGATATGTTTCAGAACGCGGTATTTGTTACCCGCCCATTTCAGAAACGGGCGGGTAAGACGGGTTTGTTGCTGAACAATCACAAGGACTTGATAAAGACTTTGGAGTTGCGTTGATAGTTGTACATGGCTCGACGGGAGACAGGTAGCTCACTGATTTCCGCCGCCTGATAGCCTCGTTCCTGGAACCAGTGCGGGGTGTGGGTAGTGAGCACGAACAGCCGTTCGATACCCTGCTGCCTGGCCTTCTGCTCGATAAACTCCAGCAGCCGGCCGCCGCGCTGTTCCCCCCGGTAGTCGGGGTGAACCGCCAGTCCCGCCAGCTCAGCAATTTGTTCACCGGCAAAGGGGTGCAGTGCGGCGCAGGCGATGACGGCAGCATCACGCTCAACCACGCAGAACTGTTCAATCTCCATCTCCAGCCATTCGCGGGAGCGGTGCACCAGTATGCCGGCCTGCTCCAGCGGTGTAATAAGCTCCAGTATGCCACCTACGTCCTCAATAGTGGCAGGACGAATCCCCTCGAAGCGTTCCGTCGCTACCAGGGTGCCGGTGCCATCGCGGGTAAACAGCTCCTGTAACAATGCGCCATCCATCCGGCTGTCCAGCAGGTGGGCGCGATGCACACCCTCCTGGCAGGCGTTGATGGCACTGGCCAGCGGATCGGCCACAACAGTGGGGATATCGTTGCGATTGGCCAGTTGTTGCTCTGCTTCTGTCACGGTGAGTTCGCGTACCAGCTTCCCCTGGAGGTCGTGCAGGCCAGGGGCTTCGATCAGGTAGATCAGCTTTTCCGCAGCCAGTGCCTGGCCGACCGAGCAGGCCACCTGTTCTGCACGCAGGTTGAATATCTCGCCGGTAGGTGAGTATCCCAGCGGTGGCAGCAGTACGATGTTTCCACTATCCAGTTGCGCCGTAATGGCCGGAGCATCGATACGGCGCACCTCGCCGGTATGCCGGAAATCGATCCCGTCACGCACACCCAGAGGTTGAGCAGTAACGTAGTTACCCGAGGTGATGCGAATGGCGGCCCCGGCCATGGGAGAGTTGGCAAGGCCCATGGATAGCAGTGCCTCGATCTCCAGCCGCAGGCTGCCAACCGCCTGCTTTATACACTCCAGTGCGCTGTTATCGGTGATTCGCAAGCCCTGGTGATAGCGGCTGTCGATGTTCTGATCCCTGAGTGTTTGTTCGATCCGGGTGCGTGCACCATATACCAGTACCAGCCGTATCCCGAGGCTGTTGAGCAGCGCGAAATCATGCACCAGATGGGGGAAGCCCTCTCCCTCGATGGCATCTCCACTGAAAGAGATGACAAATGTACGGCCACGGAATGCGTTGATATAGGGTGCGGAGTTGCGGAACCAGTGTATAAAGGAAGGATTGTCAGATGGCATGTTTTACCCTGGGTTCTGCAGTCGATCGCCGGAGATGGGTTATAATTATCCTTTTAATCCGCAATAGGTGCAATCATGCCGGAATATCGCTCTCATACTACCACCCACGGTCGCAACATGGCGGGCGCACGCGCTTTGTGGCGTGCTACCGGTATGAAAAATGACGATTTCGACAAGCCGATCATCGCCGTTGCCAACTCCTTTACCCAGTTTGTTCCCGGCCATGTTCACCTGAAAGACCTCGGGCAGCTGGTGGTGCACCAGATAGAACAGGCGGGCGGGGTGGCCAAGGAGTTTGATACCATCGCTATCGATGACGGGATCGCCATGGGCCACAGCGGCATGCTCTATTCGCTGCCCTCGCGGGAGCTGATTTCTGATTCGGTAGAGTACATGGTCAATGCCCACTGCGCCGATGCGCTGGTGTGCATCTCCAACTGCGACAAGATCACTCCCGGTATGCTCAATGCTGCCCTGCGTCTCAATATTCCCACCGTGTTTATCTCCGGCGGGCCGATGGAGGCCGGCAAGGCGGTTATTGAAGGGAAAGAAGTGCATCTGGACCTGGTGGATGCCATGGTTTCCGCTGCCGATCCGGATGTGAGTGATGAGGATGTGCTGGCGATGGAGCGCTCTGCCTGTCCCACCTGCGGCTCCTGTTCCGGTATGTTTACCGCCAACTCCATGAACTGTCTTACCGAGGCGTTGGGCCTCTCCCTGCCGGGTAATGGCAGCCTGCTTGCCACCCATGCAGATCGCAAAAATCTGTTCATGGAGGCGGGCCGGCTTATTGTGGAGCTGGCCAAACGCTACTACGAGCATGATGATGCATCGGTACTGCCGCGCTCCATTGCCACTTTCGAGGCGTTTGAAAATGCCATGTCGCTGGATATCGCCATGGGCGGCTCCACCAATACCATCCTGCACCTGCTGGCGGCTGCCGAGGAGGCGAAAGTCCCGTTTACCATGGCGGATATTGATCGGCTGTCACGTCGAGTTCCGAATCTGTGCAAGGTGGCTCCTGCCACCCAGAAATATCACATGGAAGATGTCCATCGTGCCGGTGGCGTGATGGCAATTCTCGGTGAACTGGATCGGGCCGGGCTACTCCATCGTGAGAACCCCACTATCCACAGCTCCACCCTGGGGAATGCTCTGGAACACTGGGATATCTGCTGCACCAGCGACGAGCAGGTGCATACCCTGTTTCGTGCCGCGCCGGGCAACGTCCCCACCCAGCAAGCCTTCAGCCAGGACAAGCGCTGGTCCGAACTGGATCGGGATCGGAGCAGTGGCTGCATCCGGGATATCGAACATGCCTACAGCAAGGATGGCGGGCTGGCTGTGTTGTATGGAAATATTGCTGCAGACGGTTGTGTGGTTAAAACAGCCGGGGTGGATGAAAGCATTCTGACCTTTTCCGGCCCGGCCCGTATCTTCGAGAGTCAGGATGCCGCAGTAGAAGCAATTCTCAATGATCAGATAAAGGCCGGGGATGTTGTAGTCATTCGTTACGAAGGGCCGCGCGGCGGGCCGGGGATGCAGGAGATGCTCTATCCCACCAGCTATCTCAAATCCAAAGGTCTGGGCAAGGCCTGTGCATTAATCACCGATGGACGTTTTTCCGGCGGGACATCAGGGCTGTCCATTGGACATGTTTCTCCGGAGGCGGCTGAAGGGGGGGCAATCGGTTTGATCGAAGAGGGGGATATTATCGAGATTGATATTCCTGCACGCGCTATCCGGGTTGCTGTTTCTGACAGTGAACTGCAACAGCGCCGGAGCGACATGGAGTCGAAAGGAGCACGGGCCTGGAAGCCACTAAACCGGCAGCGTGAAGTGAGCGCTGCGCTGCGCGCCTATGCTGCCATGACCACCTCCGCCGCACGTGGTGCGGTGCGGGATGTTTCCCAGCTGGAGTGAAAAGGGAAACGGTACAGGTTTTGGTTTTTGTCTCCGGGTTAATATCTTGAGGGCATCTCTAAAAATGCACTTTTTCCGCGATAGCGGCGCCAGCTCCGTGCCCGAATCCTCATGTATTTCTTATACACTGCGGTTCTCGGCAATTGCTCCATGCATTGCTCTACCTCCTGCGTTCATGCAGTCGCGTGCGCGGAGCTTCCTTGCTCTCACGAAAAAATTACTGTTTATAGAGGAGCCCTTGAAGGAGTACCAGGTACTTGCCTGCGTATCCGCCAGGTAATTTCAGGCGGACTATTCTCATGGCTGCTTGTCTGTTTTTTCGGGACGGAAAACCCTCTTCAACACCTCCTGTTTCCGTCAATTATTCTGGTTTTTTATAGATATTGAGCTATTCCGGCTTGGGGGGGGAGAACGGATTGTGTCCGGTACCGGTATCAATACGATTACCCCATGGATTTTATTCAGCAAACAGCGCTGTTTCTGATCTCGTTGGTGGCCAATACTTTTTCTGCCCTGGCTGGTGGTGGCGCCGGTTTGATTCAGTTGCCGGCCTTGTTGTTTCTGGGGCTGCCATTTGGTGTTGCTCTGGCTACACATAAAGTGGCCAGTGTTGCGCTGGGGGTGGGGGCAACCATTCGTCACGCCAGGGAGAAAAGCCTTGACTACCGGTTTGCTCTGTTCCTGCTTGCTACCGGCCTGCCCGGGGTGGTGCTCGGTTCCAGCTGGATCCTGCAGGTACCGGATCGTGTGGCCACCATTGCGCTCGGGTTGTTGACGACGGGCCTCGGTGTTTACTCCTGGTTGCACAAAGAGCTTGGGCAGGTGACTCACTTACGCCATCGTAACTGCTCCGGCATGGCCATTGGCGGAGCGGTGCTGTTTGCGCTGGGTTTTCTCAATGGTTCGCTTACCTCCGGAACGGGGTTGTTTGTTACTCTGTGGTTGGTGCGCTGGTTTGGTCTGGATTACAAACGGGCAGTTACCTATGTGCTGATCCTGGTCGGCATGTTCTGGAATGGTGCCGGTGCCTTGACCCTGGGAATCCTCGGGGAAATTCGCTGGTTATGGCTGCCTGCTCTGTTGTTGGGTTCGCTGCTGGGCGGTTATGCCGGGGCTCATCTTGCAATCATGAAGGGTAATCGCTTGATAAAGCGTATTTTTGAGATGGTGACTGTTTTGGTGGGAGTGAAGCTGATTGCCGGCTAATAACAGTTGGTATCTGGAGGCATGCGAGTGGTTTACGCGAAAAAATGGAGCTGGCGAGAGGAGTCGAACCCCCGACCGGCTGATTACAAGTCAGCTGCTCTACCAACTGAGCTACGCCAGCATTTGCGTCGAGCGCACATTCTAATCTACCCGCCTGTTGTCCGCAATGGGGAAACGCTGTTACTCTTTGCTGGTACTCCTTCAAGGTAATAAATCAGGATGGAGTGCTATTGACCGGGTAACAATATATATCGTATTCAGCCGCGGCCTGTCGTTGAATATCATAGGGCCAGGGGCTTCAGGCAGGTGCCGGCCCCGCGTTCCAGTGCACTGGAGCGATCTTGACAAGGGAACAACCCTTGCCTGCGCCTTGGTCCGGCGCCTGTCTGAAGCCCTGAATGCGACATATATTGTTGCCGGGTCAACAGTGACACAGAGGGTTGAATCATGAACCACAAGCATCGGGTTACGTTACAGAAAATATTTGCACATCCCATCGATACCAATATCGACTGGAAAAAAATCGAGTCGCTGCTGTTACACCTGGGGGGAGAATTGAATGAAGGACGAACCGGGCGGATGAAGGTGATTCTGAACGGCCAGGAGGCGGTGTTTTCCTTGCCGCATCATGGCCACGCGTTGCAGGACAAGAATGAGATAGTGCAGCTGCGTCATTTTCTGGAGCGTGCAGGGGTTACGCCGGGGAGCGGTTGAGCCACTTCAGATATGCCGTCACCCCTTGCTGGACTGTTTTGAAGGGTGTCTCGTATCCTGCTGCGCGCAGCGCGCCGATATCGGCTTCGGTAAAGCTCTGGTAATGGCCGCGCAGGTGGTCGGGGAACGGAATGTATTCGATCTCTCCACTGCCGTGGAACTCCACGACAGTATGGGCGATTTCGTTGAAAGTCTGGCTGCGTCCGGTGCCCAGATTGAAAATACCGGATTTTTCGGGATGCTCCAGGAACCACAGATTGACGGCGGTGACATCATCTACATAGATGAAGTCCCGTCGCTGTTCGCCGTTGTCGTAGCCATCACACCCTTCAAACAGTCTTACCCGGCCGTTCTCCCGGATCTGGCTGTTGTGGTGGAAAGCAACGCTGGCCATGCCGCCCTTGTGCTGTTCGCGAGGGCCGTATACATTGAAGTAGCGGAATCCGGCTATCTGGCTGTTGGCGCCTGGCAATAGCCGGCGCACATGCTGGTCGAACAGCAGTTTGGAGTAGCCATATACGTTGAGCGGTTTTTCATGCTCGGGGGATTCCCGGAACTCCGGCCCCAAGCCGTAGACGGCGGCCGATGAAGCATACAGAAAAGGGATTTCACGCTGCAGACAGTAGTGCAGCAGCGATTTGGAGTACTGGTAGTTGTTGTTCATCATGAACCGGCCGTCCCACTCGGTGGTGGTGGAGCAGGCGCCCTGATGAAAAATGGCGGTTACCGGGGCGTCAAAATCTGCTCCCGCTTCAATCTGCCGGATGAAGTCATCCTTGTCCCGGTAGTCCAGGATGGTGCAGTCCACCAGATTGACGAATTTGGTACCGTCACTCAGGTCATCGACCACCAGGATATCGTGGTGGCCTCTCTCATTCAGCGCCTTGACCAGATTGCTGCCGATGAAACCGGCGCCTCCCGTCACAATAATCATTGTTTTCTCCTGATGCTGGAAATGATGCCGCTTGTGGATATCCCTTCCTCAAAGTTCAGAACCTTCACCTCGCCGCCGCTGGCCGTTACGCAGTCGTAGCCGGCTATCTCTTCTGGCCGGTAATCCCCTCCCTTTACCAGGCAGTCAGGCTGGATTCGGCAGATAAGCCGTTCCGGAGTCTGCTCCGGGAACGGAACGACCCAGTCCACGCTCTGTAGTCCGGCCAGTACCGCCATTCGGCGTTCAAGTGTGTTGATGGGACGCCCGCGGCCCTTGAGCCGGGTGACGGAGGTATCGTCGTTGACCGCTACTATAAGCCGATCGCCCAGCCGCCGGGCCTGCTCCAGATAGGAGACGTGACCGGCATGGAGAATATCGAAGCAACCATTGGTCATTACAATCCGTTCACCCTGGGCCCGGGCATCCTGTACGGTGAGGACAAGCTGTTCTTCGCTCATCACGCCGCCACACTCCTGGTCATCGCGCAGTGCCTGGCGCAGTTCAGGTACGCTGATGGCGGCGGTGCCGAGCTTGCCAACCACGATCCCGGCCGCCAGGTTGGCCAGGGTGGTGGCGGTTTCCAGTGATTGCCCTGCGGCCAGGGCGGTGGCCAGTACCGAGATGACTGTATCGCCGGCGCCGGTAACATCAAATACCTCCCGTGCACGGGTGGGCAGATGAAACTCGGAGCGATCCGTGCGCAGCAGTGTCATGCCGTGTTCGCCGCGGGTGACCAGCAGGGCCTCCAGCTCCAGCTCCCGGATCAGGGTGAGTCCCTTCTCCACCAGCTCATTTTCATGACGGCAGTGGCCGACCACCGCCTCGAATTCGGTCAGATTTGGGGTAATCAGGCTGGCGCCACGGTAGATGGAAAAGTCCCGGCTCTTGGGATCGATGAGCACGGTCTTGCCGGCGCTGCGGGCCGCCTCGATGAACGGGGCTACCGGTTGCAGGGCTCCTTTCGCATAGTCAGACAGTAGTACCACATCGGCTTCAGGCAGCTGATGCAGGTAGCTGTCCAGCATGGAGCGGGTATCCGCTGCGGTAAAGTCATCCTCGAAATCCAGTCGGATGAGCTGCTGCTGGCGGCTGATAACGCGCAGCTTGGTAATGGTGGGAAAACCCGGCAGGCGGGACAGGTCACACTGTACGCCGGCACTGCCGAGCTGTTGCTGCAGTGAATCAGCCGGTTCATCATCGCCGGTCAGTCCGGTCAGTGTTGCCGTTGCCCCCAGGGCGGCAATGTTGAGTGCTACGTTTCCGGCGCCGCCAGGCCGCTCCTCAATCTCTTCCACGCGTACTACGGGTACCGGAGCCTCGGGTGAAATTCGTGAGGTGCCACCGTGCCAGTAGCGGTCCAGCATTACATCGCCGGCAACCAGAACGCGGGCGCTGCTGAAGTCAGGAATTGTCGTCTGCTGTCTCATTGCCGGATTCGATAGCTTCACACAACATATGCAGGATCAGGATGTGTGCCTCCTGAATGCGGGCGGTATTGTCCACCTCGATGTTCAGCGCCACATCCACCATGGAGGCCAGTTTGCCCCCGTCGCGGCCCAGCAGGCCCACGGTCTGTATGTTGCACTCCCGGGCGTACTCCACTGCCTTGAGTATGTTGGCGGAGTTGCCGGAGGTGCTGATGACGATCAGCAGTTCCCCCGGTTTGGCCAGTGCCTCCAGTTGGCGGGAGAAAATATGGTCGAAGCCATAATCATTGCCGATCGAGGTCAGGGCCGAGGTGTCCGTGGTCAGGGAGATGACCGGAAGACCGCGCCGCTCCTTCTCGAAGCGTCCTGTCAGTTCGGCGGCAAAGTGTTGGGCATCTGCCGCTGATCCGCCATTGCCGCAGATGTAGATCTGTCCTCCGTAGCCAAGAACGCGCAGGATTCGTTCTACCGCCTCATGAATCTGCGGGGTAAGGTTTTC
>Ga0256839_1005451_pt1 | contig 11753 bp, 12 predicted proteins | sample 354166metaG_FD_185968 | JGI IMG/M metagenome (GOLD analysis project Ga0256839, IMG submission 185968) | Hydrothermal vent microbial communities from Mid Atlantic Ridge, Atlantic Ocean - 354-166 | ecosystem: Environmental > Aquatic > Marine > Hydrothermal vents | place: Atlantic Ocean: Mid...
TGCAGACCGTCTATTTCGGATCTCAACGCATCGATGATATGTTGTTTCTCATTATGTGTGATCATTGCCGCGCTCCAACTTTCGATTTTGTATATTATACCTACTTTTTATGCTATTTTATCGTTAGAGATGCCCTTAAACACATTTTGGGTAGAATAGCGCCAAGAATTTCGGGGATACGGGAAGAGAGATGATCAAAGCGCGCAACAGGCAGAATCTTGTCAAAGAGATAGAACAGCATTTCAGACTTGATCCGCATGTCAAGGAGGCGTTTCTCACGGTTGACAGGGAGGCGTTCGTCCCTAATGAGTTCAAGCATCTCTCCTACAAGCTCGATGCGCTTCCGCTTGCTGCCAGCCAGTGGATCTCCTCTCCGCTTACCGTTGCAAAGATGACACAGCATTTGGAGCTTGAGGGGGTTGACTCAGTGCTGGAGATAGGGTGTGGTAGCGGCTATCAGGCGGCGATCTTGAGCAGGATATGCCGCAGGGTCTTTACTATTGAGCGTATCGACGAGCTGCTCAAAGAGGCAAAACGCCGTTTCAGTGAACTTGAGATGCACAATATCTTTACCCGTTTTGATGATGGTCAGCGCGGGTGGAAACAGTATGCGCCTTTTGAGCGTATCCTCTTCTCTGCTACGGCGAAGGAGGTACCGCAGATGCTCTTCGATCAACTCAAAGAGGGAGGGATACTTCTCGCTCCTATCGAACAGAGCGAGAACTACCATATCTTGACGCGTTTTTACAAAAAGAACGGACGCATCACCTCAGAGACGATCGAGCAGTGTCTTTTTGTCCCTGTGCTTGACGGTACACAGAAGTAAACCTCTCCTTTTTCCTCTTGACACTTTTCAAATAATTTATGCTATCATTTAACAAATTGTAAATAGAAGGGTAGGGAATGGAAAAGCTGATGAAGCCTGCGGAGTATGCCAAGCATCTCGGTATCTCGCGACAAGCGGTGTATGCGAAGATCAAACGGGGGATATTGACAGCCAAGGATGTTGAAGGGAAACTTTACATCGTGGTTGACACCGACAATGCACCTCAGACGGTTGCGACCCAAGAGTCTACTGTAAAATCTGCCGCACCCGCTTCCAAAGTTGACACCCAAAAAGTCCAAACCGGCACATCACAGAAAGATTACGAAGCGCTGCTGGCAGCCAAAGATGAGACGATCGCTGTACTTAAAGACACGGTCAAAGACCTCAAAAAGTCCAACAAACAGATATCCTCCACCCTTCGCAGTGAGATCGACCTTTTAAAAGAAGCATTCCACGAAATGCGCACACTTTATGTCACGCAGATCGAACAGCATAAACCTGCCGATGCCATCGATGTACTGACGGAAGAGGTGGAGAGCCTTCAGGAGCCGGAGTGGATCAGTACCAAGAAGTTCTTCAAGGCACTTGGTATCAAGAAAGAGAAGGCGCAGGAGAAGATGCTCAAGCGTCTCAAAAAGGCGTGGAAGTCCGGTGATGCACGCATCGTCAAGATGGATGGCCAGTTGAGGCTTGATGCCAGCCAAGATTTTACGGATTTTGTGAGATAGTATGAATATTTTTAAACAGTTTGCCAAAGAGTACAGCCTTTTTGCTGCGATAGCAGCTTTTGTGGGGATTGGTTATTTTGAGCATACCCTCGTGGAGAGTACGATGGGGAACCTGCTGGGACTTGCTATCCTCTTTATTGTCATTATGTATGCGGCGATGTCGGTGGCGCATCATGCAGAGATGCTTGCCGAGAAGTTCGGTGAGCCTTATGGTACGCTTATTTTGACGATGTCTGCCGTGATCGTGGAGATCGTCATTATCGTGATCATGATGATGCATGCCAACAATCCTGAACTGGCAAGGGACACTATCTACTCGGCGATCATGCTCGATATCAACGGGCTGCTTGGTGTCGCTGCGATCATCGGTGGGCTCAAATACGGCGAACAGCCCTACAATGTCGACTCCTCCAACTCCTACCTCTCGATGCTGCTTGTAGCGATCGGGGTCGCGATGGTGCTGCCCGAGTTTCTGCCTGCCGAACACCATTTGAAGTTTATGATGTTTAACGTGGTGGTATTCATCGCACTCTATGCGATCTTCACCCGCGTACAGCTCAAGTCGCACAAATACTTCTTTGAGTACAAAGCCGAGAAGAAAGAGGCGTGTATAGAAAGCGGAGAGTGTCATCCGCATGGAGAGATCAATGCTTGGTACCACGCCTTCAATCTTGTGGTCTCTATCGTGGTCATTGGGGTGCTTGCCGAGATGCTTTCGGTCTTTATGGGCAATACCCTCGCTACCCTCGGGCTGCCGCTTGCCATCGGGGCGGTAGGAGTCGCGGTGATCTCCGCGGCACCCGAGCTCATCACTGCAGTACGTGCGGCAGTGGACAATCGTATGCAGACTGTGATCAACATTGCATTGGGTGCTTCGCTGGCGACGGTACTGCTGACGATTCCCGCAGTGATCGTCGTCTCCTACCTGCTTGGACTGGAGCTGAACCTCTCGCTCACGCCGATCCAGACGATGTTGATCTCTCTGACTCTGCTGGTGAGTATGGTCAACTTCAACGACGGAGAGACCAATATGCTTGAGGGGTTCTTGCACTTCATTCTCTTTGTGGTGTTTGCCTTTTTGCTGTTTGTATGACTATGCAAAGAGTCTCATCAGTTTCTCCACCGGCTCCTCATCCGTGTAGATAGTGAGATAGCGTATATCATAGCGGTTGAAGTGGCTGTGTATCTTCTCCTCGTGTGCCTGTAGTTTTTCAAGGTAGCGTTGCTGCGTACGTGTGCCAAGGTAGCCGTCGTGCTTCTCTTGTGTGGTGGGGTTGTGGAGTGTGACCTCTCCTGCTTTTGGCAGGTGTGCCTCCCCTCTGTCACGAAGGATCACTGCGATCACTTCGTGACGCTGCGCAAGCAAAGAGAGATCGACAGGCTCAAGAAAATCATAGAGCACAAAGAGCAGCGAGGGTTTGTGGACGCGGGTGAAGAGATCTTCCATGCAGGCATCGGGATCGATGCGGGTATGCAGCAGGTTGGTACGATCGATCGTTTCGGCAAAGCGTTCGACATCAAAGGGCTGTTTGGTCGGTGGTGTCGTATGGATCTGTTCTTGAGTGTAGAGCACTCCGGTAAAAAGATCGTTACTATGCAGTGCGGCAAAACCTATCAGAGCACCCACTTCGGTATGTAGACGCTGTTTACGGTGGTGTGCGTCGAAATAGACACCGCCGTCAGCCAGTGATACGACTACCACGGAGAGTTCTCGGTTGGCGTGAAGCTCTTTCACGTAGGGCTTGCCCATTTTTGCCGTGATTGTCCAGTTGATCTTGCGTATGTCATCCCCCATCTGATACTCCCGCAGCTCGGCGAAATCATACCCCTCTCCGTGCAGTTTGGAGAGGTTATGTCCGCTCAGCATGGTATAGACCTGATGGCGGGCTTTGAGGATAAGGGTCTTGAAAGAGGTGCTCATTTGAGCACCTCTTTAGTGGGTAGTGGGTAGTGGGTAGCGGGTAGTATGGATATGTTTTTTGTTGAAAAACTTTGATGAATGAAAGGTAAGACCAGGCTGTATGGTGTTGTCATTGTTTGTTATTCCTTCTATGTTGTAGGATGGAGATTCTGTCCACCATGGTGTGCATACCCGCACACCCTACATTTATATTTCCCAAGATACAAGGTCGCCGTAAGAAAAGATATAAAAAACTTCTACTCACTACTCACTACTCACTACCCACTACCCACGCATTACGGTATCGGCACCGTCTCCACGATACGGGTGATGACCTCATCGCTGGTGATCCCCTTGGCTCTGGCTTCGTAGCTCAGTACGATACGGTGTCTAAATACATCGTGGATGACCATTCCGATATCGGCGGGTGTGACGTGGTCGTTGCCGCGTAGAAAGGCTTTGGCTTTGGCGGCCTTGTAGAGGTCGATGGAGGCACGGGGGCTGACACCGTACCTGAGCTCTTTGGTAAGTGCTTCGAGTCCAAAGCGTGCCGGATCGCGTGTGGCGGTGACAAGGGTCACGATATAGTGTTCCACTTCCGGATCGATGTGGAGCCTTTCAAGCACTTCTTGTAGTGCAAAGATCTCCTCTTTGTCCACCACCTGGTCGACATTGCCAAATGCTTTGCGCGCCCCTTTGCGTATGATCTCCAGCTCCTCCTCTTCGCTGTTGTGTGTGACGACAAGTTTCATCATGAAACGGTCAAGCTGTGCCTCGGGAAGCGCATAGACCCCCTCCTGTTCGATGGGGTTCTGTGTCGCCATGACCAAAAAGGGCTTTTTAAGCGCAAATGTCTCATCTGCGATGGTCACCTGCCGCTCCTGCATCACCTCAAGCAGGGCTGACTGCACCTTGGCAGGCGCACGGTTGATCTCGTCAGCCAGCAGTAGGTTGGTAAAGAGTGGTCCCTTTTTGATGGAAAAGGAGTGATCCTGAGGGTTGTATATCTGTGCACCGATGATATCGGAGGGAAGAAGATCGGGGGTGAACTGTATCCGCTTGAAATCCAGTCCGAGTGCACGCGAGAGCGCATTGACCGTCGTGGTCTTTGCCAGTCCGGGCACTCCTTCGATGAGGATATGTCCTTCGCAGAGCAGCCCGATGAGCAGCCCCTCTATCATTCTCTCCTGTCCGACGACCGCTTTGCGCAGTTCATTTTTGAGTCGGGTGATCGTCTCTGTCATTTCAGTAGCTCCTTTGCCTCTTGTTTGAGTGATTTGAGTGTTTGTTGCCGGGTGTCGTAGAGATCTTTGTCGATCTTTTCGATCAGCGGTGCGAAACGATGTGCATCGTGTGCCATCAATACCCTAAGTAGCGTTTTTTTGTCTCTGGCAGCATCGATCTTGGCTACAAGCGGATGTATGCTGCGGGGGGTGTATATGCGTTGCCATCGCCAGAGTCTGCCGCTGACAAATCCTGCGCCAAAGATCATCAGCCATTCACCCAGTATGTAGAGCCACTCCCAGGAGATACGGTAGGGTGGCGGGGTGTCAATAGTGTCAACAAGGGTGTTGACATCCTCTTTTGTTACGGTGAACGCGGCACTTGGGATCGTCAGGGCGTAGCGGCGATTTTTGTCAGGATCGAAAGCGGGGATGGTCACCTCGGGCAGAGTGAAGGTGTGCTCGGCGGAGAGTGCAAGCGTGTAGTGTACACGATAGCCAATTCCCGCTTTTGTAGGATATTTCTCAACCTGTGGCTTTTGAAAGAAGCGTGTCACCCCCTCGATCTTGGGGATCAGCGGATCAAGCAGCGGCGGATAGCCTTCGCCTTCAATGGTCATATTGAGAGGGATGGGCTCATAGGCTTTCACCGATCTTTGGGGGATCTCAACCGAAAGGGTGAAATCGCCGATGAGTTTCGTCCCCTGCGGCAGCGGTTTGACATCGAGTATGACAGGGGGGAGTGCGACGGGCATGTCTTTGGTCTGCAGCTTTTTGAAGTCATCTCTGTCCCCTGAAGCACTGTAGGCGAGCTTCTGTTCGTCGGTGATTCGCTTGATCATTGTAAAGGCGATGTTGATCTTACCCTCTTTGAGCGGGTAGAGGATGTAGTCGTAATGGTGGTGCGCTCGGTATAGCGTATCGTCATGCTTCCCGTCGATCTGCTCAATGCGGTACATATCGCTCGGCTTGAGCGCGAACTTGTAGAAGAGGACAATGTCGTGATTGGTCTGATTGAGATCGATGGCAAGATGTACGGGAGCCTTGAGGTAGGGGTGCGTGGTATTGACCGTTACGCGAAATACAAAATCCTCTGCATAAAGCTGCCAAGGAAGAAGCAGAAGAAGCAGAAGACTACCAAGGCTGAGTTTCACGGATGTATCCTTTGTTGATCAGTTCATACGCTTTTGAGCTCAAGGGTTGCGGTGTGCTCTCTTTGTCGAGCAGCAGCTTCCCCCTTTTGGGAGGCTGGGGTGTGTTTTTGTGTGTCCCTTCGCCTCCGCCGCCTGCACCGGAACCACCGCTGCTCTCTTTGGAAGCGTTTTCGTTAGATTTCTCTTCGAGCGTACCCGTGGTGTCACTCTGTGCCCCTTGGGATTTGGGGTGGGCGATGCCAAGGCTCTCTTTTTGCGCTTCAAGGCGTGCCACTACGCTAAGATTGTGCAACGCATCCGCATCTTCGCCAAGTTGCAGTACCTTAGTATAATATATCCTCGCTTTATCGTACGCTTTGAGCATCGCATAGGCGTTGGCAATGTTGTAGTAGAGGTGCTGTTTGAGCTTCGCATCGGTAGAACGGATGGAACGGTACCGTGCGATCGCTTCCTTGTAGGCACCCAGACGGTAGAGGGTGCTGGCTTGGGCGTAACGCTGCTGTACGGAGGGTGTGTCTATGTGTGCAAGGATCTCAAGGGTACGATTGTAATCCGCAGCGTTGTAGCGGGCATACGCCTTTTGCAGAGAAAGTCCGTCAAAAAACCCCGCTTCAAGCGGCAGACCCATCAGTACAAAAAGTAGCAGAAGGTACCGTGCTGCTCGGGTATGCGCCATCAAAAAAAGCACTATGGCAAGCAGCAGAGGATAGAAGTAGAGTTCGGTAGCCATGCGACGCATCTTTTGTGCGGATGTGTCCGCCTGCATAAAGCGTTCACTGAGCCGTGCGGCACTCTGCGCGGCCGTACCTTCAGCAAGATCGTAACTTCCTCCCGTGCTGCGTGCGAGTCGGGCAAGGAGCGGATTGATGCGTGATATGACGAGATGGCCCTTTTTATCCTTGAGCAGTGTGCCGTCAGGCAGCGGGATGGTCGCGCCCGCTTTGCTGCCCGTAGCGAGGATATGCAAGCGGATATTGCTCTTCTCAAGTATACCGGAGGGCTTGTTAAGGTCATGCTCCTCTCCCCCGTCGGTGATCAGTACGATCTCCACAGCCTGCTTTTTAAAAGAGACAATTTTTTGCAAGAGCTTGGAGAGCGATGTGCCTTTGGTGAGGATATTGTCAAGATCGAGTGCCTCCAGTGCGGTGGTGACAAGTGCATGATCGCTTGTGGGCGGAGAGAGCAGCAGCGGATTGGTGGTAAAGGCGATGAGCATAAAGCGATCTTTGGGGTTTTGTGCCAAGAGTGCCTTGATGGTCTCTTTGGCGTAGCCGTAACGATCGGGTGAGAGGTCTTGCGCGCGCATAGAGTAGGAGACATCAAGGGCTATGATAATCTCTCTGCCTTGGATCGTTTCGGGGCGGATACCGCCTTCTATCTGCGGACGTGAGAGCGCGAGGATCAGCAGCGCAAGGATCAGCATGTGCACAAAAGCGTGAAGTGATCGTGGACGCAAGAAGAGCCAGAACATCCCCAGCGGGATCAGCAGCCACAAAAAGGTGGGATAGAGCAGGCTCATTCTCTCTCCTTTCTGTAGGCCGAAAGTGTCCACCACCGCAGCAGTATACCCGCAAGCATGATGGGCCCGGCGATCAGCAGTTGTTTGCCCAGATAGGCTTCTACACGGATAGGACTTGGCTCAAGTGTGGCGATCTGCGCAAAGAGCTCTTTGAGCGCATCAGCATCAAGCGCGTGGTAGCTTCGTGCCCCTGTCTCTTTGGCGATGATCTTTAGCAGTGCGGCATCATAATCGCCTTTGGCACCGATACCGATGGTGTAGATCCGCACTCCCTCTTTTTTGGCAGCGGCGACGGCCTTTTTGGGGGAGGTGCGACCGGCAAGGGGAGCCGAATGTAAAGTACATAAGAGGATTTTAACATTTCTCATATAATGTTACGATATAATCGAAAGGATTTTCCCGATGCTTGCATCGGTTGGAGTCCGTCAATCGTAATTTATCGAGGGTTCCGTCCCGATGATAAATTCATAACAACTTGATACCCCGTTGCTTGCAGCGGGGTAGTTCATTTTTTTGAAATTCGTTCATAAGGCATTACAGGATGCGGCAAAGAAGCAATATATTACGATTTTGGATCATTGTGATAGTGATGACAATAGGGGTTTTGTCTACACCGTTGCAGGCAAATCAGGTAGCCTTCGAAGAGCACGCCACGGATGTGATCTACAACTCACTCAAGGCACAGCCTGCAAGCAAGTTCCTGCGCAACTTCTATAAGCGTCTGCTTTTCCTGCCTGCATGGATGAGAGAAGCGGGTCTCTCTCCCGCAGCACAAGGACTCTTCGCACGGATTGATGAAGATTTTACGCTGGATCCCAATGGAGAACTCGCGCTCAAGTCGCATATCATCGAGGAGGAGGCGCGTACGCTCTATAGCAAGCCAAGTACCTTTTTGCAGAAGATGGAGATGGAGTTCAAGATCACACTGCTTTATGAGGAGTATGTGCACTATGCCTACTTTGGCGGGATCAACTGGGGTGCGTTTCAGGCACGTATCTCCAATCTGAAGATCAATGATGATATCAGTACCGAGTGGGTACTGCACCGTCCTGATGTCGACCCTGTAGGGATGGTGGAGAAGGCGCTGCTGGGGGCGGATATGAAGAAGATGCTCGAAGATGCCGTACCTACCGCCTATCACTACAGAGCGCTCCAAAAAGCGCTCAAACGCTATATGGAGATCACTGCGCAGGGAGGATGGAAGCGCGTAGCGCTGCAGCATCGCAAACTCGATCCGGGTATGCGTGATAGGGGGGTTTATGCACTGCGTGAGCGTTTGAAGGTGACGGGTGAGTATGTCGGATGCAGCGAGAGTGACGAGGATGAGCGCTATGACAGTTGTCTGGTAGAGGCGGTTAAACGCTTCCAGACACATAATGGTCTTGCCCCCGATGGTGTGGTAGGACCGGCGACACTAAAAACACTCAACATCACCGCTGCAGAGCGCGTCACCATGATCAGACTCAATCTCGATCGCATCAAGTGGTTCAATCCGCGGCAACCCCATCGTCATGTCATCATCAATATTCCCTTCTTTGCCCTCTATTTCGAAGAGGACGGCAAGCTGATCCAGAAGATGAAGGTGATCACGGGTAAGCCTAACCATCCTACGCCGATCTTCTCCGATGAGGTAGAGGTGATCGTGCTCAACCCCTACTGGAACGTGCCGACAAGCATTATCCAAAAAGAGATGATCCCCAAACTTTTGAAAAACCCATATGCGCTCAAGCATCAGAATATCGAAATATTTCGCGGCTGGGGTAAAAATGCCGAAACGGTCGACCCTGCTTCGGTGAACTGGGCACAGTACCGCCATACCAAGCGTGTACCCTACCGTTTTGCACAGCTTCCCGGACGAAAGAACGCATTGGGCAAAGTGAAGTTCCTCTTCCCCAATAAATTCTCGGTCTATATGCACGATACGCCGACCAAACCGCTTTTCAAGCGCACCAAACGGGCGTTCAGTCACGGATGTGTCAGGCTGGAGAAGCCGCGTGAACTACTGCGTACTTTCGCTTCCTTCGAGCCTGATGTAGATTTCGAGAAGGCGCAGGAGATCCTCAAGGGCAAAAAAAATGTCTACAAGCGCTTGAGCCAAAAGGTGCCGGTGGATATCATCTATCTGACCGCATGGGTCGATTACGACGGGGTGTTGCAGTTTAGGGATGATGTCTACCGTTATGATAAGATGCAGTTACAGTCCTACAAAAGGTGGTAAACGATGGCGTTTGTGTATGCGGTCGCTCTGACCGGAGGGATCGCTACCGGTAAAAGTTCGGTAGCAAAGATGTTTGCCAAGGACGGCTACACGGTGATCGATGCAGATAAGATCGCTCACGAAGTGCTTGAGTTGCAGCAGGCGCGTATTGTGGAGATGTTTGGAGAGGAGATGGTGCGGCAGGGACGGGTCGACCGTAAGGCGTTGGGGGCTGTGGTCTTTGCCGATCCGCTTAAGCGTAAGCGACTTGAAGCACTGCTGCATCCGCTTATCTATGAAGAGATCAAGCGACAGTCGCAACGAGAAGATGCCAAAGGCAGACCCTATATTGTTGATATTCCGCTCTTTTTTGAGGGGGGACGCTACCCTATCAAGCACTCGTTGGTGGTCTATGCTCCCGTAGCACTTCAGATAGAACGGGCGATGGTACGTGACGGGCTGAGCCGTGAGGCGGTATTGGAGCGTATTGCCGCACAGATGGATATAGAGGAGAAGCGCTATCTAGCGGATTTCGTGATAGACAACAGCGCAGACCAAACCCAACTTAGGGTAGAATACGAAACGATCAAACAGGCTATCGAAAAGGAGTTCGCATGACCGTGACCAAATATTCAGCCAATGGCAATGACTTCATCTTCTTTATCGCACAAGAAAGAGCGGACAGAAGCGATCTGGCACGCAAGCTCTGCCATCGTCACAACGGTGTCGGTGCGGACGGGATGGTGGTCATACTGCCGCATCCGGAGTATGACTTCGAATGGGAGTTCTACAATGCAGACGGCTCCTATGCGGCGATGTGCGGCAATGCCAGCCGTGCGGTCGCGCATTTTGCCCACGAAAAAGGTATCTGTAAGGATGGAAAGGCGGAGTTCCTCACCGGTGCGGGGGTGATCCGTGCGACGATCAACGGGCTCTATGTGGTCAGTGATATGGTCAAACCCGACATCATCCGTACCGATATCGAAGAGGATGGGGAGCAGTGGTGGCTGATCGATTCGGGTGTGCCGCACCTGGTCGCATTACGAGAAGATATCGAGCAGTTCGATTTGGCACAGGTGCGCCGCCTTAGAGAGAAGTACAATGCCAACGTCAATATCTGCAAGCTTACCGAGGATGCGATGTATGTGCGTACCTACGAGCGGGGCGTGGAGGATGAGACACTCGCCTGCGGGACGGGGATGGTCGCCTGTTTCATCCGTAACCATCAAGAGGGCAGAGTGCCCGATCAGATCAAGGTGCACCCTATCAGCGGAGATGAGCTCTATGTGAGTTATGAGGACGGGGTGTACCGATTTGGCGGGAAGGTGACCAAGACCTTCATCGCAGAGACACTGATATAGGAGAAGGTATGAAAAAGATAGTATGGGCAGTGCTGTGTACACTGGGGCTGCATGCCGGAGAGTTCGAGCATGCAATGGAGGCGTACAAAGCGGGCAGCTATATCGAAGCGCTCAACGGTTTTTTCATCCTCGCTAAGAACGGTGATGCCAAGGCGCAGTACAATGTCGCACTGATGTACGCCAGAGGCGAAGGGGCGCAGCCCGATATGAAAAAAGCGACGGTATGGTACGAAAAGGCGGCAAAACAGGGGCTGGCTTCAGCACAGTATAACCTTGCACAGATCTACCACAATCTGGGCGATAAAGAGGATCACGCCTACGAGAAGGCGAAGTACTGGTATGAAAAGGCAGCCGAGCAGGGAATCATGCAGGCGTATAACAACCTCGGATCACTCTATCTGGAGGGAAAAGGCGTACCCAAAGATCCGCAAAAGGCGTTGACGCTCTTTGAGAAAGCGGCACAGCAGGGCGATGCCAATGCCCACTTCAATGCGGCACTGCTCTATATGAGCGGAGCAGAGGGTATCACTCCGGACAAGATGCGGGCGTATGAGCATTTTGCCAAAGCACTCAAAGCGGGCAGACAGGAGGCACAACCACACCTTGAAACGCTCTGCAAAGAGAGCCCGTGGGTCTGCCAAAAGCAGTAGGTGTTGCTTTAGAGCGGAACTCCTTTAAGTGATGAGCGTGAAGGCATTTTCATTCAAAATAATAATACTCTAAAGTATTGGGAGATACCGCCCCAAACTCTGTGTAAATGCTAAAATTCCAACAAAAGAAAATGAGAAAAAGGAAAAGCATGAGCACAACTATCAATGATATCGATTTCAAAGCACTGGCGAAGG
>Ga0256839_1005452_pt1 | contig 11753 bp, 8 predicted proteins | sample 354166metaG_FD_185968 | JGI IMG/M metagenome (GOLD analysis project Ga0256839, IMG submission 185968) | Hydrothermal vent microbial communities from Mid Atlantic Ridge, Atlantic Ocean - 354-166 | ecosystem: Environmental > Aquatic > Marine > Hydrothermal vents | place: Atlantic Ocean: Mid...
TCTGCCCATAGGCGGCCTGGGCCGCTTGAAAGCGCTGCTCGGCATGTTTGAGTTGGTAATCGGCCAGCTCATTCAAGGCCTCACGTGCACGACGGAATTCCTGTTGGGCAGGGCCATAAAGGACTCGCTCGGCCTCCTCGATACGGCCGGTACGGCTGAGGGGGAGGATTTCCTTGTCCATGAATGTCCGGTAACGCCGCCAAGCAATCTGAAAGTCATTCAGCAACCGGGTTTCCTCCCCACCCAGACGGCTCTGACGGTATTTGTCCTCGTTACGGGCCAGGCGGGCCAGTTGTTCCTCGATCTTGGCCTCGTGCACCTTGGCCCGCTCGGGCTCGACGAGCAGGCGCCCCAGGCGATCACGGATGCGATACAGCGAGGCCTTCATGTCGTCTACCGTCTCTACCGGGATCAGTTCCTGGTGGTAGAGGTCCACCACTTGCTGGTTAATAGCCCCGCTCTGCTGCAGTCCCACACCCCCAAGGATGAGGATCATGGCGGTGAGCAGAGCAGTGGTGACGTAGATCTTGCTGGCGATCCGCCAGTGTTTGAAGGTTCTCAGTTGCATCTCGGCGATACTCCTTTTCCGTTGGATAGAGGCACACCTCCCCGGAAAGCAGGGTGCGTGGATGACGAGATCTCAGTGGGAAGGGAAACCGTCGAGGAAACGGACGCTACCGATCGACGATCAGCAGGCAAGATTGGGCGTTGCGTTGCGTTGCGTTGCGTTGCGTTGCGTTGCGTTCACGATGATTCCAAAACCACTGCGAATTTGCGAGAAACATATCGGCAGCGGCTGGAAAACTTGAGCGGTGCCGCAAAGTGTCTGATCAAGCCGGAAGCGCGCAAGCCATTGAAAACACTGAAACCCAGCCCAAAAACTAAGATTTGATTTATTTCCCATAAAAAAATTGAGGGCTGGATTTTCCAACCTCCCCGGACCAGGAGATCATAAAACCTTAACCACAACTCCACCGAGGATTAACACGCCTCTCCCATGATGCCCCTTGCGCCCCCTGGGCCGACGTCATTGCATTTCATAAAGATGAAAAGGGGTGTCCCATGCCTTGTTCACCACTACACCGACCCACCATCAGCCTGATCCTGTGCTCCCTGCTGGGGCTGTCCGCCTGCACCGAGCGCCTCGCGGGAAATGACGCAAGCCGCTGGACAGGCGGCGAAGGCAGTGCCGTGCTACAGGAGTCCCTGGGCAGTGTGCATTTTTCCGGCGGCAAGACCCTGGCCCTGGAGGTCGGCTTCGGCAGCGGCGCCACCCATCGTGCCGGCGATCCGGCCAACGTCTTTTACACCCTCACCGACCGGGGCCCAAACGTAAAGTGCAAGTCCAGCGCAGAGATCATTGGCGTGGCGGATTTCTGCGGCGCCGGCAACAGCGGCGACAAGATCTTCCCCCTGCCCGATTACACGCCGCGCATCTACAAGATCAAACTCAACGAGGATTTCTCTACCGAGATTCTGCAAGTCATCGAACTGAAGGACGCCAGCGGCCAGCCCATCAGCGGTCTGACCAACCCGCTCACCGCCACCGACACCGAAAAGGCCTTCGGCCCCGATGGCATGCAGATCGCCTTCGATCCCAATGGCCTGGACACCGAGTCCATCGCCGCGCTCCGTGACGGCACTTTCTGGATCTCCGACGAATACGGCCCCAGCCTGGTACACGTCGCCGCCGATGGCACCATCCTCGAACGCGTGGTGCCTGTTTCGGTGGCCGCCGACCTCGCCGACGCCGGTTATCCCGTCCGTGGCCTGCTACCGGACGTGCTGAAAAAGCGCAAGCTCAATCGCGGTATCGAATCCGTGACCATCGCCCCCGACGAGAGCGCCCTCTATTTCATGATGCAGAGCCCGCTGGCCAATCCGGACAAGGCCGCCTACAGCAACTCGCGCAACGTGCGCCTGCTGAAGTACAGCCTGAATGCCGACGGCAGCCTCGGCTCCCTGGTGGGCACCTACGTCTATACCCTCGACACCCCGCAGACCTTTGCCGACCTGCGCGACGGTAGCGGTGATCTGAAAAACGGTGACTTCCGCAAGCAGAGCAACGTCAAAGTCAGCGAGATGGTCGCCGTGGGCACGGACGATCTGATCGTGCTCGAACGCATCAGCAAGGTCACCAAGTTGTACCGGGTGGATCTCGCCACCGGTGACCGCATCGACAGCACGAGCAGCAGTGTTGCCGACGCGGCGGTGGCCAACAATGAATCCACCCGCGACAAGACCCTCGCCCAGCTCTACGACCCCAGCAGCGCCGGCGCCACGCCGCTGATGAAATCCCTGGTCTTCAACAGTCTCACCGATATGCCCGAGGGCATGAGCCTGCCCAGCAAAGTCGAAGGCATCGCCCTGCTCGACGACGACTATGTGCTCTTGATCAACGACAACGACTTCGGCATCGAGGGTGCCCCCACGGTGGCCACGGTGCTGAAGATCGGCCAGCGCCTGCGTGGCGAGGAGACCCGCTCCCGGCGCATCGAACTGGTACCGCGCGGCAGTTATGCCGCGGGCATCCTGGATGCCAGCGCCGCCGAGATCAACGCCTACGCAAAATCCACCCGGGAGGTGTTCGTCACCAATGCCGCCACCGGGAAGATCGACATTCTCGATGCCAGCGACCCAGCCACACTCGTTAAGGTCGCTGAGCTGGATCTGCCCGGCGACATCAACGACCCCTTGCTGGGCAGCGTCAACAGTGTCGCCATGCACGGCACGCTACTGGCTGCCGCCATCGAACGCGGCGACGGCCTCGGCAACGCCAAGCAGGGCCGTGGCCTGGTGGCCTTCTACGACATCACCACCCGCAGCCTGTTGAAGACCGTGGAGGTAGGCTATCTGCCAGACATGCTCACCTTCACTCCCGATGGCACGAAATTGCTGGTGGCCAACGAGGGCGAACCCAACGATGCCTACGATGTCGACCCCGAAGGTTCCGTGAGCCTGATCATTATCGACAACGGCACGCCGGCCGATACGGCCATCGAGATCGGCTTCAGTGATTTCAACAGCGGCGGCAGCCGCGCCGCCGAGCTGCCCGCGGAGGTACGCATCTTCGGCCCCGGCGCCAGCGTGGCGCAGGATCTGGAACCGGAATACATCACCGTCTCGGCAGACTCACAGCGTGCCTGGGTGGCGCTGCAGGAGAACAATGCCCTGGCCGAGATCGACCTGGCGACTGCCCGCGTCACGCGCATCGCCGCGCTCGGTTACAAGGACTACGGCCGAGCGGGGAACGGGCTGGATGCCAGCGACCGCGACAATGTCGCCGGCCTCGACGGCACCGTGCTGCGCAACGGTCGCGGCAAGATCAACATCCGCACCTGGGACAACGTGCTGGGCATGTATCAGCCGGACGGTATCGCCAGCTTGCGTGTCGATGGCGTCGATTACGTGCTCACCGCCAACGAGGGCGACGCCCGCGACTATGCCGGCTTCAGCGAGGAAGTTCGCATGGCGGACATGGTGGCCAACGGGTATGTGCTCAGTGCCGAACTGGCCGCCGATCAGGCCGAGGAGGCCCTAGGCCGGCTCAAGATCACCAGCGTGCAGGGTACGCGCAACGGCGTGCTGGAGACTCTGTACTCCTACGGCGCGCGGTCCTTCTCGGTGCGTGACGATGCCGGCAACCTGCTCTTCGACAGCGGCGACGATATCGCCCGCATCACCGCCGGGCGGCTGGGGCAGGACTTCAATGCCAACAACTCCAAGGCGCCCACCAGCAAGAAGAACGACCGCTCCGCGGCCAAGGGTGCCGAGCCGGAGGCATTGGCCGTGGGAATGGTCAACGGTCGTCGTTATGCCTTCATCGGCCTGGAACGGGTGTCCGGTATCCTGGTGTACGACGTCACCGCGCCGCGCTCGCCGCAGTTCGTGCAGTACATCAACAACCGCGATTTCACCAAGGACCCCACGCTGGAGGCCGCCGGCGATGTTGCTCCCGAGGGCATGAGCTTTGTTAGCGCCGAGGACAGCCCCAGCGGCAAGCCGCTGTTGATCGTCTCCAACGAGGTCAGCGGGACGACCACCGTCTATGAGATCCGTTGATCCTTTCTGGAAAACGCCCCCGGCTCAGGCCGGGGGCCGTTGTTTCACTGAAAGCCTCCCAATCGCGGGGCGAGCGGGTAGACCACCCCGTCGCGGGCGAAGCCGATGAAATCGGTCCGGCCGTCGCTGTCCATCGAGCCTGAGCCGCCTCCCGAGCCCTGATTCGTTGGCAGCGCTCCATCGCCCCCCCCCGGATCGTCATCCCCGGGGATCCCCAGGCCACAGGCACCTAGGCCCAGGGCCAGCACCAGCCATCGTTTACCCATCGTCTCTCCCTCCCTGAATGTCGCTGTCGTTCGCCCCCGGCGAGCGGGGGCACCGATGGATGAGCGAGGGTACGGCGGAGGAGGTAACACGGCGGTAACACGCCGTCGCTGTGATAGGAGCGATGACCTCAGGAGAGCAGTTCGGCCAACAACGCCTGGGTGGCCGGTGAGGGGGAGACGCCCAGCTCCGCCTGGAACCGGCGCCGGCAGCGGTGGTAGAGCCGCAATGCCTCGGTGGTCCGTCCCAGCCGGGCATGGGCCCGTATCGGCTCGCGGTAGAAGGGTTCGTGGAGGTCGTCCACGGCGAGGGCACGGTGATAAAGCGTGATCAACGCCTCCCAGCGGCCCTGGGAGCGCCACTGCGCGCCCAGACACTGGTAACCCTGAAGAACGGCATCATGCAGCCGGTCGCGGGGAGCGAGCAACCAGGATGCCTCGCCTTCCTCGACGAGGAAGGGGCCATGATAGAGCCCCAGGGCGCGTTCGAGCAACCGGGGATCGTCCCCGTGCAGACCAGCCTCCACTGCCTGGGCATCCACCCACAGCTCGTGATGGAGGCTGAGCCGCCCATTCTCGAAGGCCACCGCGTCGGTATCCCCCAAGAGGCGCCGCAGGCGTTGCAAGGTGGTGATCAAAGCACGGCGGGCGGAAGGTACGGCTACGGGCGATGACCGCCTCGGCCTCGCGATAACAGCCCGCTTCGATAAGTAGATAGGCCCGGGCGCTGTGGGCCAACAATTCAGTGAGGGCTGTGAAGCTCGCCGATGTCGGCACAGGCGCGGTCGATGTGTTCTCGCGCAAGGAGCAGCTCCCCCTGGAGCCAGGCCGACCAAGCGGCCAGATAGTGATAGTGGACCTGCTCATGGCGGTTGGCGGGGCGGATATGGCTCCGGTAGCGCCTCAGCAATACCTCGCCCCGCTCATGGTCCTGTTGGGTGAGGCAATAGATGATGGCGGCTGACAGCAACCACAGATTCCCCACCAGGATGCCGTGCCGTTCCGCCAACGCCAAGGCCTGGTCGATGAATTCCAGGGTGCCGTCCCGGTCGTTGTCGTTCCAGCGGCGGGTGATCTCCACCGGGCTGGCGATGACCCGGGCCAGGGGGGCGACCGCCTCGTCGTCGATCAGCGGCTGCAGCGCCTCGGCCAGCAGCGTCAACCGGGAGGGTCGAGGGTGCCAGGTGAAGAACATCGCCAGACAGGAAGCGGCCAGGCAACGGCCAGTGGGGTCCAAGATGGCGGGCAGCCCCTGGCGCAGGCGTTCCGCGCTCTGATGCCAATCGTGGATGCCGCGGCTATCCGGGCAGGCGGTAAACCCCATGTTGAAGGCAGTGAAGGCCACCCGGCCGGCCAGGGCAGGATCGCCGGGAGGACCGAATCGTGCCTGCAGACGTTTCAGCTCGGCCAGCCAATGAGGCACCTCGGCCAAGGTGTCGTTGCGATACATGATCCCGTCCATGAGCCCCAGCCAGGCGAGGTAGAGCCCGGCAGGCTCCTCGGCGGCCTCGAAGGCCTCGAGCGCCCTGCGAAATCCCACCATGGCCACCACAGGATCGGTGGGCAGGCGGGCTGCGGCCTGCCAGTGGATCAGTCAGGGATCCCCTGCCAACCGAGAGGCCGGCAGAACAGCCAGCCAACGCGCCAACACGTGGTGGCGCCCCTGCATCAGCAGCTCCGAGGCGCTGCGGCGGACCAATGCCTCCAGCGCCGACCAATGGCCGATCTCGCCGAACAGCCGCACTGCTGCCTCCCGTCGCCGACCTCGGCGAGCCAGTGGGCGCTGCGCCCCTTGAGTACCACCACCTCTGCGGCCAACACCCTCTCGGCCTGTCCCTGGAGAAAGGCCTGCAACAAGGGGTGATAGCTGTAGGCCACCCGCCCTCCCGCCAGACGGGTGACGAACATCTGCCGTTCAGCCAGCCATTCCAACCGCCGGCCGCTGTCGTCGATCCCGCTGAGACGTGCCGCCTGCTCCGGCTCCACCACGGGCAACCAAGCGGTGGTCAACAACAGCCACCGGGTCTCGGCAGGCAGGTGTTGGAAAACCTCGTTGACGAAATAGGTGGCGAACTGGCGCTCGGGGTCCGTTCCGTCGGCCGGTAAAGGGGAGAGGACGGGACCCTCCCCGACCACCCGCCCCAATTGCAGGATCAAGCCGGTGACCCAACCATCCGCCCGCCCCTGCCAATGGGCCACGTCCTCTTCGGAGAACCGTGTTCCCGCGAGACGCCGAGCAATGGCCCGGGCCTCGTCCGCGGTCAGGCGCAGCTGATGCCAATCCAGGCAGGCCAACCGCCCCTCGGCCTGGAGAGCGGCGTAGGCCGGTGGCGGTTCGCAACGGCTGAGCACTATCACCCGGCAATCGGCGGGGGTCGCCTCCAGGCCCTGGCGCAGGGTCTGGTGAAAACGGCCATCGTCATGCAAGGTCTCCATATCATCCAGCACCAACACCGCCGGGCTCTCCAAGGCGGCGAAGAGACGAGCGAAGAACCGTCGCGCGAAGGCCCCAGGGGCGGCCTGATATTCGGGAGTCAGCGCAGGCAACCGACGCCGGCGGTCACCGTTGCGTCGTGTGAGCCCCTCGCCGAGGCCGTGGAAAAACGGGGCGAGATCGGAATCGGCCTCATCCAGGCGATACCACAACGGCTCAATACCCCGGGCCTGAAGGTAACTGACCGCCAAGCTGGTTTTACCGGCCCCGGCCGGCCCACAGATCCACAGCAGCGGTGCCGAGGCCGAGCGGTCCATGGCATGGAACAGGCGCAGCCGGGGATGCACCCGCTCCGTTGCCGGCGCCGTCAGTTTGAGAGGGTTGAATGGGGGGCTCGCCATGAGCGGTCTCCCAGGGGCGGATAGTCTTGGATCCCGGCCGTCACTATAACGACCCCGCCCCTGACGACAAAACCACCTCCCCAAATGAAAACGGGCCGCGATCGCGACCCGTTTCCAGATCCGGCGAGCCGGCATTCAGAAGCTGTACACCAAGGTCACCGCAGTTTCATAGTCGGTGTTCTTGCTGCCGGCGGGCACGGTGGCGATGTTCTGGATGGTGAAGCTCAGTTTCATTGCCAGATCGTTCATCACCTGGGCGGAGAGTGCAGTCACCGATTTGCTGATGGTGTTGTCCTGGCCGGCCTCCACCGAGAGCTCCTCGGTAAGTTTGGCGGTGTCACTCAGGGCATAGGTGGCATTGGCACCAAGGCGCAACACGGCGTCGTTGGCCACATCCTGGCCGCGCTCCTTGCTTTGCCGGGCACCGAGGCCGATCTCCCCGCCCAGGTCGAAGCGCTCGCCGCCGTAGAGCTTGCGACCATAACCCACCGACTCGCTGAGCAGGTAGGGAATGCCACTGAAGCGGTCGTGCACGCCGTCGATGAGGGCATAGACGTAGCTCTTGTCACTCAGTTCCCGACGGGTCTGGAATTGGGCGGCGTAGCGCTCGGCGGAGGTGGCTCCCTGGTTGGAGGCGTTCAGCACCTCGGCCTTGGCCTTGTTCTGCCAGCCATTGATCTCCTGGGTGACCTTGGCCTTGAGGTTCAAGGTGGTGGTCTCGGAATTGCCGCCGGTGGACACGAAGCCCACCTCGGCCTCCCCCTTCCAGCCGGGTTCGGCCTGAGCCACCCAAGGGGCGAGGCACAGGGCCAGGGCAATGCCATTGATGGTACGCATGGTTTTTCTTTGCACAGTTTCACTCCCTCTCCAACTTGGATGTAACCCCCCGGCTCGGGGGCGCCGGGAGTGTATAATGGATTCTTTTTCCCAGGCACTACCCCGTTCAGCCATGTCCCCCGCCATCGGTTTCATCTCCCTGGGCTGCCCCAAGGCCACCGTGGACTCCGAACGCATCCTCAGCCGGCTGCGCGCCGAGGGCTATACCATGGTCGGTGACTACCAACAGGCCGATCTGGTGATCGTCAATACCTGCGGCTTCATCGACGCCGCAGTGGAGGAATCATTGGAGGCCATCGGCGAGGCCCTGGAGGAGAACGGCCGGGTGATCGTCACCGGCTGTCTGGGGGCCAAAGCGGAACTCATCCGCGAGGTTCACCCCAAGGTGATGGCGGTCACCGGGCCGGAGGCGGTGGACGAGGTGCTCGCCGCCGTCCATGCCGCCCTGCCCCCGCCCCACGACCCCTTCGAGAGCCTGCTGCCCCCCGGCGGGCTCAAGCTCACTCCCCGCCATTACGCCTATCTCAAGATCGCCGAGGGCTGCAACCAATCCTGCACCTTCTGCATCATCCCCTCCATGCGCGGCCCGCTGGTGAGCCGCCCCATCGGCGAGGTCCTCGACGAGGCCCAGGCGCTGGTCTCGGCGGGAGTGAAGGAGCTACTGGTGGTGGCCCAGGATACCGCCGCCTACGGCGCCGATCTGCGCTACCGCACCGCCTTCTGGGGCGGGCGGCCGCTCAAGAGCCGCATCGAGGTCCTGGCCGAGGAACTGGGGCGGTTGGGGGTGTGGGTGCGGCTGCACTACCTCTACCCCTATCCCCACCTGGATCGCCTGGTGGAGCTGATGGCCGAGGGATGGGTGTTGCCCTACCTGGACATCCCCCTGCAACACGCCAGCCCCGCCATCCTCAAGGCCATGCGCCGCCCCGCCAAGCAGGAAAACATGCTGCGGCGGATCGAGGAATGGCGCCGGCGCGTGCCCGGCCTCACCCTGCGCAGCACCTTCATCGTCGGCTTCCCCGGCGAGAGCGAAGCGGACTTCGAGACGCTCCTGGACTTCCTCAGGGAGGCCCGACTCGACCGGGTGGGGGCCTTCACCTACTCCCCGGTGGACGGCGCCGCGGCCAATGCTCTCCCCGGCGCCGTCCCCGAGGCGGTGCAGCAGGAACGGCTGCAACGGCTGATGGCACTGCAAGAAAGCATCTCGCGGGAAAAACTGGCCGAGAGCCTCGGCCGACGCCTCACCGTGCTGGTGGACGAGGTCCTGGAAGACGGCCGTCTGCTGGCCCGCAGCGCCGCCGAGGCCCCGGAGATCGACGGGGTCATCGTGGTGGAAGAGGCCCGGGCCGCCCCCGGCGACTTCCTCGAGGTGGAGATCACCGCCGCCGATGAGCACGACCGCCTCGCCCACCCCTTGTGAACCGGTGATTCAACACCGGGGGAGCGACCACTCGGCCCACTTCCATGCCCTGGGCGGCCCCTGTCGGCTCCATCTCCATCACCCCGATCTCCATCTGGCCCGGCAACGGCTGCAAGCCGCAGTGGCCGAGATCCAGCGCATCGAGGCCAAATTCAGCCGTTACCGCGACGACAGCGTCATCGGCCATATCAACCGCCGGGCCGGCGAGACGGTCGAGGTGGACGAAGAGACCGCGGCCCTGCTGGAGCTCGCCGCCACCGCCCACCGCCTCTCCGAGGGCCGCTTCGACATCACCGCCGGCCTGCTCAACCAGGCTTGGCCTATCCAGGGCCAGCAACAGCCCCCTTCCCCCGAGGCCATCGCCGAACTCCTGCCCCGGGTGGGGTGGGACAAGGTGGATTGGCGCCCCCCCAGGCTGCGCCTGCGGCCGGGGATGCGGCTGGACCTGGGCGGGCTGGGCAAGGAGTACGCCGCCGACCGTGCCCTGGCCTGCCTCCCCGCCCCCGCCCTGGTGGAGCTGGGGGGCGACCTGGTGGCCAATGCCCCGCCGCCACCAGGCGCCTGGCCGGTGAGACTGGCCGACCCCGACCATCCCGGGCGTGAGCGCGCCGTCCTGCCCCTGGTGCGGGGCGCCCTGGCCACCAGCGGCGACGGGGTGCGTGCCTTCATCCATGATGGCCGCCGCTACAGTCACCTCCTCGACCCCCGCAGCGGCTCCCCCATCCACGGCGCCCCCCGATCCGTGACCGTTCACGCCGCCACCTGCCTCGAGGCCGGCCTGCTGGCCACCCTCGCCATGCTCCACGGCCCACAGGCCGAGGACTTCCTCGCCGCCCAGGGCCAGCCCCATTGGTGCCTGCGCGACGATGTGCCAGAATGCGCGGTTTCCCCGGAGCCCACTGGATCGTGACCTCCCGACCCTACGCCGCCCTGTTCGATCGTCACAACGCCCTGCTCCACCGTGGGCGACTGGGGGTGGAGCGCGAGGCCCTGCGCATCACCGAAGAAGGCCGGTTGGCCGACCCACCCCACCCTCCGAGCCTCGGCGCGCCCCTCACCCACCCCTACATCACCACCGATTACGCCGAACCGCTGCTGGAACTCATCACCCCCCCCCTTGGCGACGAGGCCGCAGTGATCGAGTTCCTGGAGTACCTGCACCGCTTCGTCCACCAACGCCTGGACGGGGACTACCTCTGGCCCTACAGCATGCCCTGCTGTCCTGAGGACGAGTCCGCCATCCCCTTGGCCCGTTACGGCGACTCCAATCTGGGGCGGATGAAGACCGTCTATCGCCACGGGCTGGGACTGCGCTACGGGCGTAAGATGCAGATCATCGCCGGCATCCACGTCAACTTCTCCATGGACGACGACTTCTGGCGGGCGCTGCACCGCTGGGACGAGGCCGAAGCCCCCCTGCCCCGTTACCGCTCCGAGCGCTACCTGGCGCAACTGCGCAACCTGCAACGGCTGGGCTGGCTGATCCCCTACCTGTTCGGTGCCTCACCGGCGGTATGCGACAGCTTCACCGATGCCGCCGTGGATGCCCGTCTCCGCCCCATCGCCCCCCACACCCTGGCCGAACCCCATGCCACCTCATTGCGCCTGGGCGACATCGGCTACCAGAACCGTCAGGAGTGCGAGACCGGTTTCAAGGCCGTCTACAACGATCTGGCGGGCTACATCCGCACCCTGGCCCGGGCCGTCTCCACCCCCTGCCCCCACTACAGCGCCCTGGGGGTGCGCCGGGGCGAGGAATTCCTCCAACTCAACGACCACATCCTCCAGATCGAAAACGAGTACTACGCCAGCGTGCGCCCCAAACCCCGCCTGGCCCACCCCCTGGAGATGCCACTGGTGGCCCTGGCCCGGCGGGGCGTGGAATACATCGAGCTGCGTGCCCTGGATCTGGATCCCGAGGCCCCCCTGGGCGTCACCAGCGAGGCCCTGCACTTCCTGCGCCTGCTCATGCTCCATTGTCTGCTCGAACCCAGCCCCCCCATCGAGGGCGACGAGGCCGAGGCCATCGACCACAACCTCAACGCCGTGGCCCACCGCGGCCGTGCCCCCGGGCTGCGCCTGCGTCACCGCGACGGCGAGATCGAGCTGCGGCAATGGGGCCTGGAGACCCTGGAGGCCATGCGCCCGCTGGCCGAGGCCCTGGACCGCCAGCGCCCCCAGCCCCACTATCAGCGCACCCTGGACGAGCAAATCGCCAAGCTGGCCGACCCCGAACTCACTCCCTCGGCCCGCCTCCTCCGCCGCCTCCAGGCCGGCCCCAGTGAACTGCTGACCCTGGGCCTGGAACTGGCGCGGGAACACCGCCAACGCCTCGC
>Ga0256839_1005453_pt1 | contig 11752 bp, 12 predicted proteins | sample 354166metaG_FD_185968 | JGI IMG/M metagenome (GOLD analysis project Ga0256839, IMG submission 185968) | Hydrothermal vent microbial communities from Mid Atlantic Ridge, Atlantic Ocean - 354-166 | ecosystem: Environmental > Aquatic > Marine > Hydrothermal vents | place: Atlantic Ocean: Mid...
CTATAAATTTTAGGCAAAAAAAAAGCCCCGGGTAAACCGAGGCTTTCTTTATTATTTAATCGTTAAGATTAAACTTTGTTTGCAGCAAACGGATGCTCTGCAGTTGCTTTCTGAGCAACAACTTCAGCTGCAGTAGGAGTTCCGGCTACAGCGTTTTTGATAGATGCTTTTGTTGCATCGTAGTTGTTTTTCTCAATAGCAGCATCATCTTCAGCTAACCAGTGAATGAAAACACCAACAGAAACAAACAAATCATCCGCTTCATCAGCAGGGATTGTTCCATCTTCAACACAATCAGCAACCGCCATTGCAACACCACGTTGTGCAGGACCAAACATTTGTACAGCTTGCTTAGAACCTTTGATTGTTACTTTGTTGAACATAACAGTTGCAGGTTTAACCATAAGGTTAGGAGCAACAACAGCTAATAGGCTTGAGAAACCGTCTTTGTTATTTGTTAAGCAGTTTGCAAAAGCAGACTCAGCAGCTGAACCACGAGGTCCAATCATTAAGTCAATGTGCGCAACTTCGTTTCCGTCGCCGTTTAAAGATTCACCAACACGTAAGTTGTTAATTTTAGCCATGCTACTATTATCCTCTGAAAAAAAAGAAAAAACTTTATCTAGAATTGACACTTGTCAATATCCTCTAATACAAAATTGTTATGGAAAACAATAATTCATAATCCACACGTCCTATTTACCGTTCAGCAATTGTTCTAACTGTACCGTTAAAACCGTTGCTACTGTAAAATCAGCCGCTGTCCCTGGATTAATCCCAGCAGACTTGAACTCACCATCTATTTTGCGTAGATAGCTTTCCATCTGTTCAGGCCTATCTGTTTGAGATAACTTATCGTCAACCAAAGCCATCTTATCCATCACCTTCTTGGTATGAAGATTGCCATATTTTCGTTCGATATGACTATCAGGATATGTTGCCAACAAAGCTGCATAAACAGCAACTGCCGACCACTCTGCATCACCCCACCGATTGAAAGCAGTATTATACCTTAAAACTAAAAAATCAAAAACATCTTTGTAATTTGTTGTGAACTGTAACGCAATTCTGTCACGCTCACTGGCCAACCGCATCGCTTGAGTCAGCGTCACATCTGGCTTTTCGGCAACATCCTGCGTTTCTGCTTTCCCTAAGCCACCAGGCGCAGCCAGTGCGATAGCACGAAAAACCCAATCGGCATCCTCAATGCTAGTATTTGCCAAAACATCCGTTAAAGCCTGTTGCAGTCCTTTTGTTGTATCTGCCTTTTCTGCTGCCAATAACAAAGGAGCGCATAACAAAATAATACCTAAATTAGTATTACATCCAACTGCGGCACGCGTTGCTTTGACGGCATAATAAATACGCTCACCTAAACCATATTTTCTATTGCTGATCGGCGTGGCACTTTGTTCTGCACTGATACGAAAATCCTGTACGGTCATATCATGCCCTTCAGCATAAACACTGACATTGCCCGGTTTAAACGCACGTAATTCTATTTCACATGCAAACTGATAAGCCTCTATTAATTGCTGTTGCGTTAACATACTTGCTCTATTTGTTTAGATTGAACACACAGCGTCAGTAAATCATTTACCAGAATATCGGCCACTTTTACATCACAGACGCTTTCCAAGCCTTTCCAAGCAGGGATACTATTGACTTCGATAATTTGGTACCCCCCTTCCGGCGTGCAAATAATATCCACCCCGGCATAATTCATTTGCAAAGCGGCTGTCGCTTTAACTGCCAAATCTGCCATAACATCCGTTATGGGCAAAGCTTCACAGCTAGCCCCTCTAGCAACATTATTCAACCAATGCACTCCCCGACGGCGCATCGAAGCAATCGCTTGGCCATTGACGACAAAAACGCGCCAATCTGAGTAACCTGCACCCTCACAAGCCACAAAGCGTTGTAGATAATAAATACCTTGACTATGCGCCAGCCAAAATAAATCCGTTAGTTTCTCGATGCGGCGAATACCCTCACCTTGTGAACCAAAAATAGGCTTACTAATCAACTGATGCCCTAAACGCAACTCTTGCTCGGCAATCTCTAATGCCTGCGCTCTATCCCTTAATACCCATGTTGCAGGTGTCGGTAAACCGTGTTGTTGCAATAAAAAGCTGGTCATACTTTTATCCACACTGCGCTCAATAGCATGCCCATCATTATAAACAGGTACCCCCATTATTTTCAGTGCATGCAATACATCCAAATAATGCACCACCTCGGTTAAAGAGCCACCGGGAACCCCGCGCACAAAAGCAGCATCAGGCAATGCCTGCTCAAATCCAGGAACAATAACAGGTAAGCTACCTTCTTGAATCGCTATACGACACTCAGTCAATGAAACATACTCAGCTAAATATCCCCGCGCAGCAAACGCTTGCCGCAATTGCTTACCATGCCACCCCGGATCATCCGTAAAAATTGCTATTTTACCCACTAAACACGACAACCTATCAAATAGTTTAAGAAAACAATAATTATAACGTTACCCCGCCCTATATTAGTATAATAGTTAGGATAACTAGACATCAGCAACAACAAACTGATGTATTACAATGAGTTAATTAAAATCATCCTAATAACCTAGTATTCTAGTATACTATTACGATAATCAAGGCAACCGAATCACCATGAGCGCAACAGAAAACGTACATCTACACGAAATTAATAAATTTGGCTCACAAGCAGAACGCTGGTGGGATAAAAATGGCGAATTTAAAACCCTACATGATGTCAACCCATTACGTATCAGCTTTATTCAGCAATTTATCCAGCTACAAGAGCAAAAAATTGTGGATGTTGGCTGTGGTGGCGGCATTTTAACGGAAGGCTTAGCGAAAAAAGGAGCCATCATGTTAGGTATTGACCTCAGCGAAGACTTGATTGATATTGCTGATTTACATGGCCTAGAATCAGGCGTGGATGCGCATTACAAAAAAATCAGCGCAGAAGCCTTAGCAGAAGCCGAACCGGCAAGTTTTGATCATGTTGTTTGCATGGAAATGCTAGAGCACGTCCCTGACCCCGGCTCCATTATTGCTGCTTGTGCAAAAATGGTTAAGCCAGGTGGGTATGTCTTTTTCTCCACATTAAACCGCAAACCAAAAGCCTATTTATTAGCTATTGTAGCGGCTGAACATATTTTAAAAATGTTACCGGCAGGAACGCATGACTACAAAACCTTTATCAAACCCTCAGAACTGAGCCAATCTGCACGTGATGCAGGGTTAGAATTGCGCGGAATGACCGGTATTCAATACAACCCACTCACGCAAGCATTTAGCTTAGGCGATGATATCGACATCAACTACATAGCCGCTTTTCAACGCCCCGAATAATGAAGCCCACGTTTCAACTAGCCTGTGTACTCTTTGATTTAGATGGCACTTTACTGAATACTGCACCTGATTTAACAGCTGCACTCAATAAAACCTTAGCTCACTTCGGATATGCTACGGTACCTGCTAAAAAGATAACACCTTATATCTCTTATGGTGCCGCCATGATGATTGAACAGGCTCTAACGCAAACCGTCAGCAAAACGGAAACAGCCGCTATGCTGGAATGGCTGCTCGATTATTATGAAAGTCATATTGCTGAAGCAACCCATCTATTTGCCGGCATGCCTGAATTGCTGAATACTTTAGAAACACAAGGCATTCCATGGGGAGTTGTCACCAATAAACGCGAACGCATGACCTATCCACTGATGCAGGCATTAAATTTAAACGAACGGGCAGCCAGCATTATTTGCGGTGATACCACAGCATACAGCAAGCCCCATCCCGAACCCATGCTGGCAGCCTGCCGGGAAATTCAGGTCAACCCGGAGCAATGCCTTTATATTGGCGATGCTCAGCATGATATTAGCGCAGGCAAAGCCGCAAATATGAAAACCTTAGCGGCAACCTATGGCTATATAAAGCCCGATGAACGACCACAACACTGGGGGGCTGATGCCTTAATCAATCACCCCTCTGACATTTTGGACTGGATAACACATGCCATTAACTAACCATACCATCCTTATAACAGGTGCAGGCGGCGGCCTTGGTAGCACAGCGGCGCTCGCACTCGCTCAGCAAGGTGCAACCATCATTTTGCTGGATAAAAGCATCCCTAAACTTGAAAAAATTTACGATACCATCGTAGCCGCTGATGCCACCACGCCAATTATGTATCCATTCGATTTGGCAGGTGCTACAGAAGTTCAATACCATGAATTGGCAAATAAGCTGGCTGAAAAATATGGCCACATAGAAGGCCTGCTTTATTCAGCTATCGAATTTGATGCTTTTACCCCCTTATCTATCCATAGCTCAATGGCATGGGGACACACTTTAAACGTCAATTTAAATGCTCCGTTCATCCTAACAAAAGTACTGTTGCCTTTACTCAACAAAGCAGAACACGCCTCCATTGTCTTTACTATCGACTCCTATGTGCGTGATGCAAAAGCCTATTCAGGAGCCTATGGTGTCTCATTAATTGCATTAGAAAGTTACGCCAAAATTCTGGCAGAAGAACTCAGTAGTGCAAAAAAAATCAGGGTCAACACCTTTGTCCCAGGACCGGTTGACTCACCATTACGTAAAAAAGCCTTTCCTGCGGAAGATAAAAGTAAATTACTAGCAATGAGTGAGCTAGCTCCTGCATACCTCTATTTATTTAGTCACAAAAGCATCGGCACGACAGGACAAACTGTTGATGCACGTACATTTAAACTATAATTGAAGAAGAACCATGTCTGAAAGAGAAACCATCACCTTAACACGCGATGTCAATGTTGTCCTTATTCCTGATGGCAATCACGGTACCTTAAGTAAAGGTAAAGAAGTGACCATTCATCAAGCACTTGGTAATAACTACACCGTCATTACCGACCATGGCCATATGGTCAGAATTTCCAGTGTCGATGCCGATGCTTTAGGTAAAGAACCCCACGAACTCCACACCCTAGTCTCTGAAACCGATGCGGCAGCTGTAGAAAAAAATTGCTGGGAAGTCATGAAAACCGTTTATGACCCTGAAATCCCGGTCAATATTGTTGATTTAGGCCTAGTTTATAACTGCCAGGTAGAAAACATCGAACCTGAACAAAACAATGTTCATATTATGATGACGCTGACTGCCCCCGGTTGCGGCATGGGGCCTGTGATTCAAAGTGATGTAGAAAAAGCGGTACGCGCTTTACCGGGCGTTGCCTCAGTACAAGTAGAGATTGTCTTAGATCCGCCTTGGTCACGCGACATGATGTCGGAAGTCGCTCAAGTACAACTTGGCTTATTTTAAATAAAACAAGCCTTCTATTTAAAGCAAAACAAAATATAAACGCAAGGAATGAAAAACGTCTCTCTCACTCCTTGCGCTTCTAAAGGTCGCTTTTATTATCAGTACCGTTTAATAATAAATAATCACTAAAAGCATTCAGTTTTTGTAGGCTATTACTATATGCAAACAAGCCACGCATGCTATATAAAACCTGCTTTGCCGCCAATATTTGTTTTTGTGCCAATAAGTTCACAACATGCTGCGTTTGCTGTGCAATAAGAAAATCACGAAAAACAAACGCAAGTTGAGTCTTGTTTAAAGCCAGTGCCAATTGCAGTGCACTGATACAGCGCGTCAACTCTCCCGTTGCCAGATATTCCATTGCGGTTGCTAACCAAGCCTCAGCCGCTTGTTCGGAATGCACCAGCATCGTCAAGTCGGCTTGGCATCGCGCACAAACCACTCGGCCACGCAAACGCGCATTGCAACCCGGACAACGCTCCATTAAGATTCCAAATAATAAATAATATCGTTTAATTCAGCCACCGGCGCGTCTAAACCGCTGACATCTTGCGCCTCAATGCAACTTGTTAAAGTTTCAATCAAATCAATCATGTCCTCTTTATCTTCATTTGATACTTTATCAAACAAGGCTTCTGCTTTAGCAATAAGCTCTTGCGCCGCTTTTATTTCAGGGGCTGATTCAGTCACTTCTGCAACAGGTTCATGCTCAATAACCGACGCATCCATTTGCCCAAATAAAGCATTAATACGCTGTTTAGCGGCATCTAAAGTACTATCTTCAAACTGCGCTAAAGCATTTTTGATGGTAATAGATTTTTCTAAGCCCGTTTCTTTTTCCTGTGCCGATACCTGCAAAATCCCATCAAGATCCAAGCCTAAGGTTAAAGTAAGAATATTGCCCGCCTCAACATCACGTAAGCCTTCCACACGGAACTCACCAATTTTTACATTTTGTAACGCATCAGGGTCTTCACCTTGATAAATAGTAATTTCTACCGCTTCTTGACCATCATGATGAGTCGCAAATGCTTCGGTTTTACGATTAGGAAGTACCGTATTTTTATGAATAATAGGCACAAACATAAAAGGGTATTCTTGACCATCCAAAAATCCTATTGCACTCGTACCGTAAGTATAGGGTGTAACATCCACTAATACCGTATCAACGTCTTGCCCGGCAATCATCGCACCTTGAATGGCCGCCCCCATCGCTACACATAAATCAGCATCCACTTCACTGTGTGGCTCCAAGCCAATTTCATTCAATAATCGTTCTCGAATACAAGGAGTACGCGTTGAGCCCCCTACCAAAATAATTTCATCTATATCAGAGCTGGTAAATTTGGCACCTTTTAACGCAATATGCACGGCATCTAAAGTTGCATTAATATAATCCTCAATCATCTCTTCATAAACCATGCGTGATAATTCTAAGGATAAATGTATCGGTGTGCCTTCAAATTCTAAAAGATACTCTTCATCTATTTGTGCATAAGGTTGTTCAGATAGCGTAAATTTTGCATTTTCAGCCGCACGTGCAATCCGCGCCATCGCTTTGCTATCATTGCGCACATCGACATCATAGGTATTTTGCAAATGCTCCAATAAATAATTAATAATCTGCGTATCAAAATCATCCCCGCCTAAATGGTTGTCACCATGACTGGATAAGACTTCCACGACCCCTGACTCAATATTAACAACCGAAACATCAAATGTTCCCCCGCCTAAATCATAAACCAACACCTTTTTAGCGTCCGTTGCCTGCGCATCATAGGTCAATGCTGCCGCTGTCGGCTCATTAATCATACGCACAACTTCCAAACCTGCTATTTCCCCGGCTTCGCGTGTTGCTTGACGTTGCGCATCAGAAAAATAAGCCGGTACGGTAATCACGGCTTTGCTCACTGCTTGACCTAAATAATTTTCAGCAATCGCTTTTAGGCGTTTAAGAATAATGGCCGAAATTTCTTGTGGTGAATAAGATAAATCTGCCAACTTGACCTGCGTATCTTCCCCCATCAAACGCTTGATAGATTTAATGGTACGTTCAGGGTAAACAATATATTGATTACGCGCCGTTTCTCCTACAATAATGCTACCGGCATCATCTAAACCTACAAAGGAAGGTAACATTTTTTTACCACCCTCACTGATAACCGTCACTTTACCGTCTGCAACGATAGCAACTTCCGAGTTAGTGGTACCTAAATCAATACCAATAATTATGTCATTCATGTTTTTATCCAATCGTGGTTTTATTGACTTTCACTTCTGCTAAACGCAAAACTTTATCTTGGTATAAAAAGCCTTTACGCAGTTCTTGCAATACAATGCCATTGCCTTGTTTTGGGTCATTACCGGTTTCAACAGCACTCATCAATATAGGGTCTAATTGTTTACCCACACATTCTATCGAATGTACCTGATAGCGTTGCAACAACTGCTCAAAACGACGCAATGTCATCAACTGCCCTGAGCTAAAACTTTCAATAAAGCGTATATCTTTTTTTTGTGAATGCTTAAACAAGGCATTGACCGGCCGGTAATTTTGTAGCACCGCATAACCTGTGCTTAAACGATCATACAGCTCGACTAATTCCAACAACATCGTGCGCTGCATATCCGCCTGTTGCTGTTTAAATCGCTCCGTATTGGCGGCTAATTCAGCGAGCAATGATTGATTATCCGCCTGAACATTTTCCAATGTCGCAGCCAATGTTTCCAAAGTATTTTTAAACTGCCGTGACTCTGCTTTGACTTCCGTTTTTAAACCGGTTAATTCGCTTAACAAAGTATGCAAATCGGGCTGTTTTGTTGTACTAAATGTTTCAATCTCGCTGTTATCTAAATAAGCTTGAAATTGAGCCAATAATTCAATTTTCTGGGTCTCTGTACTCATCGTTTATCTATGTTATCGCACGTAATAGCTGAGCCTCATCATCAGCAGCAATATTTAATATCTCTTTGAATGCATCCGCATTGATGTCAGGACTCACATCAGTCTGCAAGGCTGCATCTAATAAGGTATTAAAATCAACTTGCGGTAACGTAAATAAATCATAACCAACTCGGCTTTGATGATCTTTTATTGCCTGAAACGCATTATGTATTTGCTGAAATTTTTCTGCATCACGATCAGGTGGATTCAGTTTAACCTGCTGTAAATAAGCCTGTTTAATCGCCGCATCACTCGCATCACGAGCAACGCCTAATATTTGATAAGGTGTTTGCATAAAGATTACTTAGTTAAAAGGAAAAGGAAAGTCATGGTTTTTTTCTTCAATACTAAAAACCTCAATAATATCATTCACACCAACGCCTATATCAATTTTTAATTGCTCCGCAGCTTTTAGCAATAAAAGAGAGGGAAATATATCCGAGTTTCTTAGCAACGCCATAAATACCGCCTCTTGATTACCCACCTCTTGCACTAACCCGGCAATAAGTTCTTCAGGCGTATACTTAGTGGCAACCTCTTCTGCAACATCATTGAGCTCTGCCAATATATCATTCGGCAAATCACCAAATAGCACGTCCATAGGGTCAACGCCACCCAAGTCATCTGCATCATCAAACCCAAACATTGCATCAAAAAAGCCCATAGCACGTTGCGGATGCGCCTCATAATAACGATCTAAGAAAGATTCAATCAATACGCGACTGGCATAATCTTTACTTTCTTTGGCGTCTTTATGTGCATATTGCAAACGACTTACCTCCATCATACCGCAATCTGCCGCCACGCCATTGACATCAGCATAAACACGATAATACATCCAAATCGGTTTTTGCCATTGGGCATGTGCAAATTTTGCATAATGACGTAATAACTCAAAATGCTGTATTGCTATGAGCACTTCACAAAACTGCAACACTAATGCTTCTGCATAATTTTGTGTTAACAATGATTTTTTAAGCGGTGCTTTAATTTTGACCAATGCCTTATGCAAAAGCGTCTGCTCAACCCCCATATCGATATACTGTTGCAATTGCCGTATCAATACCTTCAATTCCGCGGCTGTTAAAATAGACTCTTTAACAGGGGCTAATTCGCGCAAAATAGTTGCCACCGGCAAACCATTCAATAAAGCCGACATAGTCGCTGCAAACTGCGCATTCACAGGGTCGCTATAAGCGCCATGCACTGCCGTGACGATAGCCGGCAACCCCTCTTGTTTATTACCACTCGCAAAGGTCAATAAAGCCTGCATAAGTTGAATTGTTTGCTGAGTCTGCTTCCCCAAATTTAACTTTTCAAGTTGTGCAATTTCTTTTGCGACTAAATCATATTTTTTCTCGCGCATCAAACGCTGTGCATGAGCAACATGACTGCTAAACAGTGTTTGCTTGGCAAACGTATTGAGAGGATCTATCGCTAATAGCTTACGCGCATACTGAGCGGCTTTTTTATAGGTTTTATTCTTTAAGGCAGCTTTAATAGCTTGTGCCAATATCTCAACATCTTGTGGAAATTGTGCTAATGCCTTATTTAAGCACGCCTTATATTCCTCCTTCCTCCCTTCTTGTTGCTGATATATTTTTAAAAGGTGCAAATAGCTATCACGGTGGCCGGCATCATATTGCAAGCTTTCAGCCAGCCATTTTGCACGCACAAGCTCATCTTTTTCCCGTACTGCTAATCGACGTTGAATTAATGCAACCGCTAAATGAGCATCTTCTTTGCCGGAGTGCAACAAAATTCTAATACACAATTTCCAATGGTATTCCGCATCGTCCTGATGCCCTTTGTCTTCGCACTGCAATGCTTTAATACGATTCTCTTCAAATTCATTAAGCGTAACAAAGCCCTTATTAAACTCTTTTTGGCCGGCAGGATAGTGAATTAGCACCAAGCGACAAAATTGCTCTGCCAAGTGCGAGCCAAATAAGTCTTGGTATTGCATGGCTAACTTAAATTGTACTTTATGCGTTAATTGCTCAAATTGACGGCTAAAATGCTCAATAAAAGCCAACTGTTTATCCGCTAAACCATTTAGCTTGCCAACAAGTTGACGTTGCGAATAATTTAATCTGACTAACTGCTCGCCCAATTCTGCACCAGATGCCGATATGGCTTTGATAAGCTGAGCGCTGGGGTAATAAACCGAAGCATCTGTAATCTTAGCTAAGGCTATTTGCACCTGCTCAACCGACTCTGGCATAAGGCTGATAGCATGCAAAAGCGTACGCAAATCTTTAAAAGCGGAACGATAAGGTAACGGCTTTAAAGCGTCCTGAACAGCTTGTAAGGACTTATCTTGCATTGCCTGCAAAGCAAGTTGCACAGTTTGCAAATCACGCATAAAAGCTGACTCTTGTGGTATATATTGCTGTAGCTCCGGGTATTTAGTCAGAATTAATAGTCCTAATACATTCGCTAATTTGGGATAGTCTTTATCCAACTGTGCTGCTGATAACTGATTTAAGCCGGTTTGTACCTTATCCAAATCGCCAACTTGTATCAGCCAGACCAAGTATTGATCATAAGCCGCATAAGGTGCTTGCCCATGTATCTGATGGTTTTCCCATAATACCAAGGCCTCCTGATACATGCCTTTTGCTGCAAACCCAATCGCTCTTTGCACATAGCAATGTGCTAATTTCTCATGCACTGCCGGCGTATCGTCTTCTTGTAACAACTTCTTATACAATCGTATCGCATCTTTATAACGCTTGGCATTAAATTGCGTTAAAGCTTGCTCTGCGAGACTTTTTTCAGTTATTTTAGAAACAGAAAGGATTTTATTTTTCATTTAACAATAATATTTTTGGCAATGTACTAGATAAAATAAATGAACATGCATTATACAGACTCACGATCAACACAACATATGAATTTTGAGATAAAACTTAAAATATACACTGACAGGTTAATTACGGTATATTAGGCAAAAATAACACAATAAAACAGGAGCTTATCTCATGATATTAGCAGGTGATATAGGAGGTACCAAAACAATATTGGCACTGTATCAAAACCAACAAGGCAAACTAAACTGTATGAAAGAACAAAGCTTTGCGAGCACTGAATTCTCACAATTTAACGATGTCTTAACCGAGTTCCTAGATGATAATCTGCAAATAACAAGTGCTTGCTTCGGTATTGCAGGCCCTATTATTAAACAATGCTGTCAAACCACTAACTTACCTTGGTCCATCAATGCCCAAGAGTTGATGGCGACATTAGGGACAGACAAGGTCAAACTGCTCAATGATTTAGAAGCAATGGCATTAGGAATGCTACATAACGCAGAAGAGGATTTTCTGGAACTAAATCCAAATGCCACCACCCAAAATGGCAATATTGCTGTACTAGCCGCCGGTACAGGCCTAGGACAAGCAATTTTGTATTGGGATGGCCAACAATATCACCCAATCGCAACGGAGGGGGGGCATTGTGATTTTGCCGCACAAACGCCACAACAAGATCAATTGT
>Ga0256839_1005454_pt1 | contig 11751 bp, 7 predicted proteins | sample 354166metaG_FD_185968 | JGI IMG/M metagenome (GOLD analysis project Ga0256839, IMG submission 185968) | Hydrothermal vent microbial communities from Mid Atlantic Ridge, Atlantic Ocean - 354-166 | ecosystem: Environmental > Aquatic > Marine > Hydrothermal vents | place: Atlantic Ocean: Mid...
GCAAAACCACCACCGAGCGTCGCTTCTACATCAGCAGTCTGCCCGCCAATGCCGAGCAACTGGCCCAGGCTGTCCGCCAGCATTGGACGGTGGAAAACAACCTCCACTGGTGTATGGATGTCGCTTTTGCCGATGATCAGATGCGCTTGCGCACGCAACATGCTGCCCATAATCTGGCGCTCCTCAAAAAACTGGTCCTCAACCTCTTCCGCCTCGATCCCACCAAACGCAAAGGCGGCATTCAGGCCAGACGTTTGATCGCCGCCACCAGCGATGCCTATCGGGCTCAACTTCTGGGATGGTCCTGAGCTTCATTCATGCAATTGCCCTGCAAAACTCGCCTAGGAGGCGGAAGCGTTGTAGGCTCTTCATCATTTGAGACCAATCAGACGATGGAGAGCCATGAACAACGCCCCCGCAAGATTGCACGATACGGTGATTGAATGCTTGAGGCAAGTCCCCTGGAAAGATGCCTGTCACCTTGACACTTTGGCCTGGATGGTGGTGGGTCTGTTCATCAGTGGCACCATCCACATCAGCTGCTGGATTTGCTACGTTCGCAGTCGTGCCCGCCAGGTCCAGAGTGTGGAACGGCGCATGCGGCGGTGGTTGGGCAATCGGCACATTGATGTCAATGGTTTGTTTGGGGCGTTGGTGCAAGCGTTGCTGGCCGATAGCGATCCGAGGCGCCTGTGGCTGGTGTTGGATACCATGGTGCTGTGGAATCGTTTCTGCGTGATTCAGGTGGCGTTGGTATTTCGGGACCGGGCCTTGCCTTTGGCCTGGCGGGTGTTGGCCAAGCCGAGTGCCAGTGTCCGGTTTGAGGAGTACCGGCCGATATTGGCGCAGGTGGCCGGTTGGCTGTCGGGGCGGGAAGTGGTGTTGCTGGCCGATCGGGGCTTTTGCCACCTGCAACTGGTCCGCTGGCTCAAACGCCAACCGAATTGGCACGGACGGATCCGTCTCAAGGGTAACGTCAAGATCGATCGCTGGACCGGCAAGCTCTATCAGACGATGCGTTGCCAGGTTCGGGCTGGAGAGGTGGCTTTCTGGCACCGGGTGTATTTGTGGCGGGTTCACGAGGAAGCTCATGTGGCTGTCGGCTGGGAACGGGGCGCCAAGGAACCGTGGATGATCTGGTGTGATGACCGGGCCGATGGCGAGATCCTGGCCGATTATGGCCAAAGATTCACCATCGAGGAAGGCTTCCTCGACGCCAAATCCAACGGCTTTGGCTGGGAGGATTCCAAATTGCGGGACACGTCGGCTTTGCAGCGTTTGTGTTTCGTGATGGCTGTTGCCACCTGGGTCTTGATCTGCCAGGGATGTGAAGTGGTCGATGCCGGTCTGCGCCGCAGGGTCGATCCCCATTGGCGAAGAGGACTCAGTTATGCCCGCATCGGCTGGCGCTGGGTGCATTATGCACTCAGCCGGGGAGAAGCCTTGATCGAACACCTGTTCCTACCTGCCACAGAGGATCCGGCTCCGGTCCCAACCGCCAAGGATCGTTCCCGATGGATGGACCCATTGCCCGAATGGTTCCATTTCTGTATCCCAAACTCATATAAAGAATTGATATGAAACACAAAACAGAGTTTTGTCAGGCAGTCAGGTAAACAACCTGCAACTTCAATCGTGGGTTGTTTACCCCCACCCCAGTCGTGTAGCCAATCCGGAGGCCCGTTGGACCTTCCTGTTCAACCCCGTCTTCAGGGAGTCCCTGGAACCGGCCAGAATACAGTGTTTTTTTGCCCGGGTAATCCCGGTGTAAATGAGTTCCCGGGTCAATACCGGGGTTTCCGGGAGTGGCAGCACCAGTAGCACGGAATCGAATTCCGAGCCTTGGGCGCGGTGGACGGTCATGGCCCAGGCCTTGCGCCAGGAGGGTAGTTGCCGCAGTGGAATACGGCGGATTTCCCCTTCGAGTGGAAAACAGGCCCGTAGATGGTTTTCTTCCATCCAGAGGATGCCCACATCTCCATTGAACAGTCCGGTTTCATAATCGTTGCGGGTGATGATGATCGGCAGCCCGGAATAAGGACGGTTGGGATCGCCGATTTTGCCCCAGCGGGCAAGGCCTGCCTCGAAACGGGCGGTGATGCCTTCCTCTCCCCAGGGACCTTCACGCAGGGCGGTCAGCACCCGGGCCCGGGACAGCGCGGTGAGGGCTTCTTCCACGTGCGTGGCCTGAAGCACCGGGCGGTAATGCTGGTCCATCCATTTGAGGATGCGGTTGTCCGGTCCTGCATCGCTCTGGTCCCAGAAGCCCACTTCCCGCTCTTCTTCTAAACAGGCTTTCACCGCAGTGGTTTTTCCTTCCCGCACCGCCTGAGCCAGGCGGCCGATACCCCGGTCTGCGGAGAAACGGTGGCTTTGCCGCAATTCCACGATGGCGTCGTGGATACCCTCGAACAGGTCGGGGTCATCGTCCGGCTCCGCTTCCAGTACTTTGAGCCATTCAAACGTCGACTGGCTGTAGGCCAGACGGTGGCCCCGACCGGTAATGTCACCCAACACGCTGCCGGCTTCCACCGAGGCCAACTGGTGCCGGTCTCCCAGAAGAACCAGACGGCTCGTTTGCGGTAGGGACGCCATCAAATGGGCCATCAGTTCCTGATCCACCATCGAGGCTTCGTCGACGATGAGGGCATCGAGAGCCAGGGGATGGTCAGGGCCGTGGGGATCTCCCCGGCCGACGCCCAAAAGCCGGTGCAGCGTGGACGCCTGGGTCGGTATCTGTTGGCCGAATCCCTTCGGAAGATGGGTCTTTCCCGTCATCAAAGACTCGACCAGGCGACCTGCGGCCTTACCCGTCGGGGCGGCCAGCGCCAGGCGCAAGTCCGGCCGCAAGTGCTGCCACAGGGCGATCAAGCGCAGCACCGTGGTGGTCTTACCGGTGCCGGGACCACCGGTGATGACCGCAAACCGGCGGGCGCAGGCCACCGCCACTGCAGTCTTCTGTTCCGTGCGTTGGGGGAAAAGCCGTTGCAGACAGGGGCGAATCTCGGCAGCATCCGCGATGGGATCGAAACCCAACCGATCGAGAATGCCTTGAGCGATGGTTACTTCCGCCACATAGTGGCGGGCCAGATACAAACGCAGGCCGTCAAGAACCACCGGCTTGCTAGGGCCAATCCATGGATGGGCCTGGAGCTGTTTCCGCCAGGTTTCCAGGTCCGGCATGATCGGTCCATTTTCCCCCAAGGGGTGTTCGGCCCACTCCTGGAGATCGAGGCATACCTCCCCATGCAGACAGCGTTCCACCAGCCAGGCCACGGTGGCGCCGACGACGCCATCAGCCTGTATAAAACGGGGAAAATGCCGGGCCAGGGGGGACAAATCCGCTGGAATCATCTTGCAAACACCTCGGTGTCGAGTCGCTCGATCACGTGGGCCGGCGGGCGGGTGAAGAACACCCCGCGTTTGCCGTTGGGACGCATACCACGCAGAAACAGATAGAACACCCCGCCGAAGTGGTGACGGTAGCGGTAGCCTTTGAGCCGGACCCGGAGATAGCGGTGCAGCGCCAGGGTATAGAGTGCGTACTGAAGATCATAGCGGCGCAGCCGCATTTCCTCGTGAATCCGCTTTGGACCGTAATCACTATGGCGGGAACCAAGGAAATCGCTTTTGAAGTCGGCGATCCAGTATTTGCCCTCATGTTCGAATACCAGGTCGATGATTCCAGTGACCAGTCCATGAAAGGTTTCCAGGCTCAAGGGCGGACGCTCACCGGTTGGTTCCAGCGCGTTCAGACAAGATTCCAGTGCGCCAGAAGCGACTATCCCGGTGGAAAAGTCGAAGGACAGCTCCCGCAGCTGTTTTTCCCTGGGCAGGCCGGCCAGGGTCAATCCTTGCCGCAGTGGTGTCTGGCTGACCTCTTCGAGCCAGGGAACCAAGCCGTTTTCCATGGTTTCGGGATCGAGGCCGAAACGGGGCGCCAGGCGGTGGACCAGTGGAGGGATCTGTTCTTCCAGGGAGGCGCTGAAGTCGAGATACTCCAGCACTTGATGGAGGAACGCTCCCACCTGGGGACCGGCGGGATAGCTCAGGCCCGGAGCAGTGACCGCATCGTTCCGGGGGACTGAAGGCGGCCGCGGCAGTCCTTCGCTCATGGTAGTGTAGGACTGCACTTGCCAGGTGCGTTTCAGCTTGCGATGAAATTGAGCAGGCGCCAGCGCTTCCGGCTGACACGCTACCCGGCGAAGGGGTGTGGCTTCGCCTTCTGGTAACGGTAGTACCTGGATGCACTCCGGGCTGGCCAGCTTCTGAAGCCAGTTTGGATCGACCGCACCGGGTTTGAGCGGCCATTCGTCTTCGGACAGCAGCCGGGCCAGGGCGGTTTTCCCGGCATGCCCCTCCCGCTGGCCCGCTGGCCCGAAGGCCAGATAAAGGGCGCTTTCCGCCCGGGTCAGGGCGACATAGAGCAGGCGGATGTCCTCGGCGAGCCGCTCCTGCTCGGCCCGGCGCATGGCCTCGCCGTCTTTCTCCGGGGCGAAGCTGGCGCGGCGAACGCCTTTATCGTCGTGCCAGAACACCAGGCCTTCAGCCTTGCGGGGACGGCAGGAAAACAGAAAGGGGACGAAAACGATGGGATACTGCAGCCCCTTGGCGGCATGAATGGTGACGATGCGGACCAGTTTCTCGTCGTTTTCCAGGCGCAGCTCGTGGGCTTCACCGGCCTGTTCTTCACGCGTTTTGCGCACCCAGGCCAGGCAAGCATCGATACCGGCATGGGCACGGGCCGCCTGATGGATCAGCTCGCCCAAATGGATGAGATTGGTCAGGCGCCGTTGCGGATCGGGCGCCCGGTCGAGATGGTCGGGCAGGCCGATGTGGCCGAGCAGATACCAGAATGCAGGCAGAAAGCCTTGTTCCAGCCAACGGGCTCTGGCCGTCTCCAGGGTTTCAACCCAGGCGGACCAGCCCCGTTCGTCCTGCAGGCGGTGGCCGATCTCGTCGAGCGTCAACCCCAGCAGCGGCGAGGCCAGGGCCCGGCGGGCCAGCTGGCGGTCTTCGGGAGCGGCCACAGCCTCAAGGAGCTGCAGCAGACCTTCGGCTTCCTCGCTTTCCCAGACGCTGTCGCGGGAGATGAGCACGGCGGGAATCCCCAGCGCCGCCAGTTCGCGCTTGACCAGACCGCCTTCGCGCGAGGTCCGCACCAGCACCGCCAGATCGCCGGTCTGAATCGGCTGATCTCCCAGCAGAGCCTTGCCGGCTTCGGCCTCGTTGAGCAAAGCAGCGATCTCGGTGGCTACGGCCCGGGCCACTTTGGTCTTGGCCTCGTCCATGCCGAGCGGTTTGCGTTTATCCGGGTCACCCCAGGGCAGTTGCCACAGGGTGACCGGTGGTTGGTGTCGGCGTTTCAGGTAACGGTGCCGCTTCTGTGCCGGCTTGGCTGGGATGAACGGGATGTCTTCATGCAGAAAGGGGGTTTTTGACAGCGCGAAGAAGCGGTTGACCGCCTCGATGAGTCGCGGCGTGGCGCGCCAGTTGGTGACCAGGGTCCAGCGGTTTTCAGAGGGAACCTCGGATTTGGCCCGGAGATAGACGAACAGGTCGGCGTCACGGAAGCTGTAAATGGCCTGTTTGGGGTCGCCGATCAAGGTTAGGGAAATGCCCTCTCGGTTCTGGTAGATCTGCCGGAAGATGCGGTACTGGATGGGATCGGTATCCTGGAATTCATCCACCATGGCCACCGGGAAGCGGGCGGCCAGACGCTGCGCCAGTTCCGGGGTCTGCGCCAGCGCCTGATCGAGACCGATCAGCAGATCGTCGAAGGTCCGCAGCCCCTGAATGCGTTTGGCCTGGACGGTGCGCCGGCGGACGTAATCGACGGCGTCCTTTAGGTGGGCATGGGGGATCGCTGCCCGCAGCTGATGGTAGCGCGTCAGAAATCGACTGCAGGCCGTGAGGAAAGGATGCTCAGGAGGATCTGAGGCGTTCTTTTTGAGGTTGTCAGCAAGGTTCTCCGGGGTGAGCAGCACCAGCTTGTCCGGTAGGGTATCGAGGCGGGGATTATCGAAGAACCGGTGGAATCTTTCGAAAGCGGCCTCCAGACGATCACAACGGTAGACGCCGCCACGCTTGAGGCCGGGATGATCGAGCAAAAGCCGGTGCAGCGCATCTCCCGCCTTCGGCCACTGGGTGGCCAGAGATTGTAGCTGCGATTTGAGACTGCTTAGCTCGGTAACGAGCTGGCCCAGCGGAAGGGGATTAGGTATCAATGCAGGGGGCTGGGGCCTATCCAGGTCTTTGACAAGCTGGCGGAAATCGTCGAATGGACCGATGGCCTGTTCCCGCAGGGACACCATCTCCTCGTCGAGGGGATAGAAAGTCCGCCGCCACCAGTCTGCCAGGGCTTCCTGTCGCAGCGGTGCGTCGTCGCCGATCTCCATGGCGAACGGCTCCCCGCTCAGGAAAGCGAATTCCTCCAGGGCCCGCTGGCAGAAGCCGTGGATGGTGTAGATGGCGGCCTCGTCCATGCTCTGAAGCGCCAGGATCAGGCGCCGGATCGCCAGATCCTGATCCCCGAGGCTGGCAGCGAAACGCACCAGGGTTTCATCGCCGTTCTCCCTCTCGTCCCGCAGCCGGGCCAGCGCCTGGTACAACCGCAGGCGAATCCGTCCCCGCAGTTCTTCGGTAGCCGCGTTGGTGAAGGTCACCACCAGGATGTCCCGGGGCTGACGACCGGCGGTGATGTGTCGCAGATAGAGGTTGGCAAGGGTATAGGTCTTGCCGGTGCCGGCGCTGGCCTCGATCAGGGTGGTTCCTTCCAAGGGCAGGCCAAACAGCGATTCGGTGGTCAGGGGATTCATTCTCGGACGCCTTGTTGCAGGGGGGGGGTGAAAAGCCGCCGGGTCCAATCCTGGAAATCCGGGTCGATGTAGATGGGATCAGCACGGCCACGAAGATACAGGGCCACATAAGGGTCCTGTTCAATTTCGCCGGGACGCTGCCAACCACCTTCAAGGGCCTGTATGGCGGCCTTTTCCGGGTCGTTTTCCGCACTGATCCAGGCCCAGGCGGTCTTGGGCGGCAGCGGCAGTGGTTGATGCGAAGCCTGCCAGGCGATGTCCAGAAGTTCAGCCAGCTGCGCTTTTGCCTCGGCCTGGGGCAGCTTGTTCTCGAACCGGAAGGTTTGCACCGCATCCTTGCTGCGGCCGCGGTGGCAGGCGTTGCCGGAACCCGGCTCGATCAGAGACCATACCAGATGCTCGAGCCACAGGTTCAGCACGTCCCGGCCACCAAGGGCGGCTGGACGCAGCCGCAGCAGTTGATCACCCCATACGGTCAGGCGCCCCCGCAGACGCCATGGATGTCCGGTGCAGTCCTCGAGCTCGAGCGCCACCGGCAGCTGACGCCGGTCTTGCAGCGTGACCCCTTCCACCAGGGATTCGAGAGCCTCCTGCAGGTCCCGCAGTACCCGGCGTCCCGGCCCCCCATGGGGCAGAAGACCTTCGGCGCGCAATTCGGCTTCGGTGACCCCCCTGCCTTCCAGCCAGGCCTGAAGGAGGCGGTCTTCGAGAAGGTAGCGTTCCAGTCTGTCGAGGCTGAATGTTTCGGTGTCCGCTTCGGCTATGAGTGCATCGAGGCGGATGCCCAGGCGCTTCTGAATGAAATGACGCAGCGGATGGGTCAGAATGCCTTGCAGACGCGGGAGCGTCAGATCCCGGGCGCTGTCGTCTAGCGGTTCAGGGCGGTAAGGCGGGACGTCGGGAGAAGCGGTTGGCTTGGCCAGATGGCGGGCGACCTTGCACCACCAGGGATCGAAACTGGGACCCTGATGAAAATTGCGCGAGCTGAACGGCTGCAGGGGGTGTTCGTGAACCAATACTTCCCGCGGCGTTTTGCCGCCGATGCGATAACGGCGGTCGAGGTCGTCGAGCAGTTCGGACACCAGAACTGACGGCGGGATCGGTTCGTTGCTGCGCAGGTCGCGGCCGGTATAGCTGATGATCAGTTTGTCGCGGGCAGCCAGCAGGGTTTCCAGCAGCAGGAAACGGTCTTCGTGGCCGGGATGGGGATCACCGGGGCGGGGATGGAAGGCCATGGCGTCGAATTCGGCCCGCTCGGCCTGGCGGGGAAAGTCTCCGTCGTTCATGCCCAGGAGCACGATGATCCGGAAGGGAACGCCGCGCAGGGGCTGCATGCCGCAGAAGGTCACACCGCCCTGGAACAGGCGTCCCGGGTGCGGTGTGTTGGCCAGTCGGCCCTGAAGCCAGTGGCGCACCAATATCCAATCCAGTTCTTGGCCGCCGGCCTGTTCGGCCAGTTCGGCGCAGGCTTCGCGGATGCGCTGCAAATAGCCGTCGGGATCCTGCGTCGCCTCACCGAAGAAGGCATCCAGCAGCTGGTTGAGGCGCCGCTGCCAGTCCATGCCGGTAGTCGGGGGCTGCAGGGTTTGGGACCATTCATGCAGACGGTCGAGCAGATCGGCCAGTTTTCCCAGGGCATTGGCCAATGTGCCGGCGATGGGGATGGCGGCGATGCCTTTAAAATAGTGCCGTTGGCCCATCGCATAGCCCAGAAACAGCCGGTCCTGCCCTTGGCGCCAGGTGTTCTCCAGGGTGTCGGGCAAGTTCATGGCCTGCTTCTGTGCCGAGTCCAGCCCCCAGAAAATTCGCGCCTGGTCGATCCATTCGTGAACGGCCTCGATCTCGTCGGCCGTGAAACCGAAATGCCCGGCGATCTGCGGGATGTCCAGGTAGGCGAGAATTTCGGAACGGGTGAACCGGCTTTCCGGCAAACCCAGCAGCTGCAGGAAGGCGATCAGCAGCGGGTGGGCGTCGGCGAGGGAGACGTCGGCCAGATGCCAGGGCAGAAAGGGGCGATCGGGATGCGCGTCACCAAATACGGCCTCGATGTAGGGGGCGTAGGTGTTGATCTTGGGTACCAGCACCAGAATATCCTCAGGTTCCAGGCTGGTATCGGTATTCAGCAGCCCCAGCAGGGTGTCGTACAAAATCTGGCATTCCCGCAGCGGACTGTGGGCTACGTGGACTTGCAGTGAGCTGTCAGGCTCGTTAAGGGTGCGGATTTTCGGCGTCTCTTCACCGCCTTCGAGCTCGAAGATGTCCGCCTGCAGATGGCCCAGGAGGGTGGTGCGTTGCGGCGGCGTCAGATGCAGGCTTTCCTGGGGCGATTCCATTTGCTCGAGCAGCAGGTCCTGGAACACTTGCCCTTCCCTACCCCAGGAAGCCAGCAGTGGATGGCCGGTCTCTTCCAGTTCAGCCGCTTCGGGATCGCGCAGGCGGGTGCGGGCCCGGGCCTTGAGGGAGCGCAGATCGGCCCAGTAGTGTTCGGTGGGGCTGAGAAGCCAAAAGTGTAGTTCGGTATGATGACTGAGCGCGGCGAACAAAGTCATGAAGCCTGGTGGCAGGCTATGGATAGCGAAAAGATCCACCCGGCGGGGCAGGCCGGCAGACCGCCCTTTGGCAAGCGCCTTACCCAGCCGGTCGAGGGCAACGACCCGGTGGCTGGAAACCTGCTGACGGAGATGACACCATAGTTTCCCCTGCCAGACCGGCGGGCCTTTGGGGTGTTCGCCTTTGTCCCAGGCCCGAATCCAGTCCGGGCGGTAATACAGATAGCGGTCATAGACGTCGGCCAGGCGCTGGGCCAGCTGAAACCGGCCGATGCTGTCATTACAGCGGTCGAGGTAGGCCTTGACAGTCTCGAAACCGGGTTGTTCGGCCATCCCGGGCAGGGCCTCGTACAGGCGCCAGGTCATGCGCTCCCGCGACAGGGGATCTTCGGCCGGCAGGTCCTTCAACAGCCGTCGTGCCAAAGACCAGAGAAAGCCGCCGGGCAAGGGGTAGTCGACATGGGCGGCAATTCCCAGATTGCGGGCCAACTGCCATTGCAGCCACAGCGCCAGTGCGGGAGCACCGACGACCACTGTCTGGGATTCGAGCGGCGGCGTGCGCTGTGCTTCCAGCGCACCGGCCAGTTCGGTTGCCAGAATTTCCAGACGATTTGCGCTGTGGAGGTGAACGTTCGGGGCTTGCATGTTCATGCTACTAAAGAATAGCGGTTGTTTGAACGGGGTATAGGGAAAGGAAAAAGGTGAACGCGGATTTGTTTCAATCCGAACGGGAGCCGATCCAGGTTCTGGCCGGCAAGGGTGAGCCGGTTTCCTGGTGCACCATCGATCATATGGTCGTCTTGCCGTTGTGGGACGATGCTGGCCGGCCGCGCTCTATGACCGATCTGGCCGTGGCGGCAGCCCGGTTTTCCCGGCTGGCCCGCCAGCAGCCGGAGAAAACCTTCGATTTGTCCCCGCTGTCGCAGTGGAATGGCTACCCGGCGTCGCATTTGGCACCTTTATTTGCAGCCGCACCGGCCAATTGCCGTTTTCTCTCTGCCTGGCGGGCGGCGTTGAAGCCCTATCGGGATCTTGCGACCTATGAAGTTCGTCTGGCATTGGTGGGACAGGCAGACGACGACATGCTCATTGACCGTTGTCTGAGCTGGCTGACCCAGCGGCTCGATCAGGTCCGCCTGGCGCTGCTGGCTCCGAATGCCGGTTTGCTGGCCGACAGGTCCAGGGGCTGGGCCGTCGGTCACGGGATTGCCTGGTTCGGCTTTCCGGCCCACTGGCGTGCGGTTCAGGTGCCGCATGCCGAGGTCGCTCACGGTTCGGTAGGCAAACGCTATAACCGGCGTGCCGGTCTCGATCGCGATGCCAGACTGTTGGCCAACGCCACCCATGTGGTGGTTTTCGGGAAGTCGTCTCCAGCATTGGAAAGTCTAATCCAAACCCTGGCGTTGAAGCATCGTCGGGTGCGGTCATGATCCTGTCGGGGATTTGCTGTCCAGCCCGTGCGTGCGGAGCAGTTCGTACACCATCGGTCGGGAAGTCCCCAGAATTTGGGCCATCTGGATGACGTTGCCGTCGGTTTGCGCCAGGACTTGGCGTTCGGCCTCCCGGCAGGCCACCTGCAACGAGGGCGGCGAAACCGCTCCGATCCCCGAATCCAGTCCCAGATCTTCCGGTGGGATTTGGGCTCCTTGGCATCGTCCCGCGGCGCGCATCACCGCATGCTGAAGCTCACGCACATTGCCGGGCCAGGTGAAGGACTCCGCTTCGCTATCGCCCTGTCCCTGTTGCGGTGCCCCGGTCATCGAAAGCCCCAGCAACTGGAAGATCTGCCCCGAATGCGGCTGGGAGGACGATCCGCTGCAACGCCGTGATCCGGACTATGCGGGCGGAGCCAACGAAAAATCGTTGAGCGACGCACGCCTCGCGATTGGGAAAAGCGATACGCCGCGGCAACTCGATTACCCGCTGTTGTGCCTGCCGGGTTTCGGAGGGTTCATGGTTGTGCGGGAGGCGGAGGATCTGGAACGGAGTCGGGGCATCCTGTGGCGAAATGGCTTTTTTCATGGGCTTGAGCTGGTAGACCGCCAGGGAAGGCGTCTCGAAGTCTGTCGGGCGGGGATCGTACGGCCGAAGTCCGGCCTGGGATGCTGGCTGGCGCTGGTACTGGACTTCCCCCATCAGGGTATCCCTGCATCTGATCTGTCAGGGGCCAGCCGACCTGGAAGCCCTCAAGGCACAGATACGTTCCGCGATCGCGGAAGATCCTGAAATGGTGGAAGAACTCACCGGCCTCTTTCCCTGACAGCCCCCCATCCGACGGAAATGCCCCCTCACCGCAACCGCTCCGCCAGGCGGGTGATGCGCTTCTTCGATTTCCGGTTCCGCACCGCCATCTTCAGGGCCTTGTCCTCGGCGATCACCACCAC
>Ga0256839_1005455_pt1 | contig 11751 bp, 15 predicted proteins | sample 354166metaG_FD_185968 | JGI IMG/M metagenome (GOLD analysis project Ga0256839, IMG submission 185968) | Hydrothermal vent microbial communities from Mid Atlantic Ridge, Atlantic Ocean - 354-166 | ecosystem: Environmental > Aquatic > Marine > Hydrothermal vents | place: Atlantic Ocean: Mid...
GCCGTGCCGCCCGGGACAAGCTGGGAGTCCGGAGGGAAGACAAGCTCGGGTACGAAGAGGAGCTTGCCGAGTTCACCGGTCTTGACTCGGTCGTCACTCAAATCGACAGTCTCGACACGATGATGGAGGAGGCAGCTGACACCCAGGCCCAGGTCGAACTCCTGGAAGATTTCCAGGAGGCTTACCAGGCAGCCGTGGAGATCGTCACCAAATTGGAAGGGGTTGGTGAGGTCACCATCCCTTCCGCCGCAGTGGTGGAGCAGGCCCGGACGGCGGGACAGGATCTTCGAGAGGTATCTGCATTGGCGGAGAAGCTGTCCGCCACAACCGACCAGGTGAAATCCCTCAAGGGCCTGTCCAAGGTCAAGGTGCCACCAGCTTCCCTTGCAGCAGAAGCCCAAGGCACTGCGCAGAAACTGGGGGAACTTCTGAAACTCCGGGGCACATGGGAAACCATCGTCCGCAAGGTGGACGATGCCACCCAGGGTGCAGAAGCAGCAGACAGGGTCTCCCTCTTCGAGAAGGATGATCCCCGGCTGAAGAAGCTCCCGAAAATCCAGAAGGGCCTCGGGCTCCTGGAAGACATGCGTTCGCGCCTTGTGAAGGCTCGGGCAGACGAGAAGAAAGCTTCGGAAGCCCTTGCAGGGTTCGAGGGCTCTGTACGGTCCGCGGAGGATGAGTTGAAGGCCATCCTCGGCAGCATGGAGCAGTGTCCCACCTGCAAGACCCCGATGTCGGAGACCCACGTGGGTCATCTGGGGGAAGCATGATCCAAGGGAACCACAAGAACGGTGTTCGGTTCGTCTGGCGGACCGACGTGCACATGGCCGACAAAGGCCCTGCCTCGCGAAAAGACGACTGGCCCACGACCGTCCTCGGGAAACTTGAGCAGACTCGGCTAGTGGCTGCAAAGACCAAGGCGGACGCACTGCTCGACGGGGGTGATTTCTTTCACGTCAAGAGCCCATCCCGGAACACCCATGCGTTGACCAGGCGGGTGGCTGACCACCATTCGAACTATCCGTGCCCGGTGTACTGCACCCCCGGCAACCACGATTCGGTGTTCGGGGATTACCAGTTTCTCGGTCGACAGCCACTGGGCGTGCTGTACTCCACCGGGGTGTTCAACCGGTTGTACGACGAACACGAACTTGTGGTCGTTTCCGCTGACGGGAACTTCAAGGTGAGGGTCGTGGGCATCCCCTACCATGGTGTCAAGTACGACATGGAACGGTTCCATCGGATCACCAAGGGGGATGAGGATTTTCTCATCGTGGTGGCCCACGTCCTCGCATCTGTCCATGGGGGCCAGATGTTCAAGGACGAGGACATCGTCAAGTACAGCGATCTCGAACACCACCCGGCTGACATGTTCCTGTTCGGGCACTGGCATAAGGATCAGGGCGTCGAGCATCTCTGGGGCAAGCATTTCGTCAACATTGGATCACTCACCCGGGGGGCGCTGACGGAAGACAACCTGGACAGGAAGCCCGCATGCGCGGTTTTGACCATCACCCCCGATGGTGCGGCGGTCCAGGTTGTCCGGCTCAAAGTACAGCCGGGGGAAGAAGTTTTCGACGTTCAGCGTAGGATGCAGGTGGAAGCCCGCAGCGCAACAATGGATCATTTCATCGACACGATGAAGGACACATTGGTTCACGCCAGCGAGAAGGATGTGGAGGAAACCGTCGCCGACATGGAAGACGTACCTCAAATCGTCCGGGAGCGGTGGAACTACTACTGGGAACAGGTCGATTGATGGGCCCCGATCTGCTGACACAGATCAAGGAACCTGGACTGATCCAGGTCTTGTTTCATCTTATTCATATCTTGGTGAAGCCACTGGACATTGTCCAATGTGTAAGGCTTCGAACTGTCGATGCGGTCGAGGGAAGCCGTGCAGGCATTCCGGTTTTTGGGGTCCAGCTGAATAGGGAGGCCGGACAAGGCGCATTTAGCTTCCTGGGATTTGAACAATTCCCAGATTTGGGCCGGGGTAATTTCAAGTGCGATTCCACGGCTGGAGGCGTTGCTTTTGATGGCGTGGAAGAAAGTTCCGGAGAGGTCCCCCACACCTTTCCACAAGCCCCGGGGGCGACAGCCACAGCTGTTAGTTTTGTTTCTTCGAAGGACAGCGGGACGCACAAGTTTCTGCTGTCCACAATCACATTGGCACACCGCCATCCGCCCTTTCTGCCCTTTCTTGAAGGCTTGGACGACAAGTTTGTCGTAATGGTCTCCAACCCGAGTTTTGATGTGTTTGTCATGGGTGCAGTACCAGCATTTATGCTCGGTTTTTCTACGTTCGAGCGCAATGACGCACAGGTCGTATTCGTAGCCACAAGAACACCGGACGGCGACTTTCTTCCTGCGTCGACCTGCCGGATCGATGTGATCCGGCAGTGTTTTGATGATTTCAAGCTGACCAAAGCGGTCTCCAACATCAATCACTCTACACCTCACTTCCCGGTTGGATCAGGGACGAAACGAGTAGGGTACTTTACCGAACAGCCCTGGAGTGCGTGATGAGCAGAAGGTTCACCCTGTACTGGTCCAGCATGAAAATGTACGAGGAATGCCCCCAGAAGTTTCTGTGGTCTCGGGGCTGGCCCGGAATCGATGTCGGGGGCGGTCCCGGCAAGCGGAAGCCCGTGCCCGAACGGAAATCAGACCACCATCGGATCATGGGTATCGTGATCCAGTGGGTCATTGAGCGGTTCTACAATGACGAATTGTGGAAGCACCCCAAGGGGCTCCGCAAGCGGCTCGAATCCCTGGTCGAGGAGAAATTCGAATCGGAGGTCAGCCGCTCGAAGTGGTACCTTCCGTGGGGCCAGCCTGACAAGTTCGGGGAAGTCCCCACCCGCGGGGAGGCTCTTGAAATCTGCCGGGACGGAGTGCTCGGTTATCTCGCGACCATGAAGCAGCACAAGCTCCTCGGTCCTCGGAACAAGGCCGAGATCGACCTGCTCGGCTACATCAACAAGTGGAATCCCATCGGCGGACGGGCTGACGTTCTGAATGTCCGGGAAGACGAGACTGGGATCACCATCACGGATGGTAAGAACGCATCTTCGAAGGACAAGTATGTTGACCCCGACCAGCTGCGCTGGTACGCCCTCTGTTTCTACCTCGCTTTCAATGGCAAGATGGTGGACCGCCTCGGCTTCGTCTGGTACCGCTACCCGTATGACGAGGAGACCGGCGAGGACGGGGTCATGTGGGTCTCCTACACGAAGGACGATTTGAAGGGTCTTGCTCGCCGTGCAGTGGACGCCCGCAAGGGCATGGAAGCCGGACAGTTCGATCCCACCCCGGCCCCCAAGGTCTGCAAGCTGTGTGATTACGAGGACGTGTGCCCTGCTCGTCAGCGCCAGCGGGAAGAGAACTCAAAGAAGCGCAAGCGGAAGCCGAAGGCTGTGGAAGTCGAGGTCAGCGGCCAGGAAGGTTTCGTGGATCTGAAGTGGTAGGTCGTACCTTCCATGGATCAGTGTAAAGAGGCAATGTGATGGATGAACTCGCACAACGACTCGAAGATGCTATCGCTCGCCGGGACAAGGTCTTGGCAGAGAAGCAGCGCTTGCAGGGAAAGCTGGAATCTGCCCAGCAGGCTCAGCAGGAAGTCGAGGCTGAAATCAAGGCGAAGAAGATTGACCCCGAGAAGATCGACGATGCCATCGAGCAGTTGAAGACCAGCTACGAATCCCTCGTGGATCAGATTGAACAGGAAATAGGTGAAGCCGAAGAGGCCATCGCCCCATTCTTGAAGGAGTGACCGATGAAATTCAAGATCGCAAAGCAGGACCTGGAGCACGTCCTCAAGACGGTAGGTGCTGCTGCGGAAAGCGACGACAGCGTTCTCAACGGGCACTTCGTGTTCCGTCTGCGTGAGGGAGCCGTGGAAGTGCTAGCTCACCGGGAGTTCCGCCAGGCCGCTGGAATGCCTCTCCGTGCTACGGTAGAGGACGACGGTGGTGCCCAGGCATTCACGGTGTCCGCAAACCGCATCCTGGCCTGGACCAAGGCCGTAGGGAATGTGGCGGTGGCCATCGAGTGCAAGGACACCACGGTACATGCACACGGCCCACACGGGACCATCAAGCTCCCGTCCCTCGATCCCGCCCAGTTCCCCTACTGGGATGACCGGCTGGAAGGGTGTGAGAAGGTGGCCACCCTCCCCGCGCTCCGGCTCGCCGGAGCGCTCGACTACATCCGGAAGTTCGTCGCGGACAGTGAGAACAAGCGCCCCGACATCTCCCTCGTGCAGGCGAGGTTCGGCCGCCTGTTCGCTACCGACACCCAGACCGTTTCGTCCGTGAAGATCATGGACGATGATGACACTTCCCTGCTGGAGAACTGCTTCTTCCGTCTCCACGTCAAGGACATCGGGGATGCAGTGAAGATCCTCAACACCGAAGGGAACGTCGAAATCTATGAGTCTGGGGACATGACCAAGGACCATAAGGACCGTGAGGTCCGTGCCACCACTCATGTCTACTTCAAGCGTGCGGATGGGTTGGTGTATGGGTTCTCCTGTCCCAATGCGGAATTCCCCGACCTCAACTGGGAAGAGGACCCGAGCATCGACATCTCTTTCGAAGTCAATGCGGAGATTCTCCAGAGCGCCATTGCCCAGATCAAGGCCGCCATGCGGAAGGAAGAGGAGCGGCTCCGTTTCGTCTGGGAAGGCGACAAGCTCAACCTGTCCACCAGTGCAACCTTGAGCAAGGAGACGGTGTCTGTGTCTGTGGACGTGGGCCAGAACCAGGGTGGGGACGACTTCCCGGCCGCTGGGTTCCGCATCGACAACACCTACCTGACCCACATCATCTCGAAGTTCAAGCTCAAGGAGATCCATCTGGATGTCCTCCCCCGCGGTGAGACTTCCGGTATGATTCACGTCATCCAGTGGGAAGGCAAGGACAGCTACGCCACCATCCTGATGTACAAGGACAGCTGATGCGCCCGCTGCCGAGAGCCGCCATCGCTGACCTGAAGAACAAAGCCTCCCGGGCTGAGGGATATCGGGCAGCGGTGGGGACTCGGCTCAAGCAGACCGAGAAAGAGATCAAGGAACTGGAGGCAGAGGAGGAGCTTCTCGATGTAGTAGCAGCCCTGTTCCGGACCTTGATCGACAACGAGGTCAACGAAGGCATCGAAGCGGTCGAGAAGCTTCAGACCGAGGGCCTACAGGCCATATTCGAGGACATGGACCTCAAGGTCAAGTCCGAGGTCACCGTGAAGCGGAACAAGGTTTCTGTCGATTTGGTGACCGTACAGAAGCAACCCGACGGGGTGGAAACCGAGGCCCCCAGCACGGAAGCATTCGGTGGGTCGGTTACCACCGTCCAGTCAGTCCTTCTTCGGATTATCGTGATCCTACGCCGTGGAATGCGTCCACTCTTGCTCTTGGATGAGTCCTTGGTCGCCGTGGCAGAGAACTATGTCCCCGCTGTGGGTCGTTTCTTGAGCCGGCTGTGCGAAAGGATGGGGATGGACATCCTGGCTATCACCCACAACGCAGTCCTGGTCGAGCAGGCGAAAACGGCCTACCGTATCCGTAAGATCGGAAACACTGCCCAGTTCACCAAGATCCATTAGGCCGATTCCCATAGTGGCGGGGTACTGTTTGAACGGAGGCTACCGATGAAGTCCGAAGGTGCAGTGCGCCACAAGCTCAAGCAGGTGCTATTCCGGCACCGTTCAAAGGAGATCCAGCGTCGTCTCCGTAAGGAGCCGTGCAACTGCGCTTTCAACCGCACCATGGACCTACCGAACGGCGAGTCCGTGTCTTTCTGCCTGTTCTCCGAACTGAACCCGGACGAGGAGCCCCCCACCGTCCTGCTCATGCAGGGCGGTGGGTCGGGCCCCGCCCTTTGCGACGAGAAGCACGGGGGTCTGGACCAGGCCAAGGAATGCGACAAGTTCGAACCGATGGACGGTCCGGGGGAGATCAAGGCCGAGTTCAAGGATTTCGTAGAGACTGCGGACAGGGCCCAGATTGCTTTCCGTTATCCCGATGCCGCTGCTCTCCTGTGGGTGCTCGATGAAGGCGTCGAGGGGATTGACGTTGAGGAAGAGGGCAGTGAAGTTTCTCTCCCAGCCCCCGAAGAGATCGCCCCTCTTACACGGGAGGAGTTGAAGAAGAAGGAGAGCCCTCCGCGGTCAGCCCCCGTCCGTGTGTCTACACCTCCTTTCATGCCTGATCCTGAAGACCAGGCTACCGTGGTCCCGGAAGAAGGTCGCATGGCAGCCTCCCACCTCCCTTCTGCTCCCCTGTCATGGTGGGAGCGTATTCTGGCGTGGTTTGGGTTGCAGTGATGGAGACGGCTTCCGACCTGCTCCAGGTGTACCGTCACAAGGGCCCCATGAAAGGGACCCCAGCCCTGATGGAGTTCAACGTCCCACCGACCCCGCCTTACCTGGTCACTTCCAGCAGGCGGCTTTTCTGGTTGACCCGGAGTCACCAGGACAAGATCCGTGCGGCGGTGCGGGAGATTGAGGTGCGGTCGAACCTGTACCTCGAAATCATCGATGCAGTGACGGAAGAAGGCATCCGCCGAGAATGGGGCAACGTTCACCCACTGACGACAGAAGGGCTGGAAGCCGCCGTCGAACACGTGACGTTCTACGGTCTCAAAGACCTCAAGATTCTCTCCCACCCCGACACGTGGATGGATATGGGGTTCGAGCACGCCCCCGGGACGTTCGGCGGCGCAGCTGTGGTGCCTGTTCAGTGGATTGGCGAAGGTACCATGGTGGTGATCCCTGGGAATCGTGAGTTCCTTGGGTTTGTGCTCGAATTGGGCGGTAATTTGATGGTGTCGGTCGTTCACAATGCCAGTCGGGGTATGTCAGTCGTCAGGAGATGACTGCATGTTGGAATGGCTACAAAGCGCCATCGCCCGCTCCCAGCAAGACCTCCCCGAAGATTTTGAGGGTTACCTCCTCGGCAGGGGTGTCCGAGAATCTGCTATTGAGCAGCATGGGCTTGGGTGTTGGAATAGCCCGTCGGACCAGGCTCCTGATCCCAAGTTCGTCGAGAAGTTCGGTTCCTGTGGGGAACGCCTGAACGGTCTGCTAATCCGACCGCTGTGGAACGGGAAGGGTGATCTCCTGGGGATGGGGGCCAGGGATTTGGAATCTGGCAAGTTCTTCGTGTACTTCCTCGACAGGGCTCGGTGGAACCCCGTCTTCATCGGCCTTCGTCCTGACACCATGAAGAAGATTTGGGAGGGGGCCAATGTCTGGCTCACCACGGGCGGATTCGACGTGACGGTGCTGGAACACATCGTGCCTGACCGCGATGTCGTCCTGGGCACGGTACGCCCCCGGCTCACCTACGCACATTCCGAGTTCTTCCATCGGTTCCTTAGTTCCTACGCCCAGGTCAACCTGGTGTTCAGCCGGGACGAGGAAGGACGGAAGGGAATTAACGGGGCCGGGAAGGTCTGGGGGGCACTCCGCTCACTGGATCGTGTAAAGGTCAGGAACAGAGACATCCCCTATCGAGGAGGGAAAGACCCCTGTGAGATTTGGGAACGTCTCGGAACCCCGGGGCTTCGGGAAGCATTTTCCGTAGTCCTTTGACGACAGAAGGATGATCACACCATGGCTACCGAAATCTGGCGAGCCCGCACCGAAATCCACGACAAGGTGATGCACCTTGTCGCACAGAACCACCCGGACCTGGCCCTCGTTTCCGACGAAATCCTGGTCTTTTTCCGGGAGACTGCCACCGCTTCCGCCCCCTTGGGTTCGATCAAGAAGGCGACGGCGGAACACGAGGCTCTGCGGGGCGAGTCCCTGAGCTTCATCATCACGCTCCCGGCCGACACCTGGGAGAACCTGACTTCCCGCCAGCAGGAGGCGTGTCTGGATTTCCTGCTGTGTGCTGCCCAGTGCGAGGAAGACCCGAAGAACGGCACCTTGAAGAAGAAGATCGTCAAGCCCGACGTGATGATCTTCCGGGAGAACTTCGAGCGCTACGGCCTGTGGCAGCCCGAGGAGAAGTCCGAAGAGGAGCAGACCGATGAGGAGGTGATGGTGAAGGCCGACCTCGTGGACGCACTGTCTGGGGACACCACCACGCAGGGTGGCCCCGTGGCAGAAGCCTGATCACCGAGCAGCGTCCTCGCGGAGCTTGATCCTATGAGCCTTGACACCAAATACCGCCCCACCCGCTACAGCGATGTGGTGGGTCAGGAATCTACCATCGCTGTGCTGAAGCAGTACGTGATGTCCGGCAAGGGCCGCCACCAGAGCTACGTGTTCTGTGGTGGCCACGGCCAGGGCAAGACGACTCTAGCGCGGATTTTGGTGCGGGCCATCCTGTGTGATGCTCCTGTCGAGGGTGAGCCCTGCGACGAGTGCCCGTCCTGTACGTCCCTGATCAGGACGGGCACGTCCGAATCGTTCACCGAAATCGATGCTGCCACCAACTCGGGGAAGGCAGACATCAAGCAGGTCACTACCGAGTTGCAGTACGCCACCTACTCGGGGAAACCCAGGATCTACTTGTGGGATGAGTCCCACGAGCTTTCGCGCCAGGCGATGGATGCGATGCTCAAGCCGATGGAAGACACGATCCTCGGGTCCAGCGACAAGCAGCTGGTCAACGTCTTCTGCACCACCGAGCCGGAGAAGATGCGGAAGACCATTTTTTCCAGGTGCGCCCCAGCTTTCGTGATCCGTTCCGCTCCCCCCGAGACCATCGCCGTGCGCCTGGCTTACGTGTGTGAGCAGGAAGACATCGAGTACGACCAGGAAGCCCTGGTGTTGATTGCGGAGGTCTCCGAGTCCCACATCCGTGATGCCCTGAAGGCCGTGGAAGGTGTGTCTCAGCTGGGCAAGGTCGACATCGATAATGTCCGGTCCTACCTCCACCTGGGGTCCGCAGAAGTGGTACTGGATTTGCTAGGGGCCCTCGGATCAAGTTTGGACACTGTGGTCTCCGCAGCGGACTCTTTGAACCGTTCCATCTCCCCCGGCATGGCCTACGAGAAGATTGCCGACACCGCCATGATGGCTTACCGGCTGAGCCTGGGCGTTGGAAACGCACCTTCCTACTGGGATAAAGACAAGTTGTCGGCCATTGCATCCGACCTTGGTGATTTCCTGATCGTCATCGCGGAACACCTTTCCAGCAAGCCCGCGAAACCTCGGGCACCGATGCTGCTGTGCGATCTCGTATACTTGCATCATACCTGTGCGGGAACTATGCCTGCACTCAACACAATTACTTCTGTCCCTGTGTCATCTGCCGAAAGTGGGCTTCCTAACAGGGAAGTATCGGACCTTTCAGTGTCCAAGGATGTCACTAAGAAACCGTCACCCCCGAAAGATGACATGCCTTCACCCGAAAGTTCGGGTAAGGTGTCCACTGATCCAAGGAATTTTGATCCAGGCTCAGTTGCAGGCGAAGGCAGGGAATCATGGGACATTGACAGACTGGAGGCGTTCAAGCCTTTGTCTGGAGATGGTGTACCCCCTCTTGAAGTTGATTTCTTCCGCGCCCTCCTCTGCCGCCGTGTTGCTGAGCTGAGGACGGAAAGGGAAAGTGGACAAAAGGGACGAACGAACATGGGTGGTAATCGAGCTTAGCCGGGCAGGCGAGCAGCATGCCGAGGCTGGTCTACTGGTGCCTTCTTTGCGGGAGGCGTTGTCTGTAGGCCCTGACTACCCCATCTTCGTCCCGTCGGTCATCTTTGAACGAGATGGCAACCGCACAACGATTCATTTGATGGAAGGATACGTTTTCGTCGCTGCGGGGCTGACGGAAACTGCTTATTTCAACCTCGAACGAAGTTGTTCATACGTGAGACAGGTGCTGTCTATTGACAGCCCCTCTGGTATTAGGACACTGAGTACCATCCCAGATTCAGCCGTGCGTGAGATGCGGCGGCAACTCCAGGAGCACGTTGCGACGGACCTGGAAGTGGGGATGCAGGTTCTCGTCACCCAAGGGTTGTACGAGGGCCTGGAAGCCGAGATCAAAGCAATTGAAGGAGACCAAGCCACCGTTCTCTTCGTACTGAGGTCGATTGAGATCATTGATGCGGTGCCCAAAGTGTTCCTCGATCCATTGGATCGGGAAGGGGCCGAAGCATGAACTTGCGCTGCAACACCGATCCCAATGGAGGTGACCGTGAACGGTTGGTGGAGTGGACACAAGGTCATTGATCCCACCGAGATGGAAGCTCGTTTTGCCACTGAAGATGGCTTGGGTTTCATGGAGCAACTGGTGTCGGAGGAACTCTCCGAAGAAACCCAGGAGCAACTCGACCGGGTGAAGAACATCTTGTGCAAGCTTCCCGCTCGGGAAGCTGATTTCGTGGATCTATACTACTTCAAGCACCGGAAACAGACGGACATCGCCCAGATTTTCGGGGTGAGTCAGCCGACGGTGTGCTACCGGTTGCAGCGGGCCACAGACCGAATCGAGTTCCTGTTCTCCCTCCCTGACACGGATGAGGAAGAGATCAGGGAAGTCCTATCTGATTTCCTGCCCGACCCACAGGACGTGGACATCATGGTGTTGATGTACCAGACCACATGTCAGTCTGAGGTGGCAAAGCAAATCGGGGCCAGCCAGGGCCTGGTGAGGCACCGGTTCATTCGGTCCATCGACAAGATGGACAAAGCCGGCGGGATGAACAAGTTCGTCGAGGTATTCCGGAAAGTCCAGGACAACCTGAACATTCTCAGGGAGGTCCAGCGCCCATCATGGAACTTGAAAAGGACGCACGTGGTGCTCTGAGAAGCACTCGGTGATTTTCTTATGTCATACGTGAGGTAGGCATAAGCGCCGCGTAAGGATCAGGTTCATATGGGTACAACCCCCTCAAATTGCCGTGTAGTTATGGCTCGCCGAGTCGCCCAGCAGTTCCTGGAAGACAAGGCCCAGCCAGAGTACCGCATGCGGATCTACTACCTTGGGAATCCCCGGGAGAGGCGGGCGTACCCGAACGTACTACGGTCTTTCCGGGACGAGAAGCTCAAAATTGGTTCTGTCCCCCCGATTCCTGATCTGGGAGTCAAGGAGGATTTCGACCACTTCGTGGTGTGGAGTTCCGACCGCGATTCCCTGATCCAGTTGAAGGACTGGTTCGAAGATCACGGACACGAGACTTCCGGAGTCTGGTAATGGCCGCGACGCGCATCCTATCGGAATTCACGTACCGGTCCGGGGTGCCAACCCAGGCTTACCGGTTCACCGTCGTGGTCGATGAGCAGGGCGAAGTTTCGGTCCGCAACATCCAGTCCCCGATTGGGCTGATCATCGATTCCGTGACCGGCGTCCCCCAATCTGTGGTGGACGACATCAGTACAGCCATCGGCGAAGTGGAGAACATCTTGGCACAGACCAGCGCAGTCAATGGGACGTTGACTTTCTCGTCTTCGGTTTCCGAGGCCGTGGTTTTCACCACGGCTATGGCGAGCACCACCTACCGTGTCGTGCTTTCGCCCGACACTTTCGTACCCCTTCGGATCACCAACAAGACCACCACAGGATTCACTGTCGAAGCAGGGGCCGAGTTCACCGGCTCCGTTGGCTACGACGTTTTCGTCTGATTCATGTCCACACTCCGTACCAAGCTCATCCGCCTCGCTTACCAGACCCCTTCGGTCCGGGCGGATATTCTGCGTTTGCTGACGGCTGCATCTGACGGAGTCACGTTCCAGTTTTCAGACGCCTATGTGGATACCATGTTGGATGATATCAAGATCGACCCCCGGGGTCATTGTCGC
>Ga0256839_1005456_pt1 | contig 11746 bp, 12 predicted proteins | sample 354166metaG_FD_185968 | JGI IMG/M metagenome (GOLD analysis project Ga0256839, IMG submission 185968) | Hydrothermal vent microbial communities from Mid Atlantic Ridge, Atlantic Ocean - 354-166 | ecosystem: Environmental > Aquatic > Marine > Hydrothermal vents | place: Atlantic Ocean: Mid...
TCTACCCCTACGGTGACGGTAAATAACCCTCAACCTGCTACTATTCCTATGGCAACCACTTATCCCATGCCACAACAACCGACAACGATAACATATCCACAAACTGTGCCACAGAGCTATCCACAAACTTACCCACAAGTACAAGCTGTTGTGGTAGAGCCTGAATATATTCCTCAACGAACCCCTTATCTTCAAGGAGCATATGCAAGAAACTATCAACTCAAAAAGTTTATTGCGAACATGGCACAGAAACATAACTTTGACCCCTATCAACTTAATGCTATCTTCTCAACGGTCAACCGAGATACCATTGCTTTAGATAAGTATAATGTCTATAAAACAGCTAAGCCTTCTCAAGCAAAAACCTCTTCTGTTGGTTCATGGGATAAATATCGTGGAAACTTTTTAACCTCCTCACGCATAAAAAAAGGCGTAGCATTTTGGCAAGAGAATGCACAATATCTCAATAAAGCCTATTACCAATATGGGGTTGCACCTGAATATATTGTAGGAATCATTGGGGTGGAGACTAACTTTGGAGGGTTTACAGGTAAACACTCTGTCTTAGATGCCTTGACTACACTTTCATTGGAATATAAAAAACGTTCCAAATTTTTTACCTCTGAACTTGAAAACTACTTACTCATGATTAGAGATGAGAAGATACACCCTCAAAAAATTAAAGGCTCATATGCTGGTGCTTTTGGTTTGGCTCAATTTATGCCAAGCTCATTTAGAGAGTATGCTGTGGACTTCAATGGAGATGGTCACATTAACCTCTTTAACAAAGCTGATGCCATTGGAAGTATTGCCAACTATTTTGTAGGCAGAGGAAAATGGCAAAAAGGGACACCTGTTACTATGAAGACTTACTATAGCAAAGCAAGATTTTATGGATTACCTACAGGACATAAAACCAACTATACCCAAGCTCACATGATGCAGATTGGCATGAGACCTACCTCTAATTTTGCTGGATACAGAGGCAATGTATCGCTCATTAAACTTAGCAAATATAATAGAGATGAACTGTGGTGGGGAACACCTAACTTTAGAGCCATTACCCGTTACAATCCAAAAGACCACTATGCCATGGCAGTACATCAATTAGCCCAAGCCATTAAAAAAGCCCGTTACGGACGATAATTTGATTAAAAGAGTTCAAACAAGATTGCTCTTAACTCCTCTTTCATCTCCTCTGTCAAATTTTTAGTATTGGAGAAGATGTAAAAGGGAACGGTATTAGCACGTGAGGTAATAAGCCGTTTTCTAAGGGTCGAGACCTCACCAATCTTAATGCTTCTTTCACCATCGTAGAGTAGAAAGTTTTTATCGATGCCCAATGAGAGTGAGACAATGGCATAAGAGAAAAAGCTCTCATCTCTGTTATGCTTCTCTATAAATGCAGTTAACAATTTGGCTAAGCGTTTCTCTTTTTTTGGAGAGATTTTTCCAAATTTCTCTTTGAATGCATAGCGTTCCTCTTTACTTAAGCCTAAGAGTTTATAAAATGAAGAGAGATTTTTCCATTGACTCTTAAAAAGATTTTTCCCAAACAATATCTCCTCAAAGGCAGCGAGATAGTAACGCTCTTGATAGCTTAAATTTTCTTGATATTTTATTTTAAAATACTCTCTCTTAAAGAGTGAAATGAGCCAATTTTCATCAAGTTGAGAGATGATGTCCAACTTCTTTTCAAAATTCTCTTCTTTGGGAAATTGCCACATCATTGCAATACTTTGATAGATTTTTTTATCTTGAGGGGAATTAGCCAAATAGCTTTTAGAGAGGTGGGTAATAACTTTCTCCAAAAGGGTATCGAGTCGTGCGATGTTATGGGTGAAAAATACTTTTTTATAGAGATTAAAACGACTCTCAATCAGATGTTCAATATCTGCGAGTCCAGAAGACATAAAAGAGAGCCTAAACACCCCCTCTTCTTCAATGAGTATCGCCTCTTTAGTCAGTCGTAAAAAATCAGCCGAATTAGAGATGTAGCCAGAGGCTAATAAATCTCTATTGATATAATCTATTCTATCCGCATCTACCACTGAAGCCACATAATCATGTAAGGTAGCATAAGAGAATGTTGCACTCTTAGTATTATTTAAAATCTTAGTCACCATGAGATAATAAAGTTCAATAACATCACTGTCAATATTATGCGATGCTAAGAGTTCATGTTGAAAAAGCATCTCAATATAGATAGAGCCTATACTCTCATGCAGTACCAACGTACCATTTTTAGTTACTTTTTCATAAAATTTTAAAAACTTTTTTTGCTCTTTATTGGGTTCTTTAATCTTTTTAATAGAAACATATAAGCGTTTTAAAGCATATTCTGTCTGATGCGAAAAAGGTAAATGCCCTACATCATGGAGCAAACCTGCTAATCGTACTGCTTGAAGTAGAATCAGATAAGTCACTTCTAACTTTTTATCTAAAGCAAAAGAGAAATTTAAGAGGGTTTTGTCATAAATGTTTAAAGTATTTAACTCTATTTTTAAACGATGTTCCTTAATGAGATTGACTATTTCACTTTGAGCCTCTTCTAAAAATTTATGGCGTGTATCTAACTGCGTGTTGAGTAGAGAGTTTTTAAACATAAAAGAGGCAACATGCATTGTCCCTAAAGAGTGGATGTATCTTTTGGTCGCCATGGAAGGAAAAGCAAAATATGCCAAAGCATTTTGAGAAACAAAGAGAAGCCGATTGACAATTTTGCTCTGCAATAACTTCTCTTCAAATTTGCTATAAGGTATATGTCCATAAACGGTGTCATTTACCATATTATTCTCTTTCATTGCTCTTCTCCTAAGGCGTAATTTATGGCTCTATTATAGTCAAAAAGGCTTAGAATATTTAGGCTAAGAATCCCATAGTTAAGTTATTCTTTTTTTATAGAATAACTTAAAATTATAATTAATTAAAATATAGAGATTAAGTAGCATATTTATATTTTTAATTTACTATTATAAATAATTTCATTACCATTTAAGTAACTCTAGTTTACACTTTATATTGTGTATTATTATCTTTTTTAATTATTTAATTAAAAAAGATATTTTAGCAAAGAACAACAACGTGTAATGGAGGACAAATTGAGAAAAATCGTGATGTTTGTATTATTATCACTATCTATATTACAAGCAAACAATCTCGGATTAGATGAAAAATTAGGGGCAATGGTGCCACTTGATTTAACATTTATTGATGAGACAGGTAAAAGCCGAACCTTAAGAGAATATATGGATGGGAAACCTACTGTTATCTCTTTAAATTATTTTCGTTGTGCAGGTATCTGTACGCCACAACTTGAAAATATGGCAAAAGTGTTAAGTGAACTTGACTTAGCTGAAAATGTAGACTACAAAGCGCTTACTATCTCTTTTGCTGAAAATGAAACATCTGCTCTAGCAGCAGCAAAAAGAAAAACACACCTCACTTCTATGGGACGACCTTATGTTGCTGATGCATGGCATTTTGTTCTTTCAGAAAACAACTCATCTGCAATTCTTGCTGATAAAGTTGGATTTATCTATGAAAAAACAGTTAATCCTACATCAGGTGTCGTAGATTGGACCCATCCAGCCGTGCTTATTATGCTATCGCCAGAGGGAAAAATTACCCGTTATCTTAATGGTATAGAGCAACTCCCTTTTGATGTCAAAATGGCACTCATGGAAGCAGGAGAAGGAAAAGTAGGACCAACCATAGCCAAAAACTTATTGTTATGTTTTGCCTATGATCCTAAAGCTAAAACCTATATTTTCATGTGGGAAAAAGTAGCAGCAACCGTTATGTTAGCCATTATGTTACTTTTCTTTATCTATCTTGTAAAAACAAGTAAACGTAATGACGACAGAGACAATCAAACAAACAAAGGAGACAATTAAATGAGTAAAACTTATTTTGATGAAACACACTGTGCCTATGGGCACCCAAAAAGTAAATTTATGCAATGGATGCTTACAATCGACCATAAAAGAATTGGTATTATGTATGCAGCTGTTATGTTCTTTTATTTTTTCATTGCATTAGGAACAGCATTTATGATGCGTTTAGAGCTTTTAGCTCCAGGGGCACAATTTTTAGACGGAGATAGCTTTAACCAAGCCTTTACACTCCATGGGGTTATTATGATTTTCCTCTTTATTGTACCAGGGATTCCTGCAATATTTGGTAACATTGTAATGCCATTAATGATTGGTGCGAAAGATGTATCTTTCCCTAAACTTAACTGGTTTACCTTCTGGCTATATGTAGTTGGAACACTGGTTGCTATGGCTTCACTCTTTACTGATGCTGGATTTGCCGATACAGGTTGGACATTTTATGCTCCTTACTCTATCACCACTGGAACTAATGTTATCTTTACACTTGTAGCAGCATTTATTTTGGGTATGGCTTCTATTCTTACTGGGCTTAACTTCCTTGTCACTATTCATAGACTTAGAGCACCTGGTATGGACTTTTGGAAAATGCCTCTTTTTGTATGGGGTATTTATGCAACAGCATGGATTCAACTTCTTGCAACACCAGTTGTTGGGATTACACTTATTCTAGCAGTTATGGAAAAATACTTTGGTATTGGTATCTTTGATCCAGCTAAAGGTGGAGACCCTGTTCTCTTTGAACACCTATTTTGGATTTACTCTCACCCAGCTGTTTACTTAATGATTCTTCCAGCATTTGGTATCATGTCTGAAATTATTCCAACTTTCTCAAGAAGAGAAATCTTTGGTTACCGTGCCATTGCCATTTCATCAGCCTCTATTGCTGGTATTGGTTACTTGGTATGGGGTCACCACCTCTATACATCTGGTATGGCAGATACAGCAAAAGTTGTTTTCTCATTCTTGACATTCTTTGTTGCCATTCCAACGGGTATTAAATTCTATGACTGGATTGCTACCATGTACAAAGGTAAAATTATTCTTTCTACCCCTATGTTATGGGCATTAGGAACAATTATCACTTTTACCATTGGTGGACTTACAGGGGTTACCATTGCCATGATTGGTGTTGATATTCACCTTCAAGATACTTACTACACCGTTGCTCACTTTCACTATGCGATGCTAGGTGGAGTTGCATTCTTACTATTTGCAGGTATGCACTATTGGTTCCCGTTAGTAACAGGTAAGATGTACAACGAAGCACATGCAAAAATTGCTTTTTACTTAAACTTTGTAGGATTTAACTTACTTTGGTTCCCAATGTTTATCGCAGGATACTATGGTATGCCAAGACGTTACTTTGATTACCTTCCAGAGTTCCAAATCTATCACCAAGTTTCATTCGCAGGAGCGGTATTATTTATCTCTGGTGTTATTTATATGTTTGTTGTATTTTACAAAGGTTGGACAAAAGGTGAAGCTTCTGGAACAAACCCATGGAATGCTACTACTTTAGAATGGCACTTACCAACATCTCCTGCACCATTAGAGAACCATACAAAAGTTCCATATGTTGACTTTAACCCTTATGAGTACCACCATGGTCAACCAGTGGTTAAATTTGATTACAAAACAATGCAAAGGATAGACTAATGTCACACGAATATGTACCAGAAATCGCGACTGATCGTGATGGAAAACAACATGAAGTTCAAGGATGGCAAGATGACTTTTACGGTGGGAAACTAGGTTTTTGGCTGTTTATGTTTACTGAAGTATTAATGTTTGGTGCTATGTTTATGGCACTTTCTTACTACAATACCTTGCACCCTCAAGAGTTTTTAGATGCTTCTGCATCTTTAAACAGACTTTTAGGGGGAATAAACACAGTTATTTTACTTATATCAGCACTTACCATGGGTCTGGGTCTTCTTAAGATGAGAACAGGTGATGTAAAAGGTGCTAAACTAATGATTTGGGTAACCATGTTATTGGCTGTTGCCTTCTTAGTGATTAAAGGTTTTGAATGGAGAGCAGAGTATCATCATGGTGTTTTCTTAATGCATGACAAACTTTTAGCAGACTCTTCATTTCCATTAGGAGAAAAGCTCTTCTTTGGTCTATACTTTACCATGACAGGACTTCACGGTTTCCATATTATTATTGGTATTGGTCTTATGCTTTGGTTACTTAAAAGAATTAACGCAGAGAAAGTAAGACCAGATCATCATATTTTACATTGGAACATCGCGTTATATTGGGATATTGTACACCTTATTTGGGTATTTGTATTCCCGTACTACTACATGATCGGAGCAGGAGGAGCTACAGGTGGACACTAATAACATAGATTACAAAAAAGAACAGAGCCGTTTTTTCAAGGTTCTTATTGGATTATTGCTTTTAACAGCTGTAACATTTATTCAGCCTCATCTCTTTTTAACCGAAGCGAATTTTGCAGCACAGATGTTTATTGCCGTACTCAAAGCATGGTTAATTATTATGTACTATATGCACTTAAAAGGTGAAACACTCATCACATGGATGGCAGGTTTTTCACTCTTTATTGTATTTACATTTTTCGCAATTGTAATTGGTGTCGATGTACAGCATTTCCAATTTAAAGATGAGAGTCACATTACTGAATCAGCAATACCATTGCATGAAGCAGGTCATGAATCTCATTCAACTCATTCAGCTCACTAAGGGAGGCAAATATGGATGTTAATAACACATTAAGTGGTTTCAACTCAATGGCCGCAACTTTTTCCAAAGATGTGGATCAAGCATTTTGGATAAACTTTTGGATTTCAATCATTTTAGGCTTATCAGTACTCATTCCAATGTTCTATTTTGCATGGAAATACAGAGCGTCTAATGTTAAAGATGAAGAGATTGAAAACATTACACACAACACAAAACTTGAAATTGCATGGACACTTATTCCAACAATTATGATGATGTTTCTTTTCTACTATGGTTATAGTTCTATGAAAACACTTAGAACCATGCCAGCAGAGTCTGAAAGTATTGTCATTCAAGTTGAAGGTTCTAAATGGAAATGGAAATATGAATACCCTGCTAACAAAAATGGATTTGTTCATAAAATCACTTCAGTTTATGACAAAAAAATTGGGGATGTAAAAAGAGGACTTTATGTTCCTGTTGGCACAAATATCATCTTAAAAATGACAGCACCACTTAACGATGTCATTCACTCGTACTATATTCCTGCTTTCCGTATGAAAGAAGATGTGGTTCCAGGTCGTACAACAAAACAATGGTTCAAAGCTGATAAAGTGGGAACGTATGATGTTGAGTGTGCAGAGTACTGTGGTACAGCCCACTCATACATGTACTCTAAAGTTGTGGTTATGGAACAAGCAGAGTATGATGCATGGTTTGCAACTGAAGGAAAAACACCTTATGAAGATGCCAATGCAGAACCAATCTCAAAAGGTCAAGCACTTTATGAAGATAATGGATGTTCAGGATGTCACTCAATTGATTCTACCGACACCATCGTAGGACCAGGACTTAAAGGTATTGGTGAGAAACATGATGCAGCATATTTAAAAAATGCACTTGTGAATCCAGACAAAGATGTACCTGAAGGATTCTTCCCAGGAGTAATGCCACCATTTGCACTTCCAGATGAAGACATTGCAGAACTTGTAAAATATATGCAAGAAAATAAATAAAAGTCTTCTCAATGATAAAAGACTTTTTTATTGTTACTAAATTTATTCTCTCTTTTGCAGTCTCTTTGTCTGCTCTCTTTGCCTACATTATGGCAAAGGGAGATGTGGGAATAGATATGTTACTCGCAACACTTGCTGTAATTCTTGTGGCTATGGGGGTTTCAACCCTCAACCAAGTCCAAGAATACAAAGAAGATGCTCTTATGGAACGTACCAAAAACCGTCCTATCGCAGCTGGACGCATGACTCCTCGTACTGGTTATATTATCTCTGCTACTTTAGTTATTTTATCCATGATACTTATCTATAATCTCTTGGGCTTATTAGGAATTAACATTTTCATGTTTGCTTTTATTTGGTATAACTTAATGTATACACCTCTTAAGAAAAAATCAGCTTTAGCTGTTGTACCTGGTGCAATTTTAGGGGCTATTCCACCTGCTGTTGGTTGGCTGGTTGCAGGTAATTCTTTAATGGAGTTAGAGTTTCTAGCCTTGGCACTCTACTTTTTTATTTGGCAAATTCCTCACTATTGGTTACTCGTTATGTTGTTTTATGGTGATTATAAAGAGGCTGGTTATCCAACTGCTATGCGTCTCTTTGGACAAGGGAGTTTACAACGATTGACTTTTATATGGTTAATTTTTACCATTCAATCAGGTATTTTTTTGGTTTCTATTTTTGAACCCTATACTGCTTCTATTGTAGCAAGTATTATTGTTGGTATTTGGGCATTTATCTCCTCTTTAGAGTTACTCAAAGAGAAATTTGTTTTAAGCAATGCACGTTCAGTATTTTGGAAAATTAATGCGGCTTTCTTAGCCATTATTATTATTTTAAGTATTGATGAATATATTAAACATCAAATTGCCTAAGCCAACACTTATCTGTCTCTTTTTAAGAGATAGATAGCTAAACTTCTATAAAGACTAAAATCTAGTCCTTATAAAATTTTATCTACCACAAAAAAGGAACTAAACAATGACTACCCAAGAAAAGAACAGAGAAGAGATGTTTTCACTTGAAGCACTCTTTTCAAGCATCATCAAGATAAAAAATGGCGTTGCAAAAAAAAGACTTATCTTTGACCAAGGAGCAGTTGGAGGCATTGCCTCAAAATGGGTAATCCTTTTTTTAATCTCTCTTCCAATCATGCTTTATGCAGGGATTTTTAATCCTATCATCTTTAACATGTTGGGCATTGCTCAAGCGATTATCTTCTTTGTGGTCTTTTTATCAATGGTCATGATTATGGTTTTTGCAATTATTTTTATTAACAATTCAAAAGTCACTAGAAAAATCATGCCTACATGGGAGCAATCATTTAAAGATATTGATTTAAAATTAGCATTGGCTTCAGCAGGAACTCCCTATAAAGAGTTCTTAAAACATTACGCTAAAGCCGTTCAAGATGGCTTAACAGGTGAAGCACTTGAAAAGCGTTTACAAGAAAATTTTGCTCAAATGGAATCAGAAAACCAAACACTTGTAGATGCCATAAAGAGAGGAAAAAGATAGATGATGAAAAAAATATTATTAAGCCTAAGTCTCTTATTGATAAGCTTAGATTTATCTGCATCAACTCAAGCAGACCTCAAAGAAAAATGTATAAAAAATGATGCCAAAGCTTGTTATGAATTAGGCGTTCCTTTGACCCAAGGAGACAATGCAAAAGTACAAGATTACTTAGAAGAGGGCATGGCATACATGCGTAAAGCTTGTCGTTATGGCGAAAATAGAGCATGTGATGTTATGGGAGAGAGATACTTTAAAGATAAAAATTATATGATTGCCACAAAGTACCTAAGCAAATCTTGTAACCGTGGGATTAAAACGGCTTGTGAATCGCTAGGGGTTATCTACCGTGATGGTCACTTAAAAAAATTTGACGATGTCAAAGCCAGAGAATTCTTTGACAAAGCATGTACCCTACACAGTGGTTCAGCATGTTTTAATGTCGCCATTATCTACCGTGCAGGATTGGGTGTTGAAAAAAGTCGCTCACAAGAGAAAGCGTTTTATAAAAAAGCTTGTGATGAAAACCTCACCGTAGGGTGTGAACGCTTTAGCGAACTTGACAATGAAGACAAAGGAATTGAAACAGGCTTCATTGCTACCATTAAAAATTGGTTTAAATAAGATAACTATGGAAACTGAACTCATTGTATTACTTATAAAAGTATTTTTCTTTATGCTCTTTTTTGTTGGTGGCTACGTTCTTTTGATGTTCAACATCATGAGAGCCGACCAAAATGACATTAAATCACGTAAAGAGCAAGGGTATAATGAAGACATTATTCCTAAAAAAATAGAGAAAAAAGCAGAAAAGAGGTGACCATGCAAGGCTACATCATTCACTTCAACAAAGAAAAAGCTTATGGATTTATTCGTTCAGAGACCCAAGAAGAGAACATTTTTGTACATATTTCAGAAGTTAAAAATGCCCAAGAACTTAGCCAAGGTCAAGCCGTAACTTTTGAGTTAAAAACAACGCCTAAAGGTCTCTCTGCCATCAATGTTATAGCAGGTAAAAAGCAGTACTCCCCCTACCTCATCTTTGGCGTAATCTCTTTTGTTTTTATACTTTTACTCTTCGTTTACTTATCTCAACAGATACATTTACTTATCGCCTATCTTCTAAGCATTAATCTTACTACGTTTCTACTCTATGGGTATGACAAGCTCATTTCAAGTGGTGAGTATTTACGTGTTCCTGAACTAAATCTACAAGCTCTTTCACTTTTAGGTGGTTCACCTGCTGCCCTTTTGGCTCAAAAGTTTTTTAGACATAAGACAATTAAGGAGTCATTTCAGCTTGTTTATTGGGTTATTGTTATTTTACAAATTGGCTTTCTCATTTGGTTAAAATAAGGTATAAGAAAATATTTAAGACTTCTGTAAAAAGAAGCTTTATTCATAACTCATAATAATATGCCCTCTTTTATTGCTACGCTATCAATGGCTCGATGTAACTGTTTATCAAATACCACATCTATTTTTTGTTGACCAATCTCACGTTTTACTTTGACTAAAAAATCTAACTTTTTTGCTACAAGTTTTTTACACTCTTTAGGTCGTAGATACAAATCAATATCTCCCCCTTTACGATTGTCATCAACACGGCTTCCAAAAAGGTAAATTTCACCCTCTTTGAAGACTTCAATAAAATATTTTTTAATGGCTTGATGTTGTACCGAACTTAGACGCATGGGAAAAGTATTCCTTATTTTTATTTTATTATAGCCAATCTACCTCTAAAACTCAAACTGAAAAACTAGCCTTTTCAAAACACATATAATGCTCAATATAAAAAACTACTTCCCTTTCAAATACGCAAACGCACAAGCAATCAAATCATCATCATCTTTAGAGTTCGCCTTTAAAAAGAGTCTCTCTTTTGTTTCATCCACAAACTCAATGAAAACTTTTTCCCCTGTATTGGCAATCTTAGAAATCTTCTGCTCTTTTGCCATCACTTTCATGACCATCACATCTATAAATTGTCTTGAAATGGTATCTAGCTTTCCAAATCTATCGGCTATTTCTATCTCTATTTCATGAACTTCACCTGTGGTGTCACATTGTGATAGACGACGATAAAGCTCTAATCTTAACCTGTCTTCTTCAATCAGCTCTTCATTTAAGTAGGCATCAATGGTGAGTTTAATATCAACATGAACCTCTTCTTCTTCAACCGTACCACTTAGCTCTTTTATGGCATCTTCAAGCATTCGTAAATAGAGCGAATACCCTATCTGCTTAATGTGTCCAGATTGGGCTTCACCGATGATGTTTCCACCCCCACGAATTTCTAAATCGTGAAAGGCTAAAACAGCCCCACTTCCTAGCTCTGAATGTGATTCTAATGCCAAGAGTCGGCGTTTGGCATTGTCGGTTAAATGCTCTTTGTCTTCGACCATAAAGTAACAATAGCCCTCAACCCCACCACGTCCTACACGTCCACGCAGTTGGTGCAGGTCGGCAATACCAAAGTTATCTGCACCATCGACTATCATGGTGTTTGCGTGAGGCATATGTATGCCTGACTCGACAATGGAGGTTGAAAGAAGCACATCGTACTCCCCTGCTTCAAACAACTCCATCTCTTTTTCGGTTTGCACGGCTGATATTTTGGAATGCAACACA
>Ga0256839_1005457_pt1 | contig 11746 bp, 15 predicted proteins | sample 354166metaG_FD_185968 | JGI IMG/M metagenome (GOLD analysis project Ga0256839, IMG submission 185968) | Hydrothermal vent microbial communities from Mid Atlantic Ridge, Atlantic Ocean - 354-166 | ecosystem: Environmental > Aquatic > Marine > Hydrothermal vents | place: Atlantic Ocean: Mid...
AGGCTTTGGCACAGTAGGAGCAGGAAGCGTGGCGACTCCTACTGTTAAGTGTGGGTATTTTGAGGTTAAGGTGAGGTGAGAAGAGCTATAAAAAAGAGTTTAATAATAAACTATTTTAGACTCTTTTTTTAATTCTAAAATTATTTTTCTTTCCCATTTTTTAATCTCTTTTTGTAAAAGATATTTCTCAATATCATTTCTTACCTCTTTAAGTGTTTGTTGTCCCGCTTCATGTTTTTTAAAACGATAGATAATATGAAATAGTTTATCTTTTGTTAATACTTTTGAGAGAAGGGCATTATCTTTACTCTCCCATAAGAACTTAAAGAACTCGTTAGGCATTTTTTTATTGACTACTTCTCCAACATATCCACCATTAAATTTTGTATTTCTATCCAAAGAGTATTTTTTGGCATATTGACTAAAGAGTTTTAATGTGTCAGATGGTCCACTTAACTCTTTTAGGAGTTTTTTTGATAGATTTTCATCTTTGATGACAATATGAGAGATTTCAATTCTCTTTGGTAGATTAAAGCCTTTTTCATTTTTTTCATAAAACTTTTTAATCTCATCATCTATTTTTTTATGTTTTTCAAGAATTATATTATAGCCAATAGTATCTGTTACTATTTTCTTCTCAAGAATCAATTTTTCAATTTCAGTTAAAACAATACCTTTTCTTTTTAAATCAGCATCTCTTTTTTTTATGGCATCTTCAATTTTAGCTTTATATGTAATGCTCTCTTTCTGAAGTTGTTTAGAGAGTAGGGTATAGTAGATATATTGAGAAATAAATTTTGATTTTTCTTTTGGAGATAAGGCTTGATACTCATTCGGAAAATCTTTTTTTTCATAAACCTTCTTATTTAAACTAAAGATAGCATCTTTTGAAACATTGGTGTCATTATTTTCATTTGCAAATAGGGTAGTTGAAAGAAATATGAACATTATACTACTAAGTAGTTTGAAGTGCATAGAGAAGTCCTTGATTTTTTATATAATTATACAAAACTATATGAAAAATAAGCTAAAAATTGAGTTTGAAAATTTATGATTTTTTAACGCTTAAGAGTAGAAAACCTCCCCTCTGTAAAAGAGGAAAGGAAATGAGTTAAAACATTTTTTAGAATGGTAACATTTCAGATGCTTCTACAGCACCTCCACCAGTGTTATCAGTGTTGTTATCATCAGTGTTATTTGTATCAGTGTTTCCACCTGTGTTTCCACCAGTGTTATCTGTTGGTGTTGCTGTTGGTGTTGCTGTTGGTGTTGCTGTTGGTGTTGCTGTTGGTGTTGCTGTTGGTGTTGCAGGGTCATCACCATTACCACAACCCACTAACCCTAAGGCTAGTAAAGCAATACTAATTAAAGCTAATATATTTTTTTTCATATTTGCCATCCTTACTTGTTAGTTGTTGAGTAAACCCAGTTAATTTGAGATTCTCCACCAACTACAGAACCAGTCATTTGAGTAGCAATAGCAGGAAGACCATTATTTACTGTACCTAATTTCATAATCGCAAATCCATTGTCACCACTCACTGCAAATACTGAACTTGAAGTTTCTGTTCTTTCTGGGTCATTAATCGCTTGTAGCTCATTTTTGTATGCAGCATCAGGGTCTCCAGAAACAGGAGAGATAACAACCGCTAAAGCTGTTGCAGCTACATCTAAAAGTTCATTTTCATCATAGTAAGAAGATGCCGTTGTAAATTCACCCCATTTATTTGCAATCGGGCTCATTCCTGTTGTACCTGAAACCCAATGCATTGAAGCTTGATTTGCCATAATCATTGCTCTTTTTGTTGGTTGAGTTAAAAGAAGCGTATTTGCACCTTTCATTTCATTTTTATCAAATGTATAGTAGGCTAATGCTGTATTAAATGCAGCTGAATCCGCTACAATACCAGTTAGGTTATAATCACAATATCCAGGTCTTGTTTGAGTAGCAAATCCGTTAGTAGCAGCAGCATTAGCTTGTGTATCTACACCAAGTCTTCTATCTTGAATTGCTGCATATTCTCCATCAGCCCATAACATCATCTGGTTTGCTGCTGTGTAGTTATCTAGTGCTGTTGCTGGAATTAATAAGTTTCTTGAATCGTCTCCTGCTTTAGAGATAGTAACATCTCCAAATAATAAATCTGATGAAGGAGAGTCAAAGTTTGAAACCATTCCTGCAATAGTTTTATTGGTTTCATTGTTATCATTGTTTGCAGCCATCGCTAGATCAAGACAATTGTTTAAAACATTTGGAGCAGTCACATTAATGTCTACAGCTGTACCATTTTGGATACTTGCTGAACTTGAACCTAATACTGCTCTCCATGAAGCTGGTGTACTTAAGTTACTGTCATCATCTCTACAAATTTCAGAAAGTGCTCTAAAGTCTTCAAAAAGTTTTGAGTGATCACCATGATATGCCGCGGGAACAGATGCATTAGCACCAGTTGTAGTTAAGTCAGTACCATTAGCCGCAAAACGAACTCCAGGAGCAGCATTCGTAGCTTCAACCATTCCATAAATAACTGCATAACCAGAAATCACATCTGCATTTTCAGCTCTAGCATTGATTTTACCAATAACTTGTGCTGCACCATTGTGCTCAACAAATTTATGACTATCTGTAGCTAATGTTGGGTCAACCAATGTAAATGAACCATCACTTGTACTTACTGTACCATCTTCAGCAATATTAAATCTAAATACATCATAAGGCGAAAGATAGATGTTAAAGTCTAGTAGTTCTCTAGAGTTGTCTGCTGCATAAAGTACTACTTTACAAACAGTAGCATTGTTCTCAGCGTTTCTTACAACAAGGTTAGAAGACCAACCCTCTCCAGCTTTAAATGCAGGGTAGATAAGTGCATCACCTTTAGCATTAGTACTTAATGTTAAGTTTTCATCTCCAGCTTCTGATGCATTACCATCTTTGTTCATATAGCTAGCATATCTACCTGTAACACCCTTAGTTGTATCTAAAGTTGCGTTTGTAATATCTGCTACGATTTCTCCATCGTAAGTGTAGTCAAAAGCCATAGCTCCTGTTGTGAATAAAGCAGCTGCTGCTGCGATTGACATGATTTGTTTTTTCATGTATTCTCCTTCGTAAAATTTTTGCAAAAATTTGTAAGTTAGGCTTACTTCCCTTGGACTTACATGAATGAAATTCACGGCCAAATTATATAAACTTGTACATCTAAATTTATTGCGTTTAGGTATGATATCACTACTTTTCTTAAAAGTCAAGTAGTGATTTTGATGAAAATTACGCTTAATGAAGCTTTCATTTGTCTTCTACACAAATCATACACTTTAATTAAATTTAGCTTACTATATAATAGGACATCTAAAATTTTAATGTAGAAATTTATTTATTTTTTACAAAATCAGGTCAATTTTTTGCTTATTTTCAATAAATAAATATGGAAACACATTATACTATTATTTCTGTTTAGATTTTTATCTACAGCAAAGGATTGATTATGGAACTCTATCAACTCAATAATATTAAAAATAAAAAAGAGTTTTTAAAAGCACTCAATGTCCATGGCGGGGGTATTTCTATCATGGCTAAAAAGATGGAATTACTCTATTTTTTTATTAAAGATTTAAAAACTCCTGCGGTGAACATACTCAAACAAGATGCACTAAGCATTGGGGCTGAACTCGCAACACCTTCAGGGGTGATTGTGTGTGAAAAAGCCTTGTATGATTGTCTTTTAATAGGAACGCGTAAACATATTGAGATACTCTCTAAAAAAGAGTTGGCACAACCTTTTGGGCTTAAAGCTTTGGCATTGGCGTTACAAGAGTTTTTAAAAGCAAAAACTTTTCCTTTAAAGATAATGGGCATCATCAATGCCAATGATGACAGCTTTTTTGAGGGCTCACGTTTTAAAAACAGCGATGCCATTGCTAAAATAGAGGAGATGATAGGGCAGGGGGCTGACATTATTGACATTGGGGCAGTTTCAAGTCGTCCCAATGCTTTGGTGGTGAGTGAAGCAGAGGAGTTAGAACGCATTGAACCTATTTGCGATGAGATTAAGGCTCAAAAGCTTTATGAAAAAGTCTCTTTCTCCATTGATTCCTATGCCCCATCTGTCATAGCGTATGCCTTGGCATCAGGCTTTAATGTAGTCAATGACATTACAGGGGCTTCCAATGAAGAGGTGATAGCCTTAACCGTGAAGCATAAAGCGAAGCTTTGTATCATGCATATGCAAGGAACACCCCAAACCATGCAAACTAATCCACATTATGAAGATGTGATGGTTGAAGTAAGTGAGTTTTTTGAAGAACGCATTGCGAAATGTGAAGCACTTGGGATGAAAAGAGAAAACATCATCTTAGATGTGGGCATAGGGTTTGGTAAAACCTTGGAGCATAACTTAACGCTCATTCAAAACATGGGGCATTTTAAAAAGTTTGGCTGTGAACTGTTGGTAGGGGCGAGTAGAAAGTCAATGATTGACCAGATTGTCCCCACCCCAACCGCGAAACGGTTGGCTGGAACATTGGCTATTCATTTAAAAGCCGTGGAGAATGGGGCAAACATTGTACGCTGTCATGATGTGCAAGAACATTTTCAAGCCTTAACAGTTTGGGATATGATTTAGGCTATTTATGCTCTATTTGTTGGATATTATGGTTTTCGTTTACCACGCCTGTACCCGAACCAAAGACTTTTGAGACAATGCTTTTGAGTCCTGTCTCATTGGCTTCATACTCACGCTCTGCCTCTTGTAGCGAGTTTTCCCACGCTGTTGAAAATCCTGGGGCTTGTGACATCATCTTTCTTAGTGCTGCATCGTAAATATTTAAAAGTCTAAGTTCAGCACGACCTGGTTTTTGGTTGAGTGTTTGAACAGAGATTCTAAGGTTCTCATTCTCTTTTTTTACTTGTTCAAGCTCTTTTACTAAGTTACTATTTCCTGCATTGGTAATCTGCATCTGTCGGTCAAGATGCTCTTTGTACTCTTTTAACTCTTTTTTGTGCTTTCTAATGGTAAGCAGCGATTTTAGGTAAGAGAGTAGCCCTCCAAAGGCAATCCCCATAATAAGAAGCAAAATGGTTTCAGCTGTAAATTCAAAGTTCATATGGTTTCCTCATAAATAATTTTAGAGATTATAACATAAAAGTTAAAAGGCTAAATCTTAAAGATAAGAACAACAGTAATCTATCATACTTTTAGCTTCTACTTGAAACTTAGAATTAGCAGGTACATTAAAGCTTTCTCCTGCATGAGCTGTTTTCCATTGGTCTGAGTCGGCTAATTTATAGGCTAATTCCCCAGAAGTAATCTCCATGAGTTCTGCTGCCTCTGTTCCAAACTCATACTTCCCTTGTGCCATAAAGCCTAAGGTTTTACGACTTCCATCTGCAAAATGCAAGGTTCTGCTAGTCACTGATCCATCAAAATAGGAGTTTCCTTTTATCTCTACGCTTACGTTGTCAAATTTCATCTTTATACCTTTGTGTTTGTTTCAAGTTTAATGTTTTCTGGATCCATGAAGTTTTCCAAATCGGCATTGGTCATGATTGTGTTGAGAAGTTCATCTTTTTCCAGTGCTAAGGCTTCAAAATCATGGGTCTCTAAAAGCTCTGTAAATTCAAAAATTTGAGGTGTAATCTCAAATTGATTTTCGCTTACCTTTAGATGTTTAAAGTAGTTCAAAATAATTTGTGTCGATTCATTTTGACTCTTTAAAAGTTCATCATAGCCAAAAGCAATCAAGTAGACTCCTGCTTTTTGAGCAGACTCAACAAAGTTTTGGACTCTTCTTGGTTCAATCTCTGCTCGTTCAAAGTTCTCTAGGTTCATTAAAATAACATGATAGCCTTGTTTCATTCTTGATTTTTGGTTATGCTCATCAATGGTTTGACGGTTACAACAGAGTAACTCTTGATAGCGTGAGACGATGATGTTTTCAATCTCTTCAAAACGACTTTTGATTTGCTTGACATCAAATGAAACCCTATAAGTCTGCATATATTGTAAAGGGGAGAGGCTATAGAATTTCTTTTTTCCAAAATCAAAAAGGTCAACTGTTAAGCTCTCATGGGGCATTAAGGTGAGTAGCTCTAGGGCTAAACACTCTAAAAGTGTGTCGGCTTTTTTTTCAGAGACTTTGTCATAGAGAAGTGTAAAACCTCCATCTTTACTAGGAGTATAGAGGGGCATAAGCTCACCCTTTAGAGACAACTCACCTAAGTGAAATCCCCATGGAAATGTGTGATTCTCTTCTTCTTGGTTCATATTTTTACCTAATTCCGTATTTTTTTTGGCATTATATCACATTGCTTTATAAAGGATAGAGATGTACTTGTGGAAAATTGGAAGCTTAAAAGAGGCGTTAAGAGAAAAGAGGGTGACACAAGAGCATAGGGCTTACTATCTGCTACTTTTTACTTTGCTCTATTTTACTCTGTCTATTCAATCTTTAATTCAAATTAATGCTTTATGGAACAAAGAGATGATGGTGGTACAGATTTTAATCTCTTTTTTGGGTATTGCTTATGCGTACCATAAAAATGCAAATAGCAAAACTTTTGTGCAAAACTTTACAGCCATTGGGTGGGTATTTGTCTTGCGTTCACTCTTTTTCATGACCCTTGGCATGACAAACCTCTATGTTATGACCCATCTCTTTGGGATGGCAGAACTTTTTTCACCGAAAAATGCTATAATGGTCGGAATGGTTTTTGAACTACTGCTCTATTGGCGTATTGGCTCACATTTGGCAAGTTTAAAAGCGTAGATTTAGGGTTAAAAAAGGGCTTTTTATGTGCATCTCTTCATTTTTAAAATACATACTTCTCTCTGTCATAGTAGGGACAATGGTTATTTTTGCTATTTTTTTTGAAAATCTCTACTACTATATTCCTGCGATGATGGCCGCGATTATGCAAAGTAGGGTACTGTGTCAAAAGTGTCAAACACCGATATTTAAAGAAAAAAATGGTTGGTATATCTTCACCGTGCGTCCTACTTGTAGAACCTGTGGGCATGACACGATGATTTGTGGCAAAGAGACAAAATAACGTGAAATTAGCATTCATAGGTGACATTGTCGGCAAACCTGGGCGAGATATGATTGCTAAACATCTGCCAAAACTGCGTGAAGAGCATGGGCTTGACTTGGTCATTGCCAATTATGAAAACGCTTCACATGGCTTTGGACTCACCAAAAAGAATTGTGAAGAGCTTTTAGGTAACGGCATAGATATCATGACAGGAGGCAACCACTCTTGGGACAAAAAAGAGGTCTTTTTGCTCTACCGTGACTACCCTTTAATCCGTCCTATTAACTACCCACGAAAAAGCCCAGGTGAAGGTCTCATAAAGGTCAATGTTTTAAATCATGAAGTTGCGATTGTCAATGTGATGGGTCACTACACCATGCCCATGGTAGACAACCCTTTTGTGATGATGGATGAAGTGGTAGATGAGCTTAAAAGCGAGGGTATTAAACACATCATCGTGGACATACACGCCGAAGCGACCAGTGAAAAGTTAGCCATGATGCACATTTTAAAAAAGCGTGTTTCAGCTCTATTTGGAACACACACCCATGTGGGAACAGATGACTTAATGATTGTTGATGGGTGTTGCTATGTGAGTGATGTGGGTTTAACAGGTTGTCGTGATGGGGTCATTGGAATGGACAAAGAAGTACCAATGAATAAGTTTTTAACAGGCATTGGTGGGCATTATGACATTGCTAAAAAATGTCAAGCCATTTTTCAGTTGATAGTTTTTGAACTTGACGATGAGGGGCGTGGGCTTAAGGCACAAAAGATTAAGGTTTACGACAATGGGGAAGTGCGAAAGTTTGATGCTAGGCTTGAGAAGTATTAGTCTGAAAAAGTCTGTTTAACTCATCTCTTAATGCTTTTTAGCTATAATCGCGACCATATTTCACGGAGATTTTTCTCCGACTATTAAAGGATGACTTTGCAAGGTAAAGTTTGGAAATTCGGTGACCATGTTGATACCGATTTAATTATTGCTGCTAGATACCTAAATACAAGTGAACCAAGTGAGTTGGCGAAACATGTAATGGAAGATGCAGACCCAGAGTTTGTTGCTAAAATGAGTGAGGGTGACATTATTGTTGCAGGTGAAAACTTTGGCTGTGGTTCTAGTCGTGAACACGCACCCATCGCACTTAAAGCTGCTGGAGTGGCTGCGATTATTGCTCCTACTTTTGCGAGAATTTTTTATCGAAATGCATTTAATATGGGCTTACCTATTTTTGAGCTTGAAGAATCAGCTGAGATTAATGAGGGTGATACAGTTAAAGTAGACATGGCAAAAGGTGAAGTGATTAATATTAGCCAAGCAAAGACTTATAAATTCTCACCAATTCCTGAATTTATGCAAGAGTTGGTTGATGCAGGTGGATTGATTGCCTTTGCCAAACAAGAAATAGCACAAAAGGCGTAAGATGACCAGAAATTATAAAATTGCCGTTATTAAAGGTGATGGAATTGGGCCAGAGATTATTGATGAAGCTGTAAAAGTTTTAGATGCACTTTCAGCCAATATGGGCTTTAATTTAGAGTATGAAGAGCTTCTTATGGGAGGTTCTGCACTTGATGTAACAGGTGTTCCTTTACCTGATGAGACCATTCAAGGGGTTAAAAAAGCAGATGCTGTACTTTTTGGAGCGATTGGTGGACCAAAATGGGACAATGTTGAGCGTCATTTACGTCCAGAGTCGGGGCTTTTAGCCATTAGAAAAGAGATGGGAACCTTTGCCAACTTACGTCCTGCGATTGTGTATGATGAATTGGTCAATGCTTCAACCCTTAAAGCCGATGTGGTTAAAGGGGTGGACATCATGGTCGTGCGTGAGCTTACAGGGGGTATCTATTTTGGTCAACCAAGAGAGCTTCTTGAAGATAGCGCTTACAATACCATGGTTTATACACGTGAAGAGGTGGAACGTATTGCACATGTGGCATTTGAAATTGCGATGAAACGTGACAAACGTATCTGTTCTGTTGACAAAGCCAATGTACTTGAAGTGAGTCAATTTTGGCGTGAAACAGTCATTGAAGTTGCCAAAGAGTACCCAGAAGTTGAGCTTACACATATGTATGTAGACAATGCAGCGATGCAACTTATTCGTGAGCCAAAACAGTTTGATGTTATTTTGACAGGAAATATATTTGGTGATATTCTCTCCGATGCTGCTTCAATGCTTAGTGGTTCTATTGGGCTACTTCCAAGTGCGAGTACTGGTAAAGGGGTTGGACTCTATGAACCAATTCATGGTTCTGCTCCAGACATTGCTGGTCAAGGAATTGCCAATCCTTTAGCAACCATTTCATCGGCTTCGATGATGTTGCGTTATGCTTTAGGTGAGAGTGATGCAGCAGATAAGATTGATGATGCGATTAAAAAAGCATTGGCTAAAGGTTACCGTACAGGTGATTTAGCTGCTTATGATGCAGAAGAAGTTTTATCTTGTTCACAGATGGGCGATATTATCGCCAAATTTGTTTCTAAATAGGCATGTGTAGGGTGCGTTTTCCAACGCACTCATAATTTTTACTTTTCCTTTTATTCTTATTCTTTTCCCTCTTCTTCTTTCAACGGTTTATCAACAGCCTTAGCCATTACTTCAATGTAACAACTTTTCCAACCATCAGCAACAACTGAATTTAATTTTGTAGCAATCTCTTCAAAGGTACAAGCTGACGCTAATTCAGCACTCTTCCCAAATTTACAATCAAAATCCCAATACATGGTCTTCTTATTAGGTAAATCTTTTTTCTTTTCACGTTTTGCATATTTACGCAGTTCATTTTTAATGGCATCTACAGCTCGGTCTGGTTTAAGTCGCTCTTGTTCTATTTGAAATGTTTTTTTCACTAAGGTTACCTCTATCGGTTAATTTTTGGTATTATATCTAAAAAGCAAAAAGCTAAAAAATGGATAGAGATGAAAATAACATTAAGTTTAAGTGGTGGTGGATTACGAGGGGCTGCTCATGTGGGTGCAATTAAGTTTTTAGAAGAGCAAGGAGTGGAAGTGACAGCTATTTCGGGTTCAAGTGCTGGGGCAATTGTGGGACTTTTTCTAGCCAATGGACTAAAGAGTGTTGATATGTTGGATTTTTTACAGAATTTGGAGAAAAAAGAGTTGTTTGTGTGGGCGAGTGGAGATATTGGGCTTTTTAAGATGGAAAAAGTGGAGCAGAAGCTCAAAGAGATTTTAAAGGTAGAAAGTTTTGATGAATTAAAAATCCCTTTTCATATTTGTGTAACAAACATTGCCACAGGGGAGAGTGAATACATTCACAAAGGCAATCCCATTGAATATACCGTAGCATCTTCGACCATTACACCGCTGTTTAGAGCAAAAAAGATTGGAGAAAAGAGTTACATAGATGGTGGATTTTCAGATAATTTACCTGTTAAGCCAATGAAGAAGTATTATGAAAAAAATCTCGCTATTAATATTAACCCTTTACGTGGTGAAGCACTAGACTCTTTTAAATCTTTAATGATACGTTCTATTCTTATTATGATTCGTTCAAACTCTATGCCTGCTAAAAAACTCACCGATGCTTTTTTTGAGGTTAAGGGTGTGGCAAACATGCATCTGTTTGATTTTACTGAAATAGAGAGTGCCTATAATGCAGGATATAATGAGTTAAAAGAACAATGGAATAAGCTATCTCAAAAGCTTGTCTAAAAAATTGGTATAATTTTATAATATATAAAGTAGGATAAAGATGGAAAAGCGTGTACGAGTGTTAATAGATTGTGAAGATGCCAAAGGGTTAGTTTATAAAATTTCTAAAGTATTTTATGATAGAGATTTAAATATTGAGAATAACAGAGAATATGTCGACAAAGCTCATGGTCGATTTTTTATGCGCACAGTGGTGACAGGTGATTTTGAAATTAAAGAGTTAGCGTCTGCATTAAAAAAAGTTGCTCCAGATGAAGCTAATTTACAAGTAGTAGAGCCAAAGCGTAAAAAGATTGTTATTTTGGTGACCAAAGAGTCTCATGCCTTGGGTGATATTTTAATTCGTCACGCATCAGGTGAGTTAAATGCTGATATTGAAGCGGTGATTGGAAATCATGATACCTTAGAAGAATTGGTATGTCGTTTTAACATTCCTTTTTTTAAAGTCTCTGCTGAGGGGATGAGTAGAGAAGCACATGAAGCAAAAATGATGAAAGTAATTGATGAACAAAATTTTGACTATATAGTGTTAGCAAAATACATGAGAATTTTAACTTCTACTTTTGTTAAGGCTTATGCTAAAAAGATTATAAATATTCATCACTCTTTTTTACCTGCATTTATTGGGGCAAATCCATACAAACAAGCTTATGAGCGAGGGGTAAAGATTATAGGGGCAACGGCACACTATGTAACGGATGATTTAGATGAAGGACCAATTATTGCTCAAGATGTCATTCCCGTGAATCATAGACTAGAGTGGAAAGAGATGCAAAGAGCAGGACGAGATGTAGAAAAGATAGTCTTGTCAAGGGCATTAAATTTTGTTTTAAATGATAGGGTTTTTGTACATGGAAACAAAACTATTGTTTTTTAATGTGGGCTTAAAATGGTTAAATTTAGAAATAAAAAAGAATTTCCACAAATTATTCACAAATTAACAAAAACCCTTGACATCCCCAATAAAATTCTCTATAATACGCGTCCAAGAACATTGGGGCTTACTTAGAGTTTAAGCGAGTGATTTTTCGAGA
>Ga0256839_1005458_pt1 | contig 11744 bp, 13 predicted proteins | sample 354166metaG_FD_185968 | JGI IMG/M metagenome (GOLD analysis project Ga0256839, IMG submission 185968) | Hydrothermal vent microbial communities from Mid Atlantic Ridge, Atlantic Ocean - 354-166 | ecosystem: Environmental > Aquatic > Marine > Hydrothermal vents | place: Atlantic Ocean: Mid...
CCGCTGGAAACGTCCACGGCGTAAGGGCAGACCCGCGCGAAGAGCTCCGGCAGGCGCTCCGGCGTAAGCCCTCCGGCCACGATCAGGCGCGGGTGGTCCGCCAGCGGCTCGAGCCAGCCCCAGTCGTAGGCCTCGCCGCTTCCGGGCCGCGGCCCGTCCACCAACAGCGCGTCGGCGGGGTACGCCACGAGCGCCGGGTCGGGCGGCCCCGCAAGCCGCACCGCCTTGATCACCGGCAGGCGGTGCCGCAGGGCCTCGGCCCACTCGGGCGGCTCCTCGCCGTGGAGCTGCACCGCCGACAGGCGCGCGCGCCTCGCCACCTCCAGCACCTCAGCCGGCGGCGCGTCCACGAAGACGCCCACACGCGCCACGAAGGGGCCCAGCCGCGCCCCGATGGCCGCCGCCTGCTCGGGGGTAACGCGCCGCTTGGAGGGGGCGAAGACGAACCCCACCGCCCAGGCCCCCAGCCGCTCGGCGGCGAGGGCGTCTTCCGCACGGGTGAGACCGCACACCTTGGTGCGCACCGGCTCCATAGGCCCAGCCTAATGCATTAAACTGGGCTTAACCCGTCGCACATCGCCCCCGCGCGCGGCGCGCGCTATCCTAAGGACATGGTCGGCCTCCTGCTTACCGCCGTGCTCGCCCTGGCCCCGTTGCCGGGCCTGCCGGCGCTGCCCGACGGCACCGAGGTGCGCATCGTCTCGCCGAACCTGCGCACCGTCTACCTGTTCTGGCGCATCGAGCAGGGGGAGCTGCGGCTGAAGGCGCGCCCGATCCGCCCCCCGGAGAACGCGAGCGTCCGCCTGATCGTCAAGACCGGGCGCAGCCTGCACATCTACGAGGGGCGCGTGCGCTCTGGCGACATCTACCTGCTGCTCGATCAGGGCATCGTCAGCCTGCGCGAGACCTTCATACGGGTCTACCACCTGCGCACCTCCAAGGCGCTGGACTTTTGGAGGGAAAGGAGGGAGGAGGGTGAACCCCGCACACCCCGAACCCGCCCCCGAAGACCCTAAGCGCATCCTGATCATCGAGGACGACCCCGAGATCGCCAACCTGCTCCAGGCCGAGCTGGGCGAGGCCGGCTACCGCGTGGACTGGGCGCCCGGGGGAATGCAGGGCCTCGTCAAGCTGCGCGAAGACCCGCCGCACCTGATCGTTCTCGACCTGGGGCTGCCCGACCTCGACGGCTCCGAGATCGCACGGCGCGCCAAACAGCACGGCGACGTGCCCATCATCGTGCTCACCGCCACCGACGCGGTGGAACGCAAGGTCCAGCTGCTGCTCGGGGGCGCCGACGACTACCTGACCAAGCCCTTCCACCCCGCCGAGCTGCTGGCGCGCATCCAGGTGCAGCTGCGCCGCGGCGAGGGCGGCGAGGTGCGGCGCGTGGGCGACCTGGAGATCGAAGTCGAGACGCGCCGGGTGCGCGCCGGCGGCCGCGAGGTGGCCCTCTCGCCCAAGGAGTTCGCGCTGCTTGAGCTGCTTTCTAGCCGTCCCGGCCGTGTCTTCAGCCGCGACGAGATCGCCCGCCACATCTGGGGCAAACCGCTGGAGACCGAGTCGAACGTCGTGGACGTGCACGTCGCCAACCTGCGCGCCAAGCTGCGCGAGGCGGGGGCCTACGGCTACCTGCGCACGGTCCGCGGCGTCGGCTACGCGCTGCGCAAGCCGGCGTCGTAGCAGAATACGGTTGTGCGCTACACCACCCGGCTCACCCTGGTCTTCGGGCTGATCTGGGCGCTGATGCTGGCGCTCAGCCTGCTCGGCATCTACGGCGCCCTGCGCGCCGGGCTGGAGGGCCGCATCGTGCACCAGCTGCTGGACGACGCCGGCGCCTTGGCCGAGCTGTACAACTCGGGCACCACCGGCCAGGTGCGGCCCACCGGGGGGACCGCGGTCGCCCTCTACGACGCTTCGGGCCTGCCCTTCCTGCTCGACGAGCCCCAGCACCGCATCCCCGCGGAGGTGCTCACCCAGGCCGACGAGGGGCCGCAGCTCTACCGCGGCCCGGGCTTCGTGGCCGCCTACGTGGCCACCAGCATCGGGGTGCTCGCGGTCTCGCAGGACCTGGGGTTCATCGACCGGCTGCTCGAACAGGTGGCGCGGGTCGCGGTGTTCATCTTCCTGCTTACCCTGCCGCTGGGCTGGCTGCTCGTGCGCGTGGGGGTGGGCTGGGCCAACCGCCCGCTGGTGCGGGCGGCCGAGGAGGTGGCCCGGCGCAAGGGGGCGGACCTCTCGCCCATCCCCTACGACGGCCCCACCGACGAGCTGGGGCGGATCGTGGCCCGCTTCAACGGCCTGCTCGCCGAGCTGCGCGAGGCGCGCGAGCGCGAGCGCGTCTTCCTGGCCGAGGTGAGCCACGAGCTGCGCACGCCGCTCACGGTGCTCGCCGGCTACCTCGAGCGCCTGCGCAAGCGCCCCGGCGACTCAGGGGCGCTGGCCGGGGCCGAGCGCACCGCCCGCCACCTCACCCGGCTGGTGGGCGACCTGCTGGCGCTCGCCCGCGGCGAGGCCGAGCGCACGGTCAATCCCCACATCGTCGACCTGGCCGAGCTGGCCCGCGGCGTGGCGGCCGGCTTCCCCGGGGTGGAGCTCGAGCTGCACTCGGCCCCCGAGGTGCTGGGCGACCCCGACCGCCTGATCCAGCTGCTGCGCAACCTGGTGGCCAACGCGGTGCGCGCCGCCGGGCGCCCCGAAGGGGTGCGGGTGACCGTGGGCGAAGCAGGCGGCCGCGCCTGGGTCGAGGTGGCCGACGACGGCCCGGGCATCGACCCCGAGGTGCTGCCCCACCTCTTCGAGCGCTTCGCCCGCGGCCCCGAGGGCGGAACCGGGCTGGGCCTGGCCATCGCCAAGCAGATCGCCGAGGCCCACGAGGGCACGATCACCGTCCGCTCCCGGCCCGGCCGGACGGTCTTCCGGGTGGAGTTGCCGGGGCTGGAGGGGGAGGGGTAAGCACTCAAGGTACCCACGGCAACAAAAAACCGTTTAGCGACAAATGTCAGACGCCTGTTGACAAGGAAAACAGCCCCTGTACACCTCATTACGGACCCCTTCTCCGCCCGCGTACTTGCGCCAGTGGAAATTATTAACTTCGCAGATCGGGACCGGTGTTTTGGCCCCAGGGTGCCAGGTCCAAGTAAACTTGAGCCAACCCACCAAAAGAGATTAATAACAGGCCTTGCGGTATTTAAGGGGGTGGTTGCGAGTAAGTAGTCCGCTCTCGCAAACGAGGATAGCAGAAATAAGCGGTTCGAGGGAGAATAGGGCATGGAGCAACCGGTTTGGCTTACCGTAGCCCAAGTCCTGTCGGGGTTATCAGCACCGCTAATGGTTATTTTTTCATATAAACTTGTCCAGGCTCAACGGACGAGCAATGGGGTGCTAAACCAGCAGACGCAGCTCCAAGCAGCGCAGCAGAGGCTTCAGGAGCAGCTTGTGGTTAGCGAAGTGCGCCCGCTGGTAAGCGTTTACCTCTCATTGGCAGCACCTCCACACCTCATTCTTTTTAACTTGGGAAAGTACGGTGCCGAGATCGAGGGGGTCTGGATACACCGGCACCTGCCAACCGACCCGAGCGGAGGAGAGGCAGTCAGGTTTGAGCCCAGGGTCCAAGGCTTGGGCGTCCTATCCGAAGGTGCCCCTATTTTCCCGCTCGGCCTCGCCCCAGGAGCCAGTGTGGCGCTCTCGCTTCCAACAAGCCTGCCCATTTCGCACGAAACTGAAGCACTTGAGGTACGCTATCGCCACGGGGCGAACCCGGGAGCGCTTCTTTCTGACCTGTGGAGGATTGAACGCAGCCAAGAGGGTCGCCTGGTGCGCCTCGCACGGGTCTGGCAAGCACGACCTGTCGGCGGGAAAGGATAGTCAACCTCCTTCATTTTCATCCGCCTTATTACCACATCCGCCGCGAACCCCGCGGCGCGGCGTGACCCCCGACACCGCCCTGCGGCTCGCCCGGCTCTTCGGCACCTCGCCCGAGTTCTGGCTGAACCTGCAGCAGGCCTACGACCTCTACCGGGCCCGCCAGCGCGCGGGCTACGAAAACATCAAGCCTTTGCGCCAGGGCGTCGCTTAAGCACCCAGCGGCTACGGGTGAGGAGGCCGGGAATCTCCCACCTCCTACGCCCCACTTCCTACAGCCCGCCTTCCTACGACCACTCCGGCTCGCCGCGGTAGAGCTCCAGCGGCTCCTCGGCGAGCACCGCGTCCCGGCCGAGCTCGATCAGCTCGATCACCTGCGGCGGGCAGCTGGCCACGCAGCCGCCGCAGCCGGTGCAGGCGGCCACCTCCAGCTCGAGCACGTACTCCTCCCCCTCGCGCACCCGCTTCACCGCTCCGGTGGGGCAGACGTTGGCGCAGACCGGGCAGAGGGTGCAGCCCTCGAGCACCTGGATGGCCGGCCAGCGCACCGCCTCCTGGCTGCGCGCCGCCGCCATCTTGCGCAAGCGCAGCTCGGCGGGGAGGTCGTGGTCCTCGTCGAGGCCCAGCTGTTCGGGCGGCTCGGGAAGCACCTCGGCGGCCATGCGCTTGGTGCCGCCGAGCAGCTGCTCGAAGAGCTCGCGCCGGCCCACCACCGCCCCGGGCAGGGCCTCGTTGGTCAGGCGCACCTCCAGCTCCGGGTAGTACCGCCGGGCCTCCTCGATGACCTGTTCGAGCGCCTGGGGCACCGTGGGCCCGCCGATTCTGCATCCTTCGCAGTCGCCCCGGGCCAGGGTGAGCGGACCGTGGCGGCTGGCCGCCTCGGCGAGCAGGCCCGGCGTGAGCCGCCCCAGGCAGAGCACCTCCTGGCCGTGGCCCCCGGCCTTCGAGCACTTGAGCTGGCCGCGGCCCTTGTCGAGCGCCTCCTGCATGGGCCCGAGCGGGAACTCGAGCGCCACCCCGGGGCAGACCTGGGTGCACAGCCCGCAGCCGGTGCAGCGGGTGTCGTCGATCTGGACGGTGAAGTGGGAGAGGTCCACCGCCTCGTGGGGGCAGGCCTGTTGGCAGAGGTCGCAACCCCCCACCGCGTACTTCTCGACCAGGCAGCGGCTGCCGGTGTAGCGGGGGGTGGGGTCCGTCAGCTTGAGGAAGGCCCCGAGCAGGTTGTCGAGGAAACCCACGCCCGCCCCCGGCTAACCCCGCCGCACTGAGGCGGGCTCGAGCAGGTCGCGCACCGCGTCCAGGAAGGCGTCGAACTGCGCGAAGTCCATCTGCTGGTTGTTGTCGGACATCGCCACCTTGGGGTTGGGGTGCACCTCCACGTGCACCGCGTCCACCCCCGCGGCCAGCGCCGCCCGCGCCAAAGGCGCCAGCAGGTCGATGCGGCCGGCGGCGTGGGTCACGTCCACGACCACCGGCAGGTGGGTGAGCTGCTTGGCCAGCACCGCCCCCGAGAGGTCCAGGGTGTTGCGGGTCCACTTCTCGTAGGTGCGGATGCCGCGCTCGACCAGGATGACCTGATCGTTGCCCTGGCTGAGCACGTACTCGGCGGCGTAGAACCACTCCTCCACCGTGGCGCTGAGGCCGCGCTTGAGCAGCACCGGCTTGCCCGAGCGCCCCACCTCGCGCAGGAGCGCGAAGTTCTGCATGTTGCGCGCGCCCACCTGGAGGATGTCGGCGTACTCCGAAACGACCCCCACGTCGCGGGTGTCCATCACCTCGGTCACGAAGGCCATGCCGTGGCGGTCGGCCGCCGCCCGGCCCAGCTTCAAACCCGCCTCGCCCAGGCCCTGGAAGGCGTAGGGGCTGGTGCGCGGCTTGTACGCCCCGCCGCGCAGCACCTTGACGCCGCGCGCGGCCAGGAACTCGGCCGTGCTCTGCATCTGCTCTTCCGACTCGATGGCGCAGGGCCCAGCGATCAACAGCGGCTCCGCGCCAAAGACCGCGTCGCGCACCCGCACCCGGGTACCGGAGGCCCGGGTCTCGCGCGAGAAGAGGAAGGTTTGCTTGTCCTCCTGCTCCTCGAGCGCCAGCGTGGCCTTGAAGATCTCCTTGAACAGCTTCTTGACCGTGCCGTCGGGGAAAGGGCCGGGGTTTTCGGCGGTCAGGTAGGCGAGCATCTCCTCCTCGCGCGCCGGGTCGTAGTGGCCCAGGCCCCGCTCGGTCTGGATGCGCCCGATCTCGGAGGCGATGCGCGCCCGTTCCGAGAGCAGGGTGAGCAGTTCGCGGTTGATGCGGTCGATCTCCCGCCGCAGTTCGAGGATGCGCGGTTCCATTCGCCTATCCTACCGCTATTCGGCGCCCGTGTCCGCGCGGGTGCGGCCGCGGCCGGCGGCGCGCGAGACCCAGATGGAGACCTCGTAGAGCAGGAGGAGCGGCACCGAGAGCAGCGCCAGGTTGAAGGGGTCGGCGGTGGGCGTGATGATCGCGGCCAGGGTGACGATCACCACGATGGCGATGCGGCGGTTTTTCGCCAGGAAGCGCCAGTCGAGCATGCCCAGCTTGGTGAAGAGGAAGCTGAGCACCGGCAGCTCGAACATCAGCCCCACCACCGTCAGGTACATCAGGATCTGGCTCATGTACTTGTCGATGGTGAGCAGCGGGATCACCTGGTCGCTGAGGAAGCCCAGCAAGAAGGGCACCGCGAAGGGCAGCAGCACGTAGTACGAAAACACGACGCCCACCGCGAAGGAGAACCCCGCGCCGAGGATGAAGGGCACGGCCAGGCGGCGCTCGTGAGGGTAGAGGCCGGGGGCGATGAAGGCCCAGAGCTGGTAGACGATGAAGGGCAGCGCAATCACCAGGCCGCCGAAGGCGGCGATCTTGAGCGAGACGATGAAACCTTCGGTGATCGTCTGCTGGTAGAGGTTGGCCTCGATGCCGCGGACCTGGGTGGCCACGTCGAGGGGCCGCTTGAGGATCTTGAGCAGGTCGACGCGGAAGGTCCAGGCCACGCCCATGCCCACGAACCAGGCCAGCAGCGCCCGGATGATGCGGGCGCGCAGCTCCTCCAGGTGCTCGACGAGGGGGGCTTCCTGCACGCTCGGCTAGGCGTCCCCGGCGGGCTTCTTTTCGGCCTCGGGCGCGGCGGACTGCTGGGGCGCGGGCTTTTCGGGTTCGAGATCCACCGCTTGTTCGAACTCCTGCTTGATCTCGCTGGCGCCCTTCTTGAACTCGCGGATCGACTGTCCCAACCCGCGGGCCAGCTCCGGCAGCTTCTTGGGGCCGAAGAGGATGAGCACGATGACCAAGATGACGAGGATTTCAGGCATTCCCAGGTTCATGTCGTCTCCCCCTCTATTCTAGTACCCGACTCCTGAGAATTGGATGCGCGCCGCTTGCGCTCGGCCCAGCCCTCAATGTTGCGCTGGCGGCCGCGCGCGATGGCGAGCGCGCCCTCGGGGACGTCGGTGTTGATGGCGCTGCCGGCGGCCACGGTGGCCTCGGCGCCGATGCGCACGGGGGCGATGAGCACCGAGTTGGAGCCGATGAAGGCCCGCGGCCCGATGATCGTGGGGTGCTTCTTCGCGCCGTCGTAGTTGGCGGTGATCGTCCCGGCACCCACGTTGGTCTCGGCGCCCACCTCGGCGTCGCCCAGGTAGGCCAGGTGTCCGGCCTTGACCCCCGGGCCCAGGCGGCTCTTCTTGACCTCGACGAAGTTGCCCACGAAGGCCCCGGCTTCGAGCACCGCCCCGGGGCGCAGCCGCGCGAAGGGGCCGGCCACCGCCCCGGGCCCCAGCCGCGCCCCCTCCAGCACGCTGTGGGGGCGCACCTCGGCGCCGGGGGCGAGCTCGCTGCCGGTAAGGAGGCTGTAGGCGCCCACGACCGCGCCCTCCCCGATCCGGGTCCGACCCCTGAGCATCACCCCGGGCTCGAGCGTCACGTCCGGTGCGAGCTCCACGTCGGGTTCGAGGTAGATCGTCTCGGGCATCACCATGCGCACCCCTTCCCGCATCCAGCGCACCCGCAGCCGCTCCAGCAGCACCCGCTCCACCGCGGCCAGCTGCACCCGGTCGTTCACGGCCAGCAGCTCGGTGGGGTCGTCGGCCTTGAAGGCCCGCACCGGCAGGCCGTGCTTCTGGTAGACCCCGATCAGGTCCGGCAGGTAGTACTCCCCGGCGGCGTTGTCGCGGTCCACTTCCTCGAGGAAGTCCCAGACGTTCGCGTCGAAAGCATAGACCCCGGCGTTCACCTCGCGCACCGCCCGCTCCCCGGGGGCGGCGTCCTTGTACTCCACCACCCGCGCGACGTCGCCCTTTTCGTCGCGCAGCACCCGGCCGTACTGGGCGGGGTCGGCGGGCTCGAAGGTGAGCATGGCCATGCCGCCGCCCGCGGGCAGGGCTTCGGCGAGGCCGCGCAGCGTCGTGGCCGAAACCAGCGGCGCGTCGCCCATGGTGACCACCACGGACCCGTCCCAGCCCTGGAGCGCCGCGCGGGCGCTCGCCAGGGCGTGGGCGGTGCCCAGCTGCTCGGCCTGCAGCGCGGTGCGCACGCCCAGGGGCTCGAGCACCGGCCGTACGGCCTCGGCGCCGTGGCCGACCACCACGACGACGCGCTCGGCTCCGGCCTGCTGGGCCGCCCGTGCGGCGTACTCCACCAGCGGCCGCCCCAAGAGCGGGTGGAGCACCTTGGGCCGCGCCGACTTCATGCGCGTGCCCTTTCCTGCGGCCAGGATCACCACGGCAAAACTCACGCCCCGGCCTCCTCCCCGCTCCTTCCCATGCGGTAGAGCATGTAGAGCGCCAGCACGATCAGGGGAATGGAAACCAGCTGCGTGGCCGTGAAGAACCCGATCCCCGCCTTCTCGTTCAGGTAGACCGGCCACCACAACGGGTTGAGCCGGAAGGGCTCCTCGACCAGGCTGCGCAGCACGCTGTACCAAAGCACGAAGTTCCAGAACGCCCACCCGGGGGTGCGGTTCTGCTTCCACCAATAGAAGGCCAGGCCCAGCAGCACCAGCCCGATCACCGCCCCATAGATCTGGGTCAGGTGCACCGGACCGCGCACCACCTCGCCGCTGCAGAACCCCCAGGCCAACTGCCCGGTGCTGGTGCAGATGCCCGGGAAGCCGGTGGCCCAGTCGGGCCAGGTGTAGCCGACGGCCCAGTCGGTGAGCCGGCCCACGGTGTCGGAGCCGTTCATCAGGTTGCCGATGCGGCCGCCGATGATGCCCAGGGCCACGCCCGGGAGCGCCGCGTCGAGATAGACGTAGGGCGGTACGCCGTGCTTTCGCGCGAAGTAGACCATGGGGATCAGGCCGCCCAGGATGCCGCCGTGGAAGGCCAGCCCCCCTTGCCAGATATAGAGGGCGCTGATCGGGTTGGCCGCAAAGTCGCCCCAGCTGGTCAGCACGTAGACGAGCCGGGCCCCGATCACCCCGGCGATCACCGCCCAGAAGACCGCCTCCTCGAACTTGTCGGGATCGTACCCTTTACCGGCCACGTAGCGCCGCGCCAGAAAGTAGCCGACGAAGATGGCCGCGGTGATCAAAAAACCGTACCAGCGCACGGTCAGCGGCCCGATTTCGATCATGATCGGATCCATACCCTACCCCCTCCCCAGCACCCGCGCCAGGTCTTCCTCGGTGAACGCACCCTCCACGAGCACCACCCCCGCCTTGAGGACGGCGGGCAGCTGCCGCCCTTCGGCCAGCTCGGGGCGCTCGTCCACGTCGATGCGCTCGTAGGGCAGGCCCATCGCCCACAGGTAGCGTTCCTGCTGATCGCAAGCCAGGCAGTTCTTCTTGGCTAAGTAGATGTACAAGGGCGTCCCTCCGATTCCCTAGAATATCCTTTGGATCACCAACCAACCCATGGCCACGTGCACCAGCAGCTTGGCCAGCACCCCGCCGAGCACCCCCAGCAGGCTGCCCCACGCGGCTCGCAGCGCGTCCCGCCCGTTCTTTCCGGCGATGAGTTCGGCCACCAGCGCGCCCAGGAAGGGCCCCACCAAAATCCCCAGCGGACCCAGCACGACCGCGCCCACGAGCGCCCCGATCACCGCACCCCAGATTCCCGCCCGCCCGGCCCCGTAGCGCTTCGCCCCCAGGGCGCCGGCCACGTTGTCGAGCGTCATGGCCAAAAGCCCCAGACCGATCAGCCAGGCCCAGTCGGTGCGCGAGAGTTCGCTGAACCCCACCAGCACTTTGTGCAACAGCGCCGCACCCCAGATGACCAGGGTGGCCGGCACCATGGGCACGAAGGTGAGCGCCAGCGCCGCCAGCCAGAGCAGCACGAACAGCACGTCGGCGGTCAGGTTCATCGCCCCATATCGTAGCGTCATCGGATGAGAAAGCCGTCGACCTGGCGACCACAGCCCACCGGTTGCACGGCACTTCCTTTGCCGGATGCAGGAAAACCGCACCCTTCCGGGTTGGAACGTCCGGTGTCGGAAACCGGTACGGGCAACGATCCCCGGTCCACCGCAACACGGCTCTGCGCAAGCCTCGGCCCCAACCGGACCCGCCGAATGCGGGTCGCCTGACGTTTGACACCGCCGCAGCCTCCCCAAGACTCCAGGGGAGCCGCGGCCTGACCGTTTGCGGTTCTTGCGTAGTAGGCTAGAAGTGAGGCTGACCCACGGGTCAATCACCATGGAACCATCCAATACGCGCCTGACCCCGATCGACGTTTCCGCTCTGCTCACGCTGTACTTCATCTGGGGCGGGGCCTATCTGGCCAACAAGCTGGCCATTGCCACCATCGACCCCTTCATCATGCTGGCCATCCGGCTGGGGGCCAGCGGCCTGCTGCTCTTCGTGCTGCTGCGCCTGCTCGGCTGGACGCTGCCGAAGGGCCGCGAGGTGCTGGGGTCGTGGCTGATCGGCCAGCTGCTCCTGGTGGGCGGCATGGGCGCGGTCGTCTACGCGCAGCAGTGGGTGAGCTCGAGCCTGGCCGCGGTCATCGTCTCGACGATGCCGCTGTGGAACGCGTTTTTCGCCAACTTTCTGGGCCGCAAGACCCGCGGCGTGGAGTGGGCGGGCATGCTCCTGGGCCTGGCGGGGGTGTACCTGCTCGCTGGGGAGCCCGACCTGAAGCTGGATCCGAAAGCGCTCCTCGTCTTCGTCGGCCCGGTCAGCTGGGCCTTCGGTTCGGCGATCAGCACCCGCATCCCCCAGGCGCCGGGGCTGATGTCGAGCGCGGTGCACATGATGGGCGCCGGCCTCAGCTTCACCGTGATCGCGCTTTTGGCGGGGGCGCGCTGGCACGAACCCAGCCCCACCTCGCTGCTGGCGCTGGGGTACCTGGTCCTGCTGGCGGGGGTGGTGGGCTACAGCGCCTACCTGCACCTGCTGGCCCGGCCGCTCCGGCCCGCGCTGGTGACCAGCTTTGCCTACGTAAACCCGCTGGTGGCCCTGGCGCTGGGCATCGGCTTCGCCGGCGAGCGGCTCACGCAGGCGGGCCTCGGCGGCGTGGGGCTGATCGTGCTGGGGGTGGGGCTGGCCGTCAGCGGCCGCGGCCGCTGACCCCTACGCCCGCGCCCCGCGGTTGAGCACCACCCCCAGGGCGATGAGGGCGCCGCCGAGCAGCACCCCCGGGGTCAGGGGCTGCCCCACCAAGAAGACCGCAAACAGGGCGCCGGCGAAGGGCTCGATCAGGGCCACCAGCGTGGCGATGCGCGCCGGCACCCGGCGCACCCCGAGCAGGAAGAGCCCGAAGGGGAGCACGGTTCCGAAGATCACCAGGCAGCCCACGGCCAGGGCCGCACCGGCGTCGAGCGCCAACACCTGGGCGCGCTGGGTCCAGAGCACGGGCAGCGAGAGGAGGGCCCCCACGCCGGTGGCCACGCCCAGGCTGGTGAAGGCGGGGGTGCGCAGCCCCTGG
>Ga0256839_1005459_pt1 | contig 11741 bp, 14 predicted proteins | sample 354166metaG_FD_185968 | JGI IMG/M metagenome (GOLD analysis project Ga0256839, IMG submission 185968) | Hydrothermal vent microbial communities from Mid Atlantic Ridge, Atlantic Ocean - 354-166 | ecosystem: Environmental > Aquatic > Marine > Hydrothermal vents | place: Atlantic Ocean: Mid...
GCTTAAGCTTTTAGAATTTTCTTCAGAATTTTCAGACATCCCCACTTTTTTAGAAGAGTTTGAACTCTCTCAAATAGAAGTAGCAGGTTCAGCAAAACTGGGGGCAAAAATCATGACCATTCACGGCTCAAAAGGTTTGGAGTTTGAGCATGTCATTGTATTAGACCGTTTAAAAGGTTCAGCCCCTGACCGTTCTACTTTGCTCTATGAGTATGATGAACGTTTAAATGTCGAACGGGTCTTTTACAAAATGTCGGGACGGGCGAATTTTGATGAATACTATGCCTTGCTTTTAGAAAAACAGAAAATACTCAACGAAAAAGACAAGATGAATGTTCTGTATGTGGCATTAACCAGAGCCGTGCAGAGTATGATAGTCATACGCAAAGAAAAAGCGTCTATGTTTGACCTTTTAGGAATGCGACCAATGCAACAAGGAACATTGCCGAGTGTAGGGTCAATTGAGCCTAAGCTAGAAGAGAAAAAAGAGACGCTCACCATCACTCACTACGGAACACAAGAGCTAAACAAAGAAGAGGAGGAAGAGGAGAAAGATTACGATGCCATACTCTTTGGAACAGCCTTGCACTACACCCTTGAAATGATCTCCTCTTTTTCACTTATGGGCATGGCAGAAGCGATGACGGCGACTAAAAATCGTTATGGTTTACTTTTAACGCACCAACAACTCCAAGCGATTAAAAAACGTGTTTTAGAGCTAGTGACCAATCAACAGTTTCAACGATTACTAATTGATGCAAGGCTTAGTAAGGAACAATCTTTGGTTTTTGAAGATGAACTAAAGCAGATAGATTTGCTCTTAGAGTATGAAGAAAAATGTGTGGTATTGGAGTATAAGAGTTCTAAGAAGTATCATCTCAAACACATAGCACAAGTAAAGCAGTACAAAAAAGCCATACAGAGCATTGTAGGAAAACCTACTACGGGGATTTTAGTTTATTTATTGGAAGAGAGGGTGGAGTTTGTTGGGGTTTAGATTGAAGGAAAAAAAATATGTCTTATAAAGAACTCAATTGCTCTATTCCTAATTAAGTATAGTTAAAAATTTATACTCTCGTAATTACGGATAAGTTTGGTAAAGTTGTTAGAGCTACTTCTATTCGTGGCTTTTTAGTCAAGCTCAAACTGTTTATTTTGGCTTATAGCATTGATAAGTTCTTCATGCTTTCTAACAGTCAACAAAAATTAGCTTTTAACAGCAGTTTGGGTTATTTTTATCTATCCTATTTTAATATTATACTAATACTCATGGCTTTAGGTCGCCCTTTTCCTAGGTTATCAAAATTTATTTCATGGTGAAATGATTGTAGCTTATGACTCTCTAACTCTTCTTTAGCAGGAAGTAGGATATTTCGTTCTATGTCGGTTAAGTTTTTATAGTTTGTTCCAAATAATTCATTGAACTCATCAAGTCTATAGCGTTTTTCCTCTTTCGTTTCTTCCTTATTTTGTTTAAGCATATTGAGTATGGGTAAGAGTCGTAATGAGTGTTTTTTCTTTAGTTTCATAAGTTCATGGGTATTAAGTAGAGTATAGCGTTTTCTAACATCTACGATAAGATTTGCAATCTTTGAGTAGAGGTCAATATGTATGATATTCTTTCCCCATTCAAACTCTACTCTTGGGATTAAACTAATGTACTCCTCCCACTCTTCTTCTTCGTTAATGAAAGTAATTGAGGTTTTTTGCATGTTTTTAAAATTTTGTCGTATGTCTTGAGCATTTAAATTAGTATAATTAAGCATTTTTCTTAAATCTATGGTGACGGTTATCATCTCTTTTGTGCTGTCAACATCTTCTAAGATGGAAGAGAGATACCAGATTGTTTTGAGGGCTGTCACATTACTGTCATGAATAACATTTTCTATAAAGCTATTGTTGATTTTTTGAATGGGTTTTGCATTTCTTTCTTTCTTTTGTGCGTTTAGCTCTTCTCTTTGTTTTCTTTTCCATTCAGCTCTGGTCATATTTTTCCTTTTAGAGAGTTAATTATACTTTAACGAGTAACTTTTATTGTATATCTTTAAATATTAAAAAGAGTTTATTTTATCTTAACTCTCTATAATGTAAATTACTCTTTAAAATAAATATTTAAGAAAAATAATGAAAATTACTTACGATTTAAAGGATGTTTATGAAATCATCAGTTATGAAAAAAGAACGCATAATAATTTTCGATGGCATTTGTGGATTCTGCAATAAGTCCATAGATTTACTCATAAAACTAGACAAAGATAAGCTGTTTAAATATACCTCTTTACAAGGTGAATACGTTAAAAAACTAGAGATAGCTAAAGATTTAGATAGCATCGTTTTTTATGAAGAGGGGCAACTCTATTATAAGTCTACAGCTATTTTAAAAATCCTTAGAAGCCTTGGGAGAGTAGGGATTTTGGCGAATATCTTTTTTATTATTCCAAAATTTATTCGAGATTTTATATATGACATTATTGCAAAGTATCGTTACCGTATTTTTGGTAAGTTGGAGAGTTGTCGTATGCCAAGTGAAGAGGAGAAAGAGCTTTTTATTGCATAAAGTAAGCTCTAATACTTAAAATAAACTTAATTTAAATAAATTTTAAGTTTAAAAAGATATACTTCGCCCACTAAAGCCAATTTGGCTATTTAAATTAAGGATATTACATGAAATTAACATCTGTAATGAAGCCTCATGAAGTTCAAAGAGATTGGATTCTTATTGACGCTGAGGGAAAAACATTTGGTCGTATTTTAACAGACGTAGCAACTTTTTTAAGAGGTAAACACAAACCATCATTTACGCCAAATGTTGATTGTGGTGATTATGTTGTAATCATTAATGCTGAAAAAGCAAAGTTTACAGGAAACAAACTTAAAACTAAAGAGTACTTTACGCACTCTGGTTACTTTGGTTCTACAAAAAGTAAAAAACTAGATGAGATGCTAGAAGAAAAAACTGAAAAACTTTACAGATTAGCTGTAAGAGGTATGCTTCCTAAGACGACTCTTGGTAGAGCAATGCTTAAAAAATTAAAAGTATATGCAGGGTCAGAACATCCTCATACTGCACAAATTAACAAGGACGCGTAATTATGGCAACTATCTATGCAACAGGAAAAAGAAAAGCAGCGATTGCTAAAGTTTGGTTAACACCAGGTAAAGGTGAAATGACTATTAATGGTAAAACATTAGACGAGTGGTTAGGTGGACATGAGACACTTAAAATGAAAGTTAGACTTCCTTTAGAAGCGACAAAACAACTTGAATCAATGGACATTAAAGCGACTACTCTTGGTGGTGGTTATTCAGCTCAAGCAGATGCACTTAAACATGGGATTACCAAAGCATTGGTAGCTTATGAAGAGTCTTTTAGAGCAATTCTTAAACCAATGGGTCTTATGACACGTGATTCTCGTGTTGTTGAGCGTAAAAAACCAGGTAAGAAAAAAGCAAGACGTTCTCCACAATTCTCAAAAAGATAGTCTTCTCTTTTTACTCTCTTTCTCAAAAAGCCTTTTTGGGCTTTCCTCTTCATGCAAGAGGTTTTTTCTCTCTACTATTCTCTCTTCTCTCAACTAAAAATGCTAAAATACAACATATTAAAAAAAGATGATGATTATGAAACAAATTGACCTTGCCCACTCCCCCGATGCTGATGATATCTTTATGTACTTTGCCATTAAATTTGCTTGGGTAGATACCAAAGATTATGAATTTAAAAACATAGGCTTAGATATTGAAACGCTCAATAAAGAAGCCCTCAAAGGGACATATGATGTAAGTGCCATTAGTTTTGGAATGTATCCTTTTATTAAAGATGAGTATGCAATGCTTAGAACAGCCGTTAGTTTTGGTGATGGTTATGGACCAAAACTTATACGTCGAAAAGATAAAAAGTTAAAACGAAATTTCAAAGTGGCACTCTCTGGAGAATACACAACCAATGCGATGTTATTTAAGCTCTACTACCCTGAAGCACGACCTGTTTACATGGATTTTTTAGAGATTGAAATGGCAGTGGTCAATGGTGAGGTTGATGCAGGAGTTCTTATTCATGAGTCTATTTTAGATTATGATGAAAGCTTAGAAGTTGAAAAAGAACTTTGGGACATTTGGGTCGAATTAGCAGGTGAGGGCTTACCTCTACCTTTAGGTGGTATGGCAGTTCGCCGAAGCTTACCTCTAAATCAAGCCATAGATATTGAAAATATACTCATTGATGGGGTTAAAGTTGCCAATGCACGAAAAGAGGAGCTTTGTAAAAAACTTGAAGATGAAAATTTGGTACGCATTTCTGATGCACTTTTAACAAAATATTTAGATATGTACGCTTCAGATGAATCGGTTGAACTCTCAGCTTTACAGTTAAAAGCCTTAGATAAACTCTATGAAATTGGTTTTGAAAAAGGGGTCTTTTCTGAAGCACTTAAAACAGAAGATTATCTGATTCCTAGAGAGTATGAGGCATTACGAAACTCTTAAGAAGATACCGATGTCATTCTGTTAGGAACACTTAAATGGGTCATGATTCATAAGGTAGACGATAAATCTTTTAAATCAGATAAAATTACTCCGATTTTTAACAATTGTCAATTTTATTTGTTTTGTTATTCGTTATATTTCGTTATCTAAAAAGATAAAGGATTTCAGATGAAGACAACACTATTACATAGAGCTATTTTTACCCTTATATTATCAGGTATTATGTCAGGGAGTATGACCTATATGGTCTCCTCTTTTTACTGTACCCCACAAGTAGATAACTTATTACCCATATGGGTACAAGCATGGGCTACTGCCTTTAGCGTCATATTTTTATTATCTCCACTATTACATATGTTGACAGCTTATTTAATTAGATATAATAGAGCATAATTTATAAAGGTATGTGTAGCAATGGACTATCCAATTTTCCCCAAAGAGTGTACTTCTCTTTTAAGTAAATATTTAAGCCAAGATATTTTTGAAGAGCTTAAAAACAAGAAAACAACCAATGGCTTTACCTTAGCGAACGCCATAAATTCAGGTGTTAAAAACCTTGACTCTGGCATTGGGATCTATGCTGGAGATGCAGAGAGTTATGAACTTTTTTCAGCTCTTTTTAACAAAATCATTGAAGATTACCATGGTTTTAGTAGTGAGGCTACACACAAAAGTAATTTGACGATAGATGATGTGAAAATGAAAGAGCTTGATGATGATTATGTTCTCTCCACACGCATCAGAGTAGGGCGAAACTTAGCCAACTTTCCGTTGGGGACAATTATCTCAAAAGTACAACGTGACGAAGTAGAGCGTTTAGTCTCTATGGCATTAAATGCTTTAGAGGGTGAATTGGCAGGAGAGTACTTTCCTCTGCTTGGTATGACTAGTGAAGTGCAAAATAGACTAATAAAAGAGCATTTTTTGTTTAAAGAAGGTGACCGTTTTTTAGAAGCAGCAGGACTCAACCGAGATTGGGCAGAGGGTCGAGGAATCTTTCATAATCATGATAAAACTTTTTTGGTTTGGCTCAATGAAGAAGACCAACTGCGTATTATCTCCATGCAAAAGGGTGGGGATGTTTTAAAAGTATTTAGCCGTTTAGTCAAAGCCATCAATGAGCTAGAAAAACAGCTCTCTTTTTCTTATTCGGAGCGTTTGGGCTACATCGCTTCTTGTCCAACAAACTTGGGAACAGCCATGAGGGCGAGTGTGCATATTAAGTTACCAAAATTGGCTGAAGATATGTCAAGGTTTAAAGCCATTACTGACAAATATCATCTTCAAATACGGGGAATGAATGGGGAACATTCTGAAACTAAAGAGGCAATTTTTGACATCTCTAACCGTCGTCGTTTAGGGGTAACTGAAGTTGAAGCCGTTCAAGATATGATAGACGGTGTTGAAGCTTTAATCCAAATGGAGAAAAAGTTAGAGGGCTAAAAGGGGCTTTTTGAGGCTTGAACTTATCTTAAATATAAGCTCAAATAAACAATCTTGATAATGAGTATCTAAAACATTAACTTTAAGAAATCTTGTAGTATGATTGGGGAAAGGAGTTATATTATGAGTATTCAAAAAGAAGCATTAGCACTTAACAATCAAGCGAATGAATATGCATTAGAGATGCGATATTCTCAAGCCATTATCTACTATCGTCACGCATTGACTATCTATTTAAAATTGGCAAAACATGAACCAGAAAAGTACTCTTTGGCAATTGCTCATATCTTTTCCAATTTGGCGATTGTCTATTTGAATTTGGAACAGCCTAAAAAATCTGATGAGCTACATCAAAATGCACTACGGATGCACCGAGTCTTAGCCAAAACAGACCCACAAAGATATGCTATTGATTTTGTGCGTTGTCTCATTGATGGGGTACGTTATTTAAATCAACACTCATTGAGTCTTTATGAAGCTGAAATTGTTTTAAATCAGATTATACACGCCAAAGGAGCAGAGAAGTTGGTACGGGTTATCCGTAAGCTACACTCTCTTTCTGTGGCTACTTAATTTGACCTAACTCCTCCATGGGAAAAGTCTCATAACTAAATTGGCGAATGTTTTTGTCATTGGAGATAACAAGATGCTTTTTCTGTGCAATGACATCGTAACAATCAATATTAGTGAGACTCTCTTTAGGGGTAAGTGAAACATCAACTGTTCCATTGTTATCTTTTTTACTAATTCCATAGACTCTTAATCCGTTTGAGCCATCACAAATAAATAGATTATTGCCATCGACTCCTAAGCCACTAGGTTCAAACATATCAATGGCTTTTATGAGCTTTGGATTACTGGGTGTTTTGACATCAACAATCTCTAAACGGTTTACACCACCTCGACCCATCCAACATTCAGAACCTTGGTTAAGGGTAACATAGGCAACATCATCAGCCACCACAACAGGGTCACAACTTTGAGCATGGCTAAACTCTGCTATGCGTGTGGGTTGAGTAGGGGTACTTTTGTCATAAATATACATTCCCGAATTTGAGCCTACATAGAGGGTATTGTTGTAAGAAAAGAGTGTCTCTACATCAAAGGGAACATGAATTTTAGAGACTTTTTTGGGCTTGGAGGCATCTTTTATCTCCAAGATATTCATCTCTCTTTCGTTAATGGTGTAGAGGTAATCCCCCGAAATAGCAAACCGTGCCATTGAACCACCTTGTCCACTAGAACTAGAGGAGCTAGAAGAGGAGTTACTACTTCCACCACAAGCGACAAAGAGAGATGCCAATGAGAGCGTCAAAAGCATTTTAGTATTCATTATATTTTTCATTATTTAGCTCCTCTTACTAAGATGCCTTTAGATTGGTTATACTCGCCACAATCAAAATAGTAACTAAAATTACCAGCACGCTGATAGGGGTCATAGCTAAAGGTATTCTCTTTTCTATTGACAATATTTATCTGCTCTAAATTATTAATGTCTAGCACCACTAAGTCCATGTAGGAGTCAATATAGAGATAGCCCTCTTTAACCGCCATGTCTAAGTTTCCCATAATTTTAATAAATGCTTTGGGAATAGGATTTTTCTTGTCGCTATTGTCGATAACATGAATACCTTGGTCAACTTCTTGGACTAAAAGGGTATTTTTGTAAACATAGATTTTTCCTGCTTGGCTTATCTCTTTAGGTTCTACAATCTCTACGCCATTACTACGAAACTCTTCTAAGCTTATGTAGTTACAGTTTGGGTTGTCTCGGTACTCAATGCCACAACCATTAAAAGCCCATAAAAGCGTTGTCGAAAAAAGTGTTCTCATGAAAAGTGCTGTTATACTTACTGTTTTTTTCATCATCATCGCCTAAAATCTAAATCCGACTCTAAAGAAATCAATGTCGATAAAAAGATCCTTATCGTAAAGTAACATCCCCAATGAATTTGATTCAAAAACATTATTATCTGAGCCAAAATATCGACCTATTTTAAAGCTAGGACCCCAATAAACAGACCAATCACTCTCTGTTTTCATGAGACGAAAGCCAATTTCAGCCCCTATACCAAACTTTTCAACGGTTGCCAATCTAGTATCATTTTTAAGTTGCCCATCTAAATAGGTATAAGCCGTAAATCCTCCATAATAAAAGCCATTGGTTTTAGCTCTAGCAAACTTTCTATAATGCAATGAGACATCCATCACTTCAGCCACTATGGATGAACCATTTATCCCAAATAGGTCAGAATACTCTTTTTCATAAGCCACAGAGAGTGCAATTTCACTGGCATTTATATTGTCAAAAAGACTAATAGCCCCTGAAAATGCTGTGTCTTTGCTATCATCACCAATCGCCAGTATGGTCAAGGGATTAAGCTCAATTCCTATGCTTGTAGCATCTTTTGGCAAACTATTTTGGGCTAACAGTAAAGAGGAAGTGAGTGTTCCTATTAATAATATTTTTGTAAACAAAATGACTCCTTTTATATTCTATAGACTTTAGCCATTATAACGAAAAATAATATAAATAGTTTTAATGAACTTCTGCTCGAACTTCATCATCAAACGCTTTTTGATTGCTCATAATAATTCCTACCAATATTAAAGCATAGATAAATGTTGAGAGTAAAATCACCCCAATCACAATGGCATTGAACATTGCTTGGTGTTCAAAGCCTTTAGGAAGCATCTGAAGCATCACAATAGAGAGTCCCCCTTTAATTCCTGCAAACAAAAGAACCGACCACCAACGCACACCAATGTCGGTCATCTTTTTAGTCAGGTTTGAGACAATACCAAAAGTACCCATCATAAATGCTCTAATCACTGTGGTGACTAAAAACATCAATAAAATCTCTTTTTTATAGGCTAACAACTCATCAATATGCACAATACTTGCCATAGACATAAACAAAAAAGTATTGGCTAAAAGGGCTAAAACAGCCACATAGTTTAGGTTTTGTTTATGTCGTTCAATGCTCGATACATCTGTAGAGAGCTTTTTGGTAATGCCACTCATAAACCCTGAAGAGAAAACCTTTTTGCTTTTACTCGCACGACTTACAATGTTTTTAGCTTTGTTGACTTGACGCTCTTTGGCATCAAAAGACTTTTGGGTAATGGTATTGAGCGTAATAATCGCCACAATCACTGCCAAAAGCCCTGCCATATGCCAATGTTCTGCCACTTCAAATGCTCCATAGGCTGTCATTAAAATAAGTACCAACTCGCTCATAGGGTCAGCAGTTAAACGCATGAGTAGCACCCCAATGTAGCCCACAATAAGACCAATAACAACAGAGATAGCAATGACTTTAATCGAGACTATGGCAATATCCATCGCCCCTATATGCACCCCATTCATCATGGGAATGGCAATAAACATAAAGATAATCAATGCCGTAGCATCATTAAACAACGACTCTCCCTCTGCTAAGATAGCCAGTTTATGAGGGACTTTAAAGCTAGAAAAAACAGCCACCACAGAGACAGGATCGGTGGCTAAAACCATGGCAAATAGAGCAATGATAGCCCCTGTTGAGAGTGCATACTCTGCAAAAAAAGTGTTTGCCACAAAAATCCCAAAACCAATAGAGATGGCAACCGAAAACATGGCTAGATAGACGAGACTAAGGGCATTCTTTTTTAAATCTTCTAGTTTCAACTGCAAAGCATCAGCAGCAATTAGAATAGGAATTAAAAAGAGAACCAATTCGGCAAAAGTCTCTTCTGAAAACAGCACCATATGTGGGAACAGATAGTAAAAACCATAACTCAACGCAATGAGTGAAATAGGGGAAGGGATTTTGAAATATTTTTGCAGTTCAATAGAGATAAATAAAATAGTAAGTAGGGCTAAAAGGGTTAAAATCATTTGTAAAATACCTTAATTTAAAATTAAAGTATTTTAGCATAAATTTGACTATTTTTTAAATTTTCGTAAAAGAGACCATGCCAATGGTCCATAACGTACTACTAATGAAAAGATTTTCTTCATTTTTTATCCTTTTGTTTTTTAGATAAATCTATTTTAACAGTTTAATGCTAGTTTTTAGATTAGTAATTTACTAGCCACTACACAAACAGCTGATTCACTCTTTAAAACTAAAGGGGTATCTAGCCCTATAAGCTTTTCTTCTTCAAAGAGAGCAACTTCATCCGTTGTAAAACCACCCTCACAACCAATAAGAAAAGTAGAAATAGTTGAACTTTCTTTTAAAATATTTTTTGAAAAGTTTAACATCATGGTATTTGGATGCTCTTTTAAAAACTCTTCTAATGAATTTGCCATAGAGAGTTGTAAAAGAGAAGAGCGTCCACATTGTTGAGAAGAGTTGAGTAAAATCTTTTCTAATCTCGTGAAATCTAGCTTAAAGCTCTTTTGCGAACGAGAGCAATAGATGAACGTAATGGCATTTACCCCCATTTCATTTAGAGTAGGTAAAATTTTCTCAACACTTTTAGGGTCAATGACGCACCATGCTAGATGTAAATTTTTTTTAGCTTTAACTTCTAAAACTTTAGAACTTTCCAAAGACAAAAATGCCTCTTTTTTACTTAAAGTATTAATCTTATAAAAATAGATAGAAGCATCTTCTAAATTACGCAAGGCAATGACTTCACCCTCACGGTGGCGACGTACCTTAAAAATGTAACGATGTTCATCACCCCTAAGTGTTAGGTTTGGCTCTCCTGCTTGGGCTAAGAAAAGGTATTGCACCTTTTATCCTTTAGCGACAACCATCATGAAAATAGTAATGGCTACAAGCACTATGAGATTGAAAACAGAGGCTTTGGTAAAGCCTGAACGCATTAAATTTAAAGTTGCTTCATCTTCTAAGTTGGCTTTTTTGATTTTTTTATGTTTTGAAATCTCAATGCCCATCATGACAGCAAAAACAGCTATCATAACAATAATTGGTACATTAAAATCTAGTTCACCCACAATTAAAGCGACAATACCTGAAAAGAGTATCATGGTAATAATGGCTTGAAAAACCATGGTGTAGATAAAACTTGCTTTCTTAAACGCCAAAGGCTCTTTTTTGACCATAGGTACTAAAAATCCTAAAAGTAAAAAACCAATAAAGGCATAAATCAAAACTGTGTGTGTCAATAACATCTCTGCTAACATCATTTCTCCTTTTTTAAAAATGAATTATATCCTAATTCGTTATACTTTTGCTATATGAAAAAAAGGGTAAACATGACACTATCTATCGAAGAGGCTTTAGAAACTATTTATCAAAATGTAGAAGCTAAAAGTACGCATATTTTAGCCATTGAAGAGGCTTTGGGGGCGATTGTTGCCAAAGATTATGAAGCCAATTTTGATTTACCTCGTTTTGATAATTCGGCGATGGATGGTTACGCTGTAAAAGTAGCTGATGCAGGAGAAGAAGTTAAAGTTAAAGAAATTACTTATGCTGGAGATGTTCAAGAAAATGCTTTTTCTGAAAGAGAAGTTGTTAAAATCATGACAGGTGCACCAACGCCTAAAGGATGTGAGGCGATTGTGGCAATTGAAGATGTTGAGCCAACAGAAAATGGCATTAAATTACCTTTAACTATTAAACAGAATAATTTTATTCGTTTTAAAGGCGAAGACATTAAAAGTGGCAAAATCTTTTTAGAAGCCAAAACAGAAATAACAGCTTACTCCATGGCACTTTTAGCGTCACAAGGGATTACGCACATTGAAGTTTACCGACAACCTAAAGTGGTCATTTTCTCCACAGGTGAGGAGCTAAAAGCCCATTATGAACGCATTGAACCTCATCAACTCTACAACTCAAATGCTCCTATGTTTG
>Ga0256839_1005460_pt1 | contig 11741 bp, 9 predicted proteins | sample 354166metaG_FD_185968 | JGI IMG/M metagenome (GOLD analysis project Ga0256839, IMG submission 185968) | Hydrothermal vent microbial communities from Mid Atlantic Ridge, Atlantic Ocean - 354-166 | ecosystem: Environmental > Aquatic > Marine > Hydrothermal vents | place: Atlantic Ocean: Mid...
GAGGAGGCGCGGCGCAGCGCAGCCTCGTTGACGTTGGACCAGGCCGAGCAGTTGGTGCGCTCCTTCTGGCCCACATCACCTTCGGGTGGGGACACCGGCGGTGATGCCACCCTTGCCTCCACACCCCCATCGAACACCCTGCGCTCCGCTTGACAACCCACTCGACTCGAAACGCACGAACGTCCTCCTTTTTGACGCTGTGACCCGTGAGAGGTACAATGCCCTCACCGAGGTCTACTGCACGGCAGCGTCTGGGAGCAAAGGGGCTCACACCGGTTACGTGAGCCCCTTGTGTGTTTGGGTGGGATGTGGAATGGCCTCCGACGACAGGGCACGGGAACAATTGGCCCGTCTCCAGTCCATCCTGGAGACGCTCGTCGAGTTCGAGGAGACGTTCCAGTTCGACGAGGCGTGGGAGCGCATCATCCGCGATGCCGTCCACCTGATGCGCGCCACGCGGGGCACACTTTTCCTGGTGGACCGCGACCGAAACCGGCTCATCCCCAGGGTGTGGTACGGCCAGCCCTGGCACGGCCGGGGGCGGCCTCGGGGATACGCGCGCGGGGAGGGAATTGCCGGCCGCGTCTGGGTGACCGGAGAGCCCATCAACTGCCCGGACGTGCGGCAGGACCCCCGCTTCCGCCGCTCCAACGACCCGCGTTGGAACGAGATTCGTTCCCTGCTCTGCGTGCCCATTCGTGCCCGCGAGCGGGTGATCGGCGTCATCGCCGTGGACAGCACCCGTGAGGACGCCTTTCGGGACGAGGATCAACAGGTGCTCATCACCCTGGCCCGCCACGTGGCCACGGCCTTCGAGCGGGCCAAGCTCTACCAGGGGCTGAGCGACCTGCGGGCCATCGGCGAACGCCTGAACAAGATGGGGCCCCGCGCGGAGTACCGCCAGACCCTCCAGAGCATCGTCGAGAAGGCCGTGCGCGTGGTGGCGGCCGGCGCCTCCAGCGCCGGCGAGGCGGCCGCCGTCATCTACGGCTACGACCCCGAACGGGGCGCGTTCGACCCCTCCTCCCGCGTGGCCGCAGGGTGGCGCGAGGACGTTCACCTGGACGATTATCCCCGTCCCGGCGGGCTTGGGGAGCGGGCCGTCCGCCAAAAACGGCGCGTGCTCTCCTACGAGGAGGATGGCGTGGACCTCCATCCCGCTCAACTGGCGCAGGGCGCCGTGGCCGTGGCCGTCTACCCCCTCATTGCCGCCGATCAAATCCTCGGCGTGCTCTACATCACCCTGCGCGATGAGCGGCGCTTCACCCGCCAGGAGCTCATGCTCCTCGACAATTTCGTCAACCAGGCCGCCCTGGCCCTCTACCACACGCGCCGCATCGAGGACGTGAACCGCGTCTTGGCCCGCAAGGTCTACGAGCTGGAACAGTTGCGCCGGGCCGACGCGCTCATCAGCCGGCGCCCGCGGCTCAAGGAAGCGCTGGTGGAGATCTTGCACATTGCCCTCGAGATGACCGGGGCCAAATACGGCTCCTTCCGGCTCTACAACCCGGAGACAGGCATGCTCGAGCTGGCGGCCGCGGCCAGTGTGACGCCCTCCCCGGCCGTCCGCCAGCCCCTTCCCCTCGACGAGAGCAGCGTCATGGGCAAGGCCGTGCTCTACCGGCGCCCCATTCGCATCGACGACGTGCGCGACCCCGCGTGGGCGGGCATCTACCGCCCGCTGCTCACCGACCCGCCCATGCGCTCCGAGCTGGTGGTGCCCCTCTTCAGCGCCGGCGGTGGCCTGGAAGGGGTGTTGAACATTGAGAGCCCCCAGCCGGCCGCCTTCACCGAGGAGGATGAACGCCTGCTCGTGGCCCTGGCCACCCAGGCCGTCATCGCCATTCAGGAGATCAAGCTGCTGGACACCATGGCCGAGCTGACCGAGGCCACCCTGACCCACAGCCGCGAGGAGCTCTTCGACCTCATCATCCGGCGGGCGTGCGAGCTGATCAACGCTCCCCTGGGCGCCATTTGGCGGCTGGCGCAGGAGAAGGGTGAAGCTGTCCTCGTGCTCCAGGCCGCCAGCGGAGGACATCGGCGAGGAGACCGCCTGCCCGTGGCCAGCAGCCTGACCGGACAGACGATCTTGAACCGCACGCCCATCACGGTGGAGGACGTGCAGCGCGAGCCGGACTTCCATTACATGGACTTGGCCCGCCAACAGGGGTGGCGCTCCGCCCTCATTGTGCCCCTGCTGGCGCGCGACGGCGAGCCCATCGGCGCCTTCAGCCTGTACACCACCGAGCGGCGCGCCTTCAGCGACTGGGACCAACGCCTGCTGAGCGTGCTGGCCAACCACGCGGCCATTGCCATCCGCGACGCCGAGATCCTGGAATCCCTGCGCGAGGCCCGCGAGCGGCAGGCCGTGACCGAGGCGTTCGCCGCCGTCGGCGACATCGCGGCCAACTTGCTCCACCGCCTCAACAACCAGATCGGCACGATTCCCGTCCGCGTCCAGGGCATCGAGGCCAAATGTGCGGCCGAGCTCCAGAACGAGTACCTGGCCAAGAACTTGTCGGCCATTGCCGAGAGCGCCCGCCTGGCCATGCAGACGGTGCGGGAGACGTTGCGTCACCTGAGACCCATCGAGTTGGCCCCCGTCCGGGTGGGCGAGGCCATCTTGGACGCCCTGCGCGAGGTCCACATTCCCCTCGGCGTTACCCTGCACGTCAGGGCTGTCGAGGGGTTGCCCCCGGTGCGGGCCGGCCAGCCGCAGCTCTCCTTCGTCTTCGTAAATTTGCTGGAGAACGCCATCGAGGCCATGCAGGGCCAGGGGGAAATCGTCATTTCCGGGCGCACCGAAAACGGACAGGTGGTAATCGAAGTGCAGGACACGGGCCCGGGCATCCCGCCCGAATGGCAACCTCACATCTTCGAGCTCCACTTCTCGGGTGCCAACAGCGAGCGGAAGCTGGGCTTCGGGCTCTGGTGGGTGCGCACGCTCTTGCACCGCTTCGGGGGGCACATCGCCCTGGAGAGCCACGTGGGCGAGGGCACGCGCTTCCTCATTCGACTGCCGGTGTGGGAGGACGACCATGACATGGCGAGCGTTGATCGTGGAGGATGAGCCGGCCTGGCGTGAGCTCCTGGCCGAGATGCTGGCCGACTTGGGGGCCAGCGTGCGGGCGGTGGCCAGCTACGACGCGGCCATTGCTGCCCTGGTGGAGGGGCCTTACCAACTGGCCCTGATCGACCTGGCCTTGGCCGGCCCCGACCACGAAAACCAAGACGGGCTGCGCGTGTTGGCCCAATTCCGCCAGCGTTGGCCCGAGGGGCGGGCCATTCTCATCACGGGATACGGGACTGTGGAGCTGGCCGTCAAGGCGCTGACCGAATACGGGGCCAGCGACTTCATCCGCAAGGAGACGTTCGACCGGGAGCGCTTTCTGGAATCGGTGCGCCGCGTGACGCGCACGCTTCCCGTCGCCCCTGCTCCCAAACCTGCCCTCGCCCCTTCCTTCACCCCCAAGGTGTCCGCCGACCGGGCCACGGTGAAGTCGGGGCGGGTGTTGGTGGTGGAGGACAACGCGGCCTGGCAGGCCATCTACGCGGAGCTGTGTGAGGACTTGGGATGTGCCATGCAGGTGGCCGTCAGCTACGGCGAGGCCCGGGGGTGGCTCGAACACGAGACGTACCACCTGGTGGTGGTGGACCTCATGCTGGTCAGCAGCCGGGCCCCCCTGGAGAACCGGGACGGCTTCCACCTGTTGCGCATCACCCGCGAGAAGGGCGTGCCCACCATTGTGGTGAGCGCCCTGGCCGACCCCCACGAGATCGACATGGCCTACGAGAAGTTCGGCATCTTCGCCTTTTTCGACAAGGAGGGCTTTCGGCGGGACGCCTTCCTGCACGTGGCCCGCCAGGCTTTACGGCGCCACGGCGCGGGCCACCGCCGGCACATCCCCCCCGATTCCCCCCTCGCCGAGTTGACCGACCGCCAGCTCGAAGTGCTGCGCCTGTTGGCTCAGGGCAAGACCAACAGGGAGATCGCCGAAGAGCTGATCGTGACCACCAACACGGTCAAGAAGCACATTCTGGCCATTTACCAGAAGCTGGGCGTCAACAGCCGGGCGGCCGCCGCGGCCGTGGCCACCCAACACGGCCTCACGGAGTAGGTGGGCGCACGTTTGTGTGGAAGGGCAAACGGGCGGTGAGCAAGTGCCCACCGCCCGCTCGCGTGTGGCAGGAGGCTGTCCTGGGTCTCTTCTCAGTGCTCGGCGGCCGGGGCCAGGGCACCTCGCGGCACCCGAATCTCCTCCACCAGATCCTGGATCTCCTGGGGCGGCGGTGGCGTGGCACGGGAGACCGCGTAGGAGACGATGAAGTTGAGAATGGCACCCACGACGCCGATCCCCTGGGCGTTGATCCCGAGGAACGAGGCAATGATGGGCGCCTCGGTGCCCAAGAGCCGGTCCGAGCGCATCAGCACGATCATGATCAGGGTGAAGAAGAGCCCCACCAGGATGCCGGCCGTGGCCCCTTCGCGGTTCATGCGGCGGTCGAAGATGCCCAAGAAGATGGCCGGGAAGAGGCTGGCCGCCGCGAGGCCGAAGGCGAAGGCCACCACCTCGGCCACGAAGCCCGGCGGGCGCACGCCGAAGTAGCCGGCCACCAGAATGGCCACGAAGATCATCACCCGCCCCACCATCAGCCGCTCCGACTCGGTGGCGTCCGGCTTCCAGATGCGGTAGTAGACATCGTGGGAGACGGCGCTCGACATGGCCAGCAGGAGGCCGGCCGCCGTCGAGAGGGCGGCAGCCAGGCCGCCGGCCGCCACGAGCCCGACCACCCACGGCGCCAGGCGGGCCACCTCGGGCGTGGAGAGCACGATGATGTCCCGGTCGATGGTGATCTCGTTGGTGGCCTTGTCGGCCGTCATCTCGAGGACGCCGTCGCCGTCCTTGTCATCGAACTTGAGCAGGCCGGTCTGTTCCCACTTGACGGCCCAGTCGATCTGCTCGATTTCCGCGCGGGTCTTGCCGTGCAGGGTGTTGATCAGGTTGTACTTGGCGAAGACGGCCAGGGCCGGCGCCGAGGTGTAGAGCAGGGCGATGAAGAGCAGCGCCCAGCCGGCCGAAATGCGGGCGTCGGAGACGCGCGGCACGGTGTAGAAGCGAATGATCACGTGGGGCAGGCCGGCCGTGCCGATCATCAGGGCCAGCGTGATGAAGAAGACGTTGATCAGCGAGAAGTTTTGGAAGGGTCGAATGTACTCCTTCAGGCCCAAGTCGATCTGGATCTGGTTGAGCCGCACGGCGAAGTCACTGAAGGTGAAGGCGAGCTGGGGAATCGGGTTCCCCGTGAGCACCCAGGCGATGGAGATGGTCGTGATCAGGTAGGCGGAGATCAGGACCACGTATTGGGCCACCTGGGTCCACGTGATGCCCTTCATGCCGCCCAGCACGGCGAAGAAGGCCACGATGGCCATGCCGATGATCACGCCGGTGACAATGTTCACCTGGAGGAAGCGGCTGAAGACAATGCCCACCGCGCGCATCTGGCCGGCCACGTAGGTGAGGGAGATGAAAATGGTGGCAATGGCGGCCACAGCGCGGGCGGTGTGGGAGTAGTACCGGTCGCCGATGAAGTCGGGCACCGTGTACTTGCCGTACTTGCGCAGGTAGGGGGCCAGCAACAGGGCCAGCAACACGTAGCCGCCCGTCCACCCCATGAGGTAGACGGCCCCGTCGTAGCCCAGGAACGAGATCAGGCCGGCCATGGAGACGAACGAGGCGCCCGACATCCAATCGGCCGCCGTGGCCGCGCCGTTGGCGATGGCCGGCACGCCCCGGCCGGCCACGTAAAAGCCGGCCGTCTCGCGCACCCGGTTCAGGTAGCCGACGTAGAGGTAGAAGGCGAACGTGAGTCCGACGATGATCAGCGTCCAGGTTTCCGTGCTCATAATCTCCCCCCTTACTCCTCGTGAACGTCGTACTCACGGTCAATCTTGTTCATCCACCAACTGTAGACGAAGATCAGGATGACGAAGGTGATCATGGAACCCTGCTGGGCGAACCAGAAGCTGAGCGGGATCTGGCCGAAGCGCAGGTTGAAGAGCGGTTCGGCCAGGAGAATGGCGCCCCCGTAGGAGACCAGCGCCCAAATGGTCAGCAGGATGGTGATGGCCTTCAGGTTGGCCTTCCAGTAGGCCACTGCCTTGGAGTTCTGGTTGGTGCGCTCTCCGTCCATGGTTCTGCCCTCCTTGGTGTTTGGTCGGTTGATGTCCCCTGGCTCATCCGGCTCCTGTCCTTTCCGCCGACTTTTTCACCCCCTTTCTGCCCGCCTGATGTGCCCTTCGTCTATTCCCCCTGGCGTTCGGCCTTCAACTGCTCCCACGCGGCCCGTGCCTCCTCCACGGAGCCCTCCTCCTCGATGGTGGTGATGTCGCCGGGGTCCTTGTCGAGGATGACGGCCTTGAGCACGCGCCGCATGATCTTGCCGCTGCGGGTCTTGGGCAACATGCTGACGAAGGTGAGCTCGCCGATCACGGCCACGGGGCCCAGTTCTTGCCGCACCGTCTGCACTAGCTCGCGTTTGAGGGCCTCGGTGGGCTCGTGGCCGGGGCGCAGGACCACGAAGGCCGAGAGCACCTCGCCCCGCACCTCGTCCGGCCGGCCGGTGACGCCCGCCTCGGCCACGGCCGGGTGGGTGAGCAGGGCCGTTTCCACTTCGATGGTGCCGATGCGGTGGCCGGCCACGTTGACCACCTCGTCGGCCCGGCCGGCGAACCAGACGTAGCCGTCCTCGTCCACGTGGGCGGCGTCCCCGGTGAAGTAGAGGCGCCGGCCGGGAATGCGCTCCCAGTAGTCGCGGATGTAGCGGTCGTGTTCGCCCCACAGGGTGGACGTGAGGCCGGGGAAGGGGCCGGTGAGGACCAGGATGCCCTTCTCGTTGGGGCCACAGGATTCCCCGTCCAAGGTAACTACGTCCACCTTCACCCCCGGCATGGGCAGGGTGGCCGAGCCCGGCTTGATGGGCACCATGCAGAGGCCATACGGGTTGCCGATGACGGGCCCGCCGGTCTCCGTCTGCCACCAGTGGTCGATGACGGGCACCCGGTCGCCGAGGACTTCCTTCTGGAGCCAGTGCCACGCCGGCGGGTTCAGGGGTTCGCCGGCACAGACCACCCGCTCCAGGGAGCTCAGGTCGAAGCGCCGAGCCGGCTCCGTGCCGTAGCGCATGAGGAGCCGCACGGCCGTGGGCGCGGTGAAGATGCCCGTGACGCCGAACTCCTCGACGAGCTGCCAGAAGGTCTCCGGGCCCGGGTGGTCAATGGCCCCCTCGTAGGCTATCGACGTGCAGCCCACCATGAGCGGGGCGTAGACGATGTAGCTGTGCCCCACGATCCAGCCAATGTCCGAAGTGGCCCACCAGACGTCGGCCGGGCGGAGTTTGAAGAGCCAGTCGCCCGTGCTGGCGATCCAGACGGCGTATCCGCCGTGGGTGTGAACGGTCAGCTTGGGGCGGGCCGTGGTGCCCGAGGTGGCCATGATGAAGGCCGGCTCGTTGGCTTCCAGTGGGACAACGGCGCCGCTCTGACCGTCCGCCAGGGCCACGAACTCCTCCCACGTGAGGTCTCGGCCCGCGGTCATGGGCACCGGCTCCGGCTCGCGGCGGAGCACCACAACGCGCTCGACGCTCGTTTCTCCCTGTTCCAGTGCTTGGTCCACGATGCCCTTGAGGGGGATGGCGTTCCCCTTGCGGTAGGTGACGTCGGCCGCGAAGAGGAAGCGGGAGCCGCTGGCCTCGACGCGGTCGGCCAGGGCCCGGGCGCCGAAGCCGGCGAAGACCACGATGTGAATGGCCCCCACGCGCACGGCTGCCAGCATCAGGGCGATGGCCTCGGGGCAGACGGGCATGTAGATGGTGATGCGGTCGCCCTTCTGGACGCCCAGCCCCCGCAGGGCCGCGGCCAGGCGTTCGACTTCGCGGTGGAGCTGGGCGTAGGTGAAGAGCCGGCGTTCGCCCCGCTCGTTGGCGTAGACCAGGGCCGTGTGGCCGCCCCAGCCCCGCTCCACGTGGCGGTCGAGGGCGTTGTAGCTGAGGTTGGTCTCCCCGCCGATGAACCAGCGGTAGCGCTTTGGGTACTCCCACTCGAAGACTTTGTCCCACGTGCGGAACCAGTGGAGGCGGCGGGCCTGCTGTGCCCAGAAGGCCTCGGGTTGGGCCTCCACCTCGGCGACAGTGCGGCGGACGATGGGGTTGATGAGCTCAACCTGCGTCCCACTCATGTTCCACCCCCTTGTGTGTTTCGTTTGACGCTTTGACGTCAGGATGCCGGCCGGGCGACCGGCTGCTCTCTTCGGATCAGGAATGCCAAAATTGGCGGGCTGAGCAGCGTGGTGAGGATGACCATGATGACGATGACGGAGAAGAGCCCCTCGGAGATGACGCCCAAGGAACGGCCGATGGCCGCGAAGATGAGGCCCACCTCCCCGCGGGGGGCCATGCCCCAGCCCACGATCCACGGGTTGGCCGGCCTGGCGGCCACGCCGGCCACCACCTTGCCAATGAAGGCAACGGCCGTGATGGCCAAGGCCAGCAGGGCGTTCGAGGGCGTGAGCAGGGCGTCCAGTCGCACGCCCATGCCGGTCATGACAAAGAAGATGGGGACGAGGAGAAGGCCCACCGGCTCGACCAAGTCTTCCACGTGACGGTGGACGTGGCCGGCCATGATGCGGTCCAGCCGGGCGCGCAGGGCCGGCGGGGCCTCGCGGCTCGCCGCCTTAATCTCGGCCACGATCTCGGGGTCGGCGAAGTGGCGGAAGTGGACCGGGTCCAACACGAGGCCGGCGGCAAAGGCGCCCACGATGGGCGCCAGCCCGATGACTTGGGCCAGGTAGGCGAAGACCAGACAGAAACTCATGGCCAAGGTGAACTTCATGCCCGTGCCCGTGTGGATGCGCGAGAAGAGTCGGCTGAGGTGAGGGGCCATCGCCTGCCCGATGACGATGGCGCCCAAGAGGAAGAGAAATGCCTCCAGGGTAATGCGCCCCACAGTGCCCACGTCAACGGCCCCGGTGCTGACGACCGCCGAGACCACGGCCAGGATGATGAGCCCCAGCACGTCGTCGATCACGGCCGCCCCCAACACGATCTGGGCCTCCTGGCGGTGGAGGTAGTCGAGGTCACGGAAGACGCGGGCCGTGATGCCCACGGAGGTGGCCGTGAGGGCAGCGCCCAAGAAGAGGTCGGTCTTGAAGGGGGCGTCGCCCAACAGGAGGGGGCCTACGACGAGCGTGCCCAGGGCAAAAGGGACGATCACGCCGATGACGGCCACGCCCAGCGCCCGCAGGCCCACCTGCCGCATGGTGTGGACGTTGGATTCCAGCCCAATTTGGAAGAGGAGCACCACCACGCCCAGCTCGGCCAAGAAGCGCATGATGGCATCTTCGCGAATGGGCTCGAAGGCGTGGATGCCGATGAGCGAAAGGTTGCCCAGCACAATGCCCACGGCGAGTTCCCCCAGCACGGGGGGCTGGCGCACCCGTTCGACAAGCCCGGCCACGCGGGCGGCTATGAGGAGCACGGCGATCCAGAGGAAAATTTGGGCAAAGGCTGCGCCCTCGGCCTCCTCGCCGCCGGCGGCGAGGAGCGGCGAGGCAAGGGCGAAGAAAACGATGAGGGCGATGGGAACGGCGACAGAGGTGTGCCGGCGCACGGCGCGGGGGCAACGCTGTCCTGGGACCTCGCTGCCGGATTGCCTCTGATCTCTCGGCCCACAGCCTCCCCACATGTCGCCCGCCACGAGAGCTTCTCCCCTCTGCTGTTTCCGTTCCGGGGATTCGGACACGACGGGGTACTTCTAGCATACCGAAAAGGAGAAGTGACGAACAACATATGTGCAGGTAGGCGAGGATGTCTATCCGGGTGGGCGAACCCTACACGTTTGGAGGGGCGCGGGCTGCGCGGCGCCGGGGGCTCCGCTAGGCCGACGTGGTCCGCATGAAGCCGGCCGGGGCGCCGTGGCGCACGGCCACGATCTCGGCCATGATGGCCAGGGCGATCTCCTCGGGGGTCTCGGCGCCGAGGTTGAGGCCGATGGGCGCGTAGACCTCGGCCAACTGGGCGGGGTCCACGCCGTGCTTGGCCATGCGCTCGAAGCGCTCGGCGTGGGTCTTGCGGCTGCCGATGGCGCCCACGTAGCCGGCCCCCTTGCCCAACACGGCCTTCAAGGCCGGCTCGTCGATCTTGGGGTCGTGGGTGAGGATGACGATGTAGGTCGAAGGCCCGATCTCGATGCGCTCCACAGCCTTCTGGGGCCACTCGGGGATGATGTCGTCGGCGTGGGGAAAGCGCTCGCGGTTGGCGAACTTCCGGCGCGGGTCGGCAATGGTCACGCGGAAGCCGAGCACTTTGGCAAAGGTGGTGAGGGGAATGGCGATGTGGACGCCCCCGAAGATGACCAAGTGTGGGGGCGGCGCGAAGACTTCCACGAAGACGCGGGCGTCCGCCTCCGGGTAGTCGCGCGATTCGGCCCGGGGACGGGCCATCATCTGCAGGGCGTCGGCGATGACCAGGCGGTCCAGGCCGGCGTCGCCCAAGGAGCCCGTGCTCTGGCCCGATGGCCAGATGAGCATTCGGGCACCGGGCTGGCCGGGACCTTGCAGGAGCACGGCCTGGGCGACGAGCCGGCCCTCGGCAAGGGCCCGCTCCAGTTGGGCCTGGAGCTCTGCTGGCGAGGTGGTTGTCATGGCTCCTCCTCCGCCGATGCCTCGGGCAGGGGCTCCACCCACACCTCGATGGTGCCCCCGCAGGCGAGGCCCACTTCCCACACCATGTCGTCGGTAATGGCGTAGCGCAGCAGGCGGGGTTGGCCGCTCTTCAGCACCTCTTGGGCTTGGTAGATGACGTCGGCTTCCACACACCCCCCGCTGACGCTGCCGGCCATCTCGCCGTCCTCGGAGACGACCATGCGGGCACCCTCCCGGCGGGGGGCCGAGCCCTCGGCCCGGACGACGGTGGCGAGGGCCATGCGCTTGCCCTGGCGGCGCCATTGTCGAATGGTGTCGAGCACGTCACGCACGGGATTCCCTCCTCTGGAAACTGGCGTACAGGTAGAGCTGTTCGACGCCTCCTGGGGTGATGTGGAGCTCGTGGGTGTGTTCCACCAGCTCGAACTCCGGCCCTAATGTCTCCTGGAGTTGTTCCAGAGTGTACCGTCGGACCGGCAGGCCGCTGCACTTGGGCGGCGCCTCGGGGGCGAAGGTGGCCATGATGAGAAAGCCGCCCGGTTTCAAGCCGCGCCGCAGGTTTGCCAAGTAGCGCTCCCGGTCCTCGGGTTCGGTGAGGAAGTGGAAGACGGCCCGGTCGTGCCAGAGGTCGTAGTGGCCGGCCGGCAGCTCCACAGAGGTGATGTCCCCCTCGATCCAGGTCACCTCCTGGGCCAGGGGGCCCAGGCGCTCCCGGGCGAGCTCCAGCGCCCTGGCGGAGAGGTCGAGCACGCTGACGGACGTGTAGCCCAGGCGGAGCAGGTCGTCCACCAGGGTGGAGGCGCCGCCGCCCACGTCGATGATGTGGGCGGTGCGCGGCACCCCGATGTTTTGGATGAAGGTCAGCGATGTCGTCAGGTGGGGGGTGTACCACCCCACGCGGTCGATGGGCGTCGTGGCGTAGACGCGCTCCCAATGGGCTTGCCATTTCATGGGGGCCTCCTTGTCTGTTGTGGAGTGGTGTGTCTGGGGCGCTCTGGCCGGCTCCCCACCGAGGAGAGCACGTCGGCGAGCTGTTCCAGGCTG
>Ga0256839_1005461_pt1 | contig 11740 bp, 10 predicted proteins | sample 354166metaG_FD_185968 | JGI IMG/M metagenome (GOLD analysis project Ga0256839, IMG submission 185968) | Hydrothermal vent microbial communities from Mid Atlantic Ridge, Atlantic Ocean - 354-166 | ecosystem: Environmental > Aquatic > Marine > Hydrothermal vents | place: Atlantic Ocean: Mid...
AACCATAATACCTAATAAACATGCTAAAGAAAACTTATTTTTTAATTGCATTCCTGCTGATGCCAATTCACGCTTATTCTCAAGGAGATGAAGTGATTGAAAATAAGGATGAAGAAATCGTGCCAATAAGTTTAGTGGCAACTCAAGATGTTGTGTTTGAGTTAAGGAAAAACTATGGGATTAAAGCTTCTGTCGAATTAACGCGTGCTTTATGGCAAGTATTGCACGCATACAGCAATCAACAACAAGCACAAATTATTTGGCAATCTGCCATAAATAAGGTAACGGATATGGACAACTCATTACCCATTGTAGTGAGTTCTTCTTATAATGCTGGCGAGGTCATGATTTCTTATGTTAATGGCATGTCGGAGAAAAAATGGAATACAAATCGGCGTTTACCGCGAATTAATAAAGAAAAATTAGGCGACTTCTTGCGAATGAATGATGATTTAACAATCTATTTTAATTTGCAGTCTGTGTGGGAGTTATTGTTGCAAGGAGTCGCAAAGCAAAAAAACATTAATTGGTCTGAAGTTTTTCAAAAGAATTTAAAAGTATTTGAATTGCCAAAGCTGGTTGATAAACCTGAAGAAAATCGCAATCAAGTGTTAGCAGAAACTCAACAGGTTAATGATTTAAGTCCTGTGCCCTCTCTTGCTTCTGCTCTTGATACCTGGATTTACAGCGAAGATAGGGAATATGAATTATCTGGCTTAATGAAAAGAGTGGATTTGTTAAATAACAAACAACTAAGTTGGGCTTTGATTCGTTTTGTTTTGGCTAAAGACAATGAACAATTTTTATCTTCTGCAATGACGTGGTTTGCCTTGGCTCAACAGTTGCTTGCTCGTCTGGATTCTTTGACTGAAAGCGAATTAAGTTTTTATCAGAAATTTATTGAAGAAAATGACGCTTGGTTTCTCACAAAAGAGCAGGACTTAATGGCTGTTGATACGCGAATCTCGGAATTAATTGAATTGAGTTTTCATCAGATTAAACCTATCGTGCAGAATCCGCAAGACCTAACAAAGGTAAAATTAACCTCTGTCTATGAGCTTCTTTACTCTAATTTTGGCAAATACATGAGTTCTCCTTTTCGCAATAAAATTCGAAAAGATTTGGAAGTTTGTTTGAATATTAGTGAAGAATTTGCACCTTATCCACAGGAGCCCATTGATGAAAAGCAGTTTAAAGGTTGTGTGGATGATATGTATTATGCAGCGGTAAATGAAGCCACTTCTCGAGAGCTATCGGGCACCCAAATTAAAGTGGAAAACTTTCAAGCATTGGATCGTGCTTTAGCGTTACCTGTTTGGCAAACAATAAACATTCTTTATGCTAATCTGACGTCAACTGAATGCCTCAAAACGAGCAAGCAACTGCCCAATCCTTTAGAATGGACTATGGCAGCAGAGTCCATGTTATGGTTTGCCGATAGGTGGCCTGCCTATATGGATAAGTATCAGCAAAAGAATAAAATTGAAGACATTATTGCGAAGGGAAGGCTTTTGTTTGATGGACTGGATTGCACTAAGGGCAAAAACAACGAATTATTGAATGCAGAATTTAATCGAGTGGTGCAATCGTGGAAGCAAGTTGAGACCGATATACAAAAAGTGATAGAAGAGTTTAATGCCACTTTCTTAAAACCTGGAAGTGATTTGGATTTAATCGACGATACACACAGCAAAAGTAATTATCGGGTAGAAGGTGCCAAAATAGCTGCCTGCAACGTGCAAAGTTCTTGTGGGGTTTTGGTTGAACTCGAACCATCAAAGGCATTGTATAATCTATTTCCCAGTCATTTGTTGATGGCAGATCAATTAAAACAAGGTCATGTAAAGCTTTGTTATGATGATGTGGGATGGGAAGACAGGCGAGCAGCACCAACGCACTTAGATAACAACAATGTGGCAAATTATATGGGCAAGTTCAGCTTTTCGTTAAAAGGGTTCTATAACGATCAGTTGGTATTCTCCCGTAAAATTACAGATAAGCAAGAATACAATTATATTTTTGCAGCAAATACCGAAGCAGTCTTAAATACCTATTGTCCCTTATCCATAGTTGGCGAAAAGATTTCCACCAAATTGGCAAGAGGTACTTTTGGACTGGTTCCCAATAGACTTACGTTTCTAACGGCATCTCGTGCCAATGAAACGGATATTTTGGTTGGAAATTGGGCGTCAGGAGAAGAATGGGAAAATGCGATACTCGGTGATGATGTTGAGGTGATTGCCGAGGATAATTTGGATGACTTGCAAGCCAATATTGTGACGGCTTACCAACAAAAGGCAAAACAATTACAAGACATTATTTACAAAAGTTTATTAAATAAGCAAGCCAAGGCATCTGAATCTCAAAAGGGCTTGTCTAATAGCTTTGCAACAATGCAACGGCACGAGAAGTTACTGTTTTCATACAATTATCTGTTGCAAATGGATAGGTTAATGCAGGACGATGATTTGCACGGGCTTTTCTTTGGAAGCAACAAGGTCGTTGATGCATCAACGATAAAGAATTATTTTGAAAATCAAGTGAATATTAAGGTGCTGCAAAATGAAGTGGAGCGCAATTTAAAATCAAACCAAGAAAAATGGAATGCTTTGGTTAATCAAGTGTCCAACTCGCATATTCTTTCACTGCTTTATCGGCTGGATTCGATTTATCCATAAAAACTGAAGGAAAACATTCGTCTTTAGGGTCTAGGCTCATTAACTAACAAAAAATATAAATTTATGAATACAATTAAACTTATTACTCTTTTTTTATTTATTAGCTTAGCACACATGAGTCTCGCCCAAGATGAGGAGTTACTTGATGTGGATGAGGCATTTGCACCTAAGGTATTAAAAACAGACATTGATAGCATTACTTTGCGTATTGATATTGCACCCAAATACTATCTCTATAAACATGCCTTCAAGTTTCCTAATGAAAACCAGAATGTGGTCTTTGGTGAAGCTCAAATTCCTAATGGTGAGAAAAAAGAAGACGAGTTTTTTGGAGAAGTGGAAACGTACCATAATAAAATTGATATTGTTATTCCCTATACAAATAAAGACGTAAAACGCACAACAAAGTTTAAGTTTAAATACCAAGGCTGTGCAGAAGCAGGGGTGTGTTATCCTCCGCAAACCAAGGAAGTTGAAATTAAACTGCCAATCCAACAAATAGCCACAATGCCGATAAATTCTTTAGGTTCACCTGCCAGTAATGGGTTGGGGCTTAATTCTGGTGATTCTGGTTGGAATGGGCAAAGTGATTCAGTCTTGCCTGAGACTCAAGCTTTCAAGTTTGAGACGATTGCCTTAGATGCAAATAAATTGTCAGCACGATTTACCATGGGTGACAATATTTATCTTTATAAGGATAAGGTTAAGTTAAAATCTTTAACCAAGGGTGTTGAAATAGGAGAAGTGAATTTTCCAAAAGGTAAAGTTAAACAAGACCCACACTTTGGTACGGTTGAAGTTTTTTATGGGCAGATGGAGGTGGATATTCCCGTAACTCGTCAGGTTGGCTCGTCTAATCAATTGCAGTTGCAAGCAGAGTTTCAAGGGTGCGTAGATGAAGGAATCTGTTACCCCCCTTCGTTAAGGTTGATAACGGTGGATTTACCTCCGATAAAAGCCAATAGTGCCAATAAAACTACAACTGCAACAACCAAAGCAGTCAAACTTTCAGAGCAAGATCAGATACAAAGTGATTTAGAACAAAACGCGTGGTGGAAAACCATTCTTCGATTCTTTGGTTTTGGTTTATTGTTGGCTTTAACACCGTGTATTTTTCCGATGATTCCAATTTTATCTGGATTGATTATGGGACAAGGTGAAATTTCTCGCTCGCGGGCATTTTCACTTTCTTTAATCTATGTGTTAGCTATGGCTTTGGCCTATACAGCAGCGGGTGTTATCGCAGGGATACTGGGTGCAAATATTCAGGCAGCATTACAAGTAGACTGGGTAATAATTGCCTTTAGTTTGGTTTTTGTAGCCCTGGCTTTTAGTATGTTTGGTTATTACGATTTACAATTACCTGCCTCTTGGCAATCAAAGTTGTCAAATGTCAGTAATAAGCAAAAATCAGGCTCCTACATTGGCGTTGGAATAATGGGCTTCTTATCCGCTATTATTGTCGGCCCCTGTGTGGCTCCTCCTCTTGCCGGTGCCGTGCTCTATATTTCTAACACAGGTGATCCAGTCGTGGGTGGTTTTGCACTGTTTGCCATGTCGATTGGTATGGGCGTGCCTTTATTATTGATTGGTGCCTCGGCTGGCAAATGGATGCCGCAATCAGGTGGTTGGATGAATGTGGTGAAATCATTTTTCGGTATTGCATTAATTGGCATGGCTATTTGGTTCTTGTCGCGAATTATTCCGGCTAAAGCCACGATGCTTTTATTTGGTCTATTGGCACTGTTATCTTCCATATTTTGGTACCGTTATGCTGTTAAAAACATTAGAAAAGGCAGCAAGCTCATCTGGTTGTTCTTGGTGTTCAAAATTGCATTGATTGGCATCGGTGTTGCCGAAATTTACGGTGCCATTAAGGGCAATACCGATTTCATGCATCCCTTAACCCAAAAGCATGAGTTTGAATTTCAAAAGGTTGCAAACTTAGCAGAGTTGCAACAAATTATTTCCAGTTCAGATAAACCAATTTTGTTGGATTTTTACGCTGATTGGTGTGTTGAATGTGTGCGTATGGAAGGCACAACTTACAGTGATGAACAAGTTAAAAATATGCTCCATAATTTTACTGCATTAAAGGCAGATGTCACGAAACAAAGCGAGTCAGATATAGCTTTAATGAAAAAATTCAAAATAGTAGGGCCTCCTGCCACATTGTTTTTTGACAAGCAAGGGCAATTGATACAGCAATCAAGCTTCTTTGGGTATAAAAATGCCAAAGAGTTTTTATTGCACTTAAAAGAAATTGAATAACTCAAATTTCTGCTGTGTCCTAAAATTATGCAAAGGTTTCTTATAGTTTTTTCTTGTTAAGGTTTGGGTGATAATTGCAATGAAAATATTTGGTAATATTTTGGGAGTTGGAATCATTTTGATGATTTTTTTAAGTTTTGTGGCGATTGGACTGCATACTTTTTTTGACTACACTTCTATTCCCATGCAAGAGTTGATTGTTTATCTGCACAGCAGTATTTTTATGTTGGGTATTGTTTATGCCTATGCTCATGATAAACATGTGCGCATCGATGTTTTTTATCAAAACAAGTCAAAACTTGTAAAAAAGCGCGTTAATTTTTTTGGTACTTTATTTTTACTCATTCCTTTTAGTTTGTTTCTCTTTTATGCTTCTTATAACTATGTCGTTTCGTCTTGGTCAAAATTGGAAGGTTCTGCTGAGCCAGGTGGGCTGCCGTTTGTCTATGGTTTAAAGTCTTTGTTGTTGATTTTGCCAGTTTTGCTTATTGCAACGGCCTTGGTTCGCTTATGGAGAAAACGCTGATGGAAGCCATGTGGGCATTGAGTTTATTTTTTGTGGTGGCGGCGGTTTTATTGATTGGTTTCCCTGTGGCTTTTACCTTGGGTGGAGTTTCTCTGTGGTTTGCTCTAATTGGCTATATTGCAGGCTGGTTTGATGCATCTTTTGTCATGGCAATGCCAAACCGTGTTTTTGGCACCATGACCAATGTAACATTAATGGCAGTGCCTGTCTTTGTGTTTATGGGCTTAGTTTTAGAAAAAGCCAAATTAGCCGAGTCTTTATTGGAAAACATGACCGCTTTACTTGGTGGAGCCAAAGGCGGTATGGGCTTTGCTTTATTAATTGTAGGCACCTTATTGGCTGCGAGCACGGGTATTGTTGGGGCAACGGTTGTGACTTTGAGTTTGCTTGCTTTGCCTGTGATGAAAAAAAATGGTTATGATGAATCTTTGAGTGCCGGAACCATTTGTGCCACCGGTACATTAGGGCAAATTATACCGCCTTCGATAGTTTTGGTTTTACTTGGAGATGTATTGTCCAATGCTTACCAGCAAGCACAAATTGACATGGGTGTCTTCTCACCCAAAACGGTGTCTGTTGGCGATTTATTTGCTGGAGCCATTATTCCAGGGTTTATTTTAGTTGGGCTTTATGCTCTTTATTGGGTTTATATTATTATTAAACATCCACATAAAGCACCTGCTAATAAAACTAAATTAACTAAACCCTTGAGTCAAATATTGGCTTCATTATTGCCACCGTTGTTTTTAATAGTGGCTGTTTTGGGTTCTATTATTTCTGGTATTGCTTCTCCAACAGAGGCCGCATCGGTTGGTGCGGTTGGCGCAGTTTTCTTAGCATTTCTCAACAAGCAAATGTCAAGTGCTGTATTGCTTGAAATTGGGCGAGAAACGGTGAAAGTGACGGCGATGATTTTTATGATACTCATCGGTGCGGCATTGTTTTCTTTGGTGTTTAAGGGTTTTAACGGCGATGTCATTGTGCGTGATTTTCTCACTGAATTGCCGGGTGGAAAATTTACGGGGTTTATTGTTGTCATGTTGGTGATGTTTTTTCTGGGGTTTATTCTTGATTTTATTGAAATTACTTTTGTTATTATTCCGATTGTTGGTCCAATTTTATTATCTCAAGGTTTTGATCCTGTGTGGTTGGGCATCATGTTTGCAATTAATTTGCAGACTTCATTTTTGACACCGCCTTTTGGGTTTGCGTTGTTTTACCTCAAAGGCGTGAGTGGCATTGAGTCTAAAAAACTTTACAAAGGCGTATTGCCCTTTATTCTAATTCAAATACTGGTACTGATATTACTCACATGGCAACCAAAACTTACTTCCTTAATTTCATTCTAATCTGCTGTAGTTTTCAACTGTTTGCACAAACTGATGAACAATTGTTATTCGATTGGACGAAAAAAAATGAACTATTGTTATTAAAAAACAATGAGGTTATCGAATCTTCTTGGTTTCAAGAAACCTGTTTGGATTTAGCAAAACAATTGGAATTGACTCAAATTAAGCAATGTCAATTGCTGGACTCAACAAGCATCAATGCTTTTGTGTTTAATAATGGCCATGTATATTTTACCAACTCGATGATGCGTTTAATCAACAATAAGCACCAGTGGGCTTCGATTCTTGCTCATGAAACAGCTCACCTTGTTCTGCAACATTACCTTAAAACCCTCAAAAAGGTTAAGAAGCCTGGTTTCTTTTTTCCGAAAAGAAAAATTAATAAACGCCTCAAACAAAATGAGCTTGAGGCAGATGAATGGGCAAAAAATAAATTGCTTGAGTTTAAAATGGATGCCAATCAAATATATTATTTTCTTAAGCGAGTAGAAAGTAACAGGAGCAAACCAAAAAACAACACCCATTTGAAAGTATCACAACGAATACAAGTCCCTAAAAAAGAAGAAATACTTGATGCTGAGTTAATAAAGGCTATAAGAGACCTTTGCATAATTATAGTGACGAGTAAAAAATGATTAAATTCACCAGCTTTTCGCTAAAAATCTCGCCAATAACTGGTTATTACATTCAATTTTTAACTCAATCTGGCAAATTTTATCTATTTTTTCTTTCGCCATATAGTTATGCAAAGGTCTCTATAAAAAATAAATTTTATGCTTGGTCAAATTGATACGTATCAAGTATTTTTTTTTGTAATTAAATTAAAATATGCTCATTGTTATGTTTAGGAGTATATTGTGGAACTATTTGTACGAATTTTTGATAGCTATGTTGGTATGCTAAGTCTTTTTGTTATCGCTTTTATTTTAGGGATGGGAGTTTGGTTTTATCGTTTCTTTATGAAAAAAATTGCAGAAGAAGATCAGGCGCGTAATAATAAGCATTAAGAACTCATGTGTGACAATGATAGTTGCCACGCATGAAATCAATCTAAAAGCCCATGACTTTAACTAAGTCTTTATAATGTATTGGTCCAACTCGTTTGGATACTTCAACTCCTTGTGGGTTAAAGATTATGGTTGTTGGTAGACCACGGGTGTTTTTTCTTGAAAAATCAGTCGGCTGATAAACATTGGCTCGAACTATTGGGTAATTAATTTCGTATTCGAAAACAAAATCCTCAATTTTTGAATTATCAGCATCCTCATTGTTAATCCCTATTATCTCAACTTTATCGCCAAAATCTTTTTTGAACTGAACAAAATCAGGAATTTCTTTGCGACAAGGCGGACACCATGTAGCCCAAAAATTAGCCACCACCCACTTGCCACGATAATCCGATAATTTAATTTGTTTGCCTTCTAAATTTGGGTAACTAAATTCAAAAGCATTTGGGTCTTGTTTTGGGGCAGCCACTTTAGCAATAACCTTCTGCTCAACGGTTTTGGTTTTTAATTCAACTTTTGAATTGTTTTCTTGTTGATTGCATGCGGCTAAAAATAACACACATAAAAAGAGACTTAATTTAATTATCATTGTTGTTCTCACTATTTTTAAATACGGATTTTACCGATTGTTTCATGTCAGGAAATATCTTAGACCAGATATTTTTTAAAAAAGGTTCAAAAAATTCAAAGTTTTTGGTGGCATTTAGCGGCAAACTAAAACGCCCCATGGTGTACAGTTTGCCAATACTAATGCTATCCAAATCCCTAAGCAAGACATAATCGCCATCTTGATTGGTTTGAATGATTTTGTTTTCTTCCAACCAGTCGAGCTGTTCGTGTAGTTCATCGTCGGGTACTTTGCCAAGTCGATTAAATATTTCTGTAATGGTGATTGTCTTGCCTTTTTTACTGGCGTGCCATAATAGGTAAAGTATGTCTAATACAACCAAAAAACGTTGGTTGCCCGAATATTCTTGCACATGCCCTCGCCATCGAGATGTTTCTAGGGTTGCCGCAATCGTGCCTCCAAGCAAGATTATATTCCATGACAGGTAAACCCAAAATAAGAAAATAGGGATAGTTGCTAAGGTGCCATAAACACGTTGATAACTTGGAAAGGTGGTAATATACCAAGCAAAGCCTCGCTTTGCCATTTCAAATAAAACCGCTGCAACCACAGCACCAATAATAGCGGATTTCCAATTCACCTTGCGGTTTGGCACAATTAAATAAATTAGAAAAAATCCAAATGTGGATGCCATTATGGGTAAAACCTTCAATAAATAAATTTTAATTCCTGCTAGACCTGAATAGCTAAACATATAGGATGTTAAAGCTAAACCACCACCTACAAGTAAAGGTCCCATGGTCAAGACCGTCCAATACATGACGATTTTCTTTATCACATTGCCCGAAGGTTTGGCATCCCAAATGCGGTTGAGTGCTTTTTCCATGGTATACATCATCATAATGGAGGTGACAAACACAAATAAGGACATGCTCAGCTTTAAATTACGTGATTTTTCCACAAAGCCATTAATGTATTCTTGCACCACTTCGCCTGATGTCGGCACAAAGTTGGAAAAAATGAAATCCTGAATCTGGCTGCTAACATTGCCAAATTGAGGGAAGGCGGCAAAGATAGTGACTAAAACCGTCATAAAAGGCACAAGCGATAATAAAGTGGTATAGGCAAGAGATGATGCAGATAACGATGTCTCATTTTCAACAAATCGTTTACCGACTTCTTTTATGAATCGCCTGAATGTGTCAATTCTTAATTTTAGCACATAAACATCCTATGCAGTTCGGCACCTGGATTGTCTTTACGCATAAAAGCTTCACCCACTAAAAATGCATTGATGTTATTTTGTTGTAACATCTTCACGTGTGCAGTTGAATGAATACCGCTTTCACTGATGACAATTCTATCAACTGGAATCTCTTTGGCTAAGTCGACAGATGTTTCGAGTGATGTTACAAAGGTTTTTAAATTTCGGTTGTTAATGCCAATGAGTCGAGCGGGTGTTTTTAACGCCCGAACCAATTCGTCGTGGTTATGGACTTCCATTAAGACATCCATTCCTAGCTCTTTAGCAAGAAGTGTTAATTCATACAACTTTGGGTCTGCCAGTGCGGCAACAATCAATAAAACACAATCAGCACCTAACATTCGTGATTGATAGACCTGCCAGGCATCAATAATAAAGTCTTTACGTAAAACAGGGATAGAAACCGCGGCATGAGCTTGTTGCAGGTATTTATTGCTTCCTTGAAAATAATCTCTGTCTGTTAACACCGACAAACAGGCAGCTCCTGCTTTTTCATAGGATTGTGCAGCAGTCACCGCATCAAAATTTTCACAAATAAGCCCTTTTGATGGCGAGGCTTTTTTAATCTCGGCAATGACCGCGGGCTGACCTGTTTCTAATTTGTTTTTAATGGCTTGATAAAATCCTCTGCATTTGGGCATATCTTGCACGCATTGAGTCAGTTCTTTTAGCGACTGTTGTTGGCAACCGTCTTGTACTTCCTTAACTTTAGTATTTAAAATTTTAGTTAATATGTCACTCATCGCTGAATCCTTGTGTTATTGTTATCAGTTCATTCATTTTTTCAAGGGCTTTTCCTGAGAGCAAAACTTCTTGTGCCAGCTTAACGCCATCGCTCATGTTAGTGGTTTTTCCAGAAACATAGATAGCCGCACCTGCATTTAATGCCAAAATATCCGCTCCAACTCCTTTTCCTGTGGTAAAGGCAGCTTTAATGAGTTCTAAACTTTCTAAAGAGTTTTTAACAATCAGCTCAGAAACGTCTTGCGTTTTAATACCAAAATTTTCAGGCTTTATAGTTAATTCGGCAATGTGACCATTTTTTAATTCAGTGACATAAGTGGGAGCGGCAAGGGAAATTTCATCCATGCCATCGTGCGAAAAAACTACCATCACATGACGAGAGCCAAGGTTTTTTAACACACGGGCAGTTTTTTTCATCCAATCCTTGGCAAAAACACCCATAACTTGGTTGGGGGCTTCTGCTGGATTAGTTAGTGGTCCAAGTAAATTAAAAAAGGTGCGCAATCCAATTTCCTTACGTGGAGCCACAGCATATTTTGTCGCAGCATGATGTGCTGGAGCAAATAAAAAGCCAATGCCGCATTGTTTAATGCATTGTTCCACTTGCCAAGCCGTCAAATTAAGGTTGACTCCTGCTGTTTCTAACACATCAGCTGACCCCGTGGTACTGGAAACAGAGCGGTTTCCATGTTTTGCAACGGTGCAACCCGCTGCTGCTGCAATAATAGCAGCTCCTGTTGAAACATTAAACAAACCAATGCCATCGCCGCCAGTTCCGCAGGTATCAACAATATAATCATCAGTCACTTTGACTTTAGTGGCTCGATTACGCATCACTTTTGCTGCTTCAGTTATCGTTTGGACGGAATCGCCATTTATTTTGGATGCCATCAATAAAGCACCAATTTGTGCTTGAGTGGCATCTCCGTCCATAATTTGATTCATCACTTGAGTCATCAAATTTTCAGGCAGTTTGTTGTTTTCACCTAAAATTGCTAAGGCATCTTGTATTGCTGTCATAGTTTTTTATTACCAAAATGTCGATATAGGAAAGTCAAAGCAAGCTAAAAACCTTGGTGTATAATGGTTTTATTATAAAACCAAAATCACTCAACGGGTAAAACCAAGCTTTTAGAACATTTTATCACACAATTTATCAACTACGCATGAACTTTTGATATCCAGAGGCGGATTACTTTCGATTGCGAGTCTCATGCAAAAATTAAGTCTATCTAATAGGATTGATAAACATTTCGCTTTACCCAAGAGTAATCCAGGTTTTAATCCTTCTGTTTTTTGTCAATTTACTGCTACTCATGCAGTACGAAGGAGG
>Ga0256839_1005462_pt1 | contig 11739 bp, 15 predicted proteins | sample 354166metaG_FD_185968 | JGI IMG/M metagenome (GOLD analysis project Ga0256839, IMG submission 185968) | Hydrothermal vent microbial communities from Mid Atlantic Ridge, Atlantic Ocean - 354-166 | ecosystem: Environmental > Aquatic > Marine > Hydrothermal vents | place: Atlantic Ocean: Mid...
CGAGCGGCAGGTGGCGCTGATCCCCGATGTGCTGGAATGCCATCTGATGGCGGGGGCGGCGGATTATCTGCTGAAGGTGGTGGCGCAGGATACCGATGATTTTGCCCGCATTCACAAGCAATATCTGGCGCGCCTGCCCGGGGTGGCGCAAATGCAAAGCAGCTTTGCCCTGCGCACGGTGTTCAAGACAACGGCGCTGCCTTTATAGGGCAACGCCGCGCTCATTGATTTAATGAAATCAGGCGTTGGAAAGCCGCTCGGCCACATTTTCCCAGTTCACCAGATTATCAAGGAAATTGGTGAGGTATTTTGGCCGCGCATTGCGGAAATCGATATAGTAGGAATGCTCCCACACATCGCAGCCCAGAAGGGCTGTCTGGTTAAAGCAGAGCGGGTTCACGCCGTTTTCGGTTTTGGTTACCTTCAGCGTCCCGTCGGCCTCGGCCACCAGCCATGCCCAGCCCGAGCCGAACTGGCCGGCACCGGCCGCGCAAAACTGCGTTTTGAATTCGTCAACCGAGCCAAACGCATCTTTAATCCGGCTTTCCAGCTCGGAGGGCATGGCGCGGCCATTTGGCCCCATCATTTCCCAGAATTGCGCGTGATTCCAATGCTGCGAGGCGTTGTTGAAGATGCCGTTTTGCGCCACAGAACCGGCCGCATAGGTGCCTTTAACGATCTCTTCCAGCGATTTGCCTTCCCATTCGGTGCCGGCAATCAGCTTGTTGCCATTGGTCACATAGGCGTTGTGGTGCAGATCATGGTGGTATTCCATGGTTTCTTTGGACATGCCACCGGCAGCCAGCGCATCATGGGCATAAGGAAGATCGGGTAGTTCAAAAGCCATATCGGCCCCCTCTTTATTGATTATGTGGTTGTCGCGCGGGGTGGCCGCGCTCCCGCTCCGAATACACGACTTTTTCCCTTGGGTAAATGCGACATAGACAAATTTTTGTGACGGGGGCTGGAATTGGTGTTAGCGAGGAGAGGATAATTTCAGGAATCACCGATGAATAATGCAAGCGACAACCTTCGGGGGGCGGTCTTTATGATGCTTTCCATGGCAGGATATGTGATCAATGACACCTTGATGAAGCTGGTCTCCGGCGATATCGCGCTGGCGCAGGGGGTGTTTTTGCGCGGATTGGCGGCCAGCGCGCTGCTCGGCGCATTTGCCGCCTATAAGGGCCAGCTTTTGCACCGTGCCAGCGGGCCGGAAATGAAGATCATCCTGTGGCGTGCCTTTGCCGAAATCGCCGCCACCTATTGCTATCTGACGGCGCTGTTCAATATGCCATTGGCCAGCATTACCGCGATCATGCAATCCTTGCCGCTGGCGGTCACGCTGGCGGGGTCGCTGTTTTTGCGCCACAAGGTGGGCTGGCGCAGATATCTGGCAATTCTGGCGGGGTTTTCCGGCGTGCTGATCATTATCCGGCCCGGGGGAGAGGGGTTTAATGCCTTTGCGCTCTGGGGCTTGGCGGCGGTGGGCTTTGTGACCCTGCGCGATATCATGGCGGCCAGGCTGCATGTTCGCACCCCGTCGATTTTCGCCGCGCTTTTTACCGCCGTAGGGGTAACGCTGGCCGCAGGGGTGGCCGCGATATTCGAGCCATGGCAGCCGGTATCGGCGGGCAGCTTCGCGCTGCTTACCTTCGCGGCCCTGTTTATTCTGGTTGGCTATGTCACCTCGATCAGCGCCATGCGCTATGGCGAAATCGCCTTCGTTTCGCCGTTTCGCTACACGGTGATGATCTGGGCTTTGCTTATCGGAATCTTCATATTTGGCGATTATCCCGATGGCTGGACCATGCTTGGCATCGCCATTGTGATCGGGACCGGCATATTCACCTTCTATAGGGAACAACGGCAAAAATGACCTTTACCCGCCCCGCGCTATTTTCGGTAGCGATATTCGTAGCGGGGTGTATGGTCGGCATTGCTTTTTGATGGCGCATCGAGGCCGGCCTAAAGCGGGATCGGGCGCTGCTCCTCGATGGCTTCCATGGCAAAATAGGAGGTCACCGAATCCAGCTCCACCTTTTCGATCAGCCGCTGATAGACCCCGTCATAGCCCGCCATATCGTGGGTCACGACCTTGAGCATATAATCATAATCCCCGCCAATGCGGAAAAAATCCACCACCTCGGGCAGGTTGGACACATGGCGGCGAAACCGCGCCAGCCAGTCTGCCGAGTGATGCCGCGTGCGGATCAGCACAAACACCACCAGGCCCAGCCCGAGCTTTTCGCGCTCCAGCCGCACGGTGGTGCCGCTAATCACCCCGCGTTCGCGCAAAGCCTTCAGCCGCCGCCAGCAGGCATTTTGCGACATCCCCACCCGCTCTGCCAGATCGCGCTGGGAAAGCGAGGCGTCTTTTTGCAGCGCCGCAAGGATGAGCTTATCGATTTGATCGGGTGATTGGGTCATAATAGGGGAATATGACCCAATATTTCCGAAAACTGCAATGAATAAAGGGAGGTTTTTGCATTTTTCTTGGGTCAATATGGGCAAAACACAGGAGATGACCATGCTAAAAGCCTTCCGCGCCGCTCTGGAGAGCGAAGATCCGATAACCACTATCCGTCAGGGGCTGATCGGCGAGGGGCTGCGATTCCCCGGCCGCTATGGCGATGTGCCGCTGGTTTATGCCGATTATGTCGCCTCGGGTCGGGCGCTGAAGCAGGTGGAGGATTTTATGCTGGAAAAGGTTTTGCCCTTCTATGCCAACCCCCATACCGAAGCGTCTTTTTGCGGGGCTTATGTCAATCGCCTGCGCGAGGAAGCGCGGCAGGAAATCGCCACCCTGACCAAGGCCGAGGGCTGCGCGGTGATCTTTACCGGCGGCGGGGCCACGGCGGGGCTGAACCGGCTGGCGGGGTTGCTCGGGGTGGAGGAGGCCGAAAATCCAGTGGTGATCCTTGGCCCATACGAGCATCATTCCAACCTGCTGCCATGGCGTGAAAGCAAGGCCAGGGTGATCGAGATCCCCGAGGGCGAGGGCAGCGGGCCGGATCTTGCGATCCTTGAAGCGACCCTAAAAGAACATCAGGATTCCGACCTGCTGATCGGCAGTTTTTCGGCGGCCTCCAATGTAACCGGCATTCTTACCGATGCTGATGCGGTTAGTCGTCTGGTCAAGAGCCATGGCGGGGTGACGGTCTGGGATTATGCCGGTGGCGCGCCTTATCTTTCCATTGATATGGCCACGGGCAGCGATGTGGAAAAAGATGTGGTGGTGGCCTCGACCCATAAATTCGTTGGCGGGCCGGGTGGCTCGGGCGTGCTGATCATCCGCGAATCCGTGGTGCGGCGCGATACCCCGACCCAGCCCGGCGGCGGCACCGTGAGCTTTGTTTCCCCGTGGGGGCATGATTATCGCAAGGATGTGGTCTCGCGCGAGGAGGCTGGCACGCCCAATCTGGTGGGGGATATTCGCGCGGCGCTGGCATTTATTGTGAAAGATGTGATCGGGCAGGCGCGGATCGATGCGCGCGAGCAGGCGCTGAATGAAATGGCGATGGCAGAGCTTTCGGATCTGGAAAACCTGACGATTCTGGGGGCAGAGCATCCGCATCGCCTGCCGATCTATTCGATGCTGATCCGCGACAAGGCCGGGAATATCACCAATAGCGAGCAGATCACCCGCGATCTAAGTGAGCTTTACGGCATTCAGGCCCGTGGCGGCTGCGCCTGTGCGGGGCCATATGGCCACCGCCTGCTGGAGGTGGATGAAGAGAATTCCGCCGAGCTGCGCTGCCAGATCCTGGCGGGGCATGACGAGGTGAAGCCCGGTTGGGTGCGGCTGAATTTCAGCTACCTGATGGATGACGAAACGGCGCGCTATATCCTGCTGAGCCTGCGCGAGCTGGTGCTGGATTATGCCCGAAAAGAGGGCTAGGCTAAAGCCCTGCGGGCAGGGCGGGCTTTACCGGCTGGCCATGGGGGGTGCTTGAAAAGGCGTCCTCCCAATTGGCTTTCATCGCCGCCAGCAGGCGCTCATCCGCCATGCCGATGCGCGCGAGCATGGCCTCGAGCGCGGCCAGCCATGCGGTATAATAATCATCGCTGCCATTGAGCGGGCCGCGCTGGCGCGCCTGCTCGAGCTGCTCGCCAAATAGCTCCGTCCAGTCGGGCCAGCTGAAATGGCCGGCTTCATTCAGCGCCACGGCCAAGGCAAAAGCCTGCGCGTGCCACGGGGCTTCAAAGGCGGCGGGGGGCGTCATGCCGGCACCAGATAGGGCTGCCACAGATCCAGCACCATGCTGTCGCCATCGGGCTGCTCCCCGCCCCAAAGCGCCTTGGCCGAAAATTCCACCGCATAAAGCGGTGCGGGCGCTTCGCCCAGATCATGGGCATGGCTATCGGGGAAAACATGCGCGCCGTGGCAAAGCCGCACCGTGCCGGTTTTTCCCATCGCATAGCGGGGCAGGCGGGTATGGCCATTCGGGATTTTGGCGGGGCTGTGATCCAGCGTGCGCACAACATCCCCGACCTTGAAGGCCGGTTTTTCAGCGATATCGCGGCTATACGGCACCACCTTGTGCATCATGGCGGATACCGCCTTTTCCCGCAGCGCTTGTGGCGAAAGCGGTGCCGGATCGCCCTTGCCCGCCAGCTCTTCGGGGGTCAGCAGCCCACGCTCCACCAGCAAATTCGCCAGCGCCGCCATCCATTTTTCATAATAGGAAAAGCGGGTGTAATCCCCGGGGGAAAGCCGCTCGCGGGCATGGCGGGAAATGTCGATATTCCATGCGCCCAGCGCGCCGGAGGCCAGGGTGAGCGCCAGGGCTCTGGCGTGCCATGCCTGATGAAAAACGACCGCGTCGTCTTTGTCGGGGATCGCCCCGTCTCCAAGCCGCCCGCCCATATCATGCACGCGGCTCATGCGGGGCGCTCTGCCAGCGCGGTGCCGATCATGCTGTTGCGCGATACCCATGCTGCCAGTTCGGCTTCGTTCAGCCCCCCGGTGCCGTTCGGGCGCATCGGCACGACCAGATAGCGGATCTCGGCGGTGGAATCCCACACCCGCACCTGCTGGCTTTGCAGCAGCTTTACCCCGAATTCCGCCAGCACCGCGCGGGGTTCGCGCACCGCGCGGCTGCGGTAAGCATCGGATTTATACCATGCGGGCGGGATGCCCAGCACCGGCCACGGATAGCAGGAGCACAGGGTGCAAACCACGATATTATGCACCTCCGGCGTGTTTTCCACCGCCACCATATGCTCGCCCTGCCGCCCCATAAAGCCCAGCTCGGCAATGGCGGCGGTGGCATCCTTGAAAAGGCGGGCCTTGAAGGCAGGGTCCAGCCATGCCCGCGCCACCACACGCGCGCCGTTTTGCGGGCCGATTTCGTTTTGATAGGTGTCAATCAGCGCGTTGAGCGCCGCCGGATCCACCAGCCCTTTTTGCACCAGAATGGTCTCTAATGCCCGCGCGCGCAGCTCGGGATCGGAGGGTAGCAAAGAGTGAGGCTCGGCATGGTCGTGGGGCATCGGGGCTTTCCGCTTGGTTGGCCCGATTTGGCCACAGGGCAGGGGGGCTGTCAAGCGGCAGCTCTGTCAGGGCGTTGCTATTGGCTTCGTCCAAATTGTCCATCACGGTTATGATATCCAACTGTCTATCCCCCTCGACAAGCGATTTTCAAAGGCCGCCTCAAATAATCTGTTATTTGAATGTAATTGTGCATACCGGCTGGCCCTGACATGGCTTCAGGGATGCAACAAAACTTGCTCCGGATATATGGCCTTCTCCCTTGCAGAGGTATAGAGCTCGTCAAATGCAAGGATTTTACGCCCTTCCGGAGATTGAAAGCTACTCTGCCTGTATTCCGGGAGGCTTGGTATGAATAACCCTGAAGGCCGTTTCCTGACCGGCTCTACCATGCGCCATGTTTCGGTGATGACGATGAGTGCCACCATCGGGCTGACTTTTATGTTTCTGATTGATGTGGCTACGCTATTCTGGATCGCCCGTATGGGGGTGGAGCAAAATATGGCGGCGCTGGGATTTGCCTGGACGATCCAGTTTTTCACCCTTTCGGGGGGCATTGGCCTGATGATTGCGGCGGTGGCGCTGGTGAGTCGGGCCATTGGCAAGGGTGACAGGGCGCAGGCGCGCCGCCATGCCAGCTCGGCTATGGTGATCACTGTGGTGGCGCAAGCCTTGCTGGCCGCGCTTGTGCTATATTTCCGCGAGGATATTCTGGCGCTGGCGGGGGCCAAGGGAGAGACCCTGGCGCTTGCCAGCCGGTTTTTGCTGCTCTCGGTGCCAAGCCTGCCGATTATGGCGCTGGGCATGGTCGGCTCGGGCATTCTGCGCGCTGAAGGAGATGCCAGGCGCTCGATGCTGGTGACGATTGTGGCGGGGCTGATTGCCATGACGCTGGACCCGCTTTTTATCTTTGGTTTCGGGCTGGGCATGGATGGTGCGGCGATTGTAATGGATATTTCGCGGAGCATTACCGCCCTTCTTGCGCTTTATTTTGTGGTGAAGGTGCATGATCTGGCTGCCAGACCGAGCCTGGGCAATATCCGCAAGGTGGCTCCGGCTTTTGCGACGGTTGCACTGCCCGCTGTGGCGACCCAGCTTTCCACGCCGTTTGGCAATTACGTTGCTACCGGCTTCATGGCGCAATTTGGCGATGGCGCAGTGGCGGGATGGGCAGTGGTCGGGCGGCTGACAGTGCTGGCTTTTGGCGGGATATTTGCGCTCTCGGGCGCGGTGGGCGGGATATTCGGCCAGAATTACGGCGCGGGGAAAATGGACCGGGTGCGCAGCACTTACCGCGATGCGCTGATCTACAGTTTTGGTTATATTTCTCTGGCGTGGCTGCTGCTATGGCTTTTTCGCGGCGTGGCGGTATCGGTATTCCAGCTCGGGCCAGAGGGCGAGGAGGTGGTGCTGGCCTATACCAACCTTGCGGCTGGCGGCTTTGTGTTTACCGGCATCTTGTTTGTCGGTAATGCGGCGTTTAATAATCTGGGGCGGCCGCTTTGGTCTACCGGCTTTAACTGGATGCGCGACGGGTTGCTGATGTTTCCCATCTGCTGGTGGCTGAGCGCCGAGCTGGGTGCGGTGGGGGTGGTATATGGGCAGGCGCTGGCGGGCGTGGCAGCAGGATTGCTGGCGTCATTGGCGGCATGGCGCTTTGTGGCGCGGCTTTAGGAGATAATATGTGGCTTTCAAACGGCGATAAAAAGCAGATACCAACGGCGGATACGCGGCATTTTGTGCTGGGAACGCCGCTATCGGGGCCATGGCCGGCGGGCCATAAAGCTGTGCTGTTCGGCATGGGCTGTTTTTGGGGTGCGGAGCGGATATTCTGGCAGATGCAGGGGGTATATAGCACCTCTGTTGGCTATGCGGGCGGGCAAATCCCGAATCCGGATTATGAGGCGGTATGCTCGGGGCGCACGGGGCATGCGGAGGTGGTGCAGGTGGTTTATGATCCCGCGCGGCTGTCGTTTTCGGCGCTGCTGAAGGCTTTTTGGGAAAACCATGATCCCACGCAAGGGGACCGGCAGGGCAATGATCGCGGCAGCCAGTATCGCTCGGCGGTGTTTACCGGCTCGGAGGCGGATCAGGCGCAGGCTTTGGCTAGCCAGGCCGATTATACCTCAAGCTTGCAAGCCGCCGGTTTTGGCCCTATTACCACGCAAGTCATGCCCGATCCGGGCTATCACATCGCCGAGCTTTACCATCAGCAATACCTCGCCAAAAACCCTGACGGCTATTGCGGTATAGGGGGCACGGGTGTGAGCTGTCCGGTAAATCCCGCCTGAAGGAGATACCAATGCCCAGCTATTCCGCCCTGACCACCCTTGCAGGAGAACCGGCCGCGCAAGCCTTGGCCGATGCGCTGGAGGAGCTGGAGCCTGCGCCCACAGGTGTTGGTGTTTTTGAAATCGAAGACGGATCGGGGCTGTGGGAGGTTGGGGGCTATTTTCTGGAACGCCCTGACGAGATCGCGCTTTCGTTGCTATGCGCGATGCATGGGGCCAAGCCATTTATTGTGTCGGAAATTCCCGATAAGGACTGGGTTTCCGAAGTCCGCCGCGAGCTTACACCGGTGCATGCGGGGCGGTTTGTGGTTTTTGGCGGGCATGACCGGGAGGTGGTGCCCAGTCAGAAGATCGGGCTGGAAATCGAGGCGGCGATGGCTTTTGGCACGGGGCATCATGGCACGACAAAAGGCTGTCTGGAGAGCTTTGACGCGCTATTGCAAAAGGGGCTGGTGGCGCGCAATGTGGCCGATATCGGCGCGGGCACGGCGGTGCTGGCAATGGCGGCGGCCAAGGTTTTGAACGGGCGGTTTTTGGCGAGTGATATCGACCCGATTGCGACAGAGACCGCCCGTGCCAATGTGGCGGCAAACGGGCTGCGCGGACGCGTGCAAACCCTGACATCGGTCGGATTTCGTCATCCGCTGATCCATGTGCGCGCGCCGTTTGATCTGGTATTTGCCAATATCCTGGCAGGGCCGCTAAAAAAGCTGGCGGTTGAGATGGCCGAGCATACCGAAGGCGGCTCGGTGCTGATTCTGTCGGGGATACTGAACCAGCAGGCCAAAGGCGTGGAAAACACCTATGAGGGCTTTGGGTTTTGCGTGCTCGAGCGGCGGGTGCTGGGGGAGTGGACGACGATTACCTTGCGTAAGGGCTAGGGCGTGCTGAAGCGGGAAAAAGCTCCGTAGTTGAGCGAAAGCCACGTCTCTGGCCCTTTGATCTTGCGCCGTAAAATTCCGCCCGCGTTCATTTTGCCCAAGTGAAAGGAAAGCGTGGCGGCGGAAAGACCGGTGCGCCATTGTAAGCGATGGAAGGGGATGCCCTCGGCGCTTACCTCTCGCAATACCTGAAGGATCATTTGCCTGCGCGGATGAGCAAGCGCGTCAAAAAATGCGGCGGCTTTCTGGTGCTTATTGGTTGGTTTCATTGAATATTCCATCATCTCTATTATTCTACTAAACTAGTTTAATAGAATATAGGTTAAGCGCGGGTTAATGTGCCGCGCATCGCCGGAATTCCGAAGAAAGCTCCAGCTTCCACTCCATTGTTTTCGCCGCATTGCGCCTCGCCGCAGAACGTGGCACAAAGGCGGGAAACTTTAAGCAGGAACCTCCCCATGAGCGACAATAAAGACGAAAAAACCCCCTTTTCCCCCGAGCGCATTACCTTTGAAAACCGCTATGTTACCGTGGTTGGCGAAATCAATGACAAACTGGCTAAAGCCACCTCAGAGCGCCTGTTGGCTCTGGCGGCAGTTAGCGATGATCCGGTCACCATGTTTATTTCCTCGCCCGGCGGGCATGTGGAATCCGGCGATATGGTGCACGATCTGATTAAATTCATCAAACCCGAGGTGCGGGTGATCGGCTCTGGCTGGGTGGCTAGCGCGGGGGCCTTGATCTTTATCGGGGCGAAGAAAGAAAACCGTTTCTGTCTGCCAAATACGCGTTTTCTTTTGCACCAGCCCAGCGGCGGCATTGGTGGCAAGGCTTCCGATATTGCTATTCAGGCCGAGCAGCTCGAGATCATGAAAGCCCGTTTCGAACGCATTTTTGCAGAGGCTACAGGCCAGACGCCTGAAAAAATCGCCGATGACACCAAGCGGGATTTTTGGCTCAATACCGATGAAGCCGTGACCTATGGGCTGTTGGGCAAGGTGATCTCTTCGGCTTCCGAGCTGGGGTAGTCCGGCTTGGGGTCAGGGCTTGGCCTTTGGCTAATCAACCGAAATGGCGGGACGCAAAAGCGCCCGCCATTTTTCATTCCCGCAAGACAAATAAAAAGCCACCAGGGCTGATGGCTTTCAAGTGCTTGCTGCGGGCCTGCTTATGCCTGCGCGGCGCGCAGGGCCACGGTGCGGATATGCGCACGCTCAAGGCCGATATCTTCCAGCTGGGCATTGCTTAATGCGCGCAGAGTTTTTTCGGTTTTGTGAGCGCGGTAAGCGCTCACAATGCCGCCGAGTAAAGTGTCAAATACAGAAACGATGCGAAAGGTGGATACGGCCCCGAAGGGCACCGTGCGGGAAGTGGTCATGATAGCCATCAGATGGGCTCCTTCGATTTGTGTTGGCCGATATCAGCATCGGATGAGCGTCAGATAGGCATATGGGGCGAATCGCACAAGCCGCGTTTTGCCATGCCCGTTATGCGGTTTCTGCATGGGTGGCGCTCGGCTGCCGAAACAGCAGCATTTTGCAAGGATATTAATGGTTTTCTAATTTCACTAGGGTCAGGGCTCATTGACCTATCCAGAAGATAACGACAGCGGCAATCTGGATTGCGGACAGGAAAGCGTGGGCACAGCGATCGAACCGCATGGCGATATGCCTCCAGTCCTTGAGTCTGGCAAACATGTTTTCCACCTTGTGTCGCTGTTTGTACAAGGTTTTACAATATGTTGCAGGGTGTCTGTGTTTGGTTCTGGGCGGGATACATGGGGTGATTCCCCGCTCAAACAGGGCCGCGCGATAGGCGTCGCTGTCATAGCCCTTGTCACCGATCATCTTCCTTGCAGGAGGCAATTCCGGCAGCAAAGTCGCCGCGCCTTTGTGGTCGGACTTCTGACCCTCGGTCAGCAAAAGCCGTACCGGGCGGCCTTCACCGTCACAAACCGCGTGCAGTTTGCTGTTCAGCCCGCCTTTTGTGCGACCAATAAGGCGGGGAAGCACCCCCCTTTTAACTGGCTGCACGCGGTGCGGTGCGCTTTGAGGTGTGTTGCATCGATCATCAGCCGGTCAGGCGGCCCGTTTTCAGCCACCAGAGTGGTGAATATTCGGTCGAATATCCCCATCTTCGACCAGCGTATGAACCTGTTATACAAGGTTTTATGCGGCCCATAGACCGCCGGTGCGTCCCGCCAGCGCAAGCCGTTGCGGATCACATGTATTATACCGCTGATGACCTTGCGGTCATCCACCCGCGTCACCCCGTCTGACAAAAGAAAATACGGTTCAATCCGTGCCAACTGTTCTGCGCTGAGCCAAAATTGATCTGACATGCTACCCTCCTGATGTTTGAGGAGATTGATTCAGAATATTGTCAGACAGGCAAGATATTAATAGGTCCTGACCCTAGTCGTCGTGAACCAGCTTCAGATGGCCGCGTTTCTTCGGGCTTGGTTTGGGGTTTCTGTTTTCGGCAACCGCGCGAAAGCTCCGGGGCCGGTAAGGTTCTATTTTTTCCGAAAACCCGACAGCAATTTCTTCGCGGGTATTTCCCAGGGCGCTAAGCGGAGTCAGTTTCTGGTCCTTGATGGAAAAGCGCAGCGGAGGGGTGAAGGTGGCTTCCGGATAGGAGATGCAGCCGATGATGCGGTTAATCTCTCCCGTATCGCTGCGCAGTGGCAGCAGAATCATGTTTACCTTTACGCGCGCGCCGGCGAGATCGGTGCCGGTCAGGGTTAGCTCGCCTATTGCCGGCCGGATCAGGATTTGTTCCAGCACTTTCTTGATTTTGCCGCGCTCGGCTTGCAGCATAAAGCTGGCTGCGCTTTGGCCACGCACCTCCATGCCCATCATTTCACACAGGCGTAGCCCCGCCAGCCTTGCGCGGAAATCGCCCTTGCCGATGCGCTCGAAAATAAAGGTGTTTTCCAAAGCATCGGCAAAGACCCGCGGATCTATCTCGCATCTGTTGGGCACATCGGATTGGCCGCGCAGGGCGCTCCAATGCTCGAAAAGGTTGTTGAAAATCGAATGTTGCATAATCGCTTCTTTGGCTCGCTTACCCA
>Ga0256839_1005463_pt1 | contig 11738 bp, 7 predicted proteins | sample 354166metaG_FD_185968 | JGI IMG/M metagenome (GOLD analysis project Ga0256839, IMG submission 185968) | Hydrothermal vent microbial communities from Mid Atlantic Ridge, Atlantic Ocean - 354-166 | ecosystem: Environmental > Aquatic > Marine > Hydrothermal vents | place: Atlantic Ocean: Mid...
TGGTAGTCCAGGTAGGCGGCGCGCAGGCGGAATTCACCGGGAGGAACGTCGGCGGCGAGGAAATCGTATTCATAACTGCCACTGAAGACGCTGCGCCATTGACTGGCGCGGCTGCGGCGGCGGGCGCTGAAATCGAGATAGGTGAGGGAGAGCCGGCGGGCCTGTTCGGCCTGGCCGGATTCAGGCTCGATGTAGGCGTTGTAGAGCAGTTGGTAGACGCGGCCGAAGTGGTCCCGACGCGCTGGCGAGGCCGCTTGGGACCGGGCGTTACGCAATCGGCGCGGGCTCGCCCGGCCACCGAGGCGGGTCTCGAGGGCGAACAGTCGCTGGCGTACGGTCTCGGCGCGGGGACTTTCCGGATAACGTTGCAAATAGCGCCGGTAGATCTCACGGGCCATCTCCGCCTGGCCGTTGCGCTCCCGCGCCAGGCCGAGGTATTCCAGCGCCTCCCGACTGAAGGGGTTGGCTTCCAGTGCCAGCAGTTCGGTGAACAGCAGCACGGCACGCGCATTCTCGCCCTGAGTGAGGGCGGCCCTCGCTTGGCGGTAGAGCGCTTCGGCGCGGTCGGTCACGGTCGGCTCCGCCGTTGCGGTGGCGGGGGTCTCCGTCTCCTCGGGCAAGCGGGTCTCCAGCAGACGGATCCGCAGTTCACGCCGCGCCGGGCCACCCTCGCCGAGCACCTCGAAGCTGAGGTTGGCGGCGAAACGCAGCACCAGGAAGGGGCCGCCGCGGACATTGCCTTCGTAGATCACCTCCACCAGCGGGCCGGACCGATCGGGCCGGAGACGCTCGCGGGTCTTGGGGGGGGAGCCGTCCTCAGGAACGATCTGGAGTTGCAGGATACGGCCGCGACGCCGCGGAAAATGGCGTTTGATACTGAAGGGACGCTCCAGGGTGACGACCAGCAGCAGATCGTCCCCCTCGGCCCGTTGTTCCACCCCTCTGAGGGTCTCGGCCGCTGCGGCGGTGCTCCATCCCAACCCCATACACACCGTCAACAGCAGGCTCAGCAAGGGCAAACGCAGTACGGCGCTCATCGTGTCTCGACCTCGTTCCAGCCGCGGGTGACGTGGCAGCGGTCACAACGGGAACCGAAGGCGCCGCCGTGGGCGTCGTCATCTTCGTGGCAAGCGATGCATTCCTGGGAGAGGTGGATCTCGTCTTCCACCGCCTGGTCGTGACAGGCATGGCAGTCCAGGTCGCGGTGGCCGCCGGTGAGCGGGTAGTCGGTCTCGCGGTCGTGATCGAAGCGCCAAGCGGCCCAATCGTTGGCATTGTGGCAACGGGCGCAGTCCTGGCCCAGACGTCCGTCGTGGATGCGGGCATCGTCGGCACCGTGGCAGGTGGCGCACTTTCGGGGGGCATCCTTGAATTCGGCGCTGAGGTGGCAGGCCTCACAGGGTACCGCCCGATGCAGCCCGAGCAGGGGGAAGGCCGTGAGGTCGTGGTCGAAACGCACCGGCCGCAACCAACCATCGGGACGGTGGCACTGCTGGCATTCCCGGCCCTGCTGGCCGCCATGACGGTCGTCCTCTTGGTGACATGCGAAACATGCCCGCGGCAGTTCGGCGTCCAGCGGCCCCCGGTGGCAGGTCTCGCAGGCCAGGCGCCGGTGACGCCCCTCCAAGGGGTAATCGGTGTCACGCTGGTGGTCGAACACCGTACGCAACCAGGACTTGGGGAGATGGCACGCGCCACAGCGCTCACCGAACAGGCCGTTGTGGGCGTCGTCCTCCCGATGGCAGGCCTGACAGTCACGCGCCAATTCCGCCTGGACGTCATCCCCATGACACTGACGGCAAGGCACCCTGTGATGGCGGCCTTCCAGTGGGTAGTCGGTGTCTTTGTCGTGGTCGAACAGCGGGCGCGGCCATTGCGTCTCGTGGTGGCAGTCCTGGCACCGCGCACCATTGGCGCCGCGGTGAACGTCGTCGAGGCGATGGCAGGCAATGCAGTCGGTGGGGGTGTCGCCATAGCGCGCGTTGGCATGGCAGCGCTCGCAGGCGGTGGCGGCATGGGCGCCCCGCAGGGAGAAATCGGTGCGGGCATGGTCGAAGCGCCAGGCCCCCCAGCCGGCGGCGGTGTGACAGGCGGCACAGTCGCCGAGCCGTCCCATGTGCCAATCGTCGTCCTGGTGACATCGGTCGCAGCGGCGGGGGGCCTCGCGATAGGACTCGCCCTGACGATGGCATTCACCGCAGGGCAGCGCTCGATGCACCCCTTCCAGGGGGAAGTCACTGCGGGCATGGTCGAAGGTGTCGGCATCGAACAAAACGATGCGGGCATCCCGTCCTTGATGATCGCTGTGACAATGGCGGCATTCCTGTTCACGAGCGGCCGGGGTTCGGCCATGGAATCCCTCCCCTGCCCGTAGATCGGCGTCGATCTTGCGATGGCAGGCACGGCATTTGTCACTCTGACCGCCCTTCTTGAAGCGGACATGGCACTGGCCGCAGTCGTTCTCCCATTTGGCGTGGGCCCGCACCAGCTCCCCAGGCATCACCAGACGCTCGAAGGGCGTGGCCGCGTTGAGCGCCCAGGCGGGGGCGGCGAGACACAGTGACACCAGCAACCGAAGCATGAACGGAATCAATACATGTGCACCGCGAGCACGTGGGCCAATCCGGCGGCGAGCAGTAGAGGGACCACCGGGACGTGTGCCATACACCAACCGGCGAACAGGCGCCGATAGGCATGGTAGCGGGCGAGGCGGACCACGGCCTCCAGATAACGTTTCACGAGCAAGCGTTGGGCCGGTTGCAACACCCCGTCCAGGAAGGGGGCCTCCAATGCCAGCGCCGGGTCCCCCCCATCGGGCAGGGGGCGGCCCATTTCGGTGATCTCGCGACACAACCGCCGTCGCTGCCATTCCAACCGCACCAGGGTGCGCAACGCCTCGCCCACGGTAGCCGGGGAGAAGGCCTCGAGCATGAAGCCTTGCAGCAACTGGGCAATGCGCGGCGCCAGCTCGGGCTCGGCCTGCAATACCTGGCTCTCCAGGGCCCGATGGAGCTGTTTGAGGCGGATCCGCTCGCCGACGAAGTCGAAATTCACCTTGGCCAGGAGAAATCGGCCCATGAAACCGCCGAGCACCACCAGCATCATGGCGAAAAAGGCGACCCCGCCATTGATGAAGTGGATGTCGAAACGGCTGTGGATCACGATCACCAACGGCGCCAGCAACCCCATGGCCACATGGGCATCGAACCACACCTTGAGATTTCCCAGGGGACGCAGACGGGGATGGTGTTTGCGCAAGCTGTAGAGAAATTGGGACAACAGCCCAAGTCCTCCGGCGAGCCCGAGGTTGTACCGCAGATCTTCCCGATGCTGCAAATACCCGGGGCGCCACGAGACCCAAAGGGTGGGCACGGTGCCGACGAAACCGAGGAAAGCAAGCAGCAAACCGTGGTTGCCCGCGAGGAAGCGCGCCCGCCCACGGCGGACGATCACCTCCTCGGGAGGGGTTCCGGCCGAGGTCTGTGGCACTGATTCACTCACTGGATGTCCTTGACTGGTCGGCTGATGAGGGCTGCATGCTGTCCATCGACCCACACCGTCCGGCCTTGAGGCCGCCGGCGGTCATTTTGTTCCAGCTCGTTTTCCGGGCGGCTCAACGGCATCTCCACGGCCCGCTCGTCAAACTAGGCCGGGCGGATTAATTCTGCGTTAATCACTGCGTTTTATCGTCCCCATTCTTCCCCCTCTGTCGGCTCGGCAGCCCCCCATGATTTCGACATCGTCTACAGCCCGTGGTGGACCCTCAGCGACGATCGGGTCACCCTGCTGGCCTACGGCGGTCCCATGGCCCTGTTCGCTTTCGCCTTCCTCAAACGCCAATCGGCGCGTGAGGCCGCCGCGCGGGTAGCCTATGAAAGGTCACGGCGGGCTGGCTTCAAGGAACCGAGCACACCCCCCTACATCGACCCCCAGGTGTGCATCGGTTGCGGCACCTGCAGCCAGGCCTGTCCGGAGGGCGCCGTCCTGGGACTGGTGGACGATCGGGCACGCCTCATCGATCCCAGCCATTGCATCGGCCACGGGGCCTGCCGCGCCACCCTCGCCCAAGTGGGGCGGCTGCAATTACTGCTCGAGTCCCAGGTGAAACGCATCGAGGCAGTGCAGGTGGAAACCAAATACGGTATGCCGTGACCATGCGGTGAAATCAGGCGGCACCGCCGCTGTTGCGCCGGTCATGGATCTTGTCCAGCAATTCCCGGGCACGGGGATGACCACTCTCCGCCGCCCGCTGCAGCCAGACCTTGGCCTGAAGCAAATCCTTCTCTCCCAGCTCGCCGGTGAGATACAACCCCCCGAGACGGAACTGGGCATCGGCATGCCCCTGATTGGCCGCTTTCTCGAACCATTTGGCGGCCAGGGCGGGATTACGCGGCACACCATCGCCATTGGCGAACATCAAACCGATATTGAATTGCACCTCCGCCAGATCACGCCGGTCGGCGGCCTCCCCCGCCTCCGGCTCCCGCTCTCCACTGGGGTCGGAGCGCCTCCCCTCGTCGCTGTGGGGTTTCTGTGGCGGCCGCAACTCCTGCAACAAGGTATCGGCATCCACCCGCCGGCGCATCCGCCGTTCACGGGCGATCTTCTGCGCTTCGATGTCCGCGGTGGAAAGGGGGATCAAGGCATCGCTGGGCAGGCGAATGACATTGTCCTCCTGCCGACGATGGCCCCCGCTCGGTTCGGAAGCCGGCGGAGGCGGAGGCGACGGAGCGGCCTGGGGCTTCGCTGACGAGGCCCCATCCTCCTCCGCCACCTCTTGCCGCAGGGAGGGGGGTGGCGAGGGACGAGCGGGGCGGCGGGCCGCCAGCTTGGGGTCGGGCATGACGGGGGGCGAAGGTGGCGCCCCTGGAGCCGGCTGTTCCCGCGGTGGCGGCGCAGCCGAAGCGACATCGATCACCTCACCACGCTCCGGCCGGCGCCACAACTCACGCGCGAAATTCAAATCCTCATCGTCCACCACCGCGGGGGGGCGTCGACGCGCCAAGGTACGGCCGCGGCCAGCGCTCTCCGTGCCGGTCTCGCCCGGGGGACGCTGCAGACGCGTGGTACGGCGGCGATAGAGCCACCAGGCCAACAGCAACACGCCCGCTACAAAGAGAATCGTCGCCAACATCCAGCCATCCCGCAAAGAAATCCCCTTCGCAACCCCGCCAGAGGCGCCCCCGCCCGCCGGGGCGGCCTCGGAAGCACCGCGCACCGAACCACCGCCCACCAGCTCGGCCATCTGGAACCAGCGCCGTGCCTCGGTGGGATCAGGCACCACGCCACGCCCCGTCTCGAACACCCGCCCCAGGAGATAAAAGGCCTGAGGGTCCCACTGCAAGGCCCGTTCCTTGGCCCAATCCAACACGATGCTGCCCCGCAACGGCACGGAACCGAAATCCCCATCGACAAGGCGCAAATAGCTCTGCGCCGGGAAATACCCCTGCTCCGCGGCACGGCGCATCCATTCCAGCCCGCGTTCCTGATCCCTCGGTACCCCCCGTCCCTGTAAATGGAGCACCGCCAGGGCGAACTGGGCCTCCATCACGCCGGCCTGAGCGGCGCGCCGATAGGCGGCGATCACGTCGCGCAGATGCCCGGGGTCCGACACCACCAGGCGAAAAACAGTGTCCGGCAAGGTGACCGAGGGCGCCGCTGGCGCTGGCGCCGTGCCTCCTCCAGCGACGGCGGTCTCAGTGGACGGTCGTTCCTCGATACCGGCCGGCGGCGTGTTCCCGGCCCCTTCCCGGGCCAACAGCAGCATCTCTAGACGCTCCAGGGCGGCCTCCTCGCCCTCCCACACGACCGGACGCAGACGGGCCAACAACTCGGCGAGGCGGTCGTCCACCGGCCCTTCCCCATCCAGAAGATCCTGCACCAGCGCCTCGGCCAGCGGATTGCCGTTACGGGCCGCCCGCCGGATCCAGCGAACGCCTTCGGCCTCAGCCCTCGGCCCACCGGCACCCACCGCCATCATCAGGCCGAGACGCAGCTGCGCTCCGTCGTGGTCCGCCTCGGCGGCACGCAGGAACCAGCGGCGTGCCTCGGCCTCATCCCGCCGGGTTCCCCATCCGATCTCCAAGGCATGGGCGTAATTGAATTGGGCGTTGGGATCACCGCTTTCGGCCGCCTCACGGAACCAATCCACCGCCACCGAATCCCCCTCGGCCATGGCCGCGTCCCCCTCACGTATGGAGAGGACCTCCAAACGCTGTCTGGCCTGGAGGTTGCCCGCGGCGGCGGCACGACGATAATGGGCCACCGCCTGATCCAGATCACGCGGCACACCGGCCCCCTGCTCCAACATGCGGCCATAGAGGTATTCGGCCGTCGGATCGCCTTCCAACAACAACGGCCGTAGCAACAACAAGGCCTCCTGGTAGTCCCCGGCGGCGAAGGCCGCCTGGGCGTCTTCCAGGTCATCGGCATACAGCGGCGCGCCCCACAGCCACCATCCCATCAAACCGATGGAGAACGCCGCACGCCATCGCCCTTTGATCTTCAAGACCCCATCCCTTAATCGACGGTCCACAACGGGGGACGACACCCCATCGGCGCCCCCGGCAGAGACTTGAACCGAAACGGTGGGACCTCCCTGCCCCGACCGGGTTCCCGCAACACACCCGCGGCGGGATACGCGCTCATTCCGAGGGAGACCTCCACGGAGCGATCACCGTGCGTTTCCCCCCCTCTCCGCTTCCAGTACCATTTGAGCACATTGCCTCGAGCCGCGGCGCCCATGCCCCTGATCCTGACGTTCCTTCTGCTCTGCATCACCGCCGGCACCGGCGCTGAACCGCTGCGCCCAGCCGTGGAAGGAAACGCCGCCCCTTTTCAGACCTGGCCCCCGCTGCTGCGTGCCGCCGCCAGCGGCAAGAGCGACGAGGTCCGGCGTCTGCTGCGCCGCGGCGCCGATCCCAAAGAACGCGACGAAGAGGGGCGCACCGCCCTGCATTACGCCGCCATGTACGGCCATCGCCGCAGCGCCGCCCTGCTGCTCGATGCCGGTGCCCCCATCGGGGCCCGCGATCTGGGCGGCAATACTCCACTGCACTGGGCCGCCTGGGAGGGCCGGACACGCATGGTGCAGTGGCTGGTGCAACGCGGGGCCCCGGTGGACCCGCAGGCCCGAGACCGCCAGACCCCCCTCCAACGGGCGGCGCGATACGGCTTCGCCGAGGTCATCGCCCACTTGCTGGAGCAAGGCGCCAACCCCGACAACCGTGACGACCGGGGGCGCACCGCGCTGATGATCACCGCCCGTCACGGCCATCTGGAGGCCGCCAAGACCTTGCTGGAACGAGGGGCCGAGGCCGACCTGGCCGATCCCCAAGGCCGTATCGCCCTGTGGTATGCCATCGCCGCCGGTCACCAGCAACTCGCACAACGACTGCTTTCCTACACCGATCGCCTCGATGCCGCCGACCGCCAGGGGCTCACCCTGGCTCACCTGTGCGCCCGAGAGGGGCGACGCGCGCTGCTGGAGGCGCTGCTTGCCCGCGGAGCCCCCAGTGACACGCCGGCCCTCAACAGCGGCAACACCCCCCTGCACCTCGCCGCCGCCCGCGGACGACTCGACATCGTCCGGCTACTGGTGGAAGTGGGAGCCCGGGTGAACCGCCCCAACCTCCTGCGCCGCACCCCGCTGCATCTCGCCGCCCAGGGGGGACACGAGGACGTCGTCCGCCTGCTGCTCGGCGTGGGCGCACGCCGCAAGCTGCGCGACACCCTCGGCGACACCCCGGCCGACCTGGCCCGTCATTACGGGCACCCTCGCCTGGCCGAACTCATCGAAGACTGACGGGCAAGCCGCCCCGCCCTCAAAAGGGGATGTCGTCGTCGAAATCCTCGAACTCCTCACCAGCCGCCGCGGCATTCTGTGACTTGCGACTCTCCTGCGGCGCAGGCCGGGCCGATGGCGGCTGCACGTCCTCGGCGGGGCGGGGCGCGAAATCGCCAACCCCCTGCCCACCGCGGCCACCCAACATCTGCATCTCGTTGGCGACGATCTCGGTGGTGTAACGATCCCGCCCTTCCTTGTCCTGCCATTTGCGGGTGCGCAGGCTGCCCTCCACGTACACCTGCGCCCCCTTGCGCAGATATTCACCGGCGATCTCCGCCAGGCGGCCGAAGAACACCACGTTGTGCCACTCGGTCCGTTCCTGGGTCTCGCCGGTCTGCTTGTCGCGCCAACTCTCCGAGGTGGCGAGGGTGACGTTGGCCACCGCCTGACCGCTGGGCATGTAACGCACCTCCGGATCGCGCCCGAGATTACCGATGAGAATTACCTTGTTGACGCCACGTGCCATGTTCAAACTCCTGAAAACTGGTAAGAATCGTCGAATGCGCCGCCATGGACGACACGCCGCCCGCGGGCAGTCCCCCGGGCATCATAACCCAAGCAAGCGCGGGGAGAATCAGCCCGACTGACCGGCGGTCTGAGGGGCGTGGCGCCAGGCCAGCTTGCGCCGCATCCGCTCCAGGGCCTCCTGATCGAGCGTATGGGTGTCCACCTTCAGATAGGCCACCCCGTCCTCGGGGATCACCACCGCCTCGGCCACCCCGGGGATGGCCGCCAGCCGGCTGGCCAGATCGGCCGCCTCCGCCTCACTCACATCCCCCACCGACAACACCTGACTGGTGAGATAACGCGGCGCGGCCATGGTGGCGGCGATCACCAGCCACAGCGCCAGCACGGCCGCGGTGAACACGAACACCGCCCCGAGGCCGAAATACTGCAGCACCGCCCCCCCCAACACCCCGCCCAGGAAGGCCCCCAGGAACTGGGCGCTGGAATAGAGCCCCATGGCGGTGCCTTTCATGTCCGGCGGCGCCGTCTTGGCCACCAGCGACGGCAGCGTGGCCTCCAGGACGTTGAAGGCGACGAAATAGACGATCAACCCGCCCACCAGGGTGGCCAGATGGGCATGCCCCAGCGCCATGACCAGCTCGGCCAGCAGCAAGGCCGCCACCGCGCCGACGAACACCTGTTTCATCTTGCGGCGCTTCTCCGCCAGGATCACGAACGGCACCATCGCCCCCATGCCGATGAGCAACACCGGCAGATAGACCCACCAATGATGCACCGAGGCCAGGCCGGCCTCGTCGCGCAACGCCAGCGGCACGGCGACGAAAGTGGCCGTCAGCACCAGATGCAGCAGGAAGATCCCGGCGTCCAGACGCAACAGCTCACGGTTGCGCACCACGGCGCGGAACTGTTCCGGCACCGGTTCGGCATCGCGGTGGCGCCGCGACACCACCGGATTGGGCACCCACCAGATCACCACCGCCACCGCCCCCAGGGCCAGCACCGCGGTGATCCAGAAAATGCCCGACAAACCCACCAGATTGTCCAGCAACGGCCCCAGCACCAGGGCGGCGGCGAAGGCGAAACCGATGCTCATGCCGATCATCGCCATCGCCTTCAAGCGGTTCTCCTCGCGGGTGAGATCGGCGTTCAAGGCCATGATCGCCGCGGCGATGGCCCCCGACCCCTGCAAGGCACGACCGATGACCACCCACCAGATGTCCTCCGCCAGGGCTGCCACCACACTGCCGGCAGCGAACAGCAACAGCCCCACCACGATCACCGGCTTGCGCCCCAAGCGATCCGAGGCCAGCCCGAAGGGGATCTGCAACAGGGCCTGAGTCAGGCCGTAGATACCGATGGCCACTCCCACCATGAGCGGCGTCGCCCCCGGCAACACCTGGGCATAGAGCGAAAAGACAGGCAGAATCATGAACAGCCCCAGCATGCGCAGGGCATAGATTCCCGACAGCGCGGTGGCCGCGCGCCGCTCGCGGGGGCTCATTTTCGTCTCGCTCATGGAACCGTCGCTCACCTCGTGGAGTCTGCAGAGATCGTCTTTGCCTGACTAAAGCGAAAGGTTTTATATTAACAGGTTCCCCGGCCGCCAAGAATCCGCATGGACCACATCCACATTCGTGGGGCCCGAACCCACAACCTCAAGAACATCGACCTGACCCTCCCCCGCGACCGCCTCATCGTCATCACCGGGCTCTCCGGATCGGGCAAGAGCTCACTGGCCTTCGACACCATCTATGCCGAGGGCCAACGGCGCTACGTGGAATCCCTCTCCGCCTATGCCCGCCAGTTCCTCTCGGTGATGGAAAAACCGGACGTGGACCACATCGAAGGCCTCTCACCGGCCATCGCCATCGAGCAGAAATCCACCTCCCACAACCCCCGCTCCACCGTGGGCACCATCACCGAGATCTACGACTACCTGCGGCTGTTGTTCGCCCGTGCCGGCGAGCCCCGCTGTCCGGAACACCACCTCCCCCTCGCCGCCCAGACGGTGAGCCAGATGGTGGACGCCATCCTCGCCCAAGCCGAAGGCAGCCGCTGGATGCTGCTCGCCCCCCTGGTGGAGGGCCGCAAGGGGGAGCATCAACAGATCTTCACCGAGCTGCGCGCCCAGGGCTTCATCCGCGCCCGGGTGGACGGCGAAATCGTCGAGCTGGACCAGAGTCCGCGCCTGGACAAGAAACGCAAACACACCATCGAGGCGGTGGTGGACCGCTTCAAGATCCGCCCCGATCTGCGCCAGCGGCTGGCCGAATCCCTGGAGACCGCGCTGCACCTGGGGGCCGGCCTGGTGCGGGTGGTCGCCATGGACGACCCCCAACGGGCCCTGGTATTCTCCGCCCGCTACGCCTGTCCCGAATGCGGTTTCAGCCTGCCCGAGCTGGAGCCGCGGCTGTTCTCCTTCAACAACCCCCATGGCGCCTGCCCCGCCTGCGACGGTCTGGGCTCGCGCACCTTCTTCGACCCTGCCAAGGTGGTCAGCCACCCCGAACTCTCCCTGCGTGCCGGGGCCATCCGCAGCTGGGACCGCCGCAACCGCTACTATTTCCGCCTGCTCCAGGCCCTGGCCGAGCACGACGGCTTCGACATCGACACCCCTTTTCAAAACCTGCCCCGACAGATCCAGAACCGTATCCTCCACGGCACCGGGGACGAGGCCATCGAGATCCGCTACCAGAACGAGGACGGCCGCACCGTCTGCCGTCGCCAGCCCTTCGAGGGGGTGATCCCCAACATGGAGCGCCGCTACCGCGAGACCGACTCCCCGGCGGTGCGCGAGGAACTGGCCAAGTACCTGGGGCACCAGCCCTGCCCCGAGTGCGGCGGCAGCCGCCTCAACCGCGCCGCCCGCCACGTCTTCGTCGCCGGGCGCAACCTCCCCGAGATCACCGCGATGCCGGTGGGCCGGGCCCTGGAATTCTTCCTCGACCTCCAGTTACCCGGGGCCCGGGGCGAGATCGCCGAGCGGATCCTCAAAGAGATCCGCGACCGGCTCAAATTCCTGGTCAACGTCGGCCTGGACTACCTCGACCTGGCCCGCCAGGCCGACACCCTCTCCGGCGGCGAGGCCCAGCGCATCCGCCTGGCCAGCCAGATCGGTGCCGGGCTGGTGGGGGTGATGTACGTGCTCGACGAGCCCTCCATCGGCCTGCACCAGCGCGACAACGAGCGGCTGCTGAACACCCTGCGCTACCTGCGCGACCTGGGCAACACGGTGATCGTGGTGGAGCACGACGAAGACGCCATCCGCACCGCCGACCACGTGGTGGACATCGGCCCCGGCGCCGGGGTCCATGGCGGCGAAGTGGTCGCCCAGGGCAGCCCCGAAGACATCATCCGCCACCCCCACTCCCTCACCGGACACTACCTCTCCGGGCGCCGTCGGATCGAGATCCCCGCCCGCCGC
>Ga0256839_1005464_pt1 | contig 11737 bp, 14 predicted proteins | sample 354166metaG_FD_185968 | JGI IMG/M metagenome (GOLD analysis project Ga0256839, IMG submission 185968) | Hydrothermal vent microbial communities from Mid Atlantic Ridge, Atlantic Ocean - 354-166 | ecosystem: Environmental > Aquatic > Marine > Hydrothermal vents | place: Atlantic Ocean: Mid...
ACCCTGTAATGAGTGGAACCAATCCCTAATTGCCTCAATGCTTACCTTGTAACCTTCGTCGGATAGGCACTTTTGCACATCTCTTATCATCAGACCTTCCGAGGTCAGGGCTATGTTTAAAGAGTTCATTAAGAGCAAGGATTACTACAAGATAAGAACCCTGTTCAGGACACTTGTGAAGGAGATCGTCTATAACGATAAAACCTTTGAGATTCAGTACTCTCCCGAGTTGTTCGCAGTAGAGGGAAGTCAAGGGAGGGTGACGGGACTCGAACCCGCGACATGGGGATCCACAGTCCCCCGCTCTACCAGCTGAGCTACACCCTCCTCCAAAATTTAAATTATATCACTTTAAGGGGTGGTGGATTCTGAAGATCGTCACCTCTCTGCAGTTTGCGGACCGCGAACTCAGCCCAGGGGATGAGATCTTCCACGTTGACCCTAACCTTGCCAGAGGACTTCATCTGGGGAATAGCCATCTTCAAAACTCTCAGAGCTTTTTCAGGTTTACCCTGTCTGTAATGGTGCAAGGCTATAGCGACTCTTATTATACCCTGGTAAACTTCCTTCGATCCAGGATCCTCTCTTATGGTCCATACCTCCTCAAGGACCTCGTGGGCTTCGTAGAATCTGCCTTCCTTCCACAGGCGTTCAGCTTCGAGGAGAAGCTCCTTTTCCCTATCTATGCCCAGTATTCTGTCTATTACCTTCCTCTTCGAGATCGTGTCCTCCAAAATGAGGTCAAGGAGAGAGAAGACTTCAAAGGGTCTGAAACCCATCGTTCCGATATAGGTGTTGAAACGCATATAGGACGCACTGCTTCTTATTCCTAAAGTTCTAAGCATATGTGGTGTTAAAGGTGTGAAGGTGTAGGGGTCTGCAAGGTAGGCTATGTGAGTCGCTACAGATAGGCCTCCGAGACCTCTGAGACCTGTTTCTTTACGTATCCTGACGAATGTCTTTTCGGGTGAGCTTTCATCAAGGGAGGATTCTATATCCATACCTTCAAAAAGACCCTTCAGGTCCGAAAAGGAGTATCCAAAGAACACCTCCTGACAGCTTATCAGAATAAAGGGAGACATACTTTCGGCCAGGTTCAAACTCTCTTTAGAGATCATGTGGTTGAAAAATCTCTTATACACCTGGGCGAGGGACGAATCCTCTACCCAGAAAGGTATGTGGGCCTTTAACTTGCGGAGGAGGGTATCCGCAATAGTCTTGGGAAGTTCTCCCCTCCAGACTCTGATCAGGGCCTTAGAGGCCTCTAAGGGCAGACCCTTCTTCTCGAGCCTCGTGTAAAACTGGAGGGCTGTATCTATAAGCTGTCTTATACTATCAAACTTTCGCACCCATAGCCTTTGCCTTTTCTATAACGTCCTCTATGGTTCCGACCATGTAGAAGGCGTTTTCGGGAAGGTGGTCGTATTTTCCTGAGAGGATCTCCTGGAAGGACCTTATGGTGTCTTCCAACTTTACATACTTTCCTGGCATTCCCGTGAACTGCTCTGCAACGTGGAAGGGCTGGGCGAGGAACTTCTGGATCCTCCTTGCACGGTTAACTATAGCCTTATCCTCTTCAGAGAGCTCCTCCATACCGAGGATCGCTATTATCTCCTGGAGTTCCTTGTACCTCTGGAGTATGCGCTTGACCTCCATGGCTGTGTTGTAGTGCTCCTCTCCAACATACTCGGGTGCAAGATACTTGGAGGTGGACTCGAGGGGGTCTATGGCTGGATAGATCCCAAGCTCGGCCAGTCTTCTGGCGAGGACCGTTGTCGCATCGAGGTGGGCAAAGACCGAGTAGGGTGCCGGGTCTGTTATGTCATCTGCAGGAACATAGACCGCCTGAACGGCGGTGATCGAACCCTTCTTGGTTGAGGTTATCCTCTCCTGGACCTCTCCCACGTCCGTGTTGAGGGTCGGCTGGTACCCAACTGCGGAAGGAAGCCTTCCGAGGAGCGTGGAAACCTCGGAACCCGCCTGAACGAACCTGAAGATGTTGTCTATGAAGGCAAGGACGTCCTGACCCTCAACGTCCCTGAAGTACTCCGCCATGGTTATACCCGTCTGGGCAACTCTGAAGCGGACCCCCGGAGGTTCGTTCATCTGGCCGTAGACCATGACCGTGTAGGGAAGGACACCTGACTCTTTCATCTCAAGCCAGAGATCATTCCCTTCCCTTGTCCTCTCGCCTACTCCTATGACCACCGAAAAGCCTTTGTGGAACTTGGCTATGTTGTGGATAAGCTCCTGCATTAAAACGGTCTTTCCAACTCCCGCACCACCGAAGAGACCGACCTTACCGCCCTTCACGTAAGGCTCAAGCAGGTCTATGACCTTTATACCCGTCTCCAGGATCTCTATCTTCGTGGACTGCTCCTCGAGTGGGGGAGGGTCCCTGAACATGGGCCAGTACTCTTTGGCGTTAACGGGTCCCTGCTCGTCTATGGGCTGTCCGACTACGTTGAATATCCTGCCAAGAACCTCCCTGCCCACAGGGACCTTTATGGGACCTCCCAGGTACTCCACCTCTTGGCCTCTTACGAGTCCGTCGGTGGCACCCATACTTATGGCCCTGACCCGCCTTTCACCTATATGCTGGGCTACCTCCAAGTAGAGGTCCTCCTCCGCCCAGTTGCCTCTGTCGTCTATGAATCTTCTTCTGGTCTTAAGGCCATGCTTTATGGGCGGAAGGTCTCCAGTGTCAAACTCAACGTCCACTACGGGACCTATCACTTGAACTATCCTTCCCACAAGCTTCTCAGCCATAGCATTACCTCCCGTCTATCTCATGGCCTCAGCGGCCCCGACTATGTCCATAAGCTCAAGGGTTATTGACTCCTGGCGTGCCTTGTTGAAGATCAGGGTCCACTGCTTTATGAGGTCGTCCGCGTTCTTGGTGGCGTTGTCCATGGCGATCATCCTTGCAAAGTGCTCCGCAGCGTTGGACTCGACCATAGCCCTGTAGATCTGGTAGTTAAGGTAGAGGTTGAGTATGTGGTTCAAGAATTCGGATTCATCAACCTCGAAGGTGTAAACGCTTAAGGTGTCTTTGGCTTCCTCGTAGGGGAGCTCGAATGGAAGGAACCTTCTCATCACAGGCTTGTAAGAAGCCCTTGTGATCATTTCGTTGTTCAGAAGGTAGACCGCATCCGTCTCCTGAGAGGTGAACCTCTCCCTCACTATCTCTGACACCTCTTTGGCGATCCCGAAGTTTACCTCCTTTCTGAAGACCTCGTCGTATCCCCTGATTATAGGGTGTCCTCTCTTGGAGAAGTACTGGTATCCCTTCCTGCCTATCAGGATAAGGTTAACCTCCGAACCCTGCTGTCTCTTTTTCTCAATGAAGCCTTCCGCCTCCCTGATTATGTTGGAGTTGAAGGCCCCTGCAAGTCCCCTGTCCGCGGTTATGAGGATGAGATCTATCCTCCTTTCCTCCCTCTCCTGAAGGAGGGGATGGGCTTCCCTGTCTATGTGGCCCGCCAGATCCCTGACGAGCTCGTATAATTTATCGGAGTACGGTCTCGAGGAGTAGAGGAGCTCCTGGGCACGTCTCAGCTTTGCCGCGGAGACAACCTTCATGGCATTGGTTATCCTGCGGGTGTTCTTTATACCCTGTATCTTCCTCCTGATGTCCCTCGGGGAGAGCTTCGGCATAACGGTCTGGTATTATAACACAGGTTTTGTGCTAAAATCTTTGACCATGGAATACGCCTTCTTCGAGGGGAGGTTTGTCCCTATAGAGGATGCCAATATAAACATAAAAACGAACTCCTTCCACTACGGGACCGCCATCTTTGAGGGGCTCAGAGCTTACTGGAACGAACAGGAAGAACAACTCTACATACTCTTTGCAAGAGAGCACTATGAGAGGCTCCTCAGAAACGCAAGAGCTCTCTTTATGGACCTGCCCTATACGGTTGATGACCTTGTGGAGATAACGAAGGAGCTTCTGAGGAGAAACGAGATAAGGGAGGACGTCTACATAAGACCCATAGTCTACTTCAAGGACTTGGCCCTCACACCCAAGCTCATAGGCTACACACCGGAGATAGCCATATACACTTACAACTTCGGAAGATATCTGGACACGTCCAAGGGCATAAGGGTTAAGGTATCCTCCTGGAGGAGGAACGACGACAACTCCATACCGTCGAGGTGGAAGGTGGCGGGAGCTTACATAAACAGCGCCCTTGCTAAGACGGAGGCTCTGATGGCTGGATACGATGAGGCTTTAATGCTGAACTCCCAGGGTTTTGTTGCGGAAGGGTCCGGGGAGAACATATTCCTGATAAGGGAGGGTAAGGCCATCACACCCTCTTACAGTGACCACATCCTCGAAGGGATAACCAGGAAGGCGGTGATAACGCTTCTTAAGAACGACCTCCTCGTTGAGGTCGAGGAAAGGCCTGTGGCAAGAAGTGAGCTCTACGTTGCGGACGAGATATTCCTCACGGGTACCGCCGCGGAGGTCACACCTGTCATAGAGGTGGACAACAGGAAGGTCGGGACAGGTAAGATAGGGGAGATAACGAAACAGCTCCAGGAGATATACTTCAACGCGGTAAGGGGGAGGATAGAGCGTTATAAGTCCTGGCTTACACCCGTCTATGAGAGCTGAGCTTCTGGAAGAGCTTAAGGAGATCACCCGGTTCCTCTCAGAGCGGAACAGGCTGAGCGGGTCACCTGGCCTCAGGGAAGCCCAGGAGTATATCAGGAAATTTGTTGCCAGAAATATCAGGGTACCTATAAAAGAGGAGACCTTTCAGGTGGAAAAGTACATACCTGTTGAAGGGAGGATAAGGGTAAATGATAGGGAGATAAAGGCGTATCCCCTCCTCGGGAGTCTGTGGGGTGAGATGGAGGGGGTCGTTGTCAGGGAGGAGGAGGATGTGGAGGGAAAGATAGCCCTTGCAAGGGTGGGCGAGGAGAGGGAGTCGGAGAAGGCACGCAGGCTAAAGGAGAGGGGAGCTCTCGCGGTTATCTTCTACACGGAAGACGTAGACTCACCCTACTTTGGAACCCTGAACGGGAATGGATTGATGGCCCTGACCGTAGACAGAAGGACCGCTGAGGAGCTCACCGGTAATAGGGTCAGCCTTATCTCCCGGGTAAGAAAAACGAAGCTGACATGCAGAAACATTTACTTCGATATAGGAAAAGGTCCCTTCCTTTACCTGATAGCTCACCTTGACTCAAAGCCCTTCGTAAAGGGAGCCATAGACAACGCCCTTTCTGTAGCCCTCCTGCTAATGATAGCAAGGGAGATCAGAGACACCTACTCCTTTCCCCACAGGATAAGGTTTCTTATAACCGACTGTGAGGAGATGGGTCTTGAAGGAGCGAGGCATCACGTTGAGAACCTGAAGCACACCTACTACGCAATAGCTGTAGATTCGGTAGGGTGGGTGAACCCAGCGGTCCTCTACAGGGATAATGCGGGCTATAACGGTGAGAGGATAATGGAGAAGTTTTACAGGCACCTTAAAGACCTCAAGATAGACATACCCTTCAGGGAAAGCAAACGGGCGAGAAGCGACCACATACCCTTCAAGGAGAAGGGCGTCCAGACCTTATTTCTTACCTCGAACCCCTTCACGCTCAGGCACACCTTTTACGATATCTTCGAGTCGATAGACTGGGACGTTACCGCCATGTGGTTTGACGTGATCTCCTCCTTCCTCCGCAGGTTTCACAAACTCTGATATATTAAAGCTGATGAGGTTCCTGATCGCCTTCCTCTTTCTGCTGGGACTTTCCTTCGGAGGGACCTTTGAGGAGCTTGAAGAGAAGCTCAAAAGTGTGAGGACGGTTAAGGTCGTCTTCATACAGAAAACGGTCTACTCCTGGTATCCCAAACCTGATATAAGCAAGGGCTATTTCTACGCATCTGAGGGGGGTAGGTTCAGGATAGAGTACACGTATCCCGACAGGGTGGTCCTTGTGTCCGACGGTGAGAGGATAATCATATACAACGAGGAGGAAAAGGAGGCGATAATCGACTCGGTCGAAAGGAACACGTCCCCCGTTATAGAGTCCCTATTCTTCTTCTCAAGGCCCCTCGGTGAAGTTTTCGAGCCTGTTGGCGAGATCCAGGAGGGAGACAGAAAGGTTATCATAATGAGACCGAGGGCAAGGGACGAGAACATAGAGAAGGTCTTCGTTGAGGTAAACCAAGACCTTGAGGTTGTGAAGGTAAAGGTTATAGACATGGAGAAGACGGAGACCATAATAGAGTTCATAGACGTTCAGAAGAACTTCTCGCCATCGCCCGGTCTTTTCACACTGGACCTTCCCCCGGACGTTAAGATAAGGAAGGCAGGCGGTCTGTGATGGGAGACACAAAGGTGAACTTCGTAATAGAGAGGGCAAGAAGGGAGGACCTAAAGGACCTTATAGATATTTACCTTGAAGGCTACAAGGGTCTAGAGGAGTATTCCTACACACATCCGGAGGATGTCAGGGCATACATGGACTGGCTATGGAGGAGGGACCCTGAGGGGATATTCGTGGCAAAGGTGGAAGGGAAAAAGGTAGGCTTTGTTGCGGGAGATGCCAACTGGTTCAGCAAAAGGTCCGGGAAGAGGGTGGGTGCGGTCCACGAGATCGTCGTCCTTCCTGACTTCAGGGGTATGGGTATAGGCAAAGCCCTGATGGAAAAGATTCTCGACTACTTCAGTAAAAAAGGTCTGGACACGGCGGAGCTCTGGGTGGGGGACGGAAACTTCAGGGCTATGGAATTTTACAGAAAGCTCAGCTTTAAGGAATCCGGAAGGTACAACTACTGGGTGAGGATGGTAAAGGACCTTCACGGGCAGTAGAGCTTCACTATCTTCTCCACTATCTTGGTGGTGGATATGTCGAACTCGACGGGTATGGTAACAACTCTACCGCCGTATGACTCGACCAGCTCCCTTCCGATTATCCTGTCTGGTGTCCAGTCCCCGCCCTTGACGAGAACGTCAGGCCTTATGGCCTCTATGAGTCTTATGGGCGTGTCCTCGTCGAATATGACGACGTAATCAACGGGCTCGAGCCCGCAGAGGACCTTAGCCCTCATCTTCTCCGGAATTATGGGCCTTTTGTCGCCTTTTATCCTCCTGACGGAACTGTCGGAGTTAAGGCCGACGACAAGTACGTCCCCAAGCCTCTTGGCCTTCTCGAGGTAGTCTACATGCCCCGCATGGATGATATCAAAACACCCGTTTGTAAAAACAACTTTGTTCTTTGGTCTGAGGGGTCGCAGTCTATCCAGGAGGTTATCAAGGTCGATGAGGACACCCATCTTAATTAGTTTAGAATTGTAAACACCATGGGTGTTTTGGGAAGGCTTCTTTTGGCATGTGCTATCTGCCTTGCGGTTGCGGGGATCATATACCTCGTCCTCAAAGGGGCGGGGGTGCTCTAGATGGTTGTGAACTACTACAGGCCCGTTGAGGTCTTCTTCGGAGAAGGTGCCTTGGACAGGCTGGGTGAGGTGGGAAGGAGGTTCGGTTTCAAAGCCCTGATAGTCACGGGTAGGGAAAGTGCAAGAAGGAGCGGGGCCCTTGAGAAGGCACTGGCTTCGCTTAGATCCGCAGGGATACAGGAGTATATCCTTTTCGATGAGGTAGTTCCCAATCCAACAGACCGCATCGTAAACAGGGGGGCGGAGATAGCGGTAAGGGAAAAAGTGGACTTCATAGTGGGTCTGGGGGGCGGGAGCGCCCTCGACGTTGCCAAGGCTGTATCCATAGTCTCCTCCAACGAGGGTTCCGCCTGGGACTACGTAAAGTATCCAGAAGGTCCCAGGCTCATACCCTACTACAACAGGCCTGTTATCTGCATACCTACAACCGCCGGAACGGGAAGCGAGGTAAACAGGTACTCGGTTATAACGAACGAAATAAGGAAGGAAAAGCTCGTGATCTCCCACAGCCTCAACTACCCGAAGGTGGCCCTGGTGGATCCGGAGCTGACCAGAACCATGGACCGAAAGCTCACCGCTGTGACGGGCTTTGACGCGCTCACCCACGCCCTTGAGTCCCTTACGAATAAAGCGGAAAACTTCATGGCGGAGGAACATTCTGTAAGAGCCATTGAGCTGATAGGAAAGTGGCTTCCCGTTGCCTTTGAAGAGCCAGAAAACAGAGAGGCGAGGAAGTGGATGTCCTACGCATCGATGTTAGCGGGAGTAGCCATAGACCACATGGGTGTTGCCCTCATACACGCCATGGAGCACCCCGTCTCCGCCCACTATCCCCACGTGGCCCACGGTGTAGGTCTGGCGGTTCTTGCCCCTTACGTTACCAAATTCAACCTCAAAGGGAACCCTAAAAAGTACGCCCTCTTTGCAAGGCTCATGGGATACGAAGAGAAACCCGAGAGGGCTGTGGATGCTCTCCTTGACCTCACGGAGAGACTCCGCCTACCTCGTACCCTGAAGGAGATCGGCGTTGAGGAGGAGAAGATCGAAAGGCTGACCGAGGACGTTTACATGCTTTCGAGACACTCCTTCGCAGTTAACCCTGTGGAACCTGACCTTGAAGATGTGAGGAGGCTCTACGAGGACGCATACCACGGCAGGATCTAATCCCTGTGGGTGAAGTAGAGGGCAAGAGCTATACCCAGGGCACCAAGGGAGAGGTAGAGGAGGTCGAGGGGTGTTTTGTAGCTGAGTTCGAGGGCTTTCTTGAAGAAGGTAACGATCAGGACCATTATCACAACCCTTCCGAGTTTGGTCTTGAGGTCCTCAAGATTGGTTATGAAAAGGACCCTGGAGCTTCTGGGGTCCTTCTCGGCGATGTCTATCTTGGAAACGAAGAGCTCGTAGAGACCGAGGGAGAATATGAGTAAAAAGGTGGCTATGAGGAACATGTCTATGGAAGCTATTGCGGAGGCAACGAGCTTCTGGGAAAGGACTTCATAATCCAGGGTCTTGAAGAACTTGACAAGGGGAAGGAACACCTCAACGAGCCCCGCTATGAAGAGGGCAAAGGAGCCTACAAGGGAGCTGATAACAGCGAGGACTACGAGCACCCTGGATCTCCAGAGGAAGGTCTCAAAGAGTATCTCTATCTTCTTCATGGGTTTAAGGATTATAGCCGGAGTTTTCCTTTGAGCTCCCTTTCAAGCTCCCGTCTCATGGCCTTTTCCTTCAGCTCCTGTCTCCTGTCGTGGAGCTTTTTACCCCTTGCGAGGGCTATCTCGACCTTTACCAGATTGTTCTTCCAGTAGATTCTTGTGGGTATCACCGTGTAGCCTTTTTCCTGGGTCTTTCCGTAGATCCTCATTATCTCCCTCTTGTGGAGGAGGAGTTTCCTCTTCCTCATTGGGTCGGGAGGCTTTAAAGTTGCGAACTTGTAAGGGGCTATGTAGAGGTTGTGAAGCCAGGCCTCACCGTTTTCAACCCTCACAAAGCTGTCCTTGAAGGAGACGGTTCCCTTGTTCCTCAGTGACTTCACTTCAGGACCTTCCAGGACTATGCCCGCCTCGTATTTCTCCAGGAGGTCGTATCTGTGCTTGGCGTCCTTATTCTCCGCTATCGGAACTACCTTATCCCCTTTTCCCATGGTCTTTATGGCCGGGGCGGTGGGAGTCGAACCCACAACCTCGGGATCCGTAGTCCCGCGCTCTGTCCAGTTGAGCTACGCCCCGTCAGTGATCATTTTAACCCCTTTTACTTTTTCCTTCAGCCTGCAAACAGAACAGACCTCCGTTGGGCTCGGCTCACCGCAGACCCTGCAGGGCTGGAGCTTACCCTTTTTTGACTCTCTGAACTTAGGGTAGACCTTCCTGAGGTACTCGAGGTAGAACCTCTGCTTTGTTCCGGGAAATCTCTCCTCTATTCTGTTCAGGATCTCCTTGAAGAAGAGGGAGGTGGCGTCCTCCGAATAGGGGCATTCCTCCTCTATGAAGTCTATACCGCTCAGGATAGAGTAAAGGGCGGTTTCCTTTTCGGTGAACCTGCAGAAGGGCTTTACCTTCCTGACAAAACCTTCCTCTTCCTCGAGAACGGGAAACTTCCTGCCGAGGTACTTGGTGTTCCACTGGATCACGTTGGCAAGGAGGGAGGAGGCTTCGTCGTCCAGGTTGTGTCCTGTGGCGACCACCGTATAGCCGTGATCCTTTGCCACTTTGTTGAAGTTGTACCTCTTCACGAGACCGCACACAGAACAGGCCTCCCTGCTCGTTAACTTCTCAAGCTCAGGTATTCCCGCAAGATCCTCCCTCAGGTCCACCACAATGAGCTTTGCACCTAAGTCCTTTGCAAACCTCTCCACCTTCTCCCTAGACCTTTCGGAGTACTCACCTATGCCGAGGTGTATGTAGAGGCCGTCCGCACTGTAGCCCAGCTTTCTGAGGACTTTCCAGAGGGCGAGGCTGTCCTTACCACCCGAGACAGCGACAAGGATCCTGTCCTCCTTTGTGAACATCCTGAACTCCCTTATCGTCTTCTGGGTGTATCTCTCAAACCAGGTGATAAAGTCCTCACCGCAGAGGGCAAGCCTGTGGTGGGGCATGTAGATCACCGGCTTCTTTCCGCAGATCCTGCACCTCATAAGAATAAGATAGGACTCAGAGGAGACCTTCCTCTATGAGCTGGAGGAGGACCTTCCCGAAGGTCTCTGAGAGCTGGTGGTCGTCGTCTACCTCGATGTATCTCCTTACCTTGACCCTGCTCACAAAGAGCCTCGTTCTCTCTACAGGGACTATCTCGTCCCTTGTGCCGTGGACGACGATGAGGTCAACGGGAGGTCTTTCGGGAAATCTTACTTCACCGTCACCTATCACCTCGTATCCCTTCTCGAGTATGTCCCTTGCGAAGTCCTCCCTCACCTCTATTTCCCTTCCTTCCTCCGTGAATCTGAGGCTCTCTTTACCCTCAAGCCACCTCCTTACCTTCTCCTCACCGAGCTCCCTTATTATCAGGTTGAGGGTCTCAAAGGAGGGTGCAAGGAGGAGCACCTTCTTTACGTTCCCCAAATTCCTGAACCTTACGTAGTTGACAGCTACATAACCGCCGTGGGAGCTCCCGCAGAGGGTTATCTCCCTGAACCTTTCCGAAAATCCTAAGATCAGAGCCTCGAGAACGTCCAGAACCTCCGTTGTGGTGTGCTTCTCGTAGTCCATATCCATCGCAAAGAAGGAGTAGAGACCGGTTCTCCTGAAGTGGTTTCTCGCAAAGTCTATCTTACCGCCCATCACATTTGTTCCGAATCCGTGGAGGTGTATCCAGAGTCTATCGGGATTGTTGAGGTCGAAGAAGAACATGGCTTACATTATAAACCTGGAGGTGGACTATGAAAGTCTTTATCCTTATGGTTCTTGTGTTCTCCTCGGCCTTCAGCGTTCCTGTTTCCATAACGGTGGAGTATGAGGGAAGGAAGCTGAAGGCAAATGCGGAGTGGGTGGTTCCGGAGGGCGTGGACCCGAAAAAGAAAGGGGCTGTTCTCTGGCTTCACGGCCTGTTCCAGACCCACAGGATGCAGGAGCCTATAACGGTCCAAAGGGAGATGTGGATCTCCTCAGGTTTCCCTGTCCTCTCACCGACCCTGACCCTGGGAGTCAGCGACAGGAAAGAACCTTACGACTGCTCCTATCCGATGGACCACGATTTTGACCTGAACTTTAAGGAGATAAGGGCGTGGGTGGAGTGGCTGAAGTCAATGGGTGTGAGGAGGATAGTCCTTGCGGGTCATTCCCTGGGTGGTCTTCAGGTGATCCACAGCGTTCTCAGGCTAAAAGATCCCGATGT